>Ga0194120_10000666_pt1 | contig 64433 bp, 47 predicted proteins | sample TA2MahCa65mmetaG_FD_148642 | JGI IMG/M metagenome (GOLD analysis project Ga0194120, IMG submission 148642) | Freshwater microbial communities from Lake Tanganyika, Tanzania - TA2015019 Mahale Deep Cast 65m | ecosystem: Environmental > Aquatic > Freshwater > Lake | place: Tanzania: Lake... | reverse complement strand
CGAGCTGGCGACCCACGGAGCAAGCAAACGGGCCCGAGAAATGATTGAGTAAATCATTTCCTGGCCCTAAACCAAGTGTCGAGCACGGCGCGGGCGACCTCGAGCCACGCGGATGTGCTGCCGGTGCGCAGGCGCCGTCGAACCCAGGCCAAGCGCGGCGGGCGCCCCCCAGCGGCCTCGACCGGTCAGGCTGCGCACACTGCACACCGTCGGCCCCACGCCGACGAACGCTGGGTCTGGCCTCGTGCTGCACCGCATCGATGTCGGCGACGACGCACGCTGGCCCAAACGGCTCACACCCGAAACCGCAAACAGTAGTAGAACCGCCCGGGCTGCTCGACCAACACATCGCGGGCGTTGGGCGGCAGCGCCTCGACCGGGCAATGCGGGTTGCTGTCGTAGAACGTCAGCGCCTTGAACCACGCCCGCACCCAGAGGTTGTGCGGGCGACCCGGCTCCAGTTGCTCGTCCACCACCACAATCGGCGTGCCCGGCTTCGCCACCCGCGCCATCTCAGCCATGGCCTTGGCGGGGTCGGAGAAGTTACCGATGGCGCCGACATGGAACACGCGGTCGAAGGCGTGGTCCGCGAACGGCAGTGCGTGGGCGTCTCCTTGCACCATCTGCACGCCAGCGTATCCCTGCCGCGCCAGTTTCTTGCGACACACCGCCATCATGCCGTCGCTCAGGTCCAGGCCCCAGTACTCGACATCGATGCCCGGCGGGATGGCGCGCTGGACCAGGCCGACGTTGACGCCGGTGCCGATGCACACTTCGAGGATGCGCAGCGGTCGCCCGCCGCCTTCGCTGGCCAACAGCGGCAGCTCGATGCGTTGCAGGTAGGCGCCGCGCATCTGCGCCTCGCTGCCTTCCAGTTGCCATACGGGCAGCAAGTAGGTCACTGCGGGGTCGTGCCAGCTGGGCAGCGCGTTGTAGATGGCCCGCATCAGCCGGTCGTTGCCGCGCACCCATTCATCGCGGTACAGGATCGGGATTCGGTTGCGCACCGGCCAGGTTGCAGCGCAGTCGCCGCAGCGCAAGATCGGTACGCCGCGGTCGGCGCTCTCAGGCAGGGGCCCGCGGCAGGACGGGCAACGCAAGATCGTCCAGTCGGCGGCGGGGACCAGGCTCACGCGTTCCACCGTTCATGGTCGGCGAGGTCGAGGTCCCAGCGGGCGCCGAGTGTCTCCAGGTCTTCCACCGCCTTGTCCAACCACACGTTGCGTTGCGGGTCGTTCTTGGACAGGAAGCGGCCGAGTTCGCGCTTGGCCAGGGCGGCTTCCCACGGCATGTGTTGCCTGTCGGAGGTGGCGACGCACTCGGTCCACAACTGCGCCGCCTTGGCGGGCCGACCGGCGAGCTGCTCGAACACGCCGTCCCACAACAACGCGTGCGGCCGACCGAACGGAAACGCAGACCCGAACCTGCGCATCGCCAGGCAGGCAATGGCCGCCTTGGCGCGCAGGGCCTCGGCCTCGGCCGAACCGGGCGTGGCGACGGCCCACAGGGAGAGGTAGGTTTCCGCCACGGCCGCGAGCGCGTGCTGCACCCAGTAGGCCACGGGTCGCTTTTTGATGTAGGGCAGCAAGCCGTCGGCCAGTTCCAGGGCGCCCTTGCCGTCGCCGCGGCGGACCCGCGCCAGGGCCTCGATGCCGTTGGCCCACAGCACCTCGCTCTTGGTGGCGTTCTTGGCCACCCAGTCGGCGATCTGCGCGTATTGCGCGCTTGCATCGGCGGCGCTGCCGGTCCGCGTCAACACGGCGGCCGTCATCATGGTGGCCCAGGCCTGGATCTGCACGTTGTTGCTGAAGTGCGCGCTCGACTTCATGCTGTCGAAGTGGGCTTGGGCTTCGCGAAAGCGACCGGCAAAGAACAGCGTGATGCCGTGCACCCCCACCGCCTCCTCGCGCAACCTGCGGTCGCCAAAGGTGCGGGCCACCTCGGCGGCGCGCTGCAGCTTGCTCTCGGCGCCAGCCCACTTGGCGTCGTACAGGTCGACGATGGCCACCCGCGACAGCACGTAGGCCAGCGCGGCGTTGGCGCCCTCGGCGCGCTCGGTCACCTCGACCGCGCGCTCGGCCCAACGGTTGGCGAGACCGCGCAACTGGGGCACAGAGCCCAGCACCACCGCCATCACCGCATAGGCCTTGCCGAGTTCGGGCGTGTGGCCGGCCGGTTCGGAAACGTTCAGCTCCCGCAACCCCGAGTCCAGACAGCCGGCGGCGTCTTCGGCGTAGATGTGGATTTCGGTCAATCGGTTGAGCACGCGGGTCGCCCAGATGCGGCGCCGTTTGGCAGTGTCATCGGTCAGGGCAAAGCGGTGCGGGAACCAGCGCTGCGCCATGCGTATCGCAACCTGGCAGAGCAGGCCGGCGACCGTGGCCAAAAGCGTCGTCGGCACCTGCGCCTTGAGGAACTTGAGCGCCTGGCGGCCGTGGGTCTTGGCCAGATCGAGGCGGCCCAGACGGAACCATGCTTCGGCGAGGTGGCGGTGCCAATGCGCGCGCCGTGGATCGTCGGCGTTGCCTGGGTGGCTCTTGTCCAGGTGCAGCGCCTGGGTGATGAGCTCGACGGCCTCGCGGTTGGCGTAGCGGTCCAGGTTCTGCTCAGCCGCCATCTCCAGGCAGGTCAGCGCCTTGCTCCACTCCTCTGCGCGCATCCAGTGGTGGGCCAGGATCGGCAGGTAGTGCGTCAGGTCGTCGGCGTAGCGTCGCTCGTACCATTCGGCGACCGACCGATGCAGCCCGCGGCGCTGGCCGAAAAGCATCAGCCCATAGACCGCCTCCTTGGTCAGCACGTGTTTGAAGATGTACTGGTCGGCGATGTCGGCCCTGCGCACCAGCTCCTGCTGGATGAGGCCGGGGATCATCTTGGGCACGTCGCGCTTGTGCTCGGGCAGCGGATAGACGTCCTGGACCGTGTCGATCGGGAACTGCCGGCCCACCACCGACGCCACCTTGAGGGTCATCTGTTCGGGCAGTTGCAGGGAATCGACGCGGCTGACGATGAGGCCCTCGACCGTCGCCGGCAACTGCAGGTTGCCCAGTTCCTCGATGGGGACCGCCAATCGGGTGTCCTCGCCGTCCACGACGATGCTCTTGGTGTCGCGCAGCACCAGGGCCATCTCTTCGACGTAGAGCGCATTGCCCTCGGCGCGGGCGGCGATGAGATCGATGACTTCGCTGGGCAGGCCCTTGACGCCGATGCGCTGGCACGCGAGGTTGCCGGCGTCGTCGCGGCTGAGCGGTCCGAGGCGCAGTTTCCTGATCTCGGGGTCGCGCAGCAGGACTTGGAATTCCTCGGGCGGGTCGTCGATCGGCCGCGACGCCACCACCCACATGACCGGAACAACGTTCAGGCGCAGCGACCGGAAAAGCGCCCACGACGCAGAGTCGAACCAATGGGCGTCCTCGACGATGATCGCCAGGTGCTGCCGTTCGATCGCGTGTTGCAGCACGGCCGCCAGCAGTTTCTGGGTCTGCTGCGCGCGCGCCTCGCCCGACAGATGGCGCACCGCCTCGTCACTGCCGAGATCGGCGGCCAGCACCACCTCGAGCAACGGCCGCAGCAACCGCACCTTGTCGGGCAAGGCCGCCAGGAAGCGCTCGACCTTTGCGCCGCGATCGGCTACGTCGTCGGTCGGTTGAATGCCGAAGATGTCAGCGAAAACGGTGCGCCACGGGTGGTAGGGCGCATTGCGGTCCACCGCGTCGCCGGCGCCCTTGAGCACGCGCAGGTTCAGCGCCGCGGCCTGGCGCTCGAAGTCGTCGAGCAGGCGCGACTTGCCCATGCCGGCTTCGCCGATGATGACGGCGACCGAACTCTGGCGGGCGCGCAGCACCGACTGGATGCATTCGGCCAGGGCCTCGCGCTCCTTCTGGCGGCCGACCATCACGGTCTTGGCCTTGACCGCCGCGCGCACGTTGCCGGTCGGCGCCCAGATCTGCACGGGTTCGGTGCGGCCGCGCACCTCGATGACCGAGAGCTTCTGCAGTTCGAGGTGCGCGCTGGCCTGCTGGGCGGTCAGATCGTCGCACCACAGCCTGCCGTCGCTGGCCTCCATCAAGCGGGCTGCCAGGTTGACCACGTGGCCGAGCACCGTGTACTCGCAGCGGTCGTTGTTGCCGACCGTGCCGCAGAACACCTGGCCCGTGGCCACGCCGACGCCCGCCTGCACGCCGCCCTCCATCAAGGCCTTGCGCATGGCCATCGCGGCTTGCAGCGCCCGGGCGGCGTTGTCTTCGTGCGAGATCGGCGGCAGACCGAACGCGGCGATGAGCACTGCACCCTTGTCGTCGACGCTGATCTTGTTGATGGCGCCGTCGTAGCGATAGACCGCCTTCTGCATCGCCGTGACCATCGCCTGGACGTGGTGCACGTTGACCTGGGTGGCGACGCCGCCCGGCAGGGCCGCGAACACCACGGACACCCGGCGCAGCTCAGACAGCCAGTCCGACATGCCCTCCACCAACCGCGACAGCACCACGCCGGGTACGAACATGCGCAGCGCCGGCTCGGCGTCGGGGTGGACCGGCGCGCGCAAGAGCGGCTCGGCCGGTGGCAGGGTGTCGACCCAGTTCAGGCGCATGGGCTTGTCGCCGGCGGATCCGAACGCGGCGCGCGTGGTCAACACGTCCAGGTCAGCGAGCGTCGACTTGCCGTCGGGGCCCAGTTTGGGCGCTGCCCGACCCGAGAACGGCGCGCCGAGGTTCGACCAGGCCGCAGCGCTGACCACCACCTGTCCGGGTGCGGTCAGGGCGCGCAGGCTCTTGAGGTCGGCGACCGCGGCGCCGGTCGGCACCACCTCCCAGCGTTCGAGCACGCCGCCCACGTGCAACATCGAGATGTCGCCCGAGCAGATGCACACGCGCATCGACAGCGCGATGTCGTCCCCGACGGTAAAGCTGGCCAGTTCCTTCTGGGCGCGCAGACCGCACGCAGCCGCGGCGCGCACGGCTGCCGGAACGCCGGTCCCGGCGGCATCCCAGATGCAGATGAGCGCGTCGCCCGCGAACTTGATGACGTCGCCGCCGTGGTCGATGACCGTCTCGATGAGTTTGCCGAGGTAGTCGTTGAGCGCCGCGTTGATGCGCTCGGCGCCGTCGGGCTGGCCCGAGAGGATCTCGGTCATCCGCGAAAACCCACTGATGTCGGCGAACAGGACCGCGCCGTGCAGTTCATCAGAGACGGCGGTCTGCAAGGGCGTCGGGTCGGCCAGCAGCCGTGACACCAACGACGCGGGCGTGAAGCGGGCGAGATAGTCGGCGGAGAACTGCGGCATCAGCGCTCGCTCGGGGTCTTCCGCGGTCCCACCCAGACGCGGCGGGCGCCCGGCAGATGGCGGCGATCCACTAGCTTAGAGCCAAGTCAGCGAGGCGGCAACAAAAAGACCGGCCCGCCTACCGGCCCGCCAGGTCGCGGCCATCCATCCTGCGCAAGCGGACATCATCCATGCGGTGCGGCGGCCGGGGCCAGCGGCAGGGTCGCCTGGAAGGTCGCGCCCTGGCCGGCGCCCGGGCTGGTCGCGACCAGGTCGCCGCCCATCTGGCGCATCAACTGGCGGCTGATCGACAGCCCCAGGCCGGTCCCGTGCTTTCCCTGTCGGGCGGCGGCGGTCGAGACAAAGGGTTCAAAAAGGGCCAAGGCGTCGCCGGGGTCGAAGCCGACGCCGTCGTCGTTCACGGACACATGCAGCACGTCGCCGTGGGCGGCGGCCCGCAAGACCAGGGCATGGCCGCCGTACTTGACGGCGTTGTCCACCAGGTTTTCGAGCACCGTCCACAGCGCCACGTCGTCGCCCGTGCCGTGCAGCCCGTCGGGGCACTGTACGGCGATGGTCACCGTGCCCCCCAGGATCTCCAACCGGTGGTCGGCAAACTTGCGCAGGAGCGGCGCCACGTCGATGACGTTGCGGACCAACCTCTGGTCGGGCACCCGCAACCGCTGGGCCAGCAGCAGGTTCTGGATGAGGTGCTCTTCGCGCTCGACCTCCTGCAGCGCCATGGTCACCAGCGTCGCTTGCTGGTCCGCGGGCATCCGGCCATGCCGGAGCGTGTCGAGCACCGCCTTGATGCCGGCGAGCGGGGTCTTGAGCTCGTGGGTCATGTGCCCCAGGAACTCGGCCATTTCGCGGCGGAACCGCGACTCGGCGCGCGAGAGGCGGTAGAGCATCGACACCACTGCGAGCAGCAGCGTCATCAGGAACACGCCCTCGCCCAGGACCATCGCTTGCCGCCGGTCGTTCTGGGCCTGGCGGACCTGCACCCAGTGCCCGGTCGGCTGCACCAGCAGGCGCCGGTCAGGGCCGCCCCCCGTCTGCACATCGGCCCCGTCGCCCACCCAGTGGGCGGGCAGGACCAGGGGCTCACTGCCTGCGGCGACGACCATGAGGCGCGCATCGCCGGCCACCGGACCCGGCCTGGCATCGGCCCCGACGCGCATCGCCGCCAGGGCCACCTCGCGGTCCAGAAGGGCCGCCGCCGCCGCCTGTCCCTCGACCACGGACCGGCGCAGGAACGCGAACCACCACAGCGACAGCGCGATGAGCAGCACCACCGCCGCGCTGAACAGCAGCGTCACCCCGTGGCGGCGCCACAGCGACCCGGCTTGCGTGACGTGCGCCATCGCCTACGCCATCCGCCGGGCCGCGTCGGCCAGGGCCGCCACCAGCGCGTCGAGGTGGGCCTCGCTGTGCGCGGTGCTCAAGAACCACACCTCGTACGCCGACGGCGGCAGGTAGCAGCCCGCCTGCAGCACGTGGTGGTAGAGGTTGTTGAAGCGCGCCACGGCGACCGACGAAATGGTGTCGGCGCGCACCGGAACCGGCCCGAGGTCGAAATACGGCCAGAACACCGATCCGACGCGCACACCCCGCAGCCACGGCACGCCGGTCGCCGCCAACCGGTGTTCCAGGTAGGCGCCCAGGTGGTCGAGGCGCCGGTACACGGCACGGTCTTGCAGCTGTCGCAGGGTGGCGAGGCCAGCGGCGATCGACAGCGGATTGCCCGACAGCGTGCCCGCCTGATAGACCGGCCCGACCGGCGCCAGCAACCCCAGAATCGCCTTGGGTCCGACCAGGGCGCCGAGCGGCATGCCGCCGCCCACGATCTTGCCAAGGGTCACCAGGTCGGGCTGCACGCCCGCCGCGGCGCCGTAGCCGCCGTAGCAGGTGCGAAAGCCCGAGATCACTTCGTCGAACACCAGCAGCGCGCCGTGCTGGCGGGTGATTGCGCGCAGGCCTTGCAAATATGCCGGAGTCTGCACGAGCAGGCCATTGTTGGCGGGCAAAGGTTCGAGAATCACCGCTGCGATGCGGTCGCCGTACACTTCGAACGCGCGTTCCACCGCGCCGAGGTCGGCAAACGGCAGGGTGATGGTCAGGCCGGCCACTTCCTTGGGCACGCCGGCCGAACTTGCCTCGGAGCCAGGGTCGGCATGGGTGACGAGGCCCGATCCGGCCTTGACCAACAGCGCATCGGCATGGCCGTGGTAGCCACCCTCGAACTTGACGATCATCGGCCGACCGGTCGCCCCGCGCGCCAGCCGCAATGCCGTCATCACCGCCTCGGTGCCCGAACTGACCAACCGCGCCATCTCGAAACCCGGGAACGCCGCGACCAGCGTCTGGGCCATCGCCACCTCGCCCGGGTGGCACGCCCCGTAGGTCAAGCCGCGCGGGGCGATCTCGGTCACCGCCTGGACGACGGCCGGGTTGCTGTGCCCCAAAACAAGCGGTCCCCACGACAGGCAGAAATCGATGTAGGCATTGCCATCGACGTCGACGACCTCGACGCCCTGGGCGCGGTCGAAGTACACGGGCTTGCCGCCCACGGACTTGAAGGCGCGTACCGGGCTATTGACCCCGCCCGGGATGCACTGCACGGCAGAAGCGTACAAGGCGTCGGATTGAGCGCGAGCGTAGGTGGTGGATTCGGTCACGGGGTCTCCAGGGAGGCGATCGGCGCGCGCACGGTGGCCAGCACGGCTGCAAGGCACGCGGCATGGGTGGGTTGTTCGGCCACGGCGGCGGGTCGCAGGGCGCGATCGCGCAGGGCCTGGGCGGTGGTCGGGCCAATGGCGACCCAGCGCGCGGTGCGCCAAGCTTCGCTCCAGGCCAACAGCCGCGCGACGGCGGACGGCGCCGCGGCGAACACGACGGTCTGCGGACCGGCCAGGGCGTGTACCGCGGGGTCGGGGTCGGCGGGTGCGACGTTCTCGTAGAGGGCCGCCACCCGCGCGTCATGGCCGGCGGCGCACAGGTGTTCGGCAAGATCGCGCTGGCCCAACCGCGCCTGCACCACGACGACCATCGAGGCAGGCGCAAGCACCTGACCGAGCGCGCGGGCCAGCCCAGCGCCGGTCGCCGGGTCGCGCGCCTGCACGTGGACGAACGCGCCGGCCTCGACCAGGGCATGGGCCGTCGCTTCGCCGACCGCCGCGACGCGCAGGCCGCCCCGCACCAGGGTCGCCGCGCCGAACTGTTCGACCCAGTGGGCTACGCCATGGCGGCTCGCGAAGGCCAGCGCATCGGCGCGCCCCGCCCACGCCTGCACAGCCGACCGATCGGGCAGCACCGCGATCGGCTGCACCCGGGCGGTCGGCACCTCGACCACGCGCACGCCCGAGGTCCGCAATGCGGCGGCCAGCGCGGCGTTGTCGCCCGGCGCGCGTGTCAGCACCACGGTCGAGCAGGCTGGACCCACGCGGCCTCCGCTCTGGACGTGGCGGGCGCAACCAGCGCCGCGCGCAACGCAGTTTCGGTCTGGGCGGCGACGGCCTCGGCAGGCGCCGTCACCTGCACAGCCACCCAGCGGTCATCGGCCGCGGCGGCGCCGGCGCGCAGAGTCACTGTGGCGGCTTGCACGGTCGCCAGGGCACCGAACGGCGAATGGCACCCCCCCTCCAAGCGCCGCAGCACATCGCGCTCGCAGCGCACGGCCAGTGCGGCGATCGGGTCGGCGATGCGGTCGAGGCGCGCGCGCAGGCCGGTGTCCGCGGCGCGGCACTGCAGCCCCAGGGCACCCTGGCCGGCCGCCGGCAGCCACACCGTCGGGTCCAGGTCAAAGGCCAACAGCGCCCCCCAGTCCAGGCCCAACCGCGACACGCCAGCGCGGGCCAGCACCACGGCATCGAGGACCCCGTCCTTGGCCTTGCCGAGCCGGGTGGGCACGTTGCCGCGCAGCAATTCCGAATGCACCTGCGGCGCGTGCGCGCGCAGAAGCGCCATGCGCCGCAGCGAGGCCGTCCCCACCCTGGCCCCCGGGCGAAGGCCCATGGGCGCGCTCGGGTCGTGGGCGTCGGGCTGCACGAAAAGCACGTCGCCGGTGTCGGCGCGCGGCGGCACGGCCCCAAGCACCAATTCGGGCGGGTTCTCGGTCGGCAGGTCCTTGAGCGAGTGCACCGCCAAGTCGATGCCGCCGGTCAGCAGTTCGGCTTCGAGTTCCTTGGTGAAAAAGCCCTTGTCCAACTGATTTTGCAGCGCAATGTCCAAGAACCGGTCGCCGCTGGTCTTGATGATGCGCAGTTGCACGCCCGCATCGGGCCCGCCGAGCAGGGCCTGGACGTGGCGGGCCTGCCACAGGGCGAGGTCGCTGCCGCGGGTGCCGATGGTGATCGGCGATAGCGGGTCCACGTCTCGGTGCGCGCTGGTCATCGGGTCCGGTGGGCGCTGGGCAGGGTCGCGCCGTCGCCAAGCCCTGGCACGCCGCGCGCGGCCCGGTCGCGCTGCACCGGCCCGCCGCTGTGATCTTGGCACGCCGGGGCTGGTTTGTGCCACGGCGGCGTCAGACGCGTCAGACCCCGGTCACGGTCGGGGATGGAAACCTTCGTGTCCATGCGCGGTTCGCCGCGGCGCATTGCCCAGCGCCGCCCGGCCTTGTTAGCGTGCCGCAGGCGCCATGCTGCGGCGTCGCAGGGTCTGATGGGCCTACTGGACCGCACCGTCATTGCGCGCACCAAGGGCGCGGTGCCACGCCAGGCGGCGATCGAGGCCGATCTGCTGCGGCCCGCCGGCTTGCTGCCACCCGCACAGGTGGCGGGATTCGCGGTCACCAGTTGGCGGCACGACGGCGCGCACCTGCTGTGGATCCTCGCCCGCGGCGGCGAGACCGCGCATGCCATCGCCGGGCCGCGCCGCGACGACGATGGCGCGTACCTGCGCACCGCCGCCTGGAACGTCGGCTACCGCGAGGGAGCCTACTCCGCGGAACTTGGCGCGGCGCTCGGCCTTATCGGCCAGGGGCTGCAGGGGGCGAGCGACGCACTCGGTTTGGACGCCGCCGGCGCCACCTTGCGTTGGTTCACGCGACCTGCCGTGGACGACGTGCTGGAAATCTCGCCGGGCAAGAAACTGTATGTGCGGGTAACCGACCACTGTGACGAAAAGTGCTTGTTTTGCAACGCGACCGAGGGCAACGCCAACATCGTGCCGAGCAAAACCGCGCTGCGATCGCTGGTCGCGCGCATCCCCACCGGCCAACTGACGCAGGTCATCTTCTCGGGTGGCGAGCCGACGCTGGTCAAGGCCTTGCCCGAGATGGTCGGGCTGGCTTACGGCGCCGGGGCGCGGCAGATCATCGTGCAGACCAATGGCGTCGGGCTGGCGCGCCCGGGCGCGCTCGAGGCCTACCTGCCGTACCGCGACCGCCTGGGCATCGGCTTTTCGCTGCACGCGACCGACGCCGCCCTGTCGGCGCAGATGCTGGACCACCCCGACCTGTTGCGCCACGACGCCAAGTTGCGCGCCATCGACCGCGCGGTCGAGCTCGGATTTCTGGTCAAGTTGACGTGCGTGGTGATGCGGCCCAACCTCGGCCAGGTCCCGGCCTTTGCGCGCTGGGCATGGGCGCGCTGGGGCAAGGGGCTGGCGCGCCTGCAGTTCAGCTACGCCATGCCGCGCGGCAACGCCTGGCTCAACCGCCACCTGGTCCTGCGCTTTGGCGAATGCGTGGCCCCGTTCGCCGAGGCGTTCGAACTGGGACGCGCCACCGGCCTGCGCATCGAGACCTCGCAAAGCGCATGCGTGCCGCCGTGCGTGATGCCCGACTACGTCGACCACCAGGATCTGTACGGCGACTTTGCCGGCCGGACCGCCGACCCCGAGCGTGTCAAGCCCGAGGCGGTGTGCGGGGGCTGCAACTGGGATCGCATCTGTGCCGGCGTCTGGCGCCGCTACATCGACGTGTTCGGGACCGACGAATTGCGCGCCGTCACCGACCGGCCCGAGCCTGCAGTGGACCTCGACGACTTCGTCCAACCCGAGGTCTTGGACCTGACCGACTGTTGACGCCCGATCGTCTGGCGCGCAATCGTCAAGCCAGACCAGCCAGCGTCATGTCCACGTCGGCCATGCGCGGCGCCCGGTCGTGGTCGCCCTGCTTGCGGGCGAACGCCGGCACCGGCTTGCCAGCGTCGGCCACCATCGCTTCGCCAAGCGACCAAGCCGCGAGCAGCACCGCCGGTGTGACCAGGGTCTGCGCCGCATGGGCCCACGCCAGGGCCAGCCGCATGCCGATCGCGAAGCCCTCGACCAATTCCGCGTGACCGCGTCGCAACGTGGTGTCTTTGTCCAGCGGAATCGCGAACACCCGCACCGCGAGATAAGTCTCCATCGCTGGCCCCAACGCGGTCTCGGCGGGTGCCAACCAGGGGCCGACCAGTTCGCGAAAATCGGCGCCGAGCGCCGCCACCACAGCCTTGGGACCGCCCGGGCCGTGGTCGAGTTCGGGGACCAGCGACAGCCAGCGGCCGTATGCGGTGGCCAGCGACTTGACGTCGCACGCGGCCAGCCTCGCCTCCAGGTGCGCGCGAAACGCCAGGAAGCGGCGCGGCGTCAGCGGCTGCAGGCCGTTGGCCACCGCGAACTGGATGCCGCCCTCTACGCAGAGTTCGTCGACCGCGTGCGCCAGGCGGGCAAAGCGTGCCAGGGGTTGCAGGGTCGCGTCGGCCACCACGTCGAGCAGCCATTCGCGCAACTGGGCGAAATGCCGCCAGGGAACTACACGGTCCGCATCGAGGCGCACCAGCTTGTTGCCGCTGTCGGCCGCGAAGACCTGCACCGGCAGCCGCCAACCACCCTCGGCGCGCGCGAGGTCGACGGGGTCCGTGTTGCCGCAGACGGCCGCCCGGGCCGTCGGACACAACATCGCGAAGTACAGTTCGGCGCCGCTCGGCGTGGACACCGCCGCCAGCGGGTAGTCGCCGGGCAGGTCGGCGCCGCTCGGCGGTTCGTCTTTGCCCTGGGCCAGTGCCTGGGCTCCGCGCAACATCGCCCGCTCAGCGTGGCCAAAGGGGAATGTGCCTGCCTGGTAGCCCTTGGCGGCCGACGCCGGGGCCGCGCGCAAGGCTCGCCGGCACGCGCAGTCGTCGTCCGCGCACTCGAACGCGTCAAACAAGGCAGCAAAGGTCACGCGCATGGCATCCTCGGGCCGGGCGCCGGCAACGGCGGGCCGCTATGGTGCGGCATGCGCGCGCAATCGCCAAGGAGGGCGGCCGGCTTGCAGGTCTTGCGCTTGCGCCCCCGTTGACCGTATCGTGCGCCGGGGCCGCCCAAGGCGGCGACGTTCGAGGCCGCATGTCTGCACTCTTGGCGCTCCCTTGCACGCAGGCTTGGTCCTGGTCCCGGTCCCTTTGCCTGGCCCAGTCCCTGTGCCTGTCCCGGTCCCAGTCCCTGTGCTTGGCCCGGTCCCAGTCCCTGTGCCTGTTCCCTTGCCTGGCCCGGTCCCAGTCCCGGTCCCTGTCCCTGTGCCTGGCCCAGTCCCTGTCCAAGTCCCTGTCCCTGTGCCTGTCCCTTTGCCTGTGCCTGTCCCTGGCTTGTCTGCCCGGATGCGGCAGCGATCCTCCGGCCAAGGCGGCCGACGCGACAGCAAGCGCAGATGCGGCGACCGCCGAAGCGACCGCAGGAACCGCAGAAACAGCCAGTGGCGACGTGCAGGCGGCGGACGGTGCCAAGGCGGACGGCGGCCCGGCCGACGCCGCGGTCGATGCCGCCACCGCGGACATGGCCCAACCGGCGATCGACGTCCAAGGCGGCACCAACGACCTGCTGCAAAGCGGCGAGTGGTTTTTTGGGGTCCAGTTGCCGCCGTTTGGCAACTTGAACCTGCCGTTCAAGATGACCGTGGTCACCCAGGGCGACATCGACAAGGGCGGCCTCATCCTTGCGATGCAGTTGCGTGCGATGAGTTCGGATCTCACCTACACCAGCGACCCCATCGCGACGGTGCTCAACGTCCCGGTGGCGGCCGGCGGCGCGTTCAAGATCGTCATCGCCAACACGGCCCTGCCGGCCAAGGCCTCGCCTACGCAGACTGATGTGCCGCTGTCGATGGTCCTTGAAGGCAAGATCACCAGCAATCAAGTGTTCTGCGGCAGCCTCGACGGCGAAGTGCCTCAGTTCTCCGCCATGCTGACCGGCAGCACCTTCAAGGCGGTGCCGTGGGGCAAGCAGACGGTGCCGTACGAGACCAGTTGCGCCGGCAACCAGGCCAAGATCTACAAGCACCTGGATGTCTGTCCAGCGCTGCTGCCCGGCGAGAACACGCTGACGAGCGCGGAACGCAGCCGCACCTTCCTGGTGCAACTGCCCAAGCAGGCCAGCAGCACCGAGGGCTTGCCTGTGATCTTCTTGTACCACGGCGTCGGCGGCCAACCGGACGCGATGATCGAGACGAGCGGGCTGACGGCCGAACAGGCCAAGGGCCAGGGTTTCGTCCTGGTGGCGCCGCGGTCCGAGCGCGATGCCAAGGGCAAGGCCGTGCTCAAGACCGACTGGTACTACACGGCCTCGGCCTTCGATCTCGACAACTCGGACCTCGTGTTCTTCGACGACCTGCTGCACTGCGTCGGCAACCAGTGGAAAATCGACAAGACGCGGGTCTACGCCATGGGCATGTCGGGCGGTGGCCTGATGAGCACATTTGTGGCGGTCCATCGGCCCAAGGCCATCGCCGCCGCCGCGCCCTTTTCGGGCGGCTACCTGCACCCGTGGCCGAAGGAGGCCGGCAAGATGCCGCTTGTCTTCAGTTGGGGCGGGCCGACCGACAAGGCGTTTGAGCAGGACTTCGACAAGGTGGCCGAGAGCGCGCTCGCCAAGCTCAAGGCCAACGGCAACTTCGTAGTGGCCTGCAACCACCTGCTCGGCCACAAGTGGCCCAAGGAGGGCGGGGCCTACGCCGCGGAGTTCCTGCTTGCCCACAAGCCGGGCGCCGACAAGCCCTTTGCCAACGGGCTGCCGGCAAATTGGCCAGCGTACTGCAAGATTCTGTAGTGCCGCCGGCTGCGGAGCGCGCCATGCTGTTTCGCAACTTCGGCGGCATCCATCAGTTCGCCGTCACCAACGCCGCCGACCTCGAGCGCATCGACGACCTGGACCTGGCCCACTGGGCGGCGACTTCGGCACCGACCGCCGACCTGTGCGCGGACCCGACGCTGGCCCAGGCGCTCGATCCTCGGGGCACGGGTCGGGTGCGCGCTGAGCAATTGGTGGCTGCCCGCGAGTTCCTGTTTGCGCGGGTGCGCGGCCGCGACCGCCTCGCCGACGGCAGCAGTTCGCTTTTTTTCGAGGAGTTTGACGACCAGACCGCCGAAGGTCGACAGATGCGGGCGACCGCGCGACGGGTGGCCACCGAAACGGGCCGCGGCGGCGACGGCGCCGTACACCTGGACGACGTGGTGGCATTCGAGGCCGCCTACGCCACGCGCCTCGCCAACGGCGATGGCGTGGTGCCGGCAGCGGCGGTCGAGGATGCGGAGTTGGCGGCCGCGATCGCCGACATGCTGGCGGTGGTGCCGGGGCGGCTCGACGCCTCAGGGCAACCCGGCGTCGGCCACGCCGAACTCGACAACTTCGCCGAGCGCGCCCAGGCGTGGCTCGTGTGGCGCGACGGCCGGCCGGCGGCCGAAGTGTGGGGCCCCATCACCGAAGTCGCCGTCGCTGCCGTGGACCGCCTCGATCGTCCGATGCAGACCTGGTTCGCGTTGTGCGAACTGGCGCAGGCACAGGCCGAAGCCGGCGGGTTCGGCGGCGTGCACACCCCGCGCGACGCCGACTGGCCGGGCCTGGACCTCGCGGCCTTGCAGGAGGCGCTGGGCCGCGTGCCGCTCTCCGCGCCGGTCGAGTCAGGCGCGCTCGCGGCCGATGCATGGATCCACCCGCGCTTTCGCGAACAGGTCGCGCTGGTCCGCGCGGCGAGCCCTGCCAGCGCGGCGCCGGCCTGGACGCGCAACTCATGGGCGCTGCTGCAAGCGGAGGTGCGTCCGTGGCGCGAATGGCTGCAGGCCCGGCCCCCCGAGCCGTTCGATCAACTCGGCGCCGATCGTGTGCGGGCGTTGTGCGACCCGGCACTCTTGGAGGCGCTAGGCGCCGTCGCGCGCATCGACGCCGACGCGGCCAGCGAGGTCGACGCCCTGGGCGACCTGCACCGCACGCTGGTTTTGCACCGCTCGATTCTGGAGATCGCCAACAACTTCGTCAACTTCTCTGCGGTGTACGACACGACGCAGGTGGCGCTTTTCGACGCCGGCTCACTGGTCCTGGACGGCCGGCGCCTGGAGTTCTGCCTGCACGTCGCCGATCGGGCGGCGCACCGCAGGATTGCCGAAGCCAGCGCCTTGTGCCTGGTCTACTGCGAGGTGTCGGCCGCGGCTGGGGGCGCGGCGCTTTTCGACATTGCGGCACCCGTCACTTCGGGCGAGGTGGGCCGCATCGCCATCGGCAGGCGTGGGCTTTTCGTCGATCGCCAAGGGGGTCAGTTCGACGCGCTGGTGGTGGACATCGTGGACAACCCGGTGTCGATCGCCGAGGCGATGCGGGCGCCGTTCCGCAACGCCTGGCAGACGCTGACCGACCGGGTGCAGGCGGTGGCCGGCCGGGTCGTGGACCCCAAGAAGGGGCTGCTCGGCGGCACACTCGACAAGCAGGTCGAACCGGCCAAGGCGGCCGATGGCAAGCCCGCGGAGCCGGCCAAAGCCGTCGTCACTGCGCCGTCGTGGCAGACGATCCTGGTGGGTGGCGGCCTGACGTTCGCGGCGCTCAGCTCTGCGGTGACCTACGCGGTGACGTCGCTGGCGCGCATGCGCCTGAGCACCTTGCTGCTGGCGGTGCTGGCGGTCTGTGCGCTGGTGGCCGCAGTTGCCGGGGTGCTCGGCTGGCTGCGGCTGCGCCGGCGCGACATGAGCGCCCTGCTCGAAGCCAACGGCTGGGCCGTCAATGCGCAGATGAAGGTCACCCGGCGGGTCGGCCTGTACTTCACGCGGCGGCCACCACTGCCGGTGGGCGCGAAACTGGAACGGCCCGACGCCCTGGCGGCCTTCACGGCCAGCGAGGATCGCCGCCGCGCCCGATCGCTGGCGGTGTGGGTGGCACTGTGGTCGCTGTCGGTGGCCCTCTATGCCTGGCTGCGGCACCTGGGCTGAACGCTCCGCAGGCGGTGCGCCCGGCCGACGCAGCAGCACAGGACCTGTGGTCCGCGTCAAAAAAGCCGCCGCGGCGCCCGCTCGGCCCCGGGGATCAGGGGGGCCGAGCAGGCACCGCGGTGCGCTGCGCAGATCAATTCGTCAGGGCGCGATCGCGAACGCCTGCACGCCGTACCAGCCGCTCGGCAGGTAGGCCTTCTTGTCCAGGACCAGCACCCGCGGCGACCAGTAGCCCTGGGTGGGCAGGAAGGCCTGGAACTTGGGCTGCGTCGGCGCCGTCACGTTCCATGCGGTGGTGCCGAGGCCGGACCGCAGGTGGGCAAAGAGCACACCGCTGTCGGCTTGCAGCCAGTTGACGCCGGCGCCCGCTTCCAAGGCCATGGTCTGGGAGAGCTTGCTCGGGTCCTTGGCGTCGAACACCAGCAACTGCGATTTCGGCGCAGGTGCCGCTTCGCCCGCCTTGGCGACCGGCCAGTTCCACCAATATGGCCAGGTCGAGACGTAGACGGCTTCGCCGTGGCGCAGCGTCGCGCCCACCTGGTCGGGCATGGCAATCTGCTTGGCGATCTTGGCCTTGCCACCGCCGAGGGTGATCGCGACCAGCACGTTTTCGACCTTGTTGTCCTCGGGCTTGCTGCCGGCTTTGGGCTGCCAGTCCAGCGTCACTGCGCTTTTGCCATCTGCGGCGATGCCGACCAGCCAACCGGGGATGTTGGTGCTGTCGATGAGCTTGGGCTGGGCCGCGGTCGAGGTGTCGACGCGGTCGAGCCAGTACTCGCCGAACCACTGGCCGTCCTTGCCCACCGACTGCTTGTAGTGGCTGAGCGCCAGGGTCTTGGTGCCGGCCATCTGCGGGTTCTGCACCCATGAGGCGCCCTTGAGCTCGACGCTGCCGCCGGTCTTGGGTGCGTCGGGGTTGGTCAGGTCGATGGCCACCACCTTGGTCGTGAACACGGGATCGGTGTAGCAGGTCGGCACGTAGGGGCCGTCGGTGCCGGGGCTGTCCGGCTTGTCGGGGGTGCTGCCCCCATCGGGGCTGTCGGCGCCGCCCGAACCACCGCCAGAGCCGCCGCCCGAACCGCCGGGGTCGCTCGATCCGGCATCGGTCGCCGGCTTGGGGGCACCGCCGCCTGAACTCGGCGCGCTGCCCGCGGAGCCGGTGGAGCTGCCGCCGGACCCGCCGTCACCTTCGCACACCTTGCCGGTCTGCACTTTGTACTTGACCTGGGTGGTGGTGGCGTAGAGCACGGCGCCGTTCTGGGCCAGCTCGTAGGTGTTCCACCACACGTTGTCCTCGGGCTTGTAGGTCTGTTGCGGCGTTTGCCAGGTCCCGCGCGCCTTGGGCGCCTTGGGGTCGGTGACGTCGAACACGCGCACCGAGCCGCCGTCGGACAGGTAGACCAGGTTGCCGTGGGCGTACAGCCGCCCCCAGCCGTTGTTCAGCGCCAGCGTCCCCTCCGGGTCGAGTTCGTCGTTGCTGCCGGCCTTGAGCACGCGCAGCTCAGACGTGCCGCTCTGCCAGTCCTGGACCAGCGCCACCAGCCGGCCGCCAGCGACGATGGCCTCCGCGACTTCCGCGGCAAGGTCGATGCCCCCGAGCTTCTTGGGCTTGTCGAGGTCGGCCAGGTCCACGGTCTCCAGGGCGGCGTTGTGGATGCGGTAGAGGGTCTTGGCGTCGAGCAGGTTCTTGAGTTGGTACCAGTACACGATGTCGCTCTGGAAAAGGCCGCGCTTGGCGAGGCCGCCCTTGCTGTCGAGCGAGATCAGCTGCACGCCCGGGGTCGCGCCGCTGCCCGGGGCCGGTTCCGCGCCGGTGCCCGTGCCGCCCTTGGTCGGAGCGCCGACGACGGCCACCGCCAACAGGTCGGGCGCCAGGGTTTCGACTTGCAGGCCATAGTCGCTCTTGAGGCCGAGCTTGCCGACCCACTGCGGCTTGGCCGGGTCGAGCAGGCTCACCACGTCCAACTGCAGATCGCTCCACGACGCGCCGCGGTGACCGATGAGCCACAGGCCGGCGCCCAGCGGTCGCACCTGTGTGCCCCATACGTCGTAGCCACCATTGTCGAGCGTGGCCTTGCTGGCGACCGCGATGGTGGCCGGCGCCGCCAAGTCCAGCACGTCGAGGTGGAGCTTTTGCGCTTTGGGGGTGCCGTCGTCGGGATCGCCGCCCTGGCCGGGGTCGTTGGTCGCGCCGCTCGCGCTGACCGGGTCGCCGTAGGCCAGGATGGCCTGGGTCCCTTCGACGACAAAGCGTACGCCGTTGAACCCGGCCTTGCTGAGGCTGGCGGTCTTGGTCCACGCGCCGCTGGCGGCCTGCCAGGTTTCGACGACGTGGGTGTAGCCGCCGCTGCCGCCCCAGGTCTGGCGCACCACGGCCATGCGGCCGGCGCCGATGCGATCGGCCTGGACCATCGAACTCGAACTGTTGGCCGACCACACGTTCTTGACGTCGTTCACAGCGCCAAGGCTGGGCTTTCCGGCCGGGTCCAGCAGGACCTGCGCCAGCCGTTCGTGCATGGTGCCGGTCGTGTCGGCGTACACGTAGTTCTGGCTGGCGATCAGCACCTCGCCGGCTTCGATCGACGCCGTCAGCACGCCACCCGGCACCTCGACCTCGCCGACCTGCGTCAGCTTGCCTGCGGCGGCGAGATCGACGATCACCACCTTGGTCTTGTCCGCCGCGTAGCCGCCGCCGTAGTAGCCGGGGTAGGCCATGCCGCCTGCCGAGGTGCCGCCCTTGCTGACCGCGACATCGGAGGTCGCCGCGCCACCAACGGCCATTTCGGCGCAGCCGTAGGGGCTCCAGCAGCCGCCCCACCAGGGGTTCCAACTGACCTGCGGCACGACCAACACCAGCTTGTCGCCGACGCGCTTGCTGGCCGCGATCTGGCCGGGGATGGCCAGGGCGGCGACTTCCTTGGGCTGGGCGCCGAGCGCGACCCGGCGCACCACGCTGCCCGACTTGGCCACCGGTTTGCCGGCGTCGTCGGTCAACTCGGCGACCTGGGTGACCAGGGCGATTGCTTCGTTGGCGTCGACGTACATCTCGCTCGGCTGGCCGACCATGGGCACCTTGGCCACCAGTTTGGGCGCCGCCGGCTTGGCGACGTCGACGACCTGCAAGCCCCGCCACTGGTTGAGGATGTACAGCGTCGTGCCCTTGAGCTTGGCGACATCGCCGGCTTCGACCTTGGGCGCGGCGGTCTGCCCTGCCTTGTTGTTGGCTGCAGCACCGGTGGCCGCTTCGCCGCCGAGCGCAGCCGACTTGCCGCCTCCGCCTTTGCCGGCCGGTTTGAAAGATTTGAACTCCGCGCTGCTGCTCGGGGTTGCGGGCGGCGCGGCGCCATCCTCGCAGGCGATGCCGGCAAGGCTGAGTGCAGCGACCAGGCTCCATTGCCAGGTGCGCCACGTTGAGAAATTGTTGTGCATGGTGTGTCTCCTCGCCCGTCGCCATGAAGGTAGGGCCGCCAGCAGAAAGTGCAAGGACTGTGCCAACCCGGCCGTGTAGAGAAAATGTATGGAATTCCATGGGCGCAACGTACGGCGCACGGGCCGCGAATGCGCGTTCTTTCTTCATGTTGCGTATTTCAACACATCCGTCGGATTGCGCCCCTCGCAACCCTGGGCCACACTGCGCTTGGCCGCCGACCCACAACGACCCGGCGGGCAGGGGTGGAACATGATCACGGGAAGTTGTCAGTGCGGCGCGGTCCAGTTCAAGGCCGACGCCCTTTTTTGCCGGCCGTCTACAAGTGCTACTGCGCGTATTGCCGCAAGATCTCGGGCGGAGCCTTCCAGGCCGTCGTCGGCGCGCAGGGCTTCGAGGTCACGCAGGGGGCCGACAAGGTGGCGCCCTACAACGTCAGCGGCACGTACGTGCGCAACCACTGTGGCACCTGCCACACCTTCCTGTGGGGCCAGGTCACGGTGGCACCCGGCATCCCGCCCTACGTCGCATGCGGCGCGGTGGACGGCGACGCTGTGGGCAGCGAGCGGCCGATCGAGCACCTTTTCGTGCGCAGCAAGGTCCCGTGGCACGCCATCGGCGAGGCCGGCACCCAGCACCAGGCGTACCCACCCATGTAGCCGCGCGGCCAGCGGGCCGCCCCGGTCAACGCAATGCAAGCCGGGATCGCCGGCCCGTTGCCGCCCTGAGGCCGCCGCGGCTATGCTTGCCGGCCCCGGGCAGCGGCGGATTGCGCGAACATGAAAGCTGTGATTCTGGCAGGTGGACTGGGCACGCGGCTGAGCGAAGAAACCGCCCATCTGCCCAAGCCGCTGGTCGACATCGGCGGCCGGCCGATCCTGTGGCACATCTGCAAGATCTACGCGGCACACGGCATCTGCGAATTCGTGGTGTGCCTTGGCTACAAGGGATACCTTATCAAGGAGTTCTTCGCCAACTACTTTCTGCACACCGCCGACGTCACGTTTGACCTCGCCCGCAACGCCGTCGAGGTCCACCAGGCCAAGGCCGAACCCTGGAAAGTGACCTTGGTCGACACCGGCGCCGACACGCTGACCGGCGGGCGCCTCAAGCGCGTCGCTCGCTACCTCGGCGACGAGACGTTCTGCATGACGTATGGCGACGGCGTCGCCGACATCGACCTCGCGGCGCTGTTGCGCACCCACCGCGCCAAGGGACGCCTCGCCACATTGACCGCCGTGCAGCCCCCCGGCCGGTTTGGTGCGCTGCACCTGACCGACGGTGACGTGACGCGGTTCGTCGAGAAGCCGCGCGGCGACGCCAGCTGGATCAACGGCGGCTTCTTCGTGCTCGAACCGGCCGTGCTCGACTACATCGAAGGTGACCAGACCAGTTGGGAAGAGGCGCCGCTACGCGACCTCGCCGCCGACGGGCAACTGGCCGCCTACACCCACGACGGCTTCTGGCAGCCGATGGACACCTTGCGCGACAAGCGACACCTCGAAGCGCTGTGGCAGGCGGGCAGCGCCCCGTGGAAGGTGTGGTGATGCTGCCCGATCCGGCGCTGTGGGCCGGCCGGCGCGTGCTGTTGACCGGTCACACCGGCTTCAAGGGCGCGTGGCTGGCGCTGTGGCTGCGCGAATTGGGCGCCGAGGTTGCCGGGCTTGCCCTGGCCCCTCCGACCACGCCGAGTCTTTTCGAGCTGGCGGGTGTCGCGCGCGACCTCACAGACCATCGCGGCGACGTGCGCGATCCGGCAACCGTCGATGCCGCATTCGCCGCCAGTCGGCCCGAGGTGGTGCTGCATCTGGCAGCCCAGGCACTGGTGCGGCCGTCCTACGCCGACCCGGTGTACACTTTTGGCAGCAACGTCATGGGCACCGTCCACGTGCTCGACGCGGCGCGCCGCTGCCCATCGGTGCGGGCCGTCGTGGTGGTGACCAGCGACAAGTGCTACGACAACCGCGAGTGGCCGTGGGGCTACCGCGAGCCCGAGCCCATGGGCGGACGCGACCCCTACAGCGCGAGCAAGGGCTGCGCCGAGTTGGTGACCGCCGCCTGGCGGCACAGCTTTTGCGCCAAAGGCCCGTGGATCGCCAGCGCGCGCGCCGGCAACGTGTTCGGCGGCGGCGACTGGGCGACGGATCGGCTGGTCCCCGATCTCGTGGGAGCGTTCTTGCGCGGCGAACCTGCCCTGGTGCGCCGGCCCGCGGCGGTGCGCCCGTGGCAGCATGTGCTTGAACCGTTGGCCGGCTACCTGCTGCTGGCCGAGCGCTTGTGGGTCGAGGGCGCCGCTTGTGCGCAGGCCTTCAACTTCGGGCCCGCGGCCGAGAGCGAACTGCCCGTGCTGCGGGTGGCGCAGCTCTTGCAGGCTGTGTGGCCGGGCGCGCAGCTCGAGGTGGCCAAAGTGGCCGAAGGTCCCCACGAGGCGGGGCTTTTGCGGCTGGACGCCAGCCTGGCCCGCGCGCGCCTGAACTGGCGGCCGCGCCTGGGGCTGGCCGAGGCGCTGGCGTGGACTGCCCAATGGTACCGCCAGTTTGCCACCGATCCGGGCCAGATGCGCGAACGGACGATCGACCAGATCCGCCGCTATCAGGCGATCGGGTAGGCCGGCGTGCGCACGGCGGTCGTGACCGGCGGCACCGGCCAGTTGGGCCCGGCCGTCGCGCGGGCGTTGTGCGGTGACGGCTGGAGGGTCGTGTGCCCGGTCCGACAGTTGCCGGTCACGCAGGCCCGCGGCGAAGTGATCTGGGTGCCGACGCGCCTGGACGATCCGGCGCAGTTGACACGCGACATCGCACCGTGGTCGCCCACGGCCGTGGTCCACCTGGCCGGCAGCGGCGTGCGGGCGAGCGATCGCGATGCGCTGGCGCTGGTGCACGGCAATGTGGCATTGACGGCCTCGGTGCTGGCTGCGGCGCGGTCGTGGCCGTCGGTCAAGCGCGTGCTGTGCGCAGGCAGCGTGGCGGAATTGGGAGATCCGGGTCCAGCGCCGGCCGACGAGTCGCTGCCGCTGCGCCCCATCTCGGACTATGGCAGCGCCAAGGCGGCGGCGACGGTGCTGGCGCTCGGCTTGGGGCGCGCGTGGCGGATACCAGTGGCGGTCCTGCGGCTTTTTGGGGTCTATGGTCCCGGCGAACGACCCGATCGGCTGGTGCCACACCTGTGTCGATGCCTGCTGCAGGGCCAGACGGCGCCGTTGACGTCGGGTGAGCAGATCCGCGACTGGACCTTCGAAGACGACGTCGGCGCGGCGTTTGCCGCGGCGCTGGACGCCGACCTGCCGGCCGACGCGGTGTACCACGTGTGCAGCGGGGTCGGCCTGTCGGTGCGGGCGGTGGCCGGTCGGCTGGCGGATCTCTTGGGCGCCGATCGGCAAAAGCTCGGCTGGGGTGCGCTGCCGCAGCGCGGCGACGAACCCGAGGTCCTGGTCGGCAACCCGGGACGCCTTGTCGCAGCGACCGGGTGGCAGCCGCGGATGTCGCTCGACGACGGTCTTTTGCGCGTCGCCGGGCATGTGCGGAGGCGCAATGGCGCAGTTTGACCGCTTCGCCGGCGACTACCAGAGCGTGCTCGACGAATCGGTCGGCTCCGCCGCATACTTCGCCCGCGTCAAGGCGCTGGCGGCGACCGATGTGCTCGGCGTCGGCTTTGCCGGCCGCGTGCTGGACTATGGCTGCGGCGTCGGCTTGTTGGCGAGAGCGCTGCTCGACCACCTGCCGCGAGCCACGCTGGTCGGCTTCGACGTGTCGCAGCCGTGCCTGGACGGCATCGCTGAGCCCTTGCGCAGCAGGGCGGCCTGGACCAGCGACAAGACCGCGGTGGGCGGCGAATTCGCGGCGGTGGTGGTCAGCAACGTGCTGCACCATGTGCCGCCGGCACAGCGCGACGGGCTGGTGGCGGACCTCGCGGGTCGGCTGGCGCCCGGCGGCCGCTTGCTGGTGTTCGAACACAATCCGCTGAACCCGGCGACGCGCTGGGTCGTCGCGCACTGCGCCTTCGACGACGACGCCGTGCTGTTGTGGCCGCGCGAAACGACCGCGCTCTTGCAGACGGCGGGCCTGCAGGGGGTTCGCATCGAGTACCTGGCTTGCGTGCCGCCCGCGCTCGGCCGCCTGTTGCCGCTGGAGCGCCACGTGCGGCACCTGCCGTTGGGGGCCCAATACCTGGCGTGGGGGCGGCGGCCATGACCCGCAAGATGCTGACGATCCTGGTGCCGGTCTACAACGAGGCGCCCAACATCGAACCGCTTTTCGCGGCGCTCGCCCCGGTGCTCGCCGAGCTGCAGGCGAGCTACGACGTCGAACTGTTGTTCACCGACAACCACAGCGAAGACGCGACCTTTGAAAAGCTGCAGGCCCGCGGCGCCGTCGATCCGCGGGTGCGCGTGTTGCGCTTCTCGCGCAACTTTGGTTTTCAGCGCTCGATCCTGTGCGGCTACCTCAACGCCCGCGGTGACGCGGCGATCCAGATCGACTGCGACCTGCAGGACCCGCCCGCGCTCATCGTGCAGTTCGTGCAGCGCTGGCAGGCCGGCGCCAAGGTGGTGTATGGGGTGCGCCGCAGCCGCAAGGAGGGCTGGCTCATCACGGTGCTGCGCCAGGCGTTCTATCGGCTGATCGACCGTTTGAGCGACACGCGGTTGCCGCTCGACGCTGGCGACTTCCGGTTGGTGGACCGCTGCGTCATCGACGAACTGGGCCGCATGGAGGACTACCACCCGTATTTGCGCGGAGCGATCGCCGCCATGGGGTTCGAGCAGGTAGGCATCCCCTACGACCGCAGCGAGCGGCGCCACGGCGAGAGCAAGTTCCCATTGTCAAAGCTGGTCGCCCTGGCCGTGGACGGCATCTTGAACCACAGCGTGGTGCCCCTGCGCCTCGCGACCTACACCGGCCTGGCGGTATCGCTGCTGACGCTGGGGATGCTCGTCGCCACCGTGATCGGCCGATTGCTGTATGGCGGCGCGTGGCCGGCGGGCTTTGCGACGCTGACGGTGCTCATCTTGTTGTCGCTGAGCCTGAACGCGCTTTTCCTCGGGGTCATCGGCGAGTACCTGGGCCGCATCTACCAACAGGTCAAGCGCCGCTCGCTGACCATCGTCGAAGCCCGCGTCAACGATCCACCGGCGCCGCGGGGCTGACGCGACCCAACCGATCGCCCAGGCGCACCGCCAAATCCGCCGCCACCAGTGCCAGTTCGGGCACTGCCGCACCGCGGGCCCGCAGTTGCTCGCCAAGCGAAGTCAGCCGGACCCCGTCCAGGCCGCACGGCGTCATCAGCCCGAACAGGCCGAGCGCGGGATCGACGTTCAGCGCGAACCCGTGGAAGGACCAGCCCTTGCGCACGCCGACGCCGATGCTGGCCAGCTTGTCGCGCGGCCCGCACCACACCCCGGGAAAGCCCGGCCGGGCCTGGGCCTGCACACCGAATTGGTCACAGGTGGCGATGATCGCGTCTTGCAGGCTGCGCACGTACGCCGGCAGGTCGCCGATCGATCCGCGGCCGATGGGCGCCTGCAGACGCGGCAACTGAGCGATCGGGTAGCCGACCAGTTGCCCCGGGGCGTGCATGGTCACGTTGCCGCCGCGCGCCACTTCGTGCACCTCGATGTGGGTGGTCTGGCCGGCGTCGTCGCGCCAGGCGGTGTCGCGCAGGTTGTCGCGACCGCCGCGCCGGCCGATCGTCGCTACGGGCGGGTGTTGCAGGAGCAAGAGCACGTCGGGCGCCTCGACAGGCCTGGTCACCAGCGCGTCCATGGCGCGACCGGCCAGCGCGTAGTCGGCGAGCCCTGCCGCGGGCCCGGACAGGTCCAGCAGTCGCAGGGTCGTGGACCCGATGGGCTGCAGCCACGCATCGGGCGCCTGGCCGTGGCCGATGGCGCCCAGCACCTCGTTGGCCGTGTCCACGGGTTGGGTCTACGACAATTCGCGCGAGGCGATGAGCGACTGCAACTCTTCCAGCGAGGTCATGGGCAACAGGCCGGTGGCGGCCAGCGGTCGGGCGCTGCTCGGCACCCGCGCCCCAGCCTTGCCGACGGCCCCGACGCGCCCAGTGGCCGGCCCCTCCGATCGCCCCAACAGTTGCAAGACCCGCGGCATCACGCGCTGGCGCACGCTGGCGATCTGGCGGGCCTTGTATTCGGCGTAGCTCGCGCGGCCCTCGGTGGCGGCGCGGTACGACGCGATGTCCATGACCTGCACTTCGTACGGAAAAAAGAACTCGATGTGCGGCTCAATGCCCGACAGGCTCAGGGTCTCCAGCATCTCGCGCAGCCCTTCGCCATGCAGGTGTTTGCGGGCCACGGCCTGCGCCGCGGTCAGGCGGGCGTGCAGTGGGTTCTCAAAGCGGATCATCTGCCGGCAGGTGAACTGGATCGACCGGTACTTGTCGCTGCTGTACGGATTCCACTCGGTCTGGGCGTCGTTGTCGGTGGGCGTGCAACTGAAGGCATGGATCTCGCGGACGCAGTCGAATTCGTCGGTCTCGCCAGCGGTATAGCGCAGCAGGCACGCGCGGACGTGGGCATCGTAGGCCTCGAGGTCCAGCAGCGTGTTGCGCGACCGCGTCGGTTTGATGTTCGGGTACATGATGGTGTGCTCTTCGCGCAGGGCGCGCACCGCGAACAGCGCGTCCACCGGCGACCCGACGATGATGCGCACGCCGATGTGGTCGAACATGTCGTAGGCGACGTTCTCTTGCTTCTGGAGCAGCTTGATGACCATGCTGCGCAGCGGTTTGGCCTCCTTGACCTCGAAGCGCACCAGCGGCACATCGAAGCTCTTGGCGTGCAGGTACTGGCTGCCGTCCGGGTAGGTGCGCACCTGGGCCACGAAGCGGTCCAAGATGCGGGCGCGGATCTCCTTGTAGTAGTTGGCCTGGAAGTAGTTGGCGGCGTGGGCGATGGTGTGCATCACCCGCAGCACGGCGCACGCCCACGCCATGTTCAGGTCGAACACGCGCAGATCCGACGCCGAGGCGCCCTCGGGCCGACCGTCGCCTGCGGCGAGGCACAGTAGTTCGAGCACGGGCAGGGTGTCGAACGATTCGGGCACCTGCACGCCGTCGAGCCCGGGCAGCAGCACGCCGCGCACAAAGCCCAGGGCCTCGACGCGGATGTGCTCAACGTCGCGGGCGTGGCCGGGGTCGTTCAGGTCGTAGCCGTAGCGCGCCAGGAACCGATAGGCCTCGTGCACGCCGCTGCCCGCCATGCGCAGGTGCGACAGGTCGATGGCCGACCGGCCACCGATGATCGTGTGCATGGTCTCCCAGGAGAACACATAGCGCTGCAAGACCGGCGGCAGCGGACCTGGGCGGGCGGGCGTCACGGGCGGCGGGCCACCTTGGCCGGACCGCGACGGGCGGCCGACCTGTGTTGCAAACCGTTGGTTGCCGGTCGCGCGCCGAAGGGGTGGGCAGATGCGCGGCGGGCCGACCTCGCGCGGCGGCGGGGCGCGCTATTGTGGGCGCGCGACGCGCGGTTGGCAAGGCAAAACTGCGTCCGATGCTGCGGCGGAGCCCGTTGGGCGCGGTAGCGTTGCGGCCTCGCCTGCGGCACACCAAGCACTGCGGCAGCCCCGCTTCCTTTTTCTGCGCAGCGCGGGCCGCAGCGCACCGGCCGTCCGCCGTCGGAACTTCCGAACGGATCGCCTCAGCCGCCCGCCCGCCACAGCCACAGCAACCCGCCGAAAAGGGCCACCCAGGCCAGGCGGCGCAACGCCAGGGCGTGCAGCGACTCGGCCTGGACCGCGCCCTGCGACGCGGCCATGCGCACGCCGGCCACCAGCGACCACCCGAGCGCAGCCGTCGCCACCCGAGCGCTGCGCTGCCATTCGACCGCAGCGTCGCCGGTGGCCAGGTCGGCCCCCATCCACGCCAAGACGAGCCAGGCGACACCCAGGGCCGCCAGCCAACGGTCGCGGCCGGGGGCGACGCGACGCAGCAGTTGCCGCAACAGTCCCGGCGGCGCGGCGTGGGCGGTGGCGGCATCGAGGGCGCCCAGCACCAGGGCCGCAAGCAACACACCGGCCCATGGGCGCGCGGCGGGTGGCCCCCACAGCGCCGGACTCGACACCAGCGGCAGGGCCGAGGCGATGAGGCCCGCGGCCAGCGTGTGCCAGGGCGTCGCGAACAGGGCGCCCCACAGCACCGCCGCCGGGCCGGCTGCCAGCAAGGCCCGCACCACAGGCCGGTCGAGCCCCTGATCGGGCCACAGCGCCGCGAACGGGAGGGCCACGGCCACCGCCCACACCGCCAAAACCCATCCGGCGAGCGCGCCCTGGCTGGCGGCGTTGCGGCCCATCGCCGTCACCTGCTTGTGCAACCGCCTGCGCCACGGCACCATAGCGGCGATGGTACCACGCTGGACCAGGGCTGTCGTCGTCGCCGTGGCCCTGGGCTGCGGCACCGGGTGGGGCGGGCCGGCCGGCGCGCGCGACATGACAGGCAAAGCCGGGCTGGGCGCCATGGCCAGCACCTCGGGCATGCCGCTCGCTACCTTGCGCTATTGGGGTACGCGCCTGGCCTTCGAGTTCCTGTTCGGGTGGGTGGCAGTCGACCGGCGCTTGCCCGCGGTGTCCATCGACGACCGCGGCCTGAACGGCGGGACCGGTCCCGGATTGGCCGATGCCGATCATGTGCAACAGTGCCAAAGCACGTACGACGCGATCGACCCGCGGCAGCGGCCGGTCCGCTTGCAGTGCGACTGGCGCAAGGAGCTGTCGGTGCGCCGCTTTGCGGTGGGCATGCTCTACCGCATTGGCGACGCCCCGCGGGTCAGCCTCGCCATCGGCGTGCGGCCGTGGTTGCAGTGGACCGATCGCACCGAGACCCCTTCGTTCGTCAAGACCTTTCGCAGCAGCGAGTCGACGTTGCCGACCGGCAGCAGCCCCGACAGCCTGCCCACGCGGTGGGGTGTCGAGGTGCCGCTGGTTGCCGAGTTCTTTCTCAACGATCACGCGAGCATCACCGGGCAACTGGGCCTTGCGGTCGGCTCGGGGGCGCTGCCAGAGCCGTCCATCGACAAGGCGACCGCAGCCGTGGACAACGACGGCTGGTGGGTCGGGCTGCGCGGCGCCTGGTCGGGCGGCGCCGGGCTGCTGTACTACTTCTAGCTGGTCGAGTTTTCATGCACATTGCGCTCGTGGAACCCGAAATCCCCGGCAACACCGGCAGCATCGGCCGGGTGTGCGTCGGCACGGCCACCACCTTGCATCTGGTCGGTCGATTGGGGTTCTCGCTCGACGAGAAATACGTGCGCCGCGCCGGCCTGGACTATTGGAAGGACGTGGACCTGCGGGTGCATGCCGACTTCGATGCGCTGGTGCGCGCGCTGCCCGCGGCGCCGCTGCACCTGTTTTCGGCCCATGCCGCGGTCCGCTATGACCAGGTCGCCTACGGTCCAGACGACGTGTTGGTGTTTGGCTGCGAGACCAAGGGGCTTCCGCTGGCGCTGCGCCAGCGCTTCGCCGACCGCCTGCGCTATGTGCCGACCAACGGCCGCATCCGCAGCCTGAACCTCGCCAACGTGGCGACGGCCGTGCTTTTTGAGGCGCTGCGCCAGCAAGACTTTGCCGCAGTCGCGCGCCGGCCCGACCAGGGGGCCGCCAGCGGTTGACGCACGCAGCACCGCGAATCGCCGCAACGGGCGCACCGTTGTGGTCGCGCTGCCCCCGCGATTGACGCGGCCGGCGCCCTGGCCCCACTATTTCGCGCCCCGCAGCCGTTCGCGGCCGGGTTCGCCTGCTTGCCCGAGGTTTCGCAATGCGCTTTTCCGTCGCCCCGACTGTGGTCGCCCTTGTCCTTGTCTCGGCGAGCCACGCCGCACTGGCGGCTCCGCCGTCGCCCGCCCCGTCGCCCGCCCCGCCCGCGGTTGCACCGGCCGCGGACCCCAACCTCAGCCACCCGGCGGTCAAGGCCATCACCACGCTCATCGGCGCGGTGCGCTATGGAAAGTTCGTCATGGGTCTCAAGACCTTGGACGGCACGGCGCAGGGCGCGTTCCTGCTCGGCGACAACTGGTCCAAAGGCACCGACGCCCAGCGCGCGGAGTTTGCCACGCTCTTTCACACGATCTTCGCCAAGGTGGCGTTCCCGAAGATGCAGAAGAACTTCGAGAACATCCAGACCGTGGTCTATGACGCCCCAGTCGTCACCGGCACCAAGGCCGCCGTCAAGTCGACGCTGGTGGTGCTGCACGCGCTCAAGAAGCAGGAGTACAAGCTCAAGTACCAGCTGCTCCAGGCAGGCGCGGAGTGGAAGGTGGTCGACGTCGACGTGCTCGGCGAGTCGATGCTGACCGGCGTGCGCAACGAGCAAATCAACCCGATTATCAAGGAAGGCGGCTGGGCGCACCTTTTGGACCTGATGCGCCAGAAGGCCAAGTCGCTCGAAGGCGTACCGCTCAAGTAGGCCGCGACCGGCCGCGCCGGCCCGGGCCTCGGGCGGCACCAACGACCAGGAAAATCCATGAAACTGGCAGATCGGATCGCGGCCGCGTGGGCGGACTTCATCGTCGCCCGGCCGTGGCAGGTGGTGCTGGGCCTTTTGGCGCTGACTGTCGCGTCGGCCTACGCGGCCACGCTTTTGCGCATCAACACCAACCAGTTGGACCTCATCAGCCAGGACCTGCAGGCCGTCAAGGACGTCAAGCGGGTGGTGGACATGGTGGGCGGCGCCGGGCACCTCATCCTGGCGCTGCGCGGCAAGGACGAAAAGGTCCTCAAGCAGGTGGCCGACGACCTGCACGCCACTTGGAAGCCGGACAAGACGCAGTTTCGCAACATTGCCTACAAGGTCGACATCAGCTTTGTGCGCGACAAAGCGCCGCTCTTTGTCGAAACCAAAGACCTCGAAGAGATCCGCCGCCAAGTCATGCTCAAGGTCCGCGACACGATCAGGCGGGCCAGTCCGTTCTTCATCGAGATCAAGGAAACCAAACCCTATGAATTGACGCTAGATCCCATCATCGAAAAGTACAAGCGCGTCGGCAAGAAAAGCATCGCCGACGACTACTACATCAGCGACGACAAGCAGATGGTGCTGATGGTCATCAAGCCCATGTGGGACGGCAACGAGCTGGACAAGACCGGCAAGTTGACCCAGCGCATGCGCGCAGACATGGCCGCCTATGCCGCCAACAACGCCCACGGCTATGGGCTGTTCGAGGACTACAGCAAGGCCCCCGACGCCAACCCCAAGGTCGTCGAGTTCGGCTTTACCGGCAGCTACCAGACCAACTACGACGACAGCTACGAGATGCAGAAATCGCTGGTGCCGGTCGGAGGCCTGGCCGCGCTCGGCGTGCTGTTGGTCATGCTGGCGTTCCTCGGCCGCTACATCCTGGCGGTGACCGTGACCATGAGCGGTCTGGCCATCGGCGTGGTGTTGTCGTTCGGATTCGACAAGCTCGCGGTTGGCGAACTGAACATGATTACCTCGATCTTGAGCGGCATCCTGATGGGCCAAGGCATCGACTTCGGCATCCACTTCATCTACCGGATGCGCATCGAACTCGGCCTCGGTCGGACGCTTGAGCAGGCCATACGCAACACCTGCATCAACTCGGGCGTCGCGGCGTTCATCTCGGCGGCGGCGACGGGGACCGCGTTTTTCGCGCTGCTTTTCAGCGAGTTTCGAGGTTTTTCGCAGTTTGGCCTGCTGGCGGGCGTCGGCGTGTTCATCACCGGACTTGTGCTGTTCAGTTGGTCGCCGGCGGTGTTGGTGCTGCTGGCGCGCAAGTGGCCGAATGCGCCGGTCAAGATCCTCGGCACGCTGCAGCCCGAAGGCGAGGTGGCCGGCGTCGAGAGGCGCATCCCCTGGCCGCGGGTGGCGCTGGCCGTCGCCGGGGCCGTGTCGATTGCCGTGTCGTTCTTCGCCAAGGACGTGGTGTTCGACTACAACACCCGCGCGCTCATGGTCGAGCACCAGCCGAGCGTCATGCTCCAAGACGAGCTGAACGACCGATACCAGATTTCGGCCGACCCGGTCGGCGTCTACACCAAGACCACCGCCGAAGCCAAAGCGCTTTTCGACGAGTTGACGCCGCTCGACAAGACCCGCTACGGCAGCATCGACCAGGTGGTGTCGATGTGGTCGTTTGTGCCGCCGCGCGCCCAGCAAGAGGCCAACGTCAAGGTGTTGCAGGCCTGGAAGGCCGATCTCGCCGAGATCGAGGTCGACGCCATCCCCGAGGAGCACCAAGAGAACTACAAGAAGCTGTTGGCGCTGCTCGACGCCAAACCCTACGACCTCGCCGAGGTGCCGACGCAGATTGCCCGCCAGTTCACGCACCTGCCGACCACCAAGCCCGAGAACCACGGGTACCTGACGTTCCTGTACCCCAAGGTCGACCTGTGGGACGGCAAACAAATGTTGCAGTTCAACGATGAGGTCGAGGAAATCAAGACCAAGGCCGGCGCCACCTACCGATCGGCGGGAAGCCCCATTCTTTTTGCCAAGCTGGCGCGCATCGTGCTGTGGGACGGCAAGTTCACGGTGGCGCTGACGGCGGTGCTGCTGCTGCTGATTCTCGTCGCCGATTTCCGCAGTGTGCGCAATGCCCTGGTGGCACTGGTGCCGCTGCTGGTCGGCATGGCTGTCATGCTGGGCGGGATGGCGCTGGCCGGCTGGCGGCTGAACTTTATGAACATCGTGGTCTTTCCTATCGTGCTCGGCTACGGGGTCAGCCACGGCGTCTATTTCATGCACCGCTTCTTGGAAGGCACCAGCCCCTATGTGGCGCTGCGGTCGGTAGGCGCGGCGGTGGCGGCCTCGACCCTGACCACGCTGGCCGGTTGGTCGGCGCTGCTCTCCGCCGGTCACAAGGGGTTGAAGTCGATGGGGATTTTGGCGTGCGTCGGCATGGTGGCCACGCTGTGGGTGTCGTTCACCATCATGCCGGCGATCCTGCAACTGCTGCACGACCGGCGGGTCAAGAAAGCTGGTGCGAACGCGGCCAAGGCGACGGGCGCGGCGGCGCTGGCCTTGTTTGCGGTGGCGGCGCTGCCGGCCTGCGGCGGCACGGTGCAGCAGGTGTGGACCCCCGAAAACTACGCCGCGTCGCCGCTGGCGCAGACCAAGCGGCTGGCCGTGGCGGTCGAGCTCACCCACGACGGCGCCGCGCTGCCGGCCGATGCGACCGAGGCTGTTGCCCAACTGTGGGCCAACATCGCCCGCCGCTACGCCAACCAACACCGCGACTTCATCGTGCGCGCGACCGTGCTGCGCGGCGGCGACGAGGCGGTGCCGGCGGCCTGTGCGCTCGGCGCCGCGGACAAGCCCATTGCAGGCGCGCTGCTCTTGCGCGGGCACCAGATGCTCGACGGCGACGGCGCACGCGTGGGGGTCCACGGCGAACTGTTGCGCTGTTCCGACAAGCAGCCGATCTGGCGTGCCCGCGGCCTGGATCGGTTCGCCAGCGCCGATCCCACCGTGGCGGAATTGACAGCGTTTTACACCCGCGAACTAGGCCCGGCGGTGGCGCCCTACGTCGCGCCGGTCTTTCACCTGCTGCGCGCCGTGCTGGCGACGTTGCCGACCCCGGTGCTGAGCGACGACGAGACCATGGAGAAGATCGAGCTCGGGGAATAGCGACCGCGGCCAATACCCGCTCGGCCATGGTTTTCGGCGGCCAGATCGCACGGCGTGACAATCACACGTTGGCCTGCCCGAACTACGGGCAATACCCCACGCCAAACCGCACCCGCGACTCTACCGCGCCAGCAGGCGCCCCGCCGCCGGGCCCGTAGAAGGTCGCCCCGAGGTCGGCGCCGGCCAAGAGCGACCACGGTCCCGACAGGCCGTACTGCACCGCCACCTTGAAAAGGACGGGCAGCTCTAGGGTTGGTTCGGGCGCGAGGTACACCCGTGCCGGCGCACCGATGGACAGCGACAGGTTCAGGTTGGGCATCAGCAGAGCGCTGGCCGCAAGCGAGGGCAAACCGGCGTCGACACCAAAAAGCGACACTGCACCCTTCTTGCCGACCTTGGCATACGGCGACCAGGTGGAAATCCCGCCGTGCACGAACAGGCCGGGCTCGGATACCAGCGCAAAGGCCCACGGACCCGCCGAAGCGAATTGGGTCCGCAACACGCCCGCCGCCGCCGCGCCGAAGCCGCCGAGTGCCTGGCCATTGCCGTAACCCAGTCGCAGGCGGCCGCCCGCGTCGGCGGTCGAGGCCAGGCCGAACATCGCGCCAAACTCGAAATCGGGCAGCCCCGCCGCCGCCCAGCCGGACCAGTCGCCGCGGTCGATGGGCCGGGCGCCGACCACGGCCAGCGGCGCAGCACGGGCGGAGGGCCCAGCCACGACCGCTGCAAGCGCAGCCAAACACAGGATGGAATGAAAAAGCCGCCGCATCACCGCTCCTGCCCGACCCGGCCAATAGCGTGCGCCGGCGGCGCGCGGCGTCAACTTTTTGCGGGCGCGCGCGGCATCCGACTTTTCGACGCAAGAAGAAGGAGTTGAACGATCCCCCCCACCGTGCTTGCGTGCCTCGGTGCGACCCCTTACCCTAGCGACCACCAGCGCAACGCGCGCCGAGCCCCCGACGATGTCCAGCCCCGACGGCAACCGACGCCTCAAGGCGATCATGTTCACCGACATCAAGGGCTACTCGGCCATGATGGGCCAGGACGAGTCACGGACGGTCAAAGCGGTCCTCGAACACCGCGAGATCGTCCGCGAATGCCTCAAGGACCACGACGGCACCGAACACGAGACCATCGGCGATGCGTTCGTCGTGCTTTTCGACTCGGTGGTCAACGCCGTGCGGTGTGGCGCCGAGATCCAGGCCCGCCTCAAGGCCCGCAACGACTCTTTGCCCAAAGAAGAGCAGGTGTGGCTGCGCATCGGTATCCACCTGGGCGACATCATCGTGCAGGGCGACGGCATCTATGGCGACGGCGTCAACGTCGCGGCGCGGGTCCAGGACAAGGCCGAGCCCGGCGGCATCTCGATTACCGAGCAGGTGTTCCTGCAAATCGACGGCAAGATAGACCTGGCGATGGAGCCGGTCGGCAAGGTCGAACTCAAGAACATCCGCAATCCGCCGAGCCTGTACCGGCTCAAGCTCGATGGTGCGCAGCCCTTGGTCAAGCACCGCAGTTGGGTGGCGCCGGTCGCAGCAGCGGCCCTGGTCATCGGCGGCATCGGGCTGGCCGTCGCGCTGAACAACCGATCCACACCGGCCCCTGTCGCTGCAGCCGCGCCCGCTGTGGCGCCGGCCCCAGTCGCGCCGCCCGCTCCGGCCCCGGTCGTCGTCGACCCCAAGGCCGAGGCGAAGGTGGCTGCGGGCCAGAAAGTCACCGAGGCGCTGGGCACCTCCGGCCAGGCCCGCGTGGACCTGCTGCGGCAGGCCCTGGCGTTGGACCCCGACAACCCGGCGGTGCAGAATCTGTTGGTGGTGGCGATGCAGGCGCTGCCTGCCGCTGCGCCGACCCCGACCGCCGCACCGGCCCCCGCCGCGGTGGCAGAACCCGCCCGGCCGGCCGGTCCGCGCGCCGCGCATCCGGGCAAACCCAAAGGCGACGATGACACCAAGATCAAGCGCAGCGTGGTGGTCGAGTAGCCTGTGGGCGGCCTGGGTCGTGGCCTTGGTGGGGCCGCGCCCGGTCCACGGCGTCGACAAGTCGGCCAAAGAAGAAGCAGCGGCCATTTCGCAGGTCGCAACCGCCAAGCACCAGGCAGGCGAATTCGGGTTGTGTGCAGAGTTCTTCCACCAGGCCTACGACAAGGACCCGACCTACCTGCCCTACCTGTTCTCGGCGGCGCGCTGCCTGCACAAGAAGGGCGATCTCGACGCCGCAGAGCGCGACTACCGACAGTTTCTGGCGCGGTCGCCCAAGGGCGCGCAACTGGTGGACAAGGCCCAGGAATACCTGGACCAATTGCTCGAAGCGCGCAAGCATTTCAAGGGCGCGCGCCCGGACGACCCCAAGACCGGGGCCCCGCAACCGGCCGACGCCGTCGCCAAGCCGGCCGATGCGCCGCTGCCCGCGACGCCGACGGTCGCCCTTGTCGCGCCGCCCTCCGCGCCTCCAGAGCGGCCGATGGCGGGACGGGAAAAAGCCGGTTGGGCGGCGGTGGGCCTGGGCGTCATCAGCCTCGGCGCGGGGGCGTGGGCCCTGGCATCTGCCGCGTCGGAGCGGGCGGCGCTGCACCAGGATCTGGCGCCGGCCGATAGCAAACTGGTGCTCGCCATCTCGCGCAGCGACGCGGAGGCCCGCGCGGCGCGCATCGGAACCCGCACCACGCTCGGCGCCGTGGCCACGGGTGCAGGCGCTGTCTTGGCGGCGGCAGGTGCCTGGTTGGCGCTGCGCGGCCCGGTCGAGCTGGCGGTGGCTCCGCAGGGAGCGCAGGTTACGGTGTTTTGGTAGGCAGATTCAAGGCTTGCCGAACACCAGCAGGCTGCGGTACAGGCGCGTCTCGCCCATCTGGCCCTCGAACCACGGCGGGTCAGCGGTCGCGTCGAGCGGCGAACTGTAGTTGTAGACCGCGTAGCGATCCGCCCCTGTGGATACGATGCTGGCAAAGCAGGTGTCGCCGCGACTCGGCAGGTCCAGTTGCCAGTACACCACCAAGGCGGCCGGGTCCACCTTCCACAGCGCACAGCGCTTGCGCTTGGTCCAGTTGACCAACTGGTATTGCACATAGTGTTCGGCCGGCGTGCCCGTCTTTGCGCCGAGGTCATAGTCCGCGGTACTGCCGTCCGGGTTCAGGGTGCGGCGGCCGATGAGCCACACTTGGCCGGCGTGGACGAAAAGCAATGGCGAATCGTACTTGCGCGGGTCGGCCTTGCACTGCAACCCCTGGTCTGGGCTGGCCTTGCACACCTTGCTGCCAAAACCGAAGCCGGTCTCGCCCGCCTCGTTGCGGCCCACCGCGACCACCGTTCCGTCGGCCAGCACGGCAAAGGCCGTTTCGCTCACGCCGCCTTTGAGCACGACCGGGTCGCTGCCCAAGGCCGGTTGCCATGCCTGGCCGTCGGACGAGGTCAGCAGGTGCACGGCGATCGGCCCCGGGTCCGACTTGTAGACGTTGTCGCCGTCGGTATAGCCGGACAGCCACGCCTTGCCGCCGTGGACCGCGAACCGCCAGGGAATGAAGGTCGGCAGGTAGAAAGGCTGCGGGCCGGTCCAACTGCCGGCCGGCGTGCGCTCGGACACAAACGCGCCTTTGGGCTGGAACTGATTGGGATCGCTGCCCAACTGCGCAAAGTACCAACGCAGCTTGCCGCCGAAGGCCAGCAAGCGCGGTTCGCGCAGATCGGTGCCCATCGCTGCCTGGGTCTCAAACTGCCACGCCTGCTCGTCCGCACTGGACGCCACCCACAGCCGCGTCTCGGGGCCCGCAAAATGGTTGGGCGCGGTGCGGCCGGTCAAGTACACCTTGCCGTCGTGCCGGACCACGTCGAGGTTGTTGTTGCTGTTCTGCGGCGAAATCTCGGCGGGCAGCCCCGGCCCGGGCACCACCTGGCGCAGCTCGACGCTGGTGGGGTCGGCCGGCAGGGGCGCGACATCGCCGGTTGGCCCATCGCCAACGCCGTCGGTCGCGCTGTCGGTCGAACTGGCAACGGGATCGGTCCCGCCGCACGCAGCCAGCGCCACGGCCAGGGCCCACGCGGCGGGCTTCACGTCGGCGTCTCCGCACGGCCGAGCCGCCGGTCCAAGCGCGGGCTGCGCAAGAGCCCCGCCTGCAACCACTCGCCGAGCGCATGCTGGCTGCCGCACACCACCACGCCGCTGTCCCTGCCGACCTCGCGCAGCGCCTGCTCGAAACACCGCGAGGCCGACGCCACCGCCACGCTCGCCGCCGGCACCGCCTGGTCGACCGCCGCTGCCAGCTCGGCCGCGGGCAGCAACGTCGGGTTGGCGCAGCGCGGCAAGAAGAACCCAGTCGCCACCCCGGCCAGCGCCCGCACCAGGTCGGCCGCCTCGCGGTCGCGGCGCACCGCCATCACCACCTGCCAGGCCTTGCCCCGTTGGACCAGCAGCGCCGCCAGAGCCGCCATGCCGGCGGGATTGTGGGCCGCGTCGGCGATGACCAACGGCTTGTGGTCGAGGACTTCCGCGCGCAGTGGCCACGCCACCTCGGCCAAGGCCGCGACCACCTCGTCGCACGGGGGCAGCTCGCGCTTGCGCGCCGCCAGCGACCACTCGGCAAACGCGAGATAGGCCAGCACCGCCAGCGCAGCGTTGTCGGCCTGGTGCGCGCCGGGCAGGTCGAGTTCGAGGTGCAGGTCGTCGCCGATCGCTGGCCCGCTCAAGCGTGCGGCCGTGCGCAAGTGCGGGCCGTGCAGGGTCAGGTCGCTTGCGGTCGCGTCGGCGCCCAGGGAAAGCAGCCGTGGCACCACCTTGTGCTTGCGCAGCGCCGGCTTGACCAGGGCGGGCTGGGCGCACACCAAGGCGCGGCCGTCGCGAGCGATCCCGGCCTTCTCCCAGGCGATCTGCGGCAAGCTGTCGCCCAGCACCGCCGTGTGGTCGTACGACAGGTGGGTGATGACGCTGACCACGGGCTCGGTGGCGTTGACGGCGTCGAGCCGACCGCCCAAGCCGACCTCGAGCACGATCACGTCGAGTGCGGGGTCGTGGCGCGCACAAAGCAGCAAGGCGGCCGCAGTCAAGGCCTCGAACGGCGTTGGATCGATCGCGGGATCCGCCGTGGCGGATGTGTGGACCTGCGCGAGCGCCGCGTCGAGCGTTTCTGCGGTCACGGCGCGGCCGTCGACGCACAGGCGCTCGCGGGTCTCGACCAGGTGCGGCGAGGTGTAGTGCGCCACACGCAGTCCGGCTGCCTGCAAGAGCGCCGCCAGCATCGCCGAGGTCGAACCCTTGCCGTCGGTGCCCGCCACGGCGATCACGGGCAGTGCCGCCTGCGGGTCGCCGATCCGCCCCAACAGATCGCGGATGCGCTGCAGACCCAGCTCCATGCCGCGCACGCCGAGCGCCGCCAGCCAGCGGTGGCCGGGACCGTCGTGCGAGACCAGGGCTTCGTTCACTTGCGTGCTCCGCGGCAAGGCGGACGCGACCCCGCCAGGGCCGCGGATTGTCCGGCCCGCTGCGGCTCGCGGTCAAGGCGACCTTGCGCGCGCAGTCGGGGTCGGCGATCCTACTGGCCCCTGGCCGCACGTACGCGCCGAGAGCCCGCATGTCCACCTCCCCCGCCGATCCCTTGCAGGCCGAGATGCCGTTCTTGAACAAGAAGGCGCTGGCCACGGTCGGCGGCGTGGTGGCCCTGGTGTGGGTCACGGCGCTCTTGACCGGATCCAAGATCGTGCTCGGCGTCGTGGCGGTGTTGACGCTGGCGCTGGGTGGCCTGCTCTGGTACGCGTTTCGGCAGCTCCGCAAGCAAAAAGACGTGATGGCGCTCTTGCAAAACGCCCAGGGCTCGCCCGAGGCGCGCCGCGCGGCCTTGGAGCAACTCGCGGCCCAGGACCCGAACAGCAAGGACGTGCTCAACGGCATTGCCAAGGCGCAGTTGCTGGCCCAGGACAACCCCGATGCCGCGCTGCAGACCCTCGAAGGCCTCGACCTCGCGAAGGTGCCCAAGGACGCCGCGGATCAGGTGCGCACCTTTCGCGCCCAGTTGCTGCTGATGAAGAACCGCAGCCGCGAGGCCCGCGATCTCGCCGATCAGATCAACGTGCCGACGACAGGTCCCATGCTGGCCCGGGCGATGATGGCGGCTGTCGTCGCCGAAGCCTGGTCGCGCACGGGCCGCCACGACGGCGCGCTGGTGCTGCTGGACGACTTCAAGCTCGACAACCCAGAGCTCGGCCAGACCCTGCCGATGTTGTTGTTTGCGCGGGTGTTCGCCAATTTCGCCGCCGGCCGCAAAGAGCGCGTGGTCAAGGACCTCAAGCAGTTGATGGGCATCGACCTGAATCTGCTCGGCCGCTTCGTGCAGCCCGGCCCCGGCATTCACCTCGAACTGCGCAAGCTCGCCACCGAGGTGTTGCAGACCCACCCTTCGCTGTCCAAGCAGGTGCGGGCCCAGCAGCGGCTGACCCGGCCCAGGGCGCGCTGAGCCATGCGCCTGCGCGTAGGACGGCTGATCGGATGGGCGTTGCTCGTCGCTGGCTGCGCGTCGGAGCCTGCGCCTGAACCCATCACCGATTTCTCCAAGTGGCTGTGGCGCAACTACGACGGCGCCAGCGACGACCAGTTGGCCAACGCGGTTGTGCAACTGCATGGCACCGTGACCGAGGTGACCGCCGACAAGCCGCTCAAGGTCTTGATCAGCCGGCTGTCGAGCACCGACGTGGCGCTGGTCGGCAGCAAGCTCGACGCCAGCAAGGCGGTGGGGATGCTGGCCGTCACCGAGACCGCCTGCTCGCTCGCCCAGATCGCCAACATCCACACCCACGCCGACCAAGCCGGGCTGCACCCCAAGTCCTACCGGGCCTACAAGCGGACGTTCGTGCAGGATCGGGCGGCGTTCTTGGCCAAGAAGGCCGGTCGGTTGGACTGGGATACCGAGCTGACCAGTGACTACGCCAGCGAGAACCTGCGCGGCAGCGCCCGCTGGGTGCCCGACCTCGGCAAGGCCAAGAGCCCGTTCGGCGCAGCGCTGGTCTCGCGCACCTTCCTCAAGGAGCCCGCCACCGAGGTCGACGGCAACGGCGTAAAGTGGCCGCAGGACTACCAGGTCGAGGCGTACTACGAGCGGTCGCCGGGCCGGGCCGTCCACCTTTTCGCCCTGTGGCGGCAAGCCGATTTCGGCATCTCGACCGAGTCGTCGGCGTTGCAGAACCTGATGTTGTCCGGCTTTGTCGACTGGGACAAGGAAGTGGAAGCCGCGTGCAAGTCCGGAAAGTACTGACGTTCCTGCTGGCCGTCGTCGGTCTCGGGCTGGCGGCCAGTTGCGCCACCTCGCCGCGCATGGTGTGGGGCGACCTGGCGCCGCACGTCCAACCGGCGCTGGCCAAGGTCGATCTCGACCGTCTCGACCAGGAACTGGTGGCGTGGCTCGGCGACTACCTGCGCACCGACACCACCAACCCGCCCGGCAACGAGACGCGCGGGGCCGAACTGCTGGCGACGGTACTGGCACAGAACGGCATCGGCAGCCAGATCTTGGAGTTCGCACCCGGTCGCGGGTCGCTCGTGGCCCGGGTGCGCGGCACGGGCAAGCTGCCGCCGCTGTGCCTGCTGTCGCACATCGACGTGGTGACCGCCAACGCGCAGCAGTGGCCCAGGGACCGCGGTCCGTTGTCCGGAGCGGTGCACGAAGGCGAGATCTGGGGGCGCGGCGCCTTGGACATGAAGTCGATGGGCATCCTCGAACTGGCGGTGCTGGTCGCGGTCAAGCGCAGCGGCGTGGCGCTGGACCGCGATCTGGTGCTGCTCGCTGTCGCCGATGAAGAGGTGGACAACCGCGGCATCAAGCACCTGGTGGCCGATCACTGGGACAAGATCGGCTGCTCGCACCTTGTCAACGAGGGCGGCCTGGGCGTGCGCGGGGCGCTGCGCGCCGACCAGACGGTGTTTGCGATCTCGACGGCCGAAAAGGGCCTGCTGTGGGTCAAGATGACCGCCCGGGGCAAGAGTGGCCACGGCTCGACGCCCATGCCGGATCGCGCTCCCGATCGCCTGCTCGACGCACTGCAGCGTCTGCGCGCCAAGGTGGCGCCGGTGTCGTTCCATCCCTCGCTCTACGCCACGCTGGGCGAAGTCGGCGCACACCTCGGCGGCGTGCAGGGCTACGTGTTGCAGCGGCCGGCGCTGGTCGAGTGGTTGGCGCTCGACACCCTGCTCGCCGAGCCCGGGTCCAAGGCGATGCTGACCAACACCATTGCCGTGACGGGCTTTTTCGGCGCCGAGCAGCCCAACGTCGTGCCCGACGCGGTGTCGGCGCAACTGGACTGCCGCCTGCTGCCCGGCACGGAACCCCGCGCCTTCCTGTACGAGCTGCAAAAAACTGTCGCCGATCCGCAGGTCGAGTTCCAGGTGCTGCACGAGGCGCCGGCCTCGGAGAGTCCGCCCGACGACCCGCTCTTCCTTGCGCTCGGCCGCCACGCCGTGATCGGCCGCAGCGATGCGGTAGCGGGACCGCTCTTGTCGGTGGGCTTTACCGACTCGCTGTGGGTCCGGCAAAAGGGCGTGCGCGCCTACGGGTTCGTGCCTGTCGAGGTGTCGCGCGAGATCGCGGCGACCTTCCACGGCGCCAACGAGCGCGTGCCGATCGCGGCGGTGCAGCGCGGCATGCGGGTGCTGCTGGGGGCCGTCGTCGATTTCGCGGCCCATCGATGATCGGGCGCTTGTTCGCCGCAGCCGGCATTGCGCTCGCGGCCGCGGTGCCGGCCCCCGCACACGCCGACGTGCCTGCAACCGCACAGGCCGAACTGCCAATGGCGCTGCCCGCGCCTGCCACCGCGACCGAGGACGCTGAACCGGGCCTACCCGTGCGGGTCGATGACCTGGACATCGAAGGGCTGTGGCGCACACACCCTGACCTGGTGCGCGGCGAGCTGCCGTGGACGCCAGGCCAGGTGGTGGACGAGGCACCGTGGGCCCTTGGCCTTGCGCGCCTTTGGAACACCGGCCTGTTCTCCAAGGTGTCGGCCCGCCGGGTCCGCATGCCCGGCGGCCGGGTGGTGGCGCGCCTGCACCTCGAAGAGCGCTGGACGATCAACCTTTTGTTCTCGTTCCAAGCTGCTGCGCAGCGGGCTGCGGCCAGTTCGGCGTGGTGGTCGGCCGGCTTGTCCGACCTCAACCTGGGCGGACGCTACGTCGAGGCGGCCGCGTCGTTCGAGCAGTTCGACCAGTTCCATGGCGGGCAGGCGTTCGTCCGCGCCCATCGGTTCATGGGCCGGCGCATGGACGCCATGGCGCAGTGGGAGTGGCTGGTGCGGCCGCGCGTGGGTTTTGGCGACCGCCGCATGCGGGTGCGGCTGGAGTCGAACCACTTGGCCTGGGACGACCAGGTGCGCGTCGGCGGTCGGCTGGACCTGCAAGAGGATGCGCTGTTCGACGTGTCCGGCATCGGGACCGCGCTGCCGTCGTCGAGCCGGTCGGCGCTGGTGGACCTCGGCGCCCGGATCGGCCGGATCGACATCGTGCGGGTACGGCAGTCCGGGGCCTCGCTGGAGGTGCGGCCTGCCGTGGGACTGGCGACCGCGGGCGACGGGCCAGCGCCGTTTGCCCAGCTCTGGGCGCAGGGCTTGTGGTACGCGCTGGCCGGGCCGCGCTGGAATCTCGCGGCGCGCGGCCAGCTTGGCGTGCAGTCCGCGGCGCCGCCACAACTGCGCTATTTCTTGGGCGGTCTGTCGGAAGTCCGCGGGGTGCGCGACAGCTACCTGCAGGTGGACCGCTTTGGCTTGGGCAACGTGGAAGCGCGCTACACAGCGTTCGACTCCACCTGGCTGGCGGTGGTGCCGACGGCGTTCGTCGATGGCGCGGTGGCGCGCGACGCCGCCCGGGGCTGGACGGTGCTGGCCTCGACCGGGGTCGGTGTGCGCCTGCTCGTGCCCAGGTTCGTGCGCACCGGTCTGCGCATCGACGCGGCCGTGCCGATGGCGGGGATCGCGTGCGCGGCCGGCGCGGGCGGGGTCTGCCCGGGGCTGAGCGCAGGCGTGTTCCAGTTCTTTTGAGCAGGGTGGGGCGGACTACAAGGAGCCTGTCGCCCAGAATCTGCCGATTCTGGCGTTTCGCTGACAGGCTCCTACAAGACCCACACGCCCGACACCGCTCCGGTCGCCCCCGTCTTGCCTGGGTTGCCGATGCTCGGTCCACCGGTCCCGCCCGCGCCGCCCGTGCCGCCGACCTTGAGCTGATTGGTGTTCTGGATCGGCGCAACCGCCGTCGCACTGCTACCGTGCAGCACGACCAGGGCCGCAGGACCGCCCGCGCCGCCGCCGCCACCGCCGCCGTGGCCGCCAGCCGATCCTGCGCCGCCCGCCCCACCCTGCGAGGTGCAGAACGTCTTGCTCGCGCCCTCGGCACTGGGACCCGCTGCGCCGCCTGCGCCGCCCGGACCGCCTGAACCCGCCGGCCCGCCCGGGCCGCCGTGGCCGCCTGTGCCAGCCGCCAGGGTGTTTCCAAACAACAGCGGGACCTTGCCGCCCGGCACGGCGACGACGAACACCGCAAACGAGCCACCGCCCGCCTGGCCGCCGCCACCGCCCGATCCGCCGCAGCCTCCTGCGCCGCCGCCGCCGCCAGAACCTCCCAAATCTGTGAATTCACTGGTACTGGTCGCACAGTCGTACACCTCGACGCCGCCGGCCGCACCACCGCCGCCGCCGCCGGAACCCAGCCCGCCCGCGCCGCCGTCGCCCGCCCATCCCGCAACCCACACGCCCTGGCTGACGAGGCCACTGGTCGCCGCGCCACCGCCGCCCTCCTTGCCGTGCACAGCCGGTCCGCCGGGCGCACCGGGCTGGCCGTCGCGCGGTTGCACCGGCACCACGCAGGTATTGCAACCGATGGAGCCCTTGCACTGGGTGACTGCGCCCTTGTTGCTGTCAATGTAGCTGTCGGCGCCCGAGGCGCCGCCCGGCCCGCCCGCCGGTCCTTGGCCTTTGGCGCCCGGCTCCACCGATTGGGGGGTCTGCAGATAGGGCTTTGCGGGGCACTTGGGGCTCGGTGAATCCTCGTCCATCTGCGGACAGACCGCATGGCCACCTGCACCGCCATGCGTGGCAGTGCCCTGGCACTGGGTCGCGCCGCCGCCGCCGCCGAGGTTGACGTCGGTCGCGCCGCACGCCGCCTTGCCGATGTCGCGCGCCGCCGCGCCAGGTTGCCCCGCCGCGCCGCCCTGGCCGTTGCTGCCCGCCGCGCCGCTGCTGCCTGGGGCGCCGTCGCCGGCCAGGATTTGCGCATAGGTGATCTGCAAGCGATCGTCGCAGCCGATGGCCAGCAAGCCATAGCTCGACTCGCCGGCGGCCTTGGCGTTGGCGCCGAGCAGCGTCACGCCATCGAGTCGGGTCTTGGCGCCCGGGCCGGCGATGCCCACCGCGCGCACCGCGTAGGCCGGACCCACAGGCGGTGCCACGGCTGCGATGGCTGACTGGTACAGGACAGTGTCGCGTGCGGCAAAACCGGGGCCGTAGCCGCCATACACCGATACGCCGGCGACCAGGTCGACGCTGCCCGGGTACACGCCGCCCGCCACATAGACGTCGCGCTTGCCGAGCTTGGCGGCCAAAACGATGCCCTTGGCAACGGTCGCGACCGGCAGGCTCAAGGTCCCGGGGTTGCCGTCGGCCCCGGTCTTGGCCACGAATACCGCGTTGCTGACTTCGCCGTCGATGCCGTCGCAGTTTTGGTCCACGCCGTCGGGCTCGTCCAACGCGGCGGTGAAAAGGCATTCGCAGCCGTTCTGGGGGCCGCCCGCGGTATCGAACCAGCCGGGCTCGCAGACCACGGCACAGCCGGGGCTCTGGCTCTCGGCGGCTGCGCAGGTAGCCGCAGCGTGCAGTCCGACCGGCTTGGGGCACGCGACGCCGCACGCGCCACAGTGGTCGGTGGACAGGTACTGGCCGGCTTGCCACCAAGGCTCGTCTACGGCGCCGTCGCAATCGTCGTCCTTGGCATTGCAGGTCTCGGCCGCAGGCACGCCACCGCTGCACTGCAAGCCCTTGCCGGCACACTGCCAGAGGCCGGGGCACGCCCCAAAGGTGTTGGTCGCGGTGCACGGCTCGCCGACCTCGTCAATGTCCTCGTCGGTCTGGCCGTTGCAGTCGTCGTCTTGGCCGTTGCAGGTCTCTTGCGGCGCGACCACGTCGCAGAATCCGCCGTCGCCCCCCTTGCACACGAAAAGGCCCGCGCAGTTAGCGCCGGTGCCGAGGCTGCACGGCTGGCCGGTCAGGCCCTCGTCGGTTTGGGCGTCGCAATCGTCGTCCACCCCGTTGCACGTTTCGGCGCTCGTGGTCACGGCGCACGTCAGGCCAAGCGCGCCCTGGCAGACGGTCGCGCCCGCGCAGTTGGCGGCCGGAGCCAGGGCGCAGGGCTGGCCCGACTGCCCTTCGTCGGTTTGACCGTCGCAGTCGTCGTCCAGGCCGTTGCAGACCTCGGGCGCCATCTGCACCTGGCATTGTAGGCCCGCCGCCCCCTTGCACACCAGCGTGCCGCCGCAGGCGCTCGGGGCCAGGACGCACGGGGCCCCGCCGGTGCCCTCGTCGGTCAGGCCGTCGCAGTCGTCGTCGCTGGCGTTGCAGGTTTCTGCGGCCGGCACGGGCGCGTCACAAGGCGACCAACCGCTGGCGACACACGTCGACAGGCCCGCGCAACTGCCTTGATCGTTTGTAGATTGACAAGGCTTGACCGCGCCGACGTTGCTGGCGTTGCAACTGCACAGGCCGGTCTGCGGCGCGCACAACGCCTTGCCGCTCGCTGGGTCGGGCGCGCAGGCGAAGCCGGCCGGGCAACTCGACCCGCTGGCGCCGGCGACGCACGGGATGCGGCAGTATCCGGGACCGTCCTCGCCCACGCACTGGCCGCCCAGGCACGTGGCGTCGTCCTTGCACGGCGCGCAGGCGAACTCGGCCGCCGGCACGCACACGGGCAGGGCGTCGGTGCCGCCGTCAAAACAGGTGTATCCGGGGGGGCACGGCGGGCAGGCAGGCTCGACCTCCTGCACGACATCGGCGGAAGGCGAAACGTCTGTGGCCGGCGGCAGTTCGGGCGCCGCATCCACCGTCGTGCTTTCCGGCGCGCTGTCCGCAACGGCCTCGTCGGCCGCCACATCGGCGGGTCCGTCGCCGGCTTCGATGTCGGTGGCGATCCACGGATCGCGTGGCACTGCCGCAGCATCGGGGCCGAACCCGACCTCGCCGATGGTGGGCTGGTCGGCGCCGGTCAAGCCCGAGGTGCCTTGGACCAGCCCGTCGTCGCCACATGCGGCCGCCAGGGCCACCAAGCCGGCCGCCAAACCCCGTTGTGCTGCGAAGCGCGCCCACCGCATGACGCCCAAAGTAGCCGGGGCGGGCCCTGAACGCCAGTCTGGGGTCAGCTTGCGTCCGCCTGCAGGCGCACTGGCACGTAGGCCCGCGACTGCACCGCGCGCAAGCCGCCCTCGACGAGGCGATCGAGCCCGTCGTACACCTTGTCCATGTCGGGGTGCTGCGGCTTGTCGGCGACGCGCTGATGGTGCGCCCAACTGTCGTAGGCATGCAGCTCGACGACGGTCCACGGATCCTGGTCGTCTTGCCAGACCTCAAACGCCGCCAAGCCGAGGTGGTCGGCATAGTCGCGCACGACGGCCAGCAGCGGCCACAACTGGTCGTGGACCAGGGGGTCGACGCGGTAGCGGTACTCGACCACGTAGCCGCCGAGCTTGGGCGTCATGGTTGCCTTGGGCGCCGATGGGGCGCGGCGATCGTCAGAACGGGATGTCGTCTTCGGGCGGATGGTAGTCGTCGGCGGGCGGTGGCGGTCCACCGTCGGAGGTGCGGGGGGCCGGACCGCGATCGCCACCAGCACCGCTGCCGCCGCGGGAATACCCGCCGTCGCCGTCGCCGCGGTTGCCGACGAACTGCACCCGGTCGGCGACGACCTTGGTCTTGGTGCGCTTTTGGCCCTCCTTGTCGGTCCACTCGTCGTTGGACAGACGGCCCTCGACCAGGATTGCCCTGCCCTTGGTCAAATAGCGCTCACAGAATTCCGCTGTTTTGTCCCAGACCTCGACCGAAAACCAGTCAGTCTTTTCCTGGCGCTGACCGTTGCGGTCGTTCCACACCCGGTTGACGGCGATGCGCAGTTCGCACACCGGCCGGTTGCTCGTGGTGTACTTCAGTTCGGGCTGATGCCCCAGGTTGCCGATGAGGATGACGCGGTTGAAGCTGGACACGGGCTGGCCTCCGAAAGCCCGGCGAGCATAGCCCTGGGCGCGGCCCGGCACAAGGTCGGGCGGCGAGTGGGCCGGGGGCATGCAAGGTCGCAGGCACGGGCCCGCAGCCAAGCGTGCGTCCACGGTTCTTTGCACGCCGCCACTGTCTCGGGCATACTGCGGCCTCGACCTGGCCCCGGCGCCACCGCCACCGCCGATCCCGCGCCCACGTCAGGTCCCGGCGCGTTGCCATGGGTGGTCGCCCGGCTGCGCGCCCTGCCCTATCTGGAGGCCCGAACATGACCCTGATTTCGTTGTTGCCGCGCGTGGTTGCGGCCGTCGCCGTTGCGGCCCTCGCGGTCGCGTGCAGCGAGGAGAAGCCCAGTCCGGACACCTCCAGCGGTGCCACCGACGAACCGGAAACCAACGATGGCGACGCGGTGGCCGGCGAGGTCACCGGTGGCGAAACCGTGGACAGCGATGGCGGAGCGACCAAGCCCGATGGCGGCGACGGCACGACTACCGCTGCGGACAGCGACGCGACCACCAGCCCCGACACGGATGATGGCGCAACCGCGGACGGCGACGCTGCCGTCGAACAGGACGCGATCGACGCATCGGCCGACGCCGAGACCAGCGGAGCGAGCGACGTCGCCACCACCGATGGCCCGCCCAAGCCCAAGCTGCCGCTGCCCGATTGCGCGGGCGGGGCCGGCGCCAACTGCCTGACTGCGTGCCCCGAAGCCAAGATCTGCGTGGACGGCACCACCTATTTCAACGACTGCGACGCGATCAACAAGCTCAAAGCGTTCGACTGGCCGGCCGGCTACGAGACCAAGATCAAGAAGGGTGCCTGCCCCGACTGCAAGGACTGCGCCAACGTCGAGGTCAAGTGCAACACCCAGAACGGCACCAACAAGTGCACGCTCTACGAGGCCGGCAAGGCGGTCCAGGAGAGCACCAAGGCGTGCACCAAGAACGTCGACTGCGTCGGCAGCTTTGAGGGGTGCGCGACGCTCAAGTCCGGCGCCAAGGTCGCGGTCGAACTGCCATGCCAAGCCAAGTGCATGGACCTGTCGACCACCGAGATGGCCTATGTCGCCGGCAAGTGCAAATCCAGTTGCAGCCAGCCCCCGCCCAACGGCGGCGGCTGCCCGATGAACGTGTACCAACCGGTGTGCGCCAAAGAAGACGGCAAGACCTACGCGACTCCGTGTGCGCTCAAGAACTGCGACAAGCAGGGCTGCTACGGCCTCGGCCTCACCCAAAAGAGCGACACCTGTCAGCCAGACAAACTGACCAAGGAGTGCGACGGCGAGTGCTTCGCCGAGGCCAGCAAGGTCAGCGCCTCGGCCGCCAACTGCCCCAAGGACTGCAACCCGGTGTGCGGCATCCTTCCGACCGGCAAAGGGCAGTCGTTCCGCAACACCTGCCTCGCCACCAACGCCGGCGCCAAGGTGGCGGATTGCAAGAACATCTCTGCCACCCCCAAGGACAAGTGCTCGGCGGCTGAACTGTACGACGGCAAGGGCTGCTGCCCGGACGTGGACTACTTCAACGTCAACCCGGTGTGCGCGTCCAAGCCGGCCGCCAAGACCGGCGCCCCGGACGTCTGGGTCACGTTCCGCAGCAAGGCCGAGTTCACCTGCCTGACCGCTGGCGACAAGTCGTGGGTGCCGCAATATGACGGGCCGTGCATTTGCACCTGCCCCAACACCTATGCTCCCGTGTGCGGCGACGACGGTCTGACCTATGTCAACAAGTGCCAGGCCGAGTGCTACAACGGCAGCAACTTCAATGTCAAAAACGGTCCCTGCTGATCCGGTCCCCGTCCCATTGACTGCAATCCCCCTAAACCGCGGCCCTGTCGCCGCGCCGGCCAGCGGCGTGCAAGCCACGGTGCGCGCGCTCGACGCCCTGCGCCGCGGTGACGTCGCGCTGGTCGCCGAGGACATGACCGAGGGGGGCGCGCTGTGGGCGGTCGCGGGCGCCCAGTTCGCCACGGCCGCCCTGGTCAACCGCCTGGCCAACGACGCACAGGGCGTGCTCTCCGTCACGTTGTCGCGGGCGCGCGCCAAGGCCCTGGACTGTGGACCGCTCGACCGCAAGCGCGCGCCGGCGTGGTTGCCGCACTATGGCACCAGTGTCGAAGCCGCCACGGGCGTGTCCACCGGGATCAGCGCCGAGGATCGCGGCCTGACGGCGCGGCTGCTGGCCGACCCCGAGGCAGGCGCGGTCGATTTTGTGCGTCCGGGCCACATCATGCCGACCATCGTCGCCGACCGCGGCGTGCTGGCTGCGCCCTATGGCTGCGAGGCGGCCCACGATCTGGTGGTCGCGGCGGGCCTGCATCCGGCGGCGCTGGTCAGCCACGTGTTGCACGATGTCGACCAAGCCATGGCCGACCACGGCCCGTTGGTCCAGGCGCAGACCGGTTGGCCGCTGGTGCGGGTCAGCGACGTCATCGCTTGGCGCGCCCACCACGAACGCCTGGTGCGCGTGTTGCGGCAGGGCGAGGTGGCGACGCGCAATGGGCCGTTTCGGGTGCGGGTGTATGCCAGCGACCTCGACGGCAGCGCGCACATGGCGCTGGTGCGCGGCAGTCCCGAGTCGGCCGACGGGCCCGCGCTGGTGCGGTTGCACAGCCAATGCTTGACCGGCGACATCCTGCATTCGCGGCGCTGCGACTGTGGCGGCCAGTTGCAGTTGGCGCTGGAGCGCCTGGCGGCGGCCGAGGTGGGCGCCCTGCTCTACTTGCGCCAGGAGGGTCGCGGCATCGGCCTTATCGCCAAAATCCGCGCCTACGCGCTGCAAGACCAGGGCAAGGACACCGTCGAGGCCAACGAGGCGCTCGGCTTCGCCCCCGACGAGCGCGACTATGCGGTCGCCGCGCAGATTTTGCGCGACCTCGGCTTGGCCCGGATCGTGCTGATGACCAACAACCCGGCCAAGGTCGATGCGTTGCGGCGCTTTGGCATCGACGTCGTGGACCGCCAGGGCATCGAGGTGGCGCCGACGTCTGACAACCGGCGGTATTTACAGACCAAGCGCGACCGCATGGGCCATCTGCTCGAGCTGCCGTCTGCCTGAACCCGGAGCCTGCGCCTTGCAACGCGTCGATACCCTGATCCTCGGCGGGGGGCTCACCGGCCTGTCCGGCGCCTACCACCTGGACCGCCAGGCCGCGGCCACTGGCGACTTGCGGCTGGGCGATTGGTTGCTCGTAGAACGCGACGCCCGGCTGGGCGGGCTCACGCGCACCGAGGTGGTCGATGGCTACCACTTCGACCACACCGGGCACTGGTTGCACCTGCGCTACCCGGAAATGCAGCAGTTCGTCGCCGATGTCATGGGCGACCAGATGCTGCGGGTGGCGCGCAGGTCGCGCATCTGGTCGCACGGGGTGCTGACGCAGTTTCCGTTCCAGCAGAACCTGCACGGGTTGCCGCTCGAGGTCGTACACGAATGCGTGCAGGCAGCCATCGAGGCCTCTCTGGCCGAAGCGCGCGGCGAGCACGTCCCCGTGCACAATTTCGCAGAGTTCTGTGTACAGCGTTTTGGCAAGGGCATCACTGATCGCTTCATGGTGCCGTACAACACCAAGCTGTGGGGCTGCCCGCCCGAGGAGATCACCGCCGACTGGTGCGCGCGCTTTCTGCCCAAGCCGAACTTGAGCCAGATCGTGGCCGGTGCGCTCGGCATCGTCGACGAGACCGCCGGCTACAACGCCTCGTTCCTGTACCCCAAGGCGGGCGGCATCGAGTCGTTTGCCAAGGCCATCGCCGCCCGGCTGCCGTCGGCCAAGGTGCGGTTGAACACGGTGCCCGTGCGCATCGATCTGGCCGCGCGGACCGCAGGCTTGAGCGACGGCACCACGGTGTCGTTCCGGCGTGTCTTGTCGTCAGTGCCGTTGCCGGACCTGTACGCAATCGTCGCCGACGTGCCCGACGCCCTGCGCGAGCGGGTGGGGCAACTGCGCTGCACGTCGCTGCGCTACATGAACTACGGCATTGCCCGACCGGGGGTGCTCGACGACATCCAGTGGCTCTACGTGCCCGAGCCGCGCTACCCGTTCTACCGCATCGGCTCGTTCTCCAACGCGGTGGCCTCGCTCGCGCCTGCGGGCAAAAGCAGCCTCTACGTCGAGGTCGCCGCCAACTGCCCCGACAGCGATGGCGACGTCCAACTGCAGGTGCGCCAGTTCTTGCGCGCCCAAGGGTGGCTGGAGAGCGACGACCAAATCGAGGTCCAGGACGTGCGCCACATCCGCTACGGCTATGTGGTGTTCGACCGCCCCTACTTCGGCGCGCGCGCCGACCTGCTGGGCCACCTGGAAAGCCGGGGCCTCGCCTCGCGCGGCCGCTACGGCGGCTGGGTCTATTCGTCGATGGAAGATGCGATGTGGGAAGGCTACCAGTTCGCGCGCGCCGCCGAGTTCGAGTGACCCATGACTGCGGGCGACCTGTCGGCATTGGTCCAGCAGTTCCTGCTTTTCCACGGTGCGCGCTACACCAGCCGGGCCGACGAAGAAAACTGGAAGACTGTACCGGTGACGCTTCAGGTGCCGCCCCAGCCGATCGAGGCGCTGCAACTGGCCGCAGGCCCGTGGGTGGTGGTGCCGTGGCGCCTGGCCGGCGCCGATCACCTGCAGGTGTGGCTCGAGCGGTTGGCCGCCTCAGGTTCACGGCCGCGTGTGCTCGTTCTCGCCCAGGATCGGGCCCTGCTCGCAGAACACCATGTGCTGCAACTGGCCACCGCCCACCGCCTCGACATCGTCGCGCTGTGCGCCGATCCACCGGGCGTGACCGGTACCGCGCAGGCGGCCTTGGTAGCGCACGCGTTTGACGCCGACATGCAGCGGTCGATGGCGTCGTGCAATCCACTGGTGCATCTGGCTGCGACCGGCGACGCCCGCGATCCCCAGGTGTTCCTCGAGCGCCTTCGCCACGCCGCCCCGCAGGTGCCGGTCACGCGCTCGATGACCGGGATCAACGTCTTGGTCTACGCGGCCATGGTCTTCGCGGCCGCGGCTCGACCGGAGGGCGGGCTGTGGTCCACGGTCGCAGGAGGGTTTGGGACCGGGCAGTTGGTCGCATGGGGGGCCAATGCGACCGGGCACATGGCCGCCGAACCGTGGCGTCTGCTGACGAGCGCGTTCCTGCACGGCAACCTGCTGCACATCGCCATGAACCTGCTGGCGCTGTGGCAGTTGGGGGCCATGGCCGAGCGGTTGCTCGGTTCGCGGGCGTTTGGCGCCGCGTACCTGCTGAGCGCACTGGGCGGCGCGGTGGCCTCGTTCGGTTGGCACGCCTTGCAGGGCGGGCCTTCCGTCAGCGTCGGCGCCTCGGGGGCGGTGTTCGGCGTGCTCGGTGCCACAGTGGGTTTTGCACTGGCCCGGCGCGACACCATCCCCAGCCACGTCTATCGCGCGCTGTTGCGCAGCGGCGGCATGTTCGTGCTCATCAACGTGGGATTGGGTCTGGCCGTGCCGGTCATCGACAACGCCGCGCACCTGGGGGGCCTGGTCACCGGCACCGCGGCGGGGGCGGCGCTGTCGCGCGAGTTGCCGCCCGGACCGCAACCGCAACTGGGCACGCAGGCCGCGATCGCCGTTGGCTTCCTGCTGGTGTTGGGGATCGTGTTCCGGGTGGCGCTAGGCCTGGCCGGGTGAGGGCAGCCGCGACTGCAACCAGCACAGCGCCTGCCGGGCCGCACTTTCTGCCGACGACCCCTGCGCGGCAAAGGCGACCGTCCCGCCCGGGTCGATCACCACCGCGACCGGCACCACGCGGCCCTGCGCCACCAGCGCCCCCAAGCGTTGCGCGCTGACGGTTCCGTGGTCGGCGAGCGCGTCCATGGGCACCGCGGATCCAGGCGAGGCAATCGCCAGCGCGCGGGCGCCCGCGGGGATCGCGGCCAGGCCCGCGGCAGCAGCGTCCTGGGCGACGACGATCAGGCCCCAATGGCCCGCAAAGGCGTCGGCGGTCCACGGCCCGGATTGCAGACACAGCGGCGGCAGCGGGTCGCCGGGCCGGAGCAACCAGGCGGCGGCCATCAGAAGCTGTTGCCGATGGTGAACTCGAACACCAGCGGCTGCTCGTTGGGCTTGGGTGCGATCGGCACGCCCCATTCGAAGCGCAGCGGGCCGACGGGCGAGAACCAGCGGATGCCCCAGCCAAAGCTCATGCGCATCTCGGCCAGGTTCACCGCCTGGCCCTCGCCGAAGGCGTTGCCGATGTCAAAGAAAAGCAGGCCGCGCAGGTTGAGCGGCGCCTTGACGATCGGCACCTCGATCTCGTTGTTCAGATACAGTTGGCGAATGCCGCCGACGTTGAAGCCCGAGAGGCTTGAGCTCGGGTCGCTCGACGCCGGAATCGCAATCTGCGGCCCCAGCGAATTGCGCGAGAACCCGCGGATGTTGAAGATGCCGCCGACAAAGTAGCGCTCGAAAAGCGGGACGCTGCGGCCCTTGGGCGCGGTGATCGAACCGCCGACGAGGTTGAACCGCAGCACGCCGTCCAAGGGCAAGGGGATGAAGCGCCGCACGCGCATCGACAGCCGCGTATAGACGTTGTCGCTGCCCAAAAGCTCGCTCGCCCATTCCGCGGTGGTCGAGGCGAACCACCCGGTCGTGGGGAACATGCGGTCGTCGCGCGAATCGTAGCTGAGCGTCAACTTGAGCGCGCTGGTCAGGCCGCTGGTGAAAAGCGAGGCAATCGGCACGTCGGTGCGCCCCGAAAGGCCGCCGATCCGGCTCTGCACCTGCTCGCCGGTGTAGCCCATGTCGACGTGCACCTGCGGGGTCAGCCGGTAGCCCCACGACATGCCGCCGCCGGTCGCCGTGCGCGAAAAATCGGTGTAGAGCTGGTCGAATCTGTAGAGGTCCAGTGAAAACGTGACGTTGCTGTCCAGGAACGCCGGCTCCCAGAAGCTGGCCTGAAAGATGGTGCGGATGCTCGACAACTGGCCCTGCACGCTGATGCGCTGGCCGCGGCCGAGGAAATTGTCCTTGGCGATCTGGACCGTGCCGATGAAGTTGTCGACGCTGGAAAACCCCATCCCGACCTGAAAGCTGCCGGTCGTGCGCTCCTTGAGGTCGATGACGACGTCGAGCACCTGCGGGATCGCCGTCGCCTTGGTCTTGATCTCGACCTTCTCGAAGTAGCCCAGGCGCTGGATCATGCGCTGCGAGGCCTGGATCTTCTCTTCGCTGTACTGCTCGCCCTCGACGAATGTCAGTTCGCGGCGGATGACCTTGTCGCGGGTGCTGGTGCCGCCAGCGAGTGAGATCTGGCCAAAGAAACAGCGCTTGCCCTTCTGCACGTAGTAGGTCCAGTCCAGGATCTTCTTGTCGCTGTCGGGGTTGGGCCGGTTCTCGACGGTGGCGTGGGCGTAGCCGACGTTCTTTTGGACATCGCGGATGCGCTGGCCGTCTTGCTGGACCAACGCGTAGTTGAAGATCTGGCCGGGCTTGAGACCGAGCGTAGGCACCAGCTTGTCGGCCGGCTCGACGCTGTCGCCCTCGATGTGGACCTTGCCGACCGTGAACTGCGGCCCCTCGTGGATACGGATGGTGATCGTGATGTACTTCATGTCGGCGGACAGACTGACCAAGGGGTCGTCGACCTTGGCCTGGATGTAGCCGCGCGTCAGGTACAGGTACTGGATGTACTGCACGTCGGTGTCGAGGTTTTCGGGCTTGAAGTTGCCGCCCTTGCCGACCAGCGAGGTCAGCTTGCCCTCCTCGGTGCGCAGGACGGCCTTGATGTCGTCGTCGGCGATGCCCTCGTTGCCCAGCAACCGGACCTGGCGCACCTTGACCTCGGCGCGCTCGACCACGTCGAACACCACCTTGACCTGATTCTGTGGCATGGCTTCGGTGTGGTAGGCCACGTTGGCCAGGAAGAAGCCCTCGTCGCGGTACAGTTCCTTGATCTTGACGACGTTGCTGGCGGCATCTTGCGGCGCGTACAGGTTGTTGATGCGCAAGTCGACGACTTTCATCACGCTTTCGGTGCTCTGTTCCTGGTTGCCGCGGATCTCGATGGCGGCGATCGACGGCCGCTCGAGCACCTGGTAGCGCAGTTCGACGCCGACCTCGTCGGCCGGAGCATCCTTGGCGGGCGCCAACCGCAAGAGCCCCGCGCGCACGTCGTCAAACAGCCCCATGTGCATCAAGCGTTTGACATCCTCGGCCACCTTTTGCGGGTCGAGCACCTCGCCCGCGCGGCTGCGCACCTGGTTGCCTACGGTGGTCTTGTCGACGCGGTCGATGCCGCCGAGCGTCACCCGCACGATGCGCAGCGCCAGCGCAGATGTCTCCTCGCGGACGACCTCCAGTTCGGGTTCGGGCTTGCTGTCGGACTTTTTGTCGTCGTCGCTGCCCGACAACGCGCCGCGGCCGAACAGCCCGTCGGCCCGCGCTGGGCGGGGCGAGCCGAGCACACACAGCAGCACGGCGAGACCAAGCAGCAAGACCGGAGCCTTCACGCTGTGGCCTCCTCGCCCGGGTGATCATCGACCGGCGCCACCGATACAGCCTCGGACTCGTCCACGAAGCGGCCGTCGAGCATCCGCACCACCCGGCGCATCCGCCGCGCCAACTCCTGGTTGTGCGACACGACCACGAACGCGGTGCCGGTCTCGCGGTTCAGCTCCTCGATCAGCACGTGCATCTCTTCGGCGGTGCGGCCGTCGAGGTTGCCGGTCGGCTCGTCAGCCAAAACGACCTTGGGCTGCATCACCAGGGCCCGCGCCAACGCCACTCGTTGCTGTTCGCCGCCGGAAAGTTCACCCGGATGGTGGTCCAAGCGGTCGCCCAGGCCGACACGCTGCAAAAGGTCGCGGGCGCGCTCGTGGGCCGGGCGCGTCGACGCGCGCGCGATGAGCGCGGGCATCAGCACATTCTCATACGCCGTCATTTCTGGCAGCAAGTGGTGGAATTGGAACACGAAGCCGACGAACCGATTGCGAAAGGCGGACAGTTCGCGATCGCCCAGGTGGTCGAGGCGGTGGCCGTCGTACAGGATCTGGCCGCGGCTCGGCGCATCAAGCGTGCCGAGCAGGTGCAGCAGCGTCGACTTGCCGGAGCCCGATCGCCCGACAATGCCGACCATGTCGCCAGCGTACAACGAAAAATCGATGCCTTTCAAGACGTCGATGCGGCGGTTGCCGAGCTCAAACCACTTGCAGACGTCGACGGCCTGGACGAGCGGCGGTTCGCGGTCAGCCATGGCGCAGCCCCTCCAGCGGGTGCAGGCGCGCCGCGCCGCGGGCCGGAAAGACCGTGGCCAGCAGAGAAATGGCGAGCGAGGCGGCGACGACCGCGCACAGTTCACCCACGTGCAACCGCACCGGCAAGGTGCGCACGTAGTAGGCCTCTGGAAGCTGGATGCCCAGCAGTTCCACGAGCTTGCAGGTGCCGATGCCGAGCACGAGACCCGCGGCGGTGCCGATGACGCCGATGGCCCCGCCCATCTGCACGAACGCGGCGCGCACCGACCCCGCGCCAGCGCCCATCGCCCGCAACATCGCGATGCTGTCGTGCTTCTGCAAGATGACCATGGTCAGCGCCGAGACGATCGAGAACGCCGCAACCAGGATAATCAGGCCAAGGACCAAGAAGATCACCAGGCGTTCGAAGGCCAGCGCCGAGAACAGCGACCGGTTCAACTGGCGCCAGTCGAGCACCTCCAGGGCCTTGCCGCCGGCCGGCGCGGGCGGCGGCGTCCGCGCCAACTGGGTCCGCAACTGTTCGACCACCGCGTCGGGGTTCTCGGGTTCGGTCAGCCGCAGTTCCAGGACGTTGGCCTCTCCCTCCAGGTTGAAGTAGCGGGCCGCCTCGTCGATGGTCATGTAGGCCACCTTGCTGTCCGCCTCATACAGGCCCGTCTCAAAGGTGCCGGCGATGCGAAAGGTGCGCACCCGCGGCCGCAAGCCGGTGGGGCCGATGTCGCCGTCGGGGGTCACCACCTCGACTTTGTCGCCGACCTCGGCCTGCAGCGTCCGCGCCAGCTCGACGCCGACGAGCAGCCCGGGCGGCACCGGGGCATCGATCGCCTCGCGGGTCGCCGCCGGCACATCGTCGTCCGCGCCCAGCAGACCCGCGGCGCCGTGCAGAGCGCTCGGCCGTTCCAGGCTCGGTTGGGGGCGGTGGCCGGCGCCGATGGGCTCGCTGCCCAAATCCAGGGGCGGTGCAGGCGCGGCGCCCGGGTTGGCCTCGGCCTTTTCGCCGTCGGACCCCAAGAGCAGCATCCCGGGGAGCTTTTCGCGTTTGCGCGCTTCTGGTTGCGGCGCGCCTGGATCGGTGGGTCCGGGCGGCAACTGCCCCAGGGCCTTGAGCACGGCGTCGGCGTCGGTCTGCGGGGCCGCGGGCGCCGTGGTCGGCGCAGGCATGGGCACGGCCGGCACGTCGTCGGCCAAGCCGACCGGGCGGCGCTGCAGCGACCGGTCGCTGCCAAGACCGGTCGGATCGCGCAACAGGCCCAGCGATCCGGTGCGCAGGGTCGGCTCGAACTCGCGCACGACATCGGCCGCGTCGGGGTCAATGCCGCGGATTCCCACGAAGTTATGGACGTTGAAGCTCGACGACAAGATGGCGTCGCCGCGCACCTGCGGGCTGACCGCCAGCACACCTGGCACCTTCCGCAGACGGGCGGCAAGCTGTGCAGCGTCGCCGAACGCAGTGGCGCGGCCTGGGGCTTCAACTAGCGCGTGGGCGTTGGCCACCAGCATCTTGTTGCGCAGGTCGCTGGCAAAACCGCCCATGACCGACAGCACGACGATGAGCGCCCAGGTGCCGGCCGCGACGCCGACGATCGACACGAATACCGGCACCGTGACCTTGGCCTGGCCTTGCAAAAGCAGGTAGATGCCGACCAGCGCCGCGGCAGCACCGGCCGACGCGACCGCCACGCCTGCCGACGCCTCGCGCGCACCAAGATGCAGCGCCGCGCCAGCAGCACACAGGCTCACCCCCAACGGCAGCACCCACCGCGCACGACGCGCCAACCGGGCCGCTTGGCCTGCGCCGTCGCCCGGCCGCGCCAAAGCCAGCGCGCCGACAACGCCAGCGGCGGCCAGCAGGGCCAGCGGGTCGAGGTAAGGCAGCACGGCGGGATGGCGCGACGCGACACCGGCGCCGACCAGCCCCGCCAGGCAGGCAAGTCCCAGGAGCGTCTTGCGCAGCGCGATCGACGGCAACCCAGCGACGGCCAAGAGCGCCCCGTGTAACGCGAGTGCCGCGCCCACGTTGCGCAAACACAGGTCACCTGTCGCGAGGGCCTCGCGCTGCCAGACCAAGGTCGCCGCGCCCGTGGCGCCCAACACCATTGCGAGGCCCAGTTGCCGCACCGAAACCCGCGCGCTTTGGCCGGGGCCGGCGCCCACCGCCTCCACAAGCGCGCTCGCCACCCGCAGCGGCCATGGCGCCACCTGGCGCGGCGCCCGCAGGAACGCCCACGCCACAAACGTGCTCGGCACCGACTGCAGCGGCCGCGAAGCCCGCCAGACCGCGGCCAGCCCAAGCGCGCTGAACGCCGCCGCCACCGCCAGGGCCGCCACGATGACGCCGAGCAACTGCACCACCAGCATCGCCTGGAACGCCACCTGCTCGTCGGCGGACCGCACCAGCGCCTCGGGCACCGCTGCCGCACAGGCCACGAGCACCAGCCAGCGCAGGCGCGCGTGCGAGATCGACGCCGACGTCACGAGGTAGAGCTACCCGGCAACCGGGGCGGGTTCGGCCGAGGGCCGCTCGCCACCGCCCGCGCCCTCGGGGCGCATGTGCGGGAAGAGGATGACTTCGCGAATCGACTCGGCGCCCGACAACAGCATCACCAACCGGTCGATGCCGATGCCGCACCCGGCCGCGGGCGGCATGCCGTACTCCAGGGCCCGCACGTAGTCGATGTCCAGGTCCATGGTCTCTTCGTCGCCCTTGGCGCGCTGGTCCAGTTGGTGGGCGAAGCGTTGGTACTGGTCCACCGGGTCGTTCAGTTCGGAGAACGCGTTGCTGATCTCGATGCCGCCAATGAAAAGCTCGAACCGGTCGACGACGCCGCCATCGCGGTCGTTGCGGCGCGCCAGTGGACTGGTCTCCGCCGGGTACTCATAGACGAACGTCGGCTGCACCAGGTGCGGTTCAGCCACCGCCTCAAACAGCTCGACCTGCACCTTGCCGAGCGTAGCGTGGCCGTCGATGTGCACGCCTAGCTCAGCGGCGCGGGCCCGCAGCACCCGCTCGTCGCCCAGGCCGGCCTCGGCAATGCCGGCCCAGCGCTGCAACCCGTCAGCGATGCGCACGCGGGCAAAGGGCGCGGCAAGGCGAATTTCCCGCGGGGTGCCGCCGGCTTCGCTACCCCAGTGCACGGTGGTCGAGCCGCAGACCTGCAGGGCCAGCTCGGCGATGAGCGCCTCGACCTCGTCCATCAGGTCGGTGTAGGTCGCGTACGCCCGGTAGAACTCCAGCATCGTGAATTCGGGGTTGTGGCGCTGGCTCAGCCCCTCGTTGCGAAAGTTGCGGTTGATCTCGTACACCCGCTCGATGCCGCCGACCACCAGGCGCTTGAGGTGCAGCTCTGGCGCGATGCGCAGGTACAGCGGCATGTCGAGCGCGTTGTGGTGGGTGCGGAATGGCCGGGCCGCCGCGCCGCCCAACGACGTGTGCATCATCGGCGTTTCGACTTCGACGTAGCCGCGGTCGTCCAAGAAGCGGCGCACACCGCGCAACACCATGCTGCGCTTGCGGAAAATCTCGCGCACGTCCTGGTTCATCACGAGATCGACGTAGCGCTGGCGCAACCGCGTTTCCTTGTCGGCCAACCCGTGGAATTTGTCGGGCAGCGGCCGCACGGCCTTGGTCAGGATGCGCAGGGCCGGCCGGCCCGCGGCGGACTTGAGCCACAGGCTCTGCTCGCCGGTGCGGGTGCGGAACCACAGGCCCTCGCCGCCGACGATGTCGCCCACATCGCACAGCGGCCCTTCCCACGGCGCGCCTTCGGTCGGCTTGAACAGACGGTCGAAGGTGTCGGGGTCGTCGTCGCGGCTGAAGTAGAACTGAAAGGTCGGCACCTGCACGTCGCGCTCAGGCAATCCGGTCGCCACCCTCGCGCGGTTCTCCGCGGCGCGCAGCCCCGGCAATTCGGCGGCTGTGCGGTCGATGACGCGCAAGAACGCAACCTTGCCCTTGACGTTGATCGCCAGGACCCGGCCGGCCATGTGGACGCGTGGACTGAACACCACCGGGGCCCCGGCGGGGGGCGGTCGCTCCAGGTCCATCGGCGCGCCCTGTTCGAGCGCCACGAACGGATGCAGGTGCACGGGGTCGCTGCTGAACCAGTGCATGGCCTGCGCGGCCGTGTGCGACGGCGCAAAATCGTTGGGATAGGCCACGCCGGCCGCCGCCTGCCGCAGGGCGTGGACCTTGGCCAGGCGCTGCGCCATCAGCGCGTTGCGTTCAAGCGGCGTTCCGGTGATGGCGGCGGGGTCGATGTCGATGGGCGGCATGCGGTCCAGACCACGCCGGGCCGGCGCAGCCGACGGCCAACGTCCCCACGGCGGGGCGCCATCGGCCAGGGCGGCAAGCTTCGCGGCGAGCGCCCGCTGATGGGGCCCGCGATCAGCGCGACGCGGCGAGCCCGGCAAGCAAAGCGGGCGAGAGCGAATCCGCATCCAACGCAGAAGCCGCGCCGAAGCGGCGGATTGCGCGCTGCGGTCAAACCAAAGCGGTAGATGCGTGGGTCGGGGCGACCGGATTTGAACCGACGACCACTAGTCCCCCAGACTAGTGCGCTACCAGGCTGCGCTACGCCCCGAGGTCGGCCGCAGCCCGCGAGGGGCCGAAGCGGGGCGGTAGTGTACGCGCGGGACGGGGATTGTTCAACTCAGGGGGCGGCGCAGGCGCAGCGACGGCGAACTGAGCAAGCGCGCCACCCGGGGCCAGCGCCACACAGGTCGCGATTTGGGTGCGATCGAGCAGCAGTTGCCGGTTTTCGCGCCACCGCGAATGGCGTCGATCCTACAACCCCAACCGAAACAGCTCGCCCAAGTCCGGAATCAGCAAGAACTCGACCCGGCGGTTGCGCGCCCGGTTGGCGTCGCTGTCATTGGCCACCACCGGCAGGTACGGCCCGAAGCCCGCCGCGGACAGGTTGTTCGGGCCGACGCCCAACGCCGTCATCTCGGCCAGCACCGCCAGCGCCCGGTCCACCGACAGTCTCCAGTTGATGGCGTCGGCGCCGGTGTTGTCGGTGTGGCCGGCGACCTGGAAGCGCCGGTCGGCCAGTGACTTGAGCGCGTCGGCGATGTCCGCCAGGACCGGCCGGGCGGCGGCCTTGACCTCGGCCTTGTTGAGGTCGAAAAGGATGTCGGACGCCACCTCGATGACCAGGAGCCCATGGCGCTCGCGGATGCGCAGCTTGCCAGCGGCGACCAGGTCCTTGAGGCGGTTCTGGACTTTCTTGACGCCCTCCTGGATGCGCGCCAGCGAGTCGGCCAGCGCCTTGCTCTCGCGTTGCAGGCGGTCGCGTTCCGCCGTGGCGCGGCGCAGGTCGTCGTCGGCCTTGTTCTTGGCGATCTGGCAGTTGACCAGATCCTTGGCGCAGGTGCCGCCGCGGTTGGCGCACTGGTCGAGCATCGCCTTGGTGTTCTTGAGCTCGTCTGCGCAGAGGCTCTGATCGCGCGCCGCGGACTGCAGCTTGTCCCGGCAGCCGGCGAGATCGCCTTCGCAGGCGGTCACCTTGCTGGCCAGCGCCTGCTTTTGGGCCTCCAACTGGTCCTGTTGGCCCTTGAGGGCCGCCAGATCGCGCTGATAGGCGTCGCGGCTGACGGGGAATTGGCAGCCGATGGCGATCACGGCCAGCGCGGTCCAGGTGCACAGATGCGAGAATGGCATGGTCCCTCGGCCGGTCGGTGTGGGGCGATGGGCGGGCGATCACAGTTCGCGCGATCGCAGCCAGCTCAAGATCGCCAACGACCCGGCAAATAATCCCTGAGCGCCCAAAATCAGAGCGTACCACCACAGCAGCGACCACGGCGCGGCGCGATCGGCTTGCGGCAGGATCCACGTGAACATGACCCACGCCGACCCCGACCACAGCGCCAAAAGCCCGCGGTTGAAGGTGCGCTCGTTCTTGGCGCGCAAGAGTTCTGCGTCGGGGTCGCGGACGTTCAAGGCCAATTGGCCGAGCTTGGCCCGGCGCAACAGGCCGCGGATGTCGCCCGGCATCACCCGCACCAGGCCCCACCAGTCGTGCAGCACCCGATAGACGCGCTTGCTGTAGGTCTTGGGGTCGAGCACCCGCCGCACGTACAGTTGCACCAGGTAGGGCCGCAGGTTTTCCAACGGGTTGTAGTTGGGGACCAGTTCGCGGGCGATGCCCTCCATGGTCGAGATCGACTTGCCAATCAGGATCAACTCGACCGGCAGTTGCACCTGGAAGCGCACTACGGTCTCAAACACCTCGGCGATGAACTGGCCGATGTCGATCTGGCCGAGCGTCGCGCCGTTGTAGCGCGCCATGATCTCGCCGATTTCGCCCTGCATGGCGCGGGCGTTGACGGTGTCGTCGACCAAGCCCAGGTCGATGAACTGGCTGACCAGCATCTCGGGGTCGTTGAGCAAGAGGCTCACCAAGAAAGTCAGCAACTCGTCGATGGTGTCGTTGTCGATGGCGCCCATCGAGCCAAAGTCGATGAGCGCGATGCGGTTCTCAGGCAGGATGAAGAAGTTGCCCGGGTGCGGGTCGGCGTGAAAGAACCCGAACTCGAAGATCGACGCCATCGACAGCTTGGTGCCCAACTCGGCGATTTTCTGCGGGTCGGTGTTCCAGGCCGCCCGCTGCGCCATGTCGTTGACCTTGCAGCCGGCGATGAACTCCATGGTCAGCACCCGCCGCGACGACAGCGCCGGGTAGGTCACCGGCACGTGCACGTCGGGCATGTGGGCGATATGTCGGCGCATGCGCTCGATGTTGCTGCGCTCGTTGGCAAAGTCGGTCTCGCGCTTCAAGTTGCGCGCAAACTCGTCGATGAGCACCAGCGGCCGGAACTGGCGGGCCTCGGGCACGCGGTCTTCCAGGGCCGCGGCCATGATGTGCAACAAATCCAGGTCATTGGCGATGATGCGGTCGAGGTTGGGCCGCTGGACCTTGACCACCACCTGCTCACCGGTGGGCAACGTCGCGCGGTGGACCTGGGCGATCGACGCCGCGGCCAGGGGCTTTTCGTCGAAGGTCGCAAAGAACGCGGCGATCGGCCCGCCGAGGTCGGCCTCGATGACCGCCCGCGCCTCGGCAACCGGAAAGCCGCCGACGTTGTCTTGCAAGCGGCGCAGTTCGAACACCAGCGACATCGGGATGATGTCGGGCCGCGTCGCCGCCACCTGGCCGAGCTTGATAAACGTCGGCCCGAGCGACTCCAGCGCCAAGCGGACGCGCGTCTCCCACGTCAACTCCGACAACGCCTCGTCGGCGTCGGCGATCACCTTGCCGCGGTCGAACAGGCCGGCGTAGCGGTCGAGCCCCGCGCGCAAGAGTACGTGGCCAAAGCCATGGCGCACGACGACGGCGGTCACCTGGCGCAGGCGGCCGAGGTTGCGCGCGTATTTGGGCAAGCGCAGCAGGTTGGCCAGCGCGCTCACGGGGGCGCTCCGTCGCCCTTTGGCCCAGTGGTTTTCGGCGCTTGATCCGCAGTCTCTGACCCAGTGGAGTCTGGCGCTCGGTCCGTCGGGCCGGGCTGGTGCGCAAAGCGATCAGCCAGGGCCTGCGCGCGCGCTGCCGCCGCCTCGGCCGAGCGTGCCGCCACCTGCAGCGCCGTGGCCACCGC
>Ga0194120_10000665_pt1 | contig 64488 bp, 62 predicted proteins | sample TA2MahCa65mmetaG_FD_148642 | JGI IMG/M metagenome (GOLD analysis project Ga0194120, IMG submission 148642) | Freshwater microbial communities from Lake Tanganyika, Tanzania - TA2015019 Mahale Deep Cast 65m | ecosystem: Environmental > Aquatic > Freshwater > Lake | place: Tanzania: Lake... | reverse complement strand
AACATGCTGGAGAATCCACTCACGGGTGACCCTCCTGTCGGTGGATGGTGTCGAAGCTTGGCGGCCTCGACCTCACCCTACCCCAGGGGGCTCACCCGCTCGCACCGCTAATTTGGACGAGAGTGATGCCGGATAGTTCTTGCCGTTGACGATCCTCCGATGTCGAGAGCCGTCGGACTCGATACAGCCGCGCGCGACGTCCTCCGGATACTGCGCGACGATTTCTTGCTGCCACCGCTCAAGAAGAATCCGCCGCGTGTGCTTGCGGCCCGGCCCGTGCTGCGGAAAGAGCCATGGCCACCCAACGAAGTACGTGCTCACCGCGACGACACCTTGGTGGGGTATGAAAGCGACTGAACGGTCCGGCAAAAGAGCCTTGATGGCGCGTCCGACGCGATCGATCAGGTCGCGATTGCGCGCGTCCCGAGAAGAAAACTGTACGCGCGGCCGGCGATGTCGGCCGCGCGCTCAGCAGGACCGGACTCACGAAAGAGCCATGGTAGGGGCGGCAGGATTCGAACCTGCACGTCCTTTCGGACCGAGGGGTTTAAGCCCTCTGCGTAAACCAGCTCCGCCACGCCCCCGTGTCGAGAATCCGCAATGACACCGCCGCCCCGGCGAGGGCGCGGCGAGGAAGCGGCGCAGAAGAATGGAGGCGGCGGGCGGATTCGAACCGCCGCATCGCGGATTTGCAGTCCGCTCCCTTAACCACTTGGGTACGCCGCCCTGCGAACAGCCGCAGGATGATGAAAACTGGAGCGGGAAACGGGATTCGAACCCGCGACCCCGACCTTGGCAAGGTCGTGCTCTACCACTGAGCTATTCCCGCGCGAGATCGGATTCTACCATCGCGCCGGAGGGCCGTCACCCCGGTGACGTCCGCCGTCACCCTTCGTCACCCCGCGTCATCCCGCTCGCCGCGCAGGGCGCCCGCCGCGGACTCCGGCGGCATCGGATTGATGAAGAAGCCGCTGCCCCATTCGAAGCCCGCCACGTTCGCGAGCTTCGGGATGACCTCGAGATGCCAGTGGAAGTAGTCGAGCTCCTCGGTGCGCAGCGGCGCCGTGTGCAGCATGAAGTTGAACGGCGGCGCGTTGAGCGTGTCGCTGAGCCGCCGCATGAACTCGCCGAGCAGCGCCGCGAGGCCGCGCAGCTCGTCGACGTCCGACTCCTCGAACGCCGCGCTGTGGTGCGTGGGCAGGATCCATGTCTCGAACGGGAAGCGCGGCGCGAAGGGCGCGAGCGCGACGAACCCGCCCGACTCGAGGATCACGCGCTGACGGCTGCGCCGCTCCTGGCGGATGATGTCGCACCAGACGCACCGCTCCTTCAGCTCCCAGTACTTCAGTGAGCCCTCGAGCTCCTCCGTCACCATGATCGGCAGGATCGGCGTCGCGATGAGCTGCGAGTGCGGATGTTCGAGCGACGCGCCGGCCGCCTCGCCGTGGTTCTTGAAGACGAGCACGTATTCGAAGCGCGGGTCCTTCTTCAGGTCGACCATGCGATCCCGGAACGCGAGCAGCACCTCGGCGATCGCCTCGGTCGACATCGTGGCGAGCGAGCCCTGGTGGTCGGGCGTCTCGATCACGACTTCGTGCGCGCCCACGCCGTTCATCCGGTCGAAGAGTCCTTCGCCCGTCGGCTCGAGCTCACCCTCGATGCGGAGCGCGGGGAACTTGTTCGCCACGACACGATACGTCCATCCCGGCGTGTTCGGCGGGCTGTTGCTCGGGCGCCCGGCGATGATCTCGGGCGGCGTCCTGTCCTCGTTGCCGGGGCAGAACACGCAGTTGTCTCCGCGCGCGCGCACGGGCTCGCGCTGGAAGTCGGTCGGCCGGCGCCCACGCTCGGTGGAGATGATCACCCAGCGCCCGACGACCGGATCCTTCCTGAGCTCCGGCATGTCAGCCGTCCTCGCGCGTGGGCGCGCGGCCCAGGAGCGCCGTGAGCGCGTCCGCGGGACGCTTGCCCTTGAAGAGGACGGCCGCGACCTCTTCGCAGATCGGCAGGGAGACCGTGTGACGCTGCGCGAGCGCGAGCGCCGAGCGCACCGTCCTGGCCCCTTCCGCGATCATCTTCGTCTCGCCTTCGACCCGCTCGAGCACCGCGCCCTTCGCGAGCGCGATGCCGAGACCGCGGTTACGCGAGAGGCTGCCGGTGCAGGTCAGCACGAGATCGCCCATGCCCGCGAGCCCCGCGAGCGTGGCCGGCTGCGCGCCCAGCGCCACGGCCAGGCGGGTGAGCTCGGCCAGGCCGCGGGTGATGAGCGCGGCGCGCGCGTTCTCGCCGAGCCCGAGCCCGTCGGCGATGCCGGTCGCGATCGCCATCACGTTCTTCAGCGCGCCGCCCGCCTCGACCCCCACGACGTCGGCGTTCGTGTAGAGCCTGAACTCGCGCGTACCCAGCGCGTCCTGCAACCGCGCGGCGAGCGCGGGATCCCGCGCGGCGATGACGGCGGCGGTCGGCCGGCCGAGCGCGACCTCGCGCGCGAACGTGGGCCCCGACAGGGCGGCGACGCCGGCGTCGGGAAACCGCTCGGCGATGATCTCGGTCATCCGCCGGTGGTGCTCGGGATCGAACCCCTTGGTCGCGGAGACGATGGGGGTGCCCTCCGGGATGCGGGCGATGGCCTTGAGCGTGGACGCCACGAACTCCGAGGGCACTGCGATGACGATGATCGCGGCGCCGTCGACGACGGTGTTCACCTCGCCACTGACCTCGATCCCGCTCGGAAGGTCGACGTCGGACACGAAGATGGGGTTCCGGCCTCGCGCGCGGATCCCGGCGACCACCTCCGGCTCGCGCGCCCAGAGCCGCACGTGCTCTCCGCGCCGCCGCAGGTGCGCCGCCAGCGCCGTCCCCCAGCTCCCCGCGCCGACGACCGCGAGCGTCACGCCGCCTTCGCCGCCTGCCCGAGCCGGCGCTCGGTGCCGTTGCGCAGCCGCGCGATGTTCTCGTGGTGGCGCGCGACGATGATGACCGCGATGACGAGGGCGGCGACGACGGACACCTGCGGATAGATCCCGCGCGCCGCGAGCACCAGCGCGACGACGGGCACGCCGATCGCCCCGAGGAGCGAGCCCAGCGAGATGTACCGCGTGGTGGCCACCACGACGACGAAGACGAGCGCCGCCGGCAGCACCGCGAGCGGCACGAGCCACAGCAGCGCGCCGAGCCCCGTGGCCACACCTTTGCCGCCACGGAACCCGAGGAAGACCGACCAGCAGTTCCCGATCACGGCCGCGGCGGCCGCGACCGCGGGCCCCGCCGGATCGCCCGCGGCGATCATGCCGCCCGCCACGACCGCGAGCGCGCCCTTCACGACGTCACCGGCGAGCGTGAGGATGGCGGGCGTCTTGCCCGCGGTGCGCAGCACGTTGGTCATGCCGATGTTGCCGCTGCCGTGGCGACGGATGTCGCCCACGCCGAAGGCACGCGCGACGAGGAAGCCGACGGGGATGGCGCCGACCAGATACGCGACGACGGCGCCCGACAGAAGCGTCACGACCAGCGTTCTTCGTCCGGCACGATCGCCCGGTAGTCCGCCTTGCGGAAGAACCGGTAGAAGTAGTCCACCGCGGAGATCACCGTGAGCCCCACCGCCAGCCACAGGACGCCGGTGGCCGCGACGTGGAACTCCGGCGACTCGAAGCCCTTCTCGACGATCAGCATCGTGACCGCGACGTACTGGCTGACGGTCTTCCACTTCGCGAGCCGGGAGGCGGGGACGATGATGCCGACGCTCGCCGCCACGGTCCGGAGCCCGGTCACCGCGAGCTCGCGCCCGATGATGACCACGACGATCCAGGCGGCGATCTTGTCGATGGTGAGCAGCGAGACCAGCGCCGCGGCCACCAGGAGCTTGTCGGCGATCGGGTCGAGCAGCGTGCCGAGCGTCGTCACCTCGTTACGCCGGCGCGCGAGGACGCCGTCGAGCCAGTCGGTGAACGCGGCCAGCGTGAAGATGGCGGCGCCGAAGAGCGCGTCCACGCGCGACGAGGAGATGAGGAACAGGATGAGGAAGGGGACGGCCACGATACGGGTGATCGTGAGACCGATCGGTATGTTCACGCGTCAGCCCTCGCGGGACGGATTATCTCGGTCCCGAAACGAGCTTGTCAACGTCGGGCGAAGCGATGGGCACGACCGTGGTCGTGTCGAGCGCCAGGCAGAACACGAGGTCCGCGGCGTACCCCTTGGCGGCGAGGCCGCGCGCGTGCGGCGCATCCCGGCTGAGGGACTCCAAATTTTTGCCATACCGCCGATTGAGGACCCGCGCCGCCTCGGCGGACCGCGTCAGCGCCGCGCCCGTCGCCTCGGCGGCCAGCCGCTCGACGAGGATGCCGGCGCACGTCTCGTCCTCGATGGCCCGGGCGCCGAGCGCCCCCGCGCACACGAGGACCACGTCCGTCCCGCGGCGCAGCGCCCACGCGGCCGCGGCGCCGGCGTTCACGAGCGCCGCCACGCCGACCGCCCCGGCGCCGCGTGAGGCGGCGAGCGCGCGTGTCCCGTTGCTCGTCGTGAGGACGATGGTGCGCGCACGGACCCGCTCCGGCGTGAACTCCAGCGGCGAGTTGCCGCAATCGAAGCCCTCGGGAGGATCGCCGTGGCGCTCTCCGGCGAGGAGCGTTGCGGGACCGAGCGCGCGCTTGCGCGCCCGCGCGTCCTCCACGCTCGCCACGGGCACCACGCACGCCGCACCGTTCCCGAGCGCGGTGACGATCGTCGTGGAGGCGCGGAGGACGTCGATGACGAGCGCGGTGGCGCCGGCGACCCGCTCCGGCACGACACGGTCGGCCGTCTGGACGACGTCGATCTTCACGAGTCGAGATGGGGGGCCGCCTCGAGCGGCCCCCCAAGCCCCCCGACGCTCCGGGCCGGGAGTGAATCCCGGCCCTCCGCGAGTGCCGTCGCACTCACCTCGATTCGCGGAGCGCCCGGATTTTCAGGCGGAGGGCGTTGAGGCGGATGAAGCCCTCGGCGTCACGCTGCTGGTAGACGCTGTCGGCCTCGAACGTGGCGAAGTCCTGGCGATAGAGTGACCGGGCCGACTTGCGGCCCGCCACCGTGATGTTGCCCTTGTAGAGCCGGAGCCGGACGGTGCCGGTCACGTCGCGCTGGCACTCGTCCATCAAGGTCTGCAGCACCACGCGCTCCGGCGCGAACCAGAACCCGTAATAGACCATCTCCGCGTAGCGGCTCACCAGGGAGTCGCGGAGGTGGAGCACTTCGCGGTCGAGCGTGATCGACTCCAGCGCGCGGTGCGCGACGTGGAGGATCGTGCCGCCCGGCGTCTCGTACACGCCGCGCGACTTCATCCCCACGAACCGGTTCTCGACGAGGTCCACGCGCCCGACGCCGTGCTCGCCGCCGAGCCGGTTCAGGTGAGTCAGCAGCGCGACGGGCTCGAGCTTGCGGCCGTCGACGGCCACCGGGTTGCCGGCCTCGAAGTCGATCTCGACCTGGATCGGGATGTCCGGGGCGGCCTCCGGCGACTGCGTGAGCAGGAACATCTTGTCCGGCGGCTCCGACCACGGGTCTTCGAGGATCCCGCCCTCGTAGGAGATGTGGAAGAGGTTCCGGTCGGTGCTGTACGGACGCTCGGTCGTCACCGGCACCGGGATGTCGTGGCGCCGCGCGAACTCGACGAGGGCCGTGCGTGAGTTCAGGTCCCACTCGCGCCACGGCGCGATCACGCGCAGCTGCGGCGCGAGCGCCGCGTACGTCAGCTCGAAGCGGACCTGGTCGTTCCCCTTCCCGGTCGCGCCGTGCGCGACCGCGTCCGCGTGCTCCTTCGCGGCCACCTCGACCTGCGCCTTCGCGATGAGCGGGCGCGCGATCGACGTGCCGAGCAGGTAGGTGCCTTCGTAGACCGCGTTGGCGCGGAGCATCGGATAGAGGAAGTCGTGCACGAAGGTCTCGCGGAGGTCGACGATGTGCACGCCGCTCGCGCCGGTGCGCAGGGCCTTGTCGCGGATCGGGATGAGCTCCTCGCCCTGCCCGACGTCCGCGCAGAACGCGACGACGTCACAGCGGTACCGCTCGATGAGCCAGCGGAGGATGACGGACGTGTCGAGCCCGCCGGAATACGCGAGCACGACCTTCTTCGGATCGCTCACGAAAGTCCCTCCGTCAGCGCGGCGATGATCGCCTTCTGCGCGTGCAGCCGGTTCTCCGCCTGGTCGAGCGCCACCGACCGTGGCCCGTCGAGCACGTCGTCCGTGATCTCCTCGCCGCGGTGGGCGGGCAGGCAGTGCATGACGAGCGCCGACGACTTGGCGAAGTTGAGCAGCGGGCCGTTGACCTGGTACCGCGCGAACGCCTCCTGGCGCGTCGCCTTTTCGGCCTCCTGGCCCATGCTCGTCCAGACGTCCGTGTAGACGACGTCGGCGCCGCGCACCGCGTCGTCGGGCTCGGTCGTGAGGGTGACCGAGCCGCCCCTCGCGCGCGCCGCGGCCATGACGGCCGGATCCGGCTCGTAGCCCGGCGGGCACGCCACGCGCAGGTCCGCACCGAGCGCGGCGCCGAGCAGCACGATCGAGTGACAGACGTTGTTGCCGTCCCCGACCCACGCGATCCGGACCTTCGCGAAATCGACGCCGCGCTCCCACAGCGTGAAGTAGTCGGCCACCGCCTGGCACGGGTGCTCGAAGTCCGAGAGCATGTTGATGACGGGCACGGTGGCGTTGGTGGCGAGCCCGTCGATCGTGGCGTGCGAGAACACGCGCGCGCAGATGCCGTCGACCCAGCGCGAGAGATTGCGCGCGACGTCCGGCACCGATTCGCGCGTGCCCAGGCCGATCTCCTGGCCGGCGAGGTACACGGCGCGTCCGCCGAGCTGGTTGACCCCGACTTCGAAGGTCACGCGCGTGCGCAGCGACGGCTTCTCGAAGATCAGCGCGAAGGTGCGGCCGGTGAGCGGCGTCGGCCGCCGCCCGGACTTCCAGCCGTTCTTCAGATCCGCCGCGAGGCTGAAGAGGCTGAGCGCGGCGTCGCGCGAGAGCTCGCCCGCCGAGAGGAAGTGCTTCATGGCGGCAGGACGCGGTCGATGATCTCGAGCGCGCGGTCGCACTCGGCCTCGCCCACGACGAGCGGCGGTGTGAGCCGCAGCACCTTCTCGCCCGCGCTCAGCACCAGCAGGCCCGCCTCGCGGCAGGCGTCGACCAGCGGCGAGACGGCCTGTGTCAGCTCCACGCCGATCAGGAGGCCGCGGCCGCGCACGTCCCGCACGGCCGGATGCCGGCGGCCGACGTCGCGCAGCCCGTCCATCAGGTGCCGGCCCATCCGCGCCGCGCGATCGGGAATCTTCTCCTCGAGCACCGCGGTGAGCGTCGCGAGGGCCACCGACGTGACGAACGGCGTCCCGCCGAACGTCGAGCCGTGCGTCCCGGCCGTCAGCACGGAAGCGATCTCGTTGCGCGCGAGCATCGCGCCGATCGGCACGCCGTTCGCGAGCGCCTTGGCGAGCGTCATGATGTCGGGTGCGATCCCCGTGTGCTCGTAGGCCCAGAGCCGGCCCGTCCGGCCGACGCCGGTCTGCACCTCGTCCAGGATCAGCAGCGCGCCCGTCGCGTCGCAGAGCGTGCGGAGCCCCGGCAGATAGCCGTCGTCCGGGATGTTCACGCCGCCCTCGCCCTGGATGCACTCGACGAGGATCGCGGCCGTGCGCCCGTCGACCGCGCGCTCCATCGCCTTCAGGTCGTTGTACGGGACGTGCTTGAAGCCCGGCACCAGCGGCTCGAAGCCGTGCTGGTACTTCTCCTGCCCGGTCGCCGTCAGCGCGGCGAGCGTGCGCCCGTGGAACGAGTCGCGCGTGGCGACGATCTCGTACCGGTCGTCGGACCAGCGCGTCTTGGCGTACTTGCGGGCGAGCTTGATCGCCGCCTCGTTGGCCTCGGCGCCGGAGTTGCCGAAGAACACGCGCTCGGCGAACGAGTGCTCGCACAGGAGCTTCGCGAGGTGGATCTGCGGCGCGGAGTGATAGAGGTTCGAGACGTGCAGCAGCGTCGCCGCCGCCTCCTGGATCGCGCCGGTCACGCGCGGATGGCAGTGGCCGAGCGACGTGACCGCGATCCCCGCCCCGAAGTCGAGGTACTCGCGCCCGTCGGAGTCCCACACGCGGACGCCGTCGCCGCGCACGAGGCAGATCGGCGCGCGGGCGCCGTAGTTCGGCGTGTGATAGGTCGCGGACCATTCGAGGAGTGTCTTGGTGTCCATCACAGAACGATCTCCGTGCCGATGCCCTCGCGGGTGAACAGCTCGAGCAGGATTGCATGCGGGATCCGGCCGTCGATGATGTGCGCCTTCGCGGTCCCGCCCTTCAACGCGCGCAGCGCCGACTCGACCTTCGGCAGCATCCCGCCGTCGATGACGCCCGCGCCCATCAGCCGCTCCGCGTCGGCGCGCGACAGCGTGCTGAGGAAGCGCTTCGCGTCGTCGAGGATCCCCTGCACGTCGGTGAGGTGGATCAGCTTCTCGGCGCCGAGCGCCGCGGCCACCTCGCCGGCGACGATGTCGGCGTTGATGTTGTAGGTCTCGCCCTCGCGGCCGACACCGACCGGCGCGATGACCGGCACGAAGCCGTGCTCGTCGAGCAGGCGGATCGGCTCGGGGTTGACCGCGTCGACCTCGCCCACGAGCCCGATGTCGACCTCCGTCCCATCGGGCATGCGGTGCAGGCGCCGGTGCGCGCGGATCAGGTCCGCGTCCTTGCCGCTGAGCCCCACCGCGCGGCCGCCGTGATGGTTGATGAGGCCGACGATCTCCTTGTTGATCTTGCCGACCAGCACCATCTCGACGATCTCGACGGTCTCCTCGTCGGTCACGCGCATGCCGCCGACGAACTTCGGCTCCTTGCCGAGCTTCTTCATCAGCGCGCCGATCTGCGGCCCGCCGCCGTGGACGATCACGGGATTGATGCCGACGAACTTCAGCAGGATGACGTCGAGCGCGAACGGCTCCTTGAGGTCCACGCGCTCCATCGCGGCGCCGCCGTACTTGATGACGACGGTCTTGCCCCGGAACTCCCGGATGTACGGGAGCGCCTCCAGCAGGACTTCCGCGCGCTTCACCGCGTCGTTCATATCCTTCAAAGGATGTACCGCGAGACGTCCTGGTCGCGGACGATGTCGCGCAGGCGGTCGTGGACGTACGTCGCGTCGATCACGATCTGCTTGCCGGGCAGATCGGGCGCGTCGAACGAGATCTGCTCCAAGAGCTTCTCCATGATCGTGTAGAGCCGCCGGGCGCCGATGTTCTCGGTGCCTTCGTTCACCCGGACCGCGAGCTCCGCCACCGTCTCGACCGCGTCGTCCGTGAAGCTCACGGAGACCCCCTCGGTGCCCAGCAGCTCGACGTACTGGCGGATGAGCGCGTTCCGGGGCTCGGTCAGAATGCGGACGAAGTCCGCGCGCGTCAAGGGGTCCAGCTCCACGCGGATCGGGAACCGGCCCTGGAGCTCCGGGATGAGGTCGGACGGCTTCGCGACGTGGAACGCGCCGGCGGCGATGAAGAGCACGTGGTCGGTGCGCACGACGCCGTACTTCGTCGTCACCGACGAGCCCTCGACGATCGGCAGGAGGTCGCGCTGGACGCCCTGGCGGGACACGTCCGGGCCGTGGCCACCCTCGCGCCCGGCGATCTTGTCGAGCTCGTCGAGGAAGACGATGCCCGACTCCTCGACCCGGCGCACGGCCTGCCCGACGACCTCCTCCATGTCCACGAGCTTCTGCGCCTCCTCCTGAACGAGCAGGCGCCGCGCTTCGCCGATGCGCACGCGCCGGCGCTTCGTGCGCGACGGCATGAGGTTCGAGAGCATCTCCTTCAGGTCGATGCCCATCTGCTCCATGCCCTGGCCCGAGAGGATCTCGACCATCGGCACGTTCTGCTGCTGGGTCTCGAGCTCCACCATGCGGTCGTCGAGACGGCCGTCGCGCAGCTGGGCGCGCAGCTTCTCCCGCGTGGCGTCGCGCGAGGCGTCGGGCCCGATCTCCTCGAGCGAGCCGCTCGAGTAGGGCTCCGCGCGGCGCGGCAGCAGCAGGTCGAGGACGCGGTCCTCGGCCATCTGCTCGGCGCGCTCCTTGACGCTCGCCATGACCTCGCCCTTCACCATCGTCACCGAGAGCTCGGTGAGATCGCGGATCATCGACTCGACGTCGCGGCCGACGTAGCCCACCTCGGTGTACTTGGACGCCTCGACCTTGATGAACGGCGCCTGCGCGAGCTTGGCGAGCCGGCGCGCGACCTCGGTCTTCCCGACGCCGGTGGGGCCGATCATGATGATGTTCTTCGGCGCCACCTCGTCCCGCAGCTCGGCCGAGAGCCGCTGGCGGCGCCAGCGGTTGCGGAGCGCGATCGCGACCGCGCGCTTCGCGCGGTCCTGGCCGACGATGTAGCGATCGAGCTCGGCGACGATCTGGGCGGGCGTGAGCACTACAGGGTCTCGACCGTGACGTGGTCGTTCGTGTAGACGCAGATGCCGGCGGCGACGCGCATCGCCTCGGTCACGATCGCCTTCGCATCCAGGTCGGAGTGCCCGACGAGCGCCCGCGCGGCCGCCAGCGCGAAGGGACCGCCGGAGCCGATGCCGATGAGCCCATCGTCGGGCTCGATCACGTCACCGGTGCCGGAGACGATGAACGAGCGCTCGCGATCCGCGACGGCCAGCAGCGCCTCGAGGCGCCGCAGCACGCGGTCGCTTCGCCACTCCTTGGCGAGCTCGACGGCGGCGCGGCTCAGGTTGCCGCGGTACTCCTCGAGCTTGCCGGCGAACCGTTCGTTGAGCGTGAACGCGTCGGCCGCCGTGCCCGCGAAGCCCGACAGGACGCGGTCGTGATAGAGCTTCTGCACCTTCCGCGCGTTCGCCTTGACGATCGTCTGGCCGATCGAGACTTGCCCGTCGGCCGCGATGGCCACCTGCCCGCGATGGCGCACGCACACGACGGTCGTCGCGCGAACCGCGCCGCTCACGACGTGGCGCCCTTCACCGTCCGCGCGCGCGGGTGCGCGGCGTCGTACACGCGCAGCAGATGGGCCGCGCCGACGTGCGTGTAGCGTTGCGTGGTCGACAACCGGCTGTGGCCGAGGAACTCCTGCACGGAGCGAAGGTCGGCGCCGCCGGTCAGCAGGTGCGTGGCGAAGCTGTGGCGCAGCGTGTGGGGACCGATCGCGCGCGTGATGCCGGCGGCGCGCGCCGCGCGGCGGACCACGCCGTACACCTCGCGCGGCCCGAGGCGCCCGCCGCGTCGCGCGACGAAGAGCGGGCCGTCCACATCGCCGCGCTCCTTCCACCAGGCGGCCAGCGCGCGCGCCGCCTTGTCGCCGAACGGGACCTCCCGGACCTTCCGCCCTTTCCCGAGCACGCGCACGGTCTTCGCGCCGTCGTCGACGTGCTCGAGATCGAGGCCGCACAGCTCGGAGACGCGGAGCCCGCTCGCATACAGGAGCTCGAGCATCGCGCGATCCCGGATCGACGTCGCCTCGACCAGGGCGCCGGCCTCGTCGGGATCGAGGAACGCCGCCTGCTTCCTCGGCAGGCGCGGGCCGCGCACCTCGCGCGCGGGATTGCGCTCGAGCACGCCGCGGCGCACGAGGAACTTGAGCCAGCTCCGCACGGCGGCGAGCTTGCGCTGGATCGACGCGGGATCGAGACCGCGCGCGTGGAGCGAGACGAGAAACGCACGGATGTGCCGGGCCGTGAGCTCGCGGGGCGTCAGATGCTCGGCGGCGAGGAACGCCTCGAACTGACGAAGGTCGTTCCCGTAGCTCTTGAGGGTGTGCGGCGACGCGTCCTTCTCCGCCGTCAGGTAGCGCAGGAACGCTGCCGGCGTGTCCGTCATGCGACGGTGGTCTCGACCTCCTGCCGGAAGCCGCACCCTTCGCGGACGCACGTGCGCACCGGCCGGCCGCCGCGCGCGATCCGCTCGGTCAGGAACGGGGCCTGGCAACGCGGGCACGGCTCGGCCACCGGCCGCTGCCACACGACGAACTTGCAGTCGGGATACGCGGAGCAGCCGTAGAACGTGCGGCCGCGCTTGCTGCGCCGCTCGACGAGCTGGCCCGAGCACCCCGGCTCCGGGCACGCGATGCCGAGCGTCACCGGCTTCGTCGTCTTGCACTCCGGATACCCCGAGCACGCGAGGAACTTGCCGAAGCGGCCGTGCTTGATGACCATCGGCTTGGCGCACGTCGGGCAGGTCTCGTTCGCGGGCTCGTCGGCGACGCGCTGGTCCTTGCCGAGGTCGCGCGTGTACTTGCAGTCGGGATAGGCCGAGCACGCGAGGAACTTGCCGAAGCGGCCGCGGCGCTCGAGCAGCGCCTCGCCGCACTCCGGGCACGCCTCGCCGGTCTCCGCGCCCGCCTTCTGGTTCACCATCTCCTTCTGCGCCTTCTTCAGATCCTTCTCGAAGGGGGCGTAGAAGTCGCGGACGGCCTTCACCCAGTCGAGGTCGCCCTCCTCGACCTTGTCGAGCTCGTCCTCCATCAGCGCCGTGAACTCGACGTTCATGATGTCCTGGAAGAACGGCATCAGGAGGTCGGTGACCTCGGTGCCGAGCTCCGTCGGGAACAGCGTGCGGCGCTCGCGGCGCACGTAGCCGCGGTCGTGGATGATCGTGCCGAGGATCGACGCGTAGGTGGACGGCCGGCCGATCCCCAGCTCCTCCAGCGCCTTGACCAGCGACGCCTCCGTGAAGCGCGGCGGCGGCTGGGTGAAGTGCTGCTTCGGCTCGAGGCCGAGCAGGCGCAGCGTCTCGCCTTCCTCGATGGCCGGCATCGCGCGCTCGGCCTCGTCGTCGGCCGCGGCCGGATCGTCCTCGAGCGACTCGACGTACACCGCGGTGAAGCCCTTGAACTTCATCGTCTGGCCCTGCGCGCGGAACACGCAGCGGCCGGCGTCGATGTCGGCGGTCAGCGTGTCGTAGACGGCGGGCTGCATCTGGCTCGCGACGAAGCGCTCCCAGATCAGGCGATAGAGCGCGAGCTGATCCTTCGTGAGGAAGCGCGCCACGCTGCGCGGATCGCGCGCGACGTCCGACGGGCGGATCGCCTCGTGCGCTTCCTCGGCGCGGCCCCGCGACTTGTAGACCGGCGCCGACGGCGGCAGGTAGTCCGCGCCGAACTTCCGCGTGACGAGCTCGCGCGTGGCCTCCTGCGCGTCGCGCGCCACCTGCACCGAGTCGGTCCGCATGTACGTGATCAGGCCGACCGCGCCCTCGTCGCCGAGCTCGATGCCCTCGTAGAGCTGCTGCGCGACCGTCATCGTCTTGCGCGCCCAGAACCCGAGCTTGCGCCCGGCTTCCTGCTGCAGCGTGGACGTGATGAACGGCGGCGCCGGGTTGCGGCGGCGCTCGCCCTTCGTCACGCTCCGCACGATCCACCGCGCGCTGTCCAGGCCCTCCATCGCCGCGCGCGTGGCCGCCTCGTCCGGCAGCGTCGCGGCGCGGCCGTCGCGCGGGACCTCGACGCGCTCGCCGTCGATCTCGCGCAGCGTCGCGGTGAACTCCGGCGGCAGCTTCGCGGCGAGCTTCGCGTGGAGCGACCAGTACTCCTGCGGGACGAAGGCGGTGATCTCGCGCTCACGGTCCACGATCAGCCGCACGGCCACCGACTGCACGCGGCCGGCGGAGAGCCCGCGCTGCACCTTGTCCCACAAGAGCGGCGAGAGGCTGTAGCCGACGAGACGGTCGAGGATGCGGCGCGCCTGCTGCGCGTCGACCTTCTTCAGGTCGATCTTGCCCGGCCGGTCGAACGCCGCCTTCACGGCGCGCTCGGTGATCTCGTTGAACGTGATGCGGTAGATCTTCTTCTTGTCGACCGGCAGCTCTTGCGCGAGGTGCCAGCCGATCGCTTCGCCCTCGCGGTCCGGGTCGGTCGCGACGTAGAGCGCGTCCGCGCTCGCAGCGGCCTTCTTCAGCTCGTCGAGGATCTTCTTCTTCGCCGGCGTGACGACGTACTTCGGCTTGAAGTTCTTCTTGGGGTCGACGCCGAGCTGCGACTTGGGCAAGTCGCGCACGTGCCCCATCGACGCCTTCACGGTGTACTTGCCGTCCAGGTACTTCTGGATCGTCTTCACTTTGGTGGGCGACTCGACGACCACGAGCCCCCGGGTTGCCTTCGCCACCTAGACTCTCCTCGAGCGGGCGTCCACCGCCACCCAGCGCTGGCCTTCGAGCCGCCGCGCGTACCCGGCGAGCTCGAGTGAGACCAGCATGGCGCTCACACGCGCGGGCGTGAGGCCGCACCGCGCGATCACGTGTTCGATGTGTTGCGCGTCGTCGACGGCCAGCGCGCGCAGCACGGCGGCCTCGTCGGAGGCGGGCGCCGCGACGTCGGTCGTGACGGTCGAGATCGCCGCGGCGTCACGCACGGCGTCGCGCCACGGCGATGGTAGTTCCTGCACGATGTCGCTCCACGATCGCACTAGTGTAGCACCGTCGCGCAGCAGCCCATGCGGGCCGCGCGCCGTCTCCGACGTGATCCGGCCTGGAACGGCGAACACTTCGCGGCCGAAATCGGCCGCCGCGCCGGCGGTGATCAACGCTCCGCTGCGCTCCGCCGCCTCGACGACCACCACCCCGAGTGCCAGACCCGCGATCGTTCGGTTGCGCACGGGAAAGTTCCACGGCTGCGCGACGGTGCCCGGGAAAAATTGCGACACGAGCGCGCCGCTCACCTCGATCTCCGCCGCCAGCGCCTCGTTCTCCGGGGGATAGCAGCGGTCGATTCCGTGACCGAGCACGGCGATCGTGCGCCCGCCGGCCGCGAGCGCGCCGCGATGCGCGGCCGTGTCGATGCCGCGCGCGAGCCCGCTCACGATCGTCACGCCGCGCGCGGCGAGATCGGCGGCGAGCGACTCCGCCACGCTCACGCCGTACGGTGTCGCTCGTCGCGCGCCGACGATCGCGATGGCGAGCGCGTCGTCCGCGCGCAGCGATCCGCGCGCGTAGAGTGTCGGCGGCACCGGCGTCGTGCCCAGCAACGCTGGATAACCGGGGTCGTTCGGTCGGAGCACCGTCCAATTCACACGCAGGACCTCGGATTCACACGCAGGACCTCGGCGGGGGTTCGGGGGATGAGCCTCTCACACCCCCGATTACAAATGATGCCGGGAGCGGCTGAAAAGACTCCGAACGGATACAGTGCGCGGTTACTTGCGGAGCAGCGTCCGGGCGCGGTCGGCGGCGTCCGAGCCCGGATACTCGCGCAGCACGTGCTGCCACGCCGCGCCCGCTGCCGGCCGCTCGCGCAGCGCCGCGTACGCCTGGCCGATCTTGAGCCACGCGTCGGCGGCGGCGGTCGGGTCGGGCGCCGCGTCCACGGCCTTGCGGTATTCGAGCAGCGCCTGCCGGTAGTCGCGCTGCTTGAAGTACGCCTCGCCGATCCAGAGCTGCGCGCGCGCGACGAGCGGGTGCGTCGGATACCGGCCGATGAAGTCGGTCAGCTCGAGCACCGCCTGGCCGTGCTCGCCGGAGCGAAACGTCTTCAGCGCCGCGGCGAACGCGCGCTCCGCCGTCACGGACGACTCCGCGGGAGGCGGCGGCGCAGGCTCCGGCGCCGCCGCGGCGGGTGGCACGGGCGCGCCTTTTGGAAGCGTCTCGACCACACCGATGAGCTCGCGCAGCGAGGCCTCGGTCGCCGCGACGCGATTGCCGAGCGCGGCGACGCGGTCGAGCGTGTCGCGCAGACGCGCTTCGGTGTCCCGCAGCCGGCCGCTGAGCATCCAGAGCTCGATCACCGTGGGCCCGATGTCCGCCGCCGTGCTGTCGTGCTGACGCCGCAGGCCGCCGACGTCCTTCGCGACCTGCTCGACCCGCGCCGCGACGGCGCGCACGCTGCCCCGCGTCGCACACGCGGGAGCGAGCATCGCGACGGTCAGAAGGATCAGCAGCGGGCCGCACTCTCGCATTCTGTGGCCTCGACTTCTCTCAGACATCTTGAACCGCAAGCCCCCGAAAAACAATCACTTCGACCTCGTCTCCCGCGGCAACCGTCGTGTCGCCCTGCACCACGGCGAGGCCGTCCGCCCTCACCATAGAAGTAAGGATCGCGGAGCCCTGGTCACCGGTGAGGCGCGCGCCCCACCCTCCCCCACCGGACACTCGGTCGAGCGTCACGCGGAGATAGCCGCGACGGAAGCCTGGATTCGGGATCGGCGCGAGCGCGCGGGCGCGCAGGCGCACGCGATGGATGGCGCCGAACCCGGACAGCCGGCGCAGCGCGGGGCGCACGAACAGCTCGAACGTGACCATCGCGGAGACCGGGTTGCCCGGCAGGCCGAAGACCGCGTGGCCTGCCAGCGACCCGAAGGTGATCGGCTTGCCCGGCCGCATCGACACCTGCCAGAGATGCAGCTCGGCGCCGGCGCGCCGCAGCGCCGTCTTCACGAGGTCGAGATCGCCCACCGAGACGCCCGCGGACGAGAGCAAAACGTCGGCGCCCCCGCCCCAGCGCAGCCGCTCGGCGATGGAGTCGAGGTGATCGCCGGCGATGCCGAGGTTGATCGGCTCGGCGCCCGCTTCCAGCACCTGCGCGAAGAGCGAGTAGCTGTTGGTGTTCGGAATCTGCCCCGGCCCCGGCTCACGCCCGAGCTCGGCCAGCTCGTTGCCGGTCGAGAGGATCGCGACGCGCGGGCGGCGATGCACGCGCACCTGCGCGTGGCCGAGCGTGGCCAGCAGCCCGATCTCCGCCGGCCCGAGCGCGGCGCCGGGCGTGAGGACCGTCTCGCCCACGCGGAGATCCTCGCCGCGCGGCCGGACGTACGCGCCGACGCTCACGGACGCGTTCAGCGTGACGTGGCCGTCGACCGCGTCCGTGTCTTCCTGCGGAATCACGGCGTCGGCGCCCGGCGGCAGCGGCGCACCGGTGAAGATGCGAATGGCTTCGCCCGCGCCCACGGCGCGCGACGGCACCGCACCCGCGGTGACCGTCCCGACGACGACGAGCTTGACGGGCACGCGCGCGGTGTCGCTCGCGCGCACCGCGTAGCCGTCCATCGACGAGTTCGCCCAGGGTGGGATCTCGCGCCCGGACACGATCGGCTCGGCGAGCGCGCGGCCGAGCGCGTCCATCAGCGGCACGCGCTCCGCCGGCAGCGGCTTCACGCGCGACAGGATCTGCTCGAGCGCCTCTTCTACGGTGAGCACGGCGTCATTCTATGCTGCCGCCGCGCGGCGGCGGGAGTACGCGCGGTGTTCGGACGGGCGAAGCCGAGGCGCGGGTGGGCGCGGCCGACATCCGCAGGCTCCGCGAGGACAGGAGGCCGGGCCCACCCGCGCCTCGGCTCCGCCCGTCCGACCGCCGACCTAATGCGCGCCGGAGTGCGGGAGGTTGAGGACGGGCTTGAAGCGCCCCATGAACCAGCGCCGGCTCAGGATGAACAGCGCGAAGAAGCCGGCGGTGATGAGCAGGTCGCGGATCCCCAGCGGCAGCCGGTTCGCCGCCGAGACGGTCGGGAAGACGACGAGCACGCGCTCGAGGAAGATCCCGACCAGCCCCATGACCGCGACCACCACGAGCGGCGTGTGGCGCTGGGGCGGCCGGCCCGTGAGGCGCTTGAGCAGGTAGGCGAACGGGATCAGCCAGCCCACGAAGAAGATCACCCACGCCAGGGTCTGCCAGGGCTGGACGAAGAAGCGGCGGACGAAGAACCGCGTCTCGATCGGCACGTTGCCGTACCAGATCACGAGGTACTGCGACCAGAAGAAGTACATCCACATGATCGAGAGCGCGAACTGGAGCTTCGCGACGTCCTGCACCGCCGCGGGCGGGATCGGGATGCCGCGCGAGTTCGTCCACACCGCGAGCAACGACAGCATCGCGAACGTGGTGTACATCGAGCTCACCACGAAGTAGCCGCCGAAGAGGCCGCTGTACCACTTCGGATCCAGCGACATGAGGAGGTCGAAGCCCCAGAGCGACAGCGTGATGATCCAGACGAACAGGAGGATCGTCGCGAGCCGGTTGCGGCGCACGCGCTCGCGCTCCTCCTCCTGCGGCACCGGATCGCGGAGCAGCCGGCTGATGAACGCGTACGCGACGAGGAAGAGCACCGCCGCGAGCACGAGCGTCCGGATCCAGAAGAAGGGCACGTTGAGCCACGCCGCCTTCACCGGGATCGGGGTCGTCACCCACGGATAGAGCACGGCGCGCCCGAGGAAGAGCACGAGGAGGCCGATGAATGCGGCCGGCAGGAATCCCGCCGTCGTCAGGGCCAGGCGGCGGACGGTCGGTGACCAGCGCGCCTCCGTGAGCTGCATCATCGCGGCGACGGCGGGACCCGTCGCGGCGATCGCCGACCAGAACACGAGGTTCACCAGGTAGAGCGACCAGGCTTCCGTCGCGTCGGCGGACAGGCCCCAGACGAACGCGGCGGCGCCGAGCACCGCAAGCACCGCCCAGAGGGTCGTCATCGCGCCGCCACGCTGCGGAGGAAGTTCACGATGTGCCACGCCTCCTCGGACGACATCGCCTCGGCGTAGGACGGCATCACGGCACCGCCCGCCATGATGTAGCTGTGCCAGTACCCGTCGGTGCGGCCGGCCTGGAGCTGCGCGTTCGTGAGATCGGGCGGCGGCACGAACTTCGTCGCGACCGGCCCGGTCACCCCCCCCTTCGCCTCGGGTCCGTGGCACGGCGCGCAGAACGTGACGTAGCGCTCCTTGCCGACCGCGACCGAATCGGCGGACGTCTTCATCGGGTTCGGGATCTTCGCCGCGAGCTCGCGCTGCTCGCGCGGCAGGATGAGCGTGCCGCCGCGCGCGACGATGCCGGCGGGCATCGCGAACACGCGCTCGCCCGTGGTGATCGCGGGCGTCTGCGTCATGTTGTCGACGAACCGGAGCGCGACCACGCCGCCCATGGCGGCCGCGGTGCCGGCGACGATCAGGAGGACCAGGAGGAAGACGTACTTCATGCGACGGCCTTGATCTCTTCCGCACCCGCCGTCTGGAGGATCTGGCGCACGGAGGCGCTGCGGTCGGGCGGGCAGTGCACGGCGACACCGAAGCGATCGCTGGAGAAGCGCGGGTCGTAGGCGGCGGTGGGCCGGAAGCGCGGCAGCCGGCCGAGCGTCACCAGTCCGATGAGGGTCGCGACGCCGCCGAACAGGATCGTGAGCTCGAACGCGATGACGACGAACGGCGGGATCGAGGCCACCGGCTTGCCGCCCGTGATGATGCCCCACTGCATCGACGACCAGATCGTGAGCAGGAACCCGGACGTCGTCCCGGTGAGGGCGCCGAGCAGCGTGAAGAGCCGCACGGGGCTCACGGGACGATCGCGCTCGAGCACGTCCTCGATCTCGTGGACCGGCACCGGCGTGTAGACGGTGAGGTCGTGGTAGCCCTTCGCGCGGAGGTCCTCGAGCGCCCGCACGGTCGTGTCCACGTGCGCGAAGACGCCGACGACCGATCCGTGTTCAGGGGTGGCCATGGCCATGACGTTCCTTCATGGGCGGCGGCAGCGTCTCCTTCACCTCGACGATCGACAGCGACGGCATCACGCGGATAAAGCCGAGGAAAAGCAGGAAGAAGAACGCGAAGCTCCCGACCACGATCATGGTGTCGGTCGCGGATGGCTTGTAGATGCCCCACGTGTACGGGTAGAAGCCGTGGGCCAGCGACGGGACGATGATGTTGAAGCGCTCGAACCACATGCCGATCAGCACGAGGATCGAGACCGCGTAGATGATCGGCACGCTGGTCCGCGCGCGCTTCCAGAAGAAGATCAAGGGGGCCACGCAGTTGCAGAAGTACATCGTCCACAGCGCCCACGCGTAGTTCTTCGTCACCTTCCAGAACAGCGAGGCCTTCTCGAAGTGGTCGCCGCTGTACCACGCAGTGAAGAGCTCGCACACGTAGAAGTAGGTCAGCACGAGGCCGGTGACGAGAATCAGCTTCGCCATGTAGTCGAGGTGGCGGTCGGTGACGTAGGCGTGCAGACCGAAGAAGTAGCGCATGGGGATCACCAGCACCGCGACCATCGCGAACCCGGAGAAGATCGCGCCGTCGACGAAGAACGGGGCGAACAGCGTCGAGTGCCAGCCGGGGACGAGCGCCATCGCGAAGTCCCACGACACGACGCTGTGCACGGACAGCACGAGCGGGGTCGCCAGCGCGGCGAAGAGCCCGTACGCGCGGCGATACGGCCGCCACTGGTCGTCCGAGCCTTCCCACCCGAGCGACAGCATCGCGTAGATCCGGCGGCGCCAGCCCGTGGAGGCGTCGCGGAGCGCGGCGATGTCCGGGATGAGGCCGACGATGAAGAAGATCGTGCTGACGCTGAGGTACGTGGAGATCGCGAACACGTCCCACACGAGCGGCGAGCGGAAGTTCGGCCACAGGTAGCGCTGGTTCGGATACGGCAGCAGGAAGTACGCGAACCACATCCGGCCCGCGTGGATCAGCGGGAACAGGCCCGCCGTCATGACCGCGAAGATCGTCATCGCCTCGGCCGCGCGGTAGATCGACGTCCGCCACCGCGCGCGGAACAGGTAGAGGACGGCCGAGATGAGCGTGCCGGCGTGCCCGATGCCGATCCAGAACACGAACGTGGTGATGTACATCGCCCACATCTGCGGCGCGCGCTTCCCGGCCGCGCCCATGCCGATGTAGATCTGGTACGTCCACGCCGCGAGGAACGCCGCCAGCAGCAGGCCGATCACGCACATCCACGCGAAGTAGAGGTTGCCCGGCGTGCGCAGCGTCGCGACGACGTCGCGGTTGACGTCGCCGAAGGTGGGCGTGGCGGCCCGGGGCTCGGTCACCGCCATCAGGCGTGCCCTCCGCGCGCCGGCGGCTTCGTGTCGTGTCCGCCCCCGCCGCGCGTGACCTTCTTCAGATACGTCACCGACGGCCGCGTGCCGATCTCGTCCAGCACATCGTAGGCGCGCGCGGCGTGGCGGTGCTTCGACACCGTGCTCTGCGGGTCCTTGAGGTTGCCGAACGTGATCGCGTTCGTGGGGCACGTCTGCTGGCAGGCGGTCTGGATGTCGCCGTCCTTTACCGCGCGCTTCTCGTCCCGTGCCCGGTCCTTGCCGGCGACGATGCGCTGGACGCACATCGTGCACTTCTCCATGACGCCGAGCTGGCGGACCGTGACCTCGGGGTTGAGCTGCACGTCGAGCGGCGACGGGAACTCGTAGTTGAACCAGTTGAAGCGCCGCACGTGGTACGGGCAGTTGTTGCCGCAGTAGCGCGTGCCGACGCAACGGTTGTAGACCTGGCCGTTGAGCCCCTCGTCGGTGCGATAGGCGGCGAACACCGGGCACACCGGCTCGCACGGCGCGACTTCACAGTGCTGGCAGAACATCGGCAGGAACGTGTTGTGCGCGTGCTCGGCCTTGCCTTCCGCCCAGCGCTCCACGCGCAGCCAGTGCGCCTGCCGGCCGTACGCGGCCTGCGCCTTGCCGACGATCGGGACGTTGTTCTCCGCGATGCACGCGACGGTGCACGCCTGGCAGCCGATGCAGGCGTCGATGTCGACGCTCATGCCCCACCGGTACCCCGGATACTGCTGCGGCGGATACATGCTGTAGTCGGGATGCTCTTCGCGCTTGCCGCGGAGCGCCTGCTCGCGCGCGGCGGGCAGATCGACGTGGCGCGCGATCTCGCGGTCTTCCTGATCGTGCGTGCCCTGGAGGATGGCGAGCGGACGGCGCGCGCCCGTCTTCGTCAGGGTCACGCGCACGGCGAGATAGCTGGTACCGCCGCCGGGCTCGGGCGTGGCGGGCAGCAGCGCCATCGGGTTCGTCGGCGTCGACGTCGCGGTGACGTAGCGTCCGCCGCGCACGTGGTACGGCGCGTAGCGGTGGCCCATCGGGATCGCCACCGCGCGCGGGTGCAGCGACGACGAGACGTACGCCGGCGCCTCGAGCGAGCCGTGCGGCGAGGTGACGCGCACGACGTCGCCGTTCGCGATCCCCTGCTTCGCCGCGACGTCGGCGGGCACTTCGACCCACGCGTCCCACGCGGCCTGCGTGATCGTGTCGGGCACTTCCTGCAGCCACGAGCTCCCCGCGCCGCGTCCGTCGTAGAAGCGGAACGACGGATAGGCGAGCAGCGTCAGGCCCGACGCGTCGCCGTCCAGCTTCGGCGCGCCGCCGGCGACGGCCCCGACCTTGGGCGCGAGAGCCGCGGCCGGCGTGTCGCGCCAGACACCGCCGTGCTGGAGCGCCGCGCTCCACTGGTCCTTCACGACCGGCTCCCACGTGGTCTTCACGTAGGCCTCGACGCTCGCCCACGGCAGCGGCCCCTTGCCTTCCTCCGTGATGCCGAGCGCGGCACGGCCGACCGTCAGCATCACGTCGCCGAACGCCCGCGCGTCGCGCACGGGAAGCATCGTCGGCTGCATGAGGCCGATGACGCCCCCGCGCGGCGAGTAATCGCCCCACGACTCGAGCCAGTGCGTGTCGGGCAGCACGAGGTGCGCGAGTGCCGTGGTCTCGTCGGGGCGGTTGGCGAAGCTCACCACGAGGCCGACCTTCTTCACGGCGTCGGCGAATTTCAGCCCGCCCGGCAGCGTGAACCCGGGGTTGATCCCGGCGCCGATCACGAGGACGTCGATCTCGCCGTTGGCCATCGCCTGCACCAGCGCGGCAACCTCGGCGTACGGCGTGACCCGGCCGTACGCGGCGTCGGGGCCGAAGCGTACCGTCTTGCCGACCGCGCCCAGCGCCGAGTTCAGCAGCGCGACCGCGGTGTGGAGCGCGACGGCATTCGAGCCGGTGACAGCGGCGCCGCCACCCACGACGAGCGCGGGCTTCGCCTTCGCGAGCGCCTCCGCGATGTGCTTGAGCTGCTCGGCCTCGACGCCCGCTTCCTCGGCGGCCTTCTTCACGTCGAGCGCGCCCGCGGCGTCGGCGAAGCGCTTGTCGATCGCGCCCCCGTCCGCGAGCATCTTCAGCACCGCGAGGGCCACGAGCGCCTCGGTGCCCGGCGCGTTGCGCACCCACTCGTCGGCGTTGGCGGCCGTGAGGGACTGCCGCGGCTCCACGTGGATGAACGTGCCGGCCTTGCCTTCGCGGAACGCGTGCATGCGCCCGAAGCCGCGCGCGTAACCGACGTTGCTGACCCATGTCTCCAGGAAGTCGGCGCCGAACGACACCACGACTTCCGCGTCCTCGAACGCGTGATACGGGATGGCGTCGCGGCCGAAGACCGCGCGGTTCGCCGCCCGCTGCGCCTCGTGGCCGAACGGCTCGTAGGTGACGCGCGGCCGCGTGCCGAGGGCCTGCGTCCACCGGTCGAGGAGCGTGCCGAGGCTGCCGTTCTCGAGCTGCGTCACGAGCGCGACCGCCTTGCCCTTGCCGCCGCCCCGCGCCTGGCTCAGCCGATCGCTCACGGTGTTCAGCGCCTCGTCCCAGCCGAGGGACTTCAGCGCGTTCCCGTCGCGCCGCTGCGGCCCGGTGAAGCGATCGGGGTGATAGAGATGCTGCAGCGCCGCCTGCCCGCGGCCGCAGAGCGCGCCGCGATTCACCGGGTGGTCGGGGTTGCCCTCGAGCTTCACCACGCGCCCGTCGCGGTTCTTCGCGATGACGCCGCAGCCCGCCGGGCACTCGCGGCAGACGGTCGAGAACCACGACGCGACGCCGGGCACGAGCTGATCGCTCGGCACGACGAGCGGCAGGATCTTCTCACCGGCCTCCTGACACCCCGCGGTCGCGGCGGTGGCGCCCACCGTCGTCACGATCTTGAAGAAGTCGCGTCGATTCATGTCGGGCGCCTCAGTGGTGACACGTGACGCAGTCGAGCGGCGCCTTCGCGCCGCGCGTGGCGTTCTGGTCGCGATGGCAGTCGATGCACCAGCCCATCGTGAGCGCGGGCGCCGCCGGTCGCACGCCGGTGAGATTCAGGAGATCGTTCACGAGACGCGGGCCCGTCCGCCCCGCCGCGGTGGTCATGGTCTCGACGGGCCCGTGGCACGACTGGCACGCGACGCCGGCGCGGATGTGGGGCTTGTGCGGAAAGTAGGTGAACTCCGGGACCTTGAAGACCCGCACCCACGGCACCGGCTCGCGCTTCGCCGCGTACTCCGCGAGCTTCTTGATCTCCGGCTTGTCGGCGGCGGTGATCTTGTGACAGCCCATGCAGCGGGTCACCGACGGGAGCCCGGCGTACTCCGAGCGGCGCGCGTCGGCGTGACAGTACTGGCAGTCGATCTTGTAGGTCTGGACGTGGACGTTGTGCGGGAAGTTGATCGGCTGCACGGAGGCCTGCGCGACCGCCGGTTGCCGGCTCCACGAGGAGAGCGCCAGGAACACCAGCACGGCGAGCAGCAACGCGCCGAGCGCACCCACGCCCGCCTTCGCACTCATGGACAGTCGAACGCCCTCCCGAGAGGTGTGGAAGCCTTGTGAACCCTATCACCAGCAAAAAGAGCGTGTCAATGGAAGCGGCGCCCTCTGTCATTTGGAATCGGGGGTGTGAGAGGCTCACCCCCCCGAACCCCCTCCCGACGATCGAACACCCACGATCGACCACGCCCACGATCGACCGTTCCGACGCTCGACCACCTCGACGATCCGAAGGTTACTTCGTCAGGGCGGCCATCGATTCGGCGGCGGCGCGCGCGGCGTCGTCCAGGTCGGCGTCCGTGTGGGCGAGCGAGACGAACGCGGCCTCGAACTGCGACGGCGCGAGGTAGACGCCGCGCTCGAGCATCGCGTGGAAGAACGTCGCGTACCGCTGCTTGTCGGCGCGCGCGGCCGACGGCCAGTCCGTCACCGGGCCGTCGCAGAAGAAGCCCGTCATCATCGAGCCCACGCGATTGACCGTCAGCGCGACGCCGGCCTTGCGCGCGGCCTCGACGAGGCCCAGCTCGGCCTTTGCGCCCAGGCGCTCGAGCCGCTCGTACACGCCGGAGGTGCGCAGCGCCGCGAGCGTCGCGAGCCCGGCGCTCACCGCGAGCGGATTGCCGGAAAGCGTCCCCGCCTGGTACACGCCGCCGAGCGGCGCGACGTGTTCCATGATCTCGCGCCGTCCGCCGTACGCGCCGACGGGCAGGCCGCCGCCGATGATCTTGCCGAGGCACGTGAGATCCGGTCGGACGCCGTAGCGCTCCTGCGCGCCGCCGTACGCGATGCGGAACCCGGTGATCACCTCGTCGAAGATGAGCAGCGCGCCGTGCCGCGCCGTCACCTCGCGCAGCGTCTCGAGGAAGCCGGGCGCCGGCGGAACGACGCCCATGTTACCGGCCACCGGCTCGATGATGACCGCCGCGATCTCGCCGCCGCGCTGGCGGAAGAGCTCCTGCACCCCCGCGATGTCGTTGAACTGCAGCGTGACCGTGAGCGCGGCGAGCGCCGCCGGCACGCCCTTGCTGTCGGGGATGCCGAACGTCGCGCCGCCCGAGCCCGCCTTCACGAGCAGGCTGTCGGCGTGGCCGTGGTAGCCGCCGTCGAACTTCACGAGCACGTCGCGGCCGGTGGCCCCGCGCGCGACGCGGATCGCGCTCATCGCGGCTTCCGTGCCCGAGCTGACGAGCCGGACCATCTCCATCGACGGATAGGCCGCCGTGATCGTTTCCGCCATCCGGACTTCGAGCTCGGTCGGCGCGCCGTAGCTCGTGCCGCGCCGCGCGGTCTCCGTGATCGCCTCGACGACGGCGGCGGGCGCATGCCCGAGGATGAGGGGTCCCCACGACGCCACGAAGTCGAGGTACGTGCGGCCGTCGGCGTCGGTGATCCGGGCACCTTCGCCGCGCGCGATGAATCGCGCTTGCCCGCCGACACCGCGGAACGCACGCACGGGACTGTTCACGCCGGCCGGCATCACGCGCTCCGCGGCCTTCATCAGATCCTGCGAGCGGCTCATCGGGCACTCTCCACGCCGTTCACCGCGAGCGCGATCGGCGCGAAGTCCCGCTGCGCAGGATCCCACCTGAACGCGGCCATGCCGTCGACGCGGCCTTCGCGGACGGACGTGACGACGTAGGTCGCTTGCGGGTACGAGGGCTCGCCGCCGAGCATCGCGTTGCGGCGGTCGGTCTCCGAGAAGTACGCGCCCGCGTCGATGTGCGAGTGATAGATCACGCTCACGGCGAAGCCTTCTCCTTCCAGCCATCCGATGCGCAGGAGATCGGCGGGGTCGATGTAGTAGGCGGTCCGGGCGTCGCGAGGGTGTCGCTCGGGATCGCGAGCGTGCAAGTCGTTCTGCACGTTGCGGCACGCGAGCAGGCGCCGCTCGCCCTCGCGCGTGAGCACCACGCCGCAAGACTCCGCCGGGTACTCCGCGACCGCCTGGGCCTGGATGCGTTCGACTTCGCCGGACGTGAGGATCACCGGCCGACCCCCACGCCCCCTCCGGCCAACGCGGGGATGATGCTGACCTCGTCGCCGTCCTTCACGCGCGTGGCGAGGCCGGTCGCGTCGTCGATGGCGTCGCCGTTGACGTAGATGTTCACGTGGCGGTGCAGCTCGCCGCGCTCGTCGCGGACGAGGCCCTTAAGCCCGCCGTACGTGCGCTCGAGCTCGTCGAGCACGCCGTTGATGTCGCGCGCGTTCGCTTCCACGCGGTCGCGATTGCCTGTGGCGCGGCGAAACGGCGTGGGGATGTAGACGGTCACGGCCATGGGGACTCCTGACGTTATCCGAGACTCAGGTACCGCTCGCCCGTGTCCGGCAGGACCGTCACGACGATCTTGTCGGGCCCGAGCTCGCCCGCGACCGCGCACGCCGCGAACGCGGCCGCGCCCGCCGAGATGCCGGCGAGCAGGCCTTCTTCGCGGCAGAGCCGGCGCGACCACACGGTCGCGTCCTCGTCGCGCACCTGGATGATGCGATCGATCACGGCGCGGTTCAGCACGCCGGGAACGAACGACGCGCCGATCCCCTGGATCGCGTGCGGGCGCGGCTTGCCGCCGGAGAGCACCGGCGAGCGCGCGGGCTCCACCGCGACGACCTGCAACCCCGGGATCTTCTCCTTCAACACCTCGCCCACGCCCGTCAGCGTGCCGCCGGTGCCGACGCCCGCCACGAAGGCGTCGATGCGCCCCTCGGTCGCCTCCAGGATCTCCAGCGCGGTCGTGCGGCGATGGATCTCGGGATTCGCGGCGTTCTCGAACTGGTTCGGCATGAAGTAGTCGTTGTGCTCGCGGACGAGCTCGTTCGCGGCGAACACGGCGCCGGTCATGCCCTCGATGGCCGGCGTCAGATGGATCTCGGCGCCGAAGCGCGCGAAGAGGCGCTGGCGCTCCATGCTCATGTCGTCCGGCATCGTGATGATGAGCCGGTAGCCCTTCACCGCGGCGACGAGTGCGAGGCCGATGCCCGTGTTGCCCGTGGTCGGCTCCACGATCGTGCCGCCGGGCTTGAGCGCGCCGCGGCGCTCCGCGTCCTCCACCATCGCGACCGCGATGCGGTCCTTCACGCTGCCGCCGGGGTTCCGCGCCTCGACCTTGGCGAGCACGACAGCGCCGCCCGCTTTGGGCAGACGATTGAGGCGCACCATCGGCGTGCCCCCGACCAGGTCCAACACCGACCGAGCGACCTTCATGTCGTCACCATCTCCCCATCCCGGCACTCGCGGAGGGCGGCGATTCACTCGCCGCCCGGAGCGTCGGGGGGCTTGGGGGGCCGCTGGAGGCGGCCCCCCATGTCGTTAGATATGCCACATCGGGCGGCGGGACGCGCGACGCTGCGCGGCCTGCGCGGCGAGCTCGCCGAACGTGAGCTGATCCACCACCTGCGAGACCGCGTCGCTGATCCGGCGCCACAGCTCGGCGAGGTCGTCGTCGTGCCCGTTCCGCGGCCGCGCCTGCGGCTCGAACGGGACGCCGGTGCCCTCGACCGCGCGCAGCACCACGCCCACCGTGATCTCGTCCGGCGCCTTCGTGAGGTGGTACCCGCCCGACGACCCGCGCTTCGACGTGAGGATGCCCGCACGCTTGAGCGAGAGCAGCACCTGCTCGAGATACCGCTGCGGGATCGCCTCGCGCGCGGCGATCTCCTGGATGGGGATCAGCTCGCGGTCGCGATGGAGGGCGAGGTCCAGCACCGCCTTGATCGCGTATTCGCCCTTCGCGGAAATCCGCACGGCGGTGTCAGCGGGACTCGAGCCCGCGTTCGATCGCGCGCACCGCGTCCTTCGCGAAGTACGTGATCACGATGTCGGCCCCGGCGCGCTTGATCGAGACGAGCGCTTCCATCATCGCGCGGCCCTCGTCGAGCCAGCCGAGGCGGCCGGCGGCGCGGATCATGGCGTACTCGCCGGACACGGAGTACGCGGCGAGCGGCAGCCCGAACTCGGCCTTCGCGCGGGAGATGATGTCGAGGTACGGCAGCGCGGGCTTCACCATGACGATGTCGGCGCCCTCGTCGACGTCGAGCGCGATCTCGCGCATCGCCTCGAGCCCGTTCGCCGGATCCATCTGGTACGAGCGGCGGTCGCCGAACTGCGGCGTCGACTGCGCGGCCTCGCGGAACGGCCCGTAGAAGCACGAGGCGTACTTCGCGGAGTACGCCATGATCGGCGTCTCCACGAGCGAGGCCTCGTCGAGCGCCTCGCGGATCGCGCCGACGCGCCCGTCCATCATGTCCGAGGGCGCCACCATGTCCGCGCCGGCCTCGGCGTGCGACACCGCCGTGCGCGCGATCAGCTCGAGCGTCGGGTCGTTCTTCACCACGCCGTCCTCGACGACGCCGCAGTGGCCGTGGCTGGTGTACTCGCAGAGGCACACGTCGGTGACGACGAGGAGGTCCGGCACCGTGTCCTTCACCGCGCGCACCGCCTGCTGGATGATGCCGTCCTCGGCGTACGCCCCGCTGCCGCGCGCGTCCTTCTCCTCGGGGATGCCGAACAGGAGGATCGCCGGGATGCCCATGCCCGCCGCGTCCTTCGCCTCCTTCACCAGCTCGTCGATCGAGCGCTGGTATTGCCCGGGCATGGCGCCGATCTCCTGGCGCACGCCGCGCCCGTGCACGACGAACAGCGGATACACGAGGTCGGCCGCGGTGAGCGCGGTCTCGCGGACCATCTTGCGAAGGAGCGCTTTCTCGCGAAGCCGTCGCGGACGATAGACGCCTTGGGCCATCACGCACTCCTTGTCGGGCGGCCGCTCCGCATCAGGCGCGGCTGCGCACGGAAGTACTCGACGAGCGCCCGGGTCAGCGCGGGGATCGTGTACTCGGCGGGCATGACGTCGGTCGCGAGCCCGTACTCCGCGGCGGTGGCCGCGGTGATGGGCCCGATCGACGCCACGGTCACGCCGCTCAGGAGCGCGCGGCGCTCGTCGTCGGTGAAGAGCTCGGCGAAGTTCCGCGCGGTGGACGAGCTCGTGAACGTCACCGCGTGCACGCTGCGCGCCGCGAGCGCGTCGCGGAGCCGCCCGGCGTCGCGCTCCACCTTGCGGGTGACGTAGACCGCGACCTCGGCGACGTCCGCGCCCGCCTTGCGCAGCTCCGTGACGAGGACGTCGCGCGTCTCGGCGGCGCGCGGCAGGAGCACCCGCTCTCCCGGCTTCAGCTCGCGGCGCAGGCGCGCGACGAGCCCTTCGGCGCGGTATTCGCCGGGGACCACGTCCGCGCGCACACCGTGCTCCGCGAGCGCTTCCGCGGTCGCGGGGCCGATGGCGGCGACCCGCCGGCGTCCGATCGCGGCCCACGCGTGCCGGCGCGCGGTCAGCCGCCGGTCGACCATGGCCACGCCGTTGACGCTCGTGAAGATCACCCAGGCGAACGCCTCGATGGCGTCGAGCGCGGTGTCGAGCGGCTCCCACGACGGCGGCGGCTCGATGACGATGGTGGGGGCGGCGAGCACGCGCGCGCCTTCGGCCTCGAGCAGCTCCGCGAAGCGTTGCGCTTGCGCCGCCGCTCGCGTGATCACGATCGTCCGCCCCTGCAGGGGCCGCATCTCGGTCGCCTGGGTCATACGGGTCACGCGCTCCTCTGAGTCGACCTGTTTAACGCTCTCTCGGCGTCAACGCCACCATCGTCGCCGCGCCCTGCCCGAGCAGCCCGTCCGCGAGCGTGCGGCCGAGCGCCTCGGCATCGACCGGCGCCGCGCTCCCGCGCTCGCGCAGGATCCGGCGTCCGTCCTCGCTGACGACGATCGCGTGCATCGTCAGCGTGTCACCGTCCATCGACGCGTGCGCGGCGACGGGCGTCACGCACGAGGCGCCGAGCCGCGCGAGGAACGCGCGCTCGGCGGCGGCGCACGCGTGCGTCGTCCGATCGTCGAGCGGCGCCAGCGCGGCGCGCATGTGCGCGTCGTCTTCGCGCGCTTCGAGTCCGAGCGTTCCCTGCCCGACCGCGGGCACGAAGGACTCGACCGGGAGCGCCGACGTGTGCGGCGGCGCGACACCGAGGCGCTTCAAGCCCGCCGCGGCGAGCACCGTCGCCTCGCACTCGCCGCTCTCGAGCTTTCTGAGACGCGTGTCCACATTCCCGCGCAGCGGCTCCACGGCGAGGTCCGGACGCGCGGCGAGCACGAGCGCGCGCCGGCGCGGGCTGGACGTGCCGACCACCGCGCCCGCGGGCATCGCGTCGAGCCCGCCGGGGCGGCGAGCCACGAGCACGTCGCGCGGGTCTTCGCGCGGGGGAAACGCGGCGAGCACGAGACCGTCGGGCAGCTCCGCCGGCAGGTCTTTCAGGCTGTGGACGGCGACGTCGATCGACCGCGCGAGCAGCGCGTCCTCGATCTCGCGGACGAACAGCCCCTTGCCGCCCACCGCCGCGAGCCGCGCGCTGGCGAGCCGATCGCCCTCGGTGCGCATCGGCACCACCTCGACCTCGTGACCGTGCGCGCGGAGCATGGACGCCACGGCGGTCGCCTGGGCCAGCGCGAGCGCGCTGCCGCGCGTGCCGATGCGGAGGGGAGCGCGGACGCTCCGGACGTTCACGGCGTGCGCCCCAGGCCGAACAGCTCCTGCACCAGCGTCGTCCACGACCGGCCGGCGCCGGCGCGGCCCGACTCGCGGAGCTTGGTGATCGGCGCGTGCAGGATCTTGTTCACGATGGCGCTCGACAGCGCCTCCATCGCCTCGCGCGTCTCGGGCGGCGCCTCGGGCACGCGCGCGAGCGCGCGGCGCAGCTCGGCCACGCGGATGCTCTCGAGCCGCTCGCGGAGCGAGACGATCGTCGGGACGACCTCGACGTCGCGCAGGCGCGCCGCGAACTTCGCGACCTCGCGCTCGACGAGGCCCTCGGCACGCTGGGCCTCGCGCGCGCGCTCGCGGAGGTTCGCGTCCACGACCTGCTGGAGGTCGTCGATGTCGTAGCAGTAGACGTCGGCGAGCGTCTCGACCGTCTCCTCGACGTCGCGCGGGACCGCGATGTCGATGAAGAACAGCGCCCGGCCGCGCCGGCCATGCATCACGCGCTGCACGAGGTCGCGGCGGATGACCGGCTCGGGCGCGCCCGTCGACGTCACCACGATGTCGACGGAGCCGAGCGCCGTGTCGAGCTCGTCGAACGGGACGGCGGTGCCCGACAGCGCGCGCGCCATCTCCTGCGCCCGCGCCCACGTGCGGTTGACGACGTAGATCGGGAACGCGCCCTGGTCGACGAGGTGCTTGGCCGCGAGCTCGCTCATCTTCCCCGCGCCGACGAGCAGCACGGCGCGTCCCGCCAGCCCCGCGAAGATCTTCTTGGCGAGCTCGACCGCCGCGAACGAGACGGACACGGCGTGGCGCGCGATGTCGGTGTCGGTGCGCACCTTCTTCGCCACCGCGAACGCCTGGGAGAAGAGCGTGTGGAGCGTGGGCCCCACGGTCTCGCACGCCTGCGCGAGCGCGAACGCGTCCTTCACCTGCCCGAGGATCTGCGGCTCGCCCACCATCATCGAATCGAGGCTGGAGGCGACGCGGAACGCGTGCCGCACGGCCTCGTCGTCGAGGTGGGTGTAGACGTGGGCCTCGATGAGCGCCGGATCGAGGCCGCGATGCTGGCAGAGCCGGCGGAACACGACCGCGCGCGCTTCGCCGGGCGCGTCCGCGACGCCGTAGACCTCCACGCGATTGCAGGTGGAGATCACGACCGCCTCGCGCATGGCGCCGGTCGCCTGCACGTCGCGAATCAGCTCGCGGAGCTTGTCGTCCTCGACGGCGAGCTGCTCGCGCACGGCGACGGGAGCGGTGCGGTGGTTGAGGCCGGCGACGAAGAGCGCCATCAGGACCCGTGGCGGCCCGGGAGGAAGAATCCGGCGCCGAGCGTGAGCACGAGCACCGTGAACCCGAAGACCGCGAAGTACGCCGCGCGGCGTCCGTGCAGGCCGGCGACGGCGCGGCCCGCGAGGATCGCGGCGTAGATCGCCCACGCGAGGAACGACAGCGACGCGAGCGGATCGAACGTCAGCACGCTTCCCCACGCGGTGCGCGCCCACAGCGCGCCGAGGATCAGGCCGGTCGTGAGGAAGGGAAAGCCGAGCGCGAGCGTGCGGTACGTCAGCCGGTCGAGGGTCTGCAGATCGGGCAGGCGGTAGTAGAACGTCCGCGGCCGCTTCGCCTTGAGCTCGCGCTCCTGGAGCAGGTACATCACGGCGCCCGCGAAGTTCAGGATGAACGCCGCGATGCCGACCATCGCGAGGCTGATGTGGATCCAGACCCACGCGCCGCGGAACGCCGCGCCGAGCTGCTCGACGCCCATGGGCCGCACCGCCGAGGCTTTCAGGCTCAGCACGACCACGACCGGCATGACGAACGCGCCGAGGGCGGGAATCCGGTACTGGCGCTCGACGAGCATCTCGAGCAACACGCCAACCCAGATCGCCGTCGACACCGCCTGCGAGAGACTGCCGAACGGCGGCTGGCCGGTCTCCACCGCGAGCGCGATCAGCGCGATCGAGTGCGCCGCCCACCCCGCGAGCGTCGCGAGGCTCGCGAGCCGGTGGACGATCTCCTCACGCTGAACGAGGTAGGCGAGCGCGAGGCCGGTCGCGCACGCGTAAAGGATCAGCGTGACGTTGGAGAGCACGCCGAGCATTGAAGCCTCAATTTACCACATTCCCGATGCATATCGCGGTGAGGGAATTAGGGCTAAGTGCCCGTCGTTACAGGCTGGATCGGGGCGTGGCGAGGTCGAGGAGCGTGGGGATCGGCCGCCAGTACCCGGCCTTCCGCGCGGCGAGGTCGAGGTGTGGCGAGCCCCAGTCCTCGACGACCGTCGAGCGGGCGTTCCAACGCTGACGGCGATCGATCTGCTTCACGTAGCCCTTGCAGCGCGTGCACGCCGAGATGAAATACGCCTCGTCGGCGCCGCCGGGCTCGAGGCGCGCCAGATCGCGCGGGCCGTCGGCGCCGCAGAGCGGACAGCGGACGCGCGAGAAGATCCACGTCCCCGCGCACAGATGACAGCCGAGCTGGAGCCGGCCGTCCTCGACGATGTCGCCGAAGCCGGGCGGCGCGCCGCAGAACGGGCAGACACCGAGCGCCCAGACGCCGTCGGTGGCGAGCGCGCGCGCCCCGCTCAGCGCCCAGGCGAGCGCCGGCCGGAGCCCGCCGTACGCGAGGAACGCGATCACCGCGGCGCGAATCCCCAGCCGCCGCGCCGCCTCCTCCCCGATCGCGCCGCGCGAGGGAAGGAACGCGCGGGGATCGAGGCGCCCTTCATCCCATTCATCGGCGAGCCGCCGCATCCCCGGGGCTTCGTCGGGCCGCACGGCGGTCACGGCTTCCATGGCGACCGCGAGGACGTCTTCGACGTCGACCCGATCGATCTCGATCGCGGCTTCTCCAAGGAGCGGCACGCCGCGCCTCCACCGCTCTTCGCAGACAGGGCCATCCCACGCAGGCGGATCACTCGGCGGCGCCCACTGCGCCCAGGCGTCGACGATGAGCGTGTAGGGCACGAGGCTGGCGGCAAACACGCGCCTTCTCTCGAGCTGATCGTTCCAGTCATCGCGCAAATCGATCATCGGATCAGGTGGCAGCGCAGGGCGAGAAATGTCCGATCGGCAAGCGCACGACGCTGGCAAGGCCGGGCCCGGTGGGGCGAGGGGGCGGTTGACCTGTATCCTTTCCTTCGCCTCGAGGCGGCGTCAATGCGCCAGATGGAAATAGCTGACGCCGGACCGGGCGCCGGCGGGTCAGGGGTCAGAGCCCCCTCGCCCCACCGGGCCCGGCCCTGCCAGCGTCAGGCCTGGCCTGCCGCCATGACGACGTACTTGACGAGAAATCCGCCGACCAACACGAGCAACGCGGTCACCGCGCTCAGCGCGAGCGACGGCCGCTTGAGATCCGCGAGCCCGAGCAGCAGCGGCACGACGGTGCCGACGATGATGGCGCCGACCCAGAACGTCATCTTGAACGGTCCGCTCAGCAGCAGCGCGAGCGCGCGATCGGAGGCGGCCGAGCCCGCGCCCTGCACCGCGACGATGAACACGACGATCGACAGCGCCTGGATCAGCAGCGCGAGCACGGTCATGCGCCGGATGGCCGTGGCGCCTTCGCCGGCCGCGCGGCCCGCGAGCGTGAGGATCAGCGCGATCGCCGCCGCGGCGGTCGACGCGCCCACCGCGAGGAAGAGCGCGCCGAGCGCGTGCCCGTTCGTCCACAGCGGACGCGCGGTCGCGCCGAGGAGCACGCCCGGGTACGCGGCGACGAAGAACCCGAACACGCCGCCGATCACGCCCACGATGAGCTTCTGGTTCGAGAGGTTCTTGCGCTGCAGGTCCTCGATGAGCGTGAAGAGCGCCGCGAGGCCGACGCAGAGCCCGAACACCGCCAGGGCCCACGACCCCATGCTCATCGGCGACTGCGGGTTGAACGTCTTCATCATGTTGAGGAAGCGCCCCGGTACGCCGAGGTCGACGATGAGGATCAGCGGGCACGGGATGAGCGCGAGCAGCGCCACGTAATAGCCGGCGCGCACGACGTCGCGATAGAGCCGGCTCCCCACGAGGCCGGCGACCGTCGCGATGACGAAGGCGCCCCCCGCGAGACCGCCGAGGAAGAAGTAGACGTCGATCAGGAACGGCCAGTGCGACGACTGCAGCAGAGACATCGTCTAGCCCTCCTTCCCGTCGCCGCGGCTGCGGAACGCCATCAGCGCGCCGACGCCCACGAGGACCGCGGAGCCGATCGAGAGGAGCGAGTCGACGAAGATGTTCTTCTGCGGGAGCTTCGGATTGACCGGAAGACCGTACGTCTCGGGCTTGCCCAGCAAGAGGAAAAACGCGTTCAGGCCGCCGAGGAAGCCCTTCGAGTCGGCGCCATACAACTGCGCCTCCTTGAAGCCCATGCCCTTCAGGGTCTCGACGCGCTTCTGCGCCTTCACGACGAGGTCGTCACGGAACCCGAACTGGATCGACTCGGTCGGGCACGCCTTCGCGCACGCGGGCCCGAGCCCGTTGTGGATGCGGTCGTTACAGAACGTGCACTTCGTCGCGGTGCCGGTCTGCTCGTTGAAGCTGACGACGCCGAACGGGCACGCCGACACGCAGTACCGGCAGCCGTTGCAGACGTCCTGGTTGATGTTCACCGTGCCGTGCTCGGTCCGGTAGATCGCGCCGGTCGGGCACGCGTTGAGACAGCCGGCGTCCGCGCAGTGCTTGCAGACGTCGGACATGAGGAGCCACGCGAGATCGCCGTTCGGCGCGGCACCCGGCGCCTCGAAGAAGCGCACGAGACGGAACGTCTTGTCGGTGAAGTGCGTGTGGTTCTGGTAGGAGCCGGTCCAGTCCGGCACCTCGGGGCCGAGCTCGTTCCACTGCTTGCAGGCCACCTGGCACGCGCGACAGCCGATGCAGAGCGAGGTATCCGTGAACATCGCGAGGGTGCGGGCCATGACTACACCACCCCCTTCTTCACGTTGCAGAGGAAGGCCTTCGTCTCCTGGATGTAGACGTTGGGATCTCCCACCGTGGCCGAGAGGTCATTGGTGATGTCGCCCTTGCTGCCGGGCAGCTCCGGCACGCCGTTGAAGCCCCAGTGCCACGGGACGCCGATCTGGTGGACGGTCTTGCCGTCGATCTTGAACGGCTTGAAGCGGTTCGTGACCATCGCGGTCACGTGGACTTTGCCTCGGGGGCTCATGACGGTGACCTTCTCGCCGTTCTGGATGCCGAGCTCCTTGGCGAGCTCGTGGCTCAACTCCGCGAAGTGCGAGTGGTGCAGCTCCGCGAGCATCGGCAGGTACCGCGACATGACGCCGGAGAGGTGGTGCTCCGTGAGCCGGTACGTCGTGATGACGTACGGGTAATCGGGCGAGCCGACCGGGGCGAGCGGGTTCTTGCCCTCCGCCACGTCCCAGACCTTCGCCACGGGGTTCGTCTGGCGCTTCGAGAGGAGGTTCTTCGTGGGTGATTCCATCGGCTCGTAGTGCTCCGGGAACGGCCCGTCGTTGAGCGGTCCGAAGAACGCGCCGACGAGGTCCGCGCGCATGATGAACGGCTTGTCGCCGTTCTTCGCGGCCGGATCGAGGAACGGGTTGAAGTCCGGCACGTCCATGCCGACCCACTTGCCCTTCTTGTCGGGCTCGTTGCCCGGGGCCTCGTGGTCCCACCAGATGAGCTTCTTCTTCTCGCTCCACGGCCGGCCCGCGAGGTCCGCCGACGCGCGGTTGTAGATGATGCGGCGGTTGGCCGGCCACGCGAAGCCCCAGCCGTGACCGAGGTAGTCCTCCTTGGTCGCCGGCTTGCGCGAGGCGGTGCGGTTGACGATCTTGCCGTCCTTGTCCTCGACGATCGCGCCCGTGTAGATCCAGCAGCCCGAGTTGGTCTTTCCGTCGTCGGTGAGGTGCGCGAACGTGTTGAGCGGCTGGCCCTTCTTGTAGACGACCTTGCCGTCCTTGTCCTTGATCTCCTCGGTCGCGACGCCGTTGACTTCTTTCAACACCTCGACGATGTCGGGGTGCTCGGCCTTCTCGCCGTACTTGAAGTTCGCGGCGAGGAAGCCCTTGTCGCGCTCCTTCTTCGAGCCGGCATAGAGCTTCTGCAGCCGGATCGCGAGACGGCAGAAGAAGTCGGCGTCCGACGTGCAGTCACCCGGCGGCTTGACGGCGGCGTCGTGCCACTGGATCAACCGCATCGTGTTGGTGAGCGACCCGTCCTTCTCGGCCGCCGGGGCCATCGGCAGGAAGAAGACCTCGGTCTTGACGTCCGACGGCTTGGTGCCGGGGGCCTTCCAGAACTCGGCCGTCTCCGTGAGGAAGATGTCGGCAACGACCATCCACTCGAGCTTCCCCATGGCGGCGCGGGCGAGCTTGGCGTTCGGGCCGCCCACCGCCGGGTTCTGCCCGTCGGCGAGAAAGCCCTTGAGCTTGCCGTGGAACATGTCGACGAACATGTGCTGGTGGCTGTACGCGTCCGCGGAGGCGCGCTTCGGCAGCCACTGGTAGCCGAACTCGTTCTCCTTCGTCGCGGCGTCGCCGTAGAACGCCTTGAGCAGGCTCACCATGAACTTCGGCCGGTTCGTCCAGAACCCGCCTTTCGGCGTCTCCTTCTCGAGGTACGTCTTCAAATCCGGATGCGCGTCGCGCAGCGGCATCGGCAGGTACCCGGGCAGCTCGTGGTAGAGCAGCTCGAGATCCGTCGCGCCCTGCACGTTCGCGTGGCCGCGGAGGGCGACGATGCCTCCGCCCGGCCGGCCGATGTTGCCGAGGAGGAGCTGCAGCATCGCCAGTGCGCGGATGTTCTCGACGCCGTTGGTGTGCTGCGTGAGGTTCAGCGCGTAGGTGATCGTGCCGGTCTTGTCGGGACCGGAGTTGCCGCAGAAGAGCTTCGAGATCTCCTCGAACCGCGCCTTCGGGATGCCGCACACGCGCTCGACCATGTCGAGCGTGTAGCGCGAGTAGTGCCGCTTCAGGAGCTGGAAGACGGTCTGCGGGTCCTTGAGCGAGTTGTCACGCTTCGGGTTGCCCTCGGCGTCGAGCTGGTACTTCCAGCTCGACCGGTCGTAGCTCTTCTTCGACTCGTCCCAGCCCGTGAAGAGCCCGTCGAGGTCGGTGGGCGTCTTGAACGCGGGGTCGATGAGGAACGCCGCGTTCGTGTAGTGGACGACGTAGTCCTTGAAGAAGAGGTTGTTCTGGATCGCGTAGTTGATCATGCCGCCGAAGAACACGATGTTCGTGCCCGAGCGGAGCGGCGCGTGGATGTCGGCGGCCGCGCTGGTCCGCGTGAAGCGCGGATCGACGTGGATGAGCTTCGCTCCGCGCTCCTTGGCCTTCATCACCCACTGGAAGCCCACCGGGTGGTTCTCGGCCATGTTCGAGGTCGCCATGATGACATCCGAGTTCTGGATGTCGATCAGGTTGGTCGTCATCGCCCCGCGCCCGAACGTGGTCCCCAAAGCTGGGACCGTGGCGCTGTGTCAGACCCTGGCCTGATGCTCGTGGTAGACGATCCCGAGGGTGCGGTTCAGCTTCGACAGGAGATAGCACTCCTCGTTGTCGATGCAGGCCGAGCCGAGGGAGCCGATCGCCTCCAGGCGGTTGACGACGACCTCCTGGCCGTCCTTGTTCTTCTCTTTCTCGATGAAGTACTTCTCGCGGGTGTCGTAGTAGCGCTTGGCGATCTGCTCGTACATCCACTCGAGCGGCTTCTCCTCCCACTTCTCGGCGCCGGGCGCGCGATAGAGCGCCTTGGTGGGACGGAGCGGGTTGTTCGAGAGCTGGATGGTGGCCGCGCCCTTCGGGCACAGGCGGCCGAGGGTGTGCGGTGTGTCCGGATGCCCTTCGATGTCGATGATCTTGCCGTCCTTGGCGAAGATCAGCTGCCCGCACCCGACCGCGCAGTACGGACACACGCTGGCGACGGCCTTCGCCTCCTTGATCTTCAGCGCCGTCGTCGCGGCTTCGACGGGCGTCCAGTCGACGCCGGTCCCGGCCGCCACGCCCGCGGCGCTCGCGGTCCCGAACTTCAGGAAGTCACGTCGCGACAAGCTCATGGCGCTCCTCCTCGAAGAGAGAGACTCGCGCTCAGAATTCGGGACTGGTCAGCTCTTCCCACACGCGCCGCACGACGACGATGCGCTCGGGGCGCGACGGCGTGCCGCCGTCGAGCCGCACGATGTCGCCCGCGTTCAAGCCGTCGAGGCCGCCGCGCGCGTTCTCGTCGCTGACGACGACCGTCTGCTCGCCGCACGAGAGATCGCTGCAGACGTCCGCCGCGCCCTTGACGCGAACGCGACGACTGGAAGGATCCACGGCGACGACGATGAGGCGGTTCTGCTGAAGCCAATCGGTGAGGCTCTGGGTCATGGCCGCACCTCCTCGATAGGTACGGAAAGCTTTTGCACGTGGCCGGAACAATACGAGTGGTCCGACCGGCAAGTCAAGGTGTACCGCGGCAAGGAATTCGGGGCCTTCCGGTGCTACAGGTCGGAGCGATCGAGGCCGTCGTCGATGCCGCCGCGGTACCTTTCGAGGCAGGTCCGAACGAGCGCCTCGGCCTCCCTCTTTGCTCCCCGGGAGAGGCAGTCGGCGACCCGGCGACGGGTGGCCAGGTCGACGATCGGGGCGTTCGTCAGCGCGTTGTAGTAGCGGCCGAGGTCGAAGAGGAGGCGGTCGACCCGGGCGGGTTCGTCGAGGCGGGCGAAGACCTCGCGGAACACGTCGATCGCCCAGTCCTCGCGCTTGTTGCCCTTGTCCCTGAACCGGCGCCCGTACGCTCGCGCTGCGACGTCCTCGTCGCGCGCCGCGACGTCCGGGTCGCCCGGCGGCTCCTCATTCACCGGGTGCCCCGATCCCGGCGGTCAGCGCGACGGCGGAGCCAGCATAGACGTTGAGGCTGTCGGGCCGCACGTAGCCGCAGATCGTCACGTTGAGCTGCTCGGCCAGCGCCACCGCCATCTCGGTCGGCGACGTCCGCGAGGCGACCACGGGCACGCCCATTCGCGCCGCCTTCAGCAGCATCTCCGACGAGACCCGCCCCGTGGACAGCAGGATCCGGTCCTCGGTCGGGATCCCGCGGAGAAGCGCCTCGCCCTTCACCTTGTCGACCGCGTTGTGGCGCCCGACGTCCTCGGCCACGACGAGCAGGCGGCGCTCGTCGGCGAGCGCGGCGCCGTGGATGCCGCGCGACTCCTTGTAGTGCACGGCGGCGGCGAAGAGCTCCTTCATGCGCTGTGACACGTCACGCGGCTGGACGCGCACCCCCGAGTGCAGGCGGGGGAACAGGCGGTGATCGATCCGGAAGGTGATGCCTCCGCCACAGCCCGACGTCAGGATGCGCTCGGTCGGGAGCTCCACCGGCCCGCGGAGCGTGACGTCCGCGCGGCCGTCGACGGGTGACACGCTCACGCCGGCCACGTCGTCGAGAGCCTGGATCACCTTCTCCATCCAGAGATAGCCGACGACGAGCGCCTCGAGCTTCATCGGCGAGCACAACAGCGTGAGGAACCGATCGCCGTTGACGTAGACGGTGAGCGGCTGCTCGCGGACGACTTCGCCCGTCACCTCTTCGACGTGATCGGCACGGACCCTCAGATAGCTGCGCATGACGTCGTCAATAGAGTACCCGGACGAGCGTCAGACCGTGCGCGGGTCCGGTCGGCCCCGCCAACCGCCGCTCCCGCGACTTCAGGACGTCCGCGAGCCAGGCGACCTCCCGTGCGCCGCGGCCGACCGCCACGACGCTGCCGACGAGGTTGCGGACCATGTGATGGAGGAAGCGGTCGCCGGACACCACGATCGCGACGCGCGCTCGGCGCTCCACGACGTGGACGGCCCGCAGCCGGCAGATGGGCATCGCGTCGCGCCCGGGCGCCGCGCAGAATGCGCTGAAGTCGTGGGTGCCGCGCACGCTCGCCAGCGCGGCGCGCATCGCGGTGACGTCGAGCCCACCGGGCACGTGCCACGCGTACCGCCGGAGCAAGGGCGCGGCGACGGCTCCGGCGTCGATCAGGTAGGCGTAGCGCTTGCCGGTGGCGTCACGCCGGGCGTCGAACGTCACGCACGCTTCGCCGGCACGAAGGACGCGGACGTCGGGCGGCAGCATCGCATTGAGCGCGCGCGCCACGGATGTGGCGTCGAGCGGATTCGTGGTGGACAGCGAGGCGACCTGGTGGAGTGCGTGAACGCCGGCGTCCGTGCGGCTGGCGCCGACGACTTTGACGTCGTCGCCGAGCACGCGCGCGGCGGCGGCGAGCAACGCGCCCTGGACGGTAGGAACGTTCGGCTGGACCTGCCACCCCGCGTACGCGGTCCCGTCGTAAGCCAGGTCGAGCCGGATGACACGCCGCCCCGAACTCAGCGCGTTCACGCAAAGCCCCCTCCGAGTCTTAGCGTGGCCGGCCGCCGCTCGTGGCCATGAACCACACCACGGCGAGGAGGACGAAGAGCCCGGTCTTGACGAGCGATTCCGGGGTCCACGCGCCGGGATCGACCGGGCCCCGGACGCGCTCGCCCCGCAAGACGTCCTTCGGCTCGTGGGCGGTCGGGTTGTACGTCGCCAGTCCCTCGAGGAGGTCGGCAACCCATGGGACGACGACGTACGCGACGACGAGCACGGTGACGATCACGGCGAGCGTGAATCGCCGCTGGGGAGTCACGAGGGGAGGAGGAGCTCCGCGATCTGCACGGCGTTGGTCGCCGCTCCCTTCCGCAGCTGGTCGCCGACGACCCAGAAGTTGAGCGCGCGATCGTGCGAGAGGTCCTCGCGGATACGCCCCACGAAGCAGTCGTCCTGGCCCTCGACGGCGATCGGCATCGGATAGCGTTGCTGCGCGGGCTCGTCCCAGAGCTTGAGGCCGGGGAAGCGCTCGAACACCTGCCGCGCCTCGGCCACGGTGACCTTGCGCTCGGTCTCGGCGTTCACCGCGATCGAGTGGCACGTGAACACGGGGACCCGCACCGTGGTGGGGGCCACGCGGAGCTCCGGCAGCTCCAGGATCTTGCGCAGCTCGTCGACGAGCTTCTTCTCCTCGCCCGTGTAGCCGTCGGGCTGAAAGGCGTCGATCTGCGGCAGCAGGTTGAACGCGATCTGGTGCGCGAAGTGCCGCGGCGCGACCGCCTCGCCCTTCGCCCACGCCAGGGTCTGCTCGCGCAGCTCGGCGATCCCGTTCACGCCGGCGCCGGAGACGGCCTGGAAGCTCGTCGCCACCACGCGCGTGAGGCGCCCGGCGTCGTGCAGCGGCTTGAGCGGCATCACGGTGACGATCGTCGTGCAGTTGGGACAGGAAAGTATTCCGTCGTGACGACGCGCGGCGCCGGGGTTGATCTCGGGGACGACCAACGGGACCTTCGGATCCATCCGGAACGCGTTCGACTTGTCGACGATCACCGCGCCGTCTTTCCTGATCAGGGGCGCGTACTCCTTCGCCTGCGCCGAGCCCGCCGAGCAGAACGCGATGTCGACGCCCTTGAACGCGCCCGCCTCGACGCGGCGGATCGGGATCTCGTCGCCCTTGAACGTCACGCTCTTGCCGACGGAGCGCTCGGACGCGAACGCGCGCAGCTCGCGTACCGGGAACTTGCGCTCCTCGAGGATCTTCAGCGTGGTCTGCCCCGCCGCGCCCGTCGCGCCGACCACCGCGACCGTGATGCCGTTGGCCACCGGAGCGTCCACGCTCCGCATCAGGCGCTCGCCTCCAGCTCCTTGACGACGAGATCGCCCATCTCGCCGGTCCCGACGACCTTGGCGCCCGAGGCCCCGATGTCGCGCGTGCGATACCCCTGCTCGAGCACGCGGAGCACAGCGGCGTCCACGCGGTCGGCGTGCGTGCCGAGGTCGAGCGAGTACTTCAGCAGCATCCCCGCGGAGAGAATCGCGGCGATGGGGTTGGCGATCCCTTTGCCCGCGATGTCCGGCGCCGTGCCGTGCACGGGTTCGTAGAGGGCGACGGCGCCGCCCAGCGACGCGGACGGCAGCATGCCGAGCGAGCCGACGAGGATCGCCGCCTCGTCCGAGAGGATGTCGCCGAACGTGTTCTCCGCCACGATCGTGTCGAAGCGTGTGGGCCGCGCCACCAGCTCCATCGAGCAGTTGTCGACGAGGATGTGCTCCAGCGTCACGTCGGGATAGTCTTGCGCCACGCGGTTGACGACGTCGCGCCAGAGCTGGGAGACGATCAGCACGTTCGCCTTGTCGACCGAGGCGAGCTTCTTCTTGCGCTTGCGCGCGACGTCGAAGCCCACGCGCGCGATCCGCTCGATCTCCCGCGAGGTGTATGCCATCGTGTTGATCGCCCTGGCGCCGCCGTCGGCGAACTTCTCGATCCCCCGCGGCTCGCCGAAGTAGAGGCCGCCGGTGAGCTCGCGGATGACCATCAGGTCGGTCCCCTCGACCACCGACCGCTTGAGCGGCGACGAGTCGATCAGCATCGGGAACGTCTTCGCCGGGCGCAGGTTCGCGTAGAGATCGAGCTCCTTGCGAAGGGCGAGCAGCCCGCGCTCCGGCTTCTGCTCCTGCGGCAGCCCGTCCCACTTCGGGCCGCCGACCGAGCCGAACATGATCGCGTCGGCCTTCCGGCAGAGGTCGAGGCTCTTCGCCGGAAGCGGCTCCCCGGTCGCGTCGACGGCGCAGCCACCCACGAGCGCGTCCTCGAACTCGAGCGCGACGCCGGCCTGGCGCGCGACGGTCTTCAGCACCTTCACGGCCTCGCCCGTGACTTCGGGCCCGATCCCGTCTCCCGGCAGGACCGCGATCCTGCGCGTGGCCATTACGGCCCGATCTCCTTCATCCGCTGTCCATTCTGCTGCACGAGACGGTTGATCGCGTTCAAATACGCGCGGGCGCTCGCCTCGATGACGTCGGTCGAGGCGCCCTTGCCGGCGACGACGGTCCCGTCGAAGTCCACCTTCACCGAGACCTCGCCGATCGCGTCCTTGCCCGAGGTGGCGGCGCGGATCGCATAGTCTTGCAGCCGGCCCTTCACGCCGGTGATCGCATCGATCGCCGCGAGCACCGCGTCGACCGGGCCGTCGCCGATGCCGGAATCCTGGAACGTCTGGCCCGCGCGCGTGAGCTTCACGGTCGCCGACGGCACCACGCCCGTCCCGCTCAGCACGTGCAGGTAGTCCAGCGTGTAGGTCTCGGGCGTCTGCGTGGCCTCGTCGGTGACGATGGCCACGAGGTCCTCGTCGAAGACCTCCTTCTTGCGGTCCGCGAGGTCCTTGAACTTCTTGAACGCGCGGTCGATCTCCGCGGGCTGGAGGTCGAAGCCGAGCTCCTTGAGCCGGCTTCCGAGCGCGGCGCGGCCGGAATGCTTGCCGAGCACGAGCTTGTTCGAGGGCCGCCCGATGTCCTCAGGCTTCATGATCTCGTACGTCGACTTGTCCTTGAGGACGCCGTCCTGGTGAATGCCCGCCTCGTGCGCGAACGCGTTCTCGCCCACGATCGCCTTGTTGGGCTGCACGTGGATGCCGGTGATGTGCGAGAGCAGCCGCGACGTGCGGAAGAGCTCCTCGGTCTTCACGCCGGTGTCCACGCCGAAGAAGTCCTTGCGCGTGCGGAGCGCCATCACGATCTCTTCGAGCGAGGCGTTGCCCGCGCGCTCGCCGATGCCGTTGATCGTGCACTCGATCTGGCGGGCGCCGTTCATCACGCCCGTGACCGAGTTCGCGACGGCCTGGCCGAGATCGTTGTGGCAGTGCACCGAGAGGACGTACCGGCCCTCGTGCCGCTTCAGGCGCTCGCGGATGTTCGCGATGCGCTGGCCCCACTCCTGCGGAATCGCATACCCCACGGTGTCGGGGATGTTGATCGTGCGGGCGCCGGCGGTGATCACCGCGTCCAGCACGTCGCACATGTAGTCGAAGTCCGTGCGCGAGGCGTCCTCGGGCGAGAACTCGACGTCCTCGCAGTACGCGCGCGCGTGCTTCACCGCCTCTTCCGCGGCCTTCAGGATCTCCGCGCGCGACTTGCGCAGCTTGTACTTGAGGTGGATGTCCGAGGTCGCGACGAACGTGTGGATGCGCGGCTTCGTGGCGTACTTCACCGCCTCCCAGCACCGGTCGATGTCCCCGAGCCCGACGCGTGAGAGCCCGCAGATCGCCGGCGCGCCGTCGAGCGTGCCGACCTGCCGCGCCACCTCCCGCGTGGCCTCGAAGTCCTCGTCGGAGGAGATCGGGAAGCCTGCCTCGATGACGTCCACGCGCAGGCGCGCCAGCTGCCGGGCCATCTCCAGTTTCTCCATGGCGTTCATGGAAAAGCCCGGCGACTGCTCGCCATCGCGCAACGTCGTGTCGAAGATGATGACCCGATCCATGACGACCCTCCTAGATTTCCTTGACCGGCGCGGGCTCCGGCAGCGGCGCGCGCCCCACGATGAGGCGCCGCACGGGACCGGAGAGCGCGTAGCCCGTGAAAAGGATGAACACGAAGAGCTCCGGGTTCGTCGCCACGATCATCACGCCGAGGACGACGACCAGGAGCGCCTGGGCGGGGTGCCGCTTCGCCCACCCGACGTCCTTGAAGCTCCAGTACTTGAACGTGGAGACCATGAGCAGCGCCACGAGATACATGCCGATCGCCATCGCGACCAGCACCGCCCGGGACGGCTCGAGCGTGTTCACGAAGACCACGCTCGAGCAGATGACGCCGGCCGCCATCGGGATCGAGAGGCCGGTGAAGAAGCGCTTGTCGGCCACGCCCGTGAACACGTTGAAGCGCGCCAGCCGGAGCGCGCCGCAGATCACGAAGAGGAAGGCGGCGAACCACGCGGGCCGGCCGAGCTTCGCGAGCGCGAACGAGTACACGAGGAACGCCGGCGCCACGCCGAACGAGACCACGTCGGCCAGCGAGTCGTACTCCACGCCGAACTGGCTGGTCGCCTTCATCAGGCGCGCCACGCGCCCGTCGAGGAGGTCCATCACCCCCGCCACGAAGACGGAGATCGCCGCCTCGGTGTACCGCTCCTGCACCGTGAGCAGGAGGGCGAGGAACCCGCAGAAGAGGTTGCCCGTCGTGAGCAGGCTCGGCAGCAGGAAGATCGAGCGGCTGCGCTTCTCCTGCAGCCCTTCCCAGCGCCGGCGCCGTGCCGCCTTGGCGTGCCGCCGCCGGATCATGGCAGCGTCCCCAGGACCGTGACGCCGCCGATCACGCGATCACCGACGCCGACGTGGAGGGTCGTGCCGCGCGGCATGTAGCAGTCCGTCCGCGACCCGAAGCGGATGAGTCCGAAGCGCTCGCCCGCCTCGAGCTTCTGGCCGGCGGTGACCCGGCACACGATCCGCCGCGCGACCACACCCGCGATCTGGACGACGGTCACGCGCGCGGCCTCGCCCTGGATGCGGATCGTGCACCGCTCGTTGACCTCGCCCGCCTCCGGGGTGTAGGCGGCCACGAACCGCCCGCGCGTGTACGCGGTGTCCACGACCAGCCCCGCGATGGGCGCGCGGTTGACGTGGACGTCGAGCGGAGAGAGGAAGATCGAGACGCGCACCGCCGCGCCGACGAACGGATCGACGGCCTCGTCGACCGACGTCACGGTACCGTCGGCGGGCGACAGCGCGCCGTTGCCCACCGCGGGGATCACGCGCTCGGGATCGCGGAAGAACCCGAGCGACGCGAGCGACGCCGCCGCGAAGGGCAGCGCGAGCACGCGGCGCCCGAGCAGCGCCAGCGCCACCGCCACCGCCCCGGGGACGACGACGAAGGGCCAGCCCTCGCGCGCGATCGGAAGCTTCCGCTCCATCACACCGATCTCCTACTCGCGCGGCGGCTGGATCCAGGACATCATCGCGCGGAGCCGCTTGCCGACCTCCTCGATCTGGTGATCGGCGTCCTTGCGGCGCATCGCGAGGAACCCGGCGCGGTTCGCCTGGTTCTCCAGCACCCACTCGCGCGCGAACTGCCCCGACTGGATCTCGGCGAGGATCTTCTTCATCTCCTGCTTCGTCGCCTCCGGCACCACGCGCGGGCCGCGCGAGTAGTCGCCGTACTCCGCGGTGTCGGAGACCGAGTGGCGCATGTACGCGAGACCGCCCTGGTAGAAGAGGTCGACGATCAGCTTCATCTCGTGCATGCACTCGAAGTACGCGACCTCGGGCTGGTAGCCGGCCTCGACCAGCGTCTCGAACGCCGCCTTGATGAGGTGCGAGATACCGCCGCAGAGCGTGGTCTGCTCGCCGAAGAGATCGGTCTCCGTCTCTTCCTTGAACGTGGTCTCGATCACGCCGGCGCGCGTGCAGCCGACACCCTTGCCGTACGCGAGGGCGACGTCACGGGCCTTGCCGGTGACGTCCTGGTAGACGGCGACGAGCGCGGGGACGCCGGGCCCCTGGGTGAAGAGGTCGCGCATGATGTGGCCCGGGGCTTTGGGTGCAATCATCGTGACGTCGATATCCGGCGGGGGCACGACCTGGTTGAAGTGGATGTTGAAGCCGTGGGCGAACATCAGCATCTTGCCCTTGCCGAGCCCCTGCTTGATCTCGGCCTCGAAGACCTGCCGCTGGCTCTGGTCGGGCAGGAGGATCATCACCACTTCCGACATCTTCGCGGCGTCCGCCACCGGCGCGACCTTCAGGCCTTCCTTCTCGGCGCGCGCCCAGCTCTTCGAGCCCTTGTAGAGGCCGACGACGACGTCCTGGCCGGAGTCCTTGAGGTTCAGCGCGTGCGCGTGGCCCTGGCTGCCATAGCCGATGACGGCCACTTTCTTGCCCTTCAAGAGGCCGAGGTCCGCGTCCTGGTCGTAATAGATCTTCGCTGGCATCCTACAGTCTTCCTTTCTTTCCCTAATCTGCGAAGCCGACCACACGCGGATCATCCACGGGGCGCGGCCGCTTGGGCTGTTCGACCTTGCGCGCGGCCTTCGTCTTCGGCCCGCGCGTGATGGCGACCTTTCCGGTCCGGACGATCTCCTGGATGCCCATCGGGCGGAGCAGCTCGATGAGCGCTTCGATCTTGCCCTCGTCGCCGGTGGCCTCGAGGATGAAGGAGATCGGCGTGACGTCGACGACCTTCGCGCGGAAGATGTCGACCGTCCGCAAGATCTCCGCGCGGTGCTGCGGCTCGGCGTTCACGCGGATGAGCACGAGCTCGCGCTCGACGTGGCGGTCGTCCGTGAGGTCGCTCACCTTGATGACGTCGATCAGCTTGTGGAGCTGCTTCGTCACCTGCTCGATGATGAACTCGTCGCCGGTCACGACCAGCGTCATCCGCGAGACCGCGGGGTCGAGCGTCTCGCCGACCGAGAGGCTCTCGATGTTGTAGCCGCGCGCGGAGAAGAGGCCCGCCACGCGCGACAGCACGCCGAAGCGGTTCTCCACGAGGACCGAGATCGTGTGCTTGCGCGGCTCGCCGCTTCCGCTGCCGTTGCTCGTGCTCATCAGATCGCTCGGAGGGGGCTACGCCCCCCTTCCGAACCTCCCCCTCGGATTGCGCCGGCGAAGCCGGCGCTCGAACTCAGAATCCCGTCTGTGCACGCGCGGCCTGCTCCTTCTTCTCGCGGCTCGGAGGCGAGAGGATCATGTCGGTGTTGGCGCCGCCGGCCGGCACCATCGGGAACACGCACTCGTCCTTGTCGACGCAGACGTCCAGGATGACCGGCGCGGGCGTCGCGAGCATCTTCTCGAGCGCGGGCACCACCTCGCTCGGCTTCGTCACGCGCAGCCCGACGCAGCCGTACGCCTCCGCGAGCTTCACCCAGTCGGGGATGCCGGGGAGGTCGATCGCGCAGTAGCGCTCCTTGTAGATGATCCGCTGCCACTGCCGCACCATGCCGTGGCCGCTGTTGTTGATGATGATCGTCTTCACGGGCAGGTTCTCCGTGAAGCACGTCGCCATCTCCTGGCTGTTCATCTGGAAGGAGCCGTCGCCGTCGACGTTGACGACGAGCTTGCCCGGGTGCGCGGCCTGGACCCCCATCGCGGTCGGCAGCCCGTAGCCCATCGTCCCGAGGCCGCCCGACGTGCACCACCGGCGCGGGTGCTTGAACCGGTAGTACTGCGCGGCCCACATCTGGTGCTGGCCGACGCCCGTCACGATGAACGCCTCGCCGTTCGTGAGGTTCGACAGCTCCTGGATCACGTACTGGGGCTTGATGACATCGTCGCTCCAGTCGTAGCGGAGCGGGAAGTCGCGCTTCCATTCCGCCACCTGCTGCGCCCACTGCTGGCGCGCCTCGCGGACCGCCGCCGGCACCTCCTGCTTGAGCTCCTCGCGCACGGCCTCGACCAGCTTCGCGAGCACGCGCCGGCAGTCGCCGACGATCGGCACGTCGACCTTGATGTTCTTCGAGATCGACGAGGGATCGACGTCGATGTGGATGATCTCGGCGTTCGGCGCGAAGGCGTCCACGCGGCCCGTCACCCGGTCGTCGAAGCGCGCGCCGACCGCCACGAGGCGGTCCGAGTGGTGGACGGCCATGTTGGCGTAGTAGCTGCCGTGCATGCCGAGCATGTCGAGCGAGAGCGGGTGCGCCATCGGAAACGCGCCGAGCCCCATCAGCGTCTGGGTGAGCGGCACCTGCGTGAGCTCGGCGAGCTCGCGCAGCTCGGCGTGCGCGTCGGCCGAGATCACGCCGCCGCCGACGTAGAGGACGGGGCGCTTCGCCCGCACGATCGACTTCGCCGCGCGCTTGATCTGCCCCGGGTGGCCGTCGACGGTCGGATTGTAGGAGCGCAGGTGGACGCGCTCCGGCCAGATCATCTCCGCTTCCTTCACCAGCACGTCCTTCGGCAGGTCGATGTGCACGGGACCCGGCCGGCCGGTCGAGGCGATGTGGAACGCCTCGCGGATGATCGGCCCGATGTCCTTGCCGTCCTTCACGAGGAAGTTGTGCTTGGTGCACGGCCGCGTGATGCCGACGTTGTCGGCTTCCTGGAACGCGTCGTTGCCGATCAGGTGCGTCGGCACCTGGCCCGTGAACGCCACGATCGGGATCGAGTCCATCATCGCGTCCTGCAGCGCGGTGACGAGGTTCGTGGCCGCCGGCCCGGACGTCACGAGGCAGACGCCGATCTTGCCCGTCGTGCGCGAGTAGCCCTCCGCGGCATGGCCGGCCGCGGCCTCCTGGCGGACCAGGATGTGGCGAAGGCCCTCGAAATCGTAGAGGACGTCGTAGATCGGCAGGACCGCGCCGCCGGGGAGGCCGAAGATCGTGTCCACCCCTTCGCGCTTGAGACACTCCAGCACCATCCGCGCCCCTGACATTCTCACCGCCACGTCCTCCTGGAACCGCGCCCGTTAGCCATGCGACATCGCGTCCCGTTCCTTGATCCGGGCCTGCGCGGCCGCGAGGCGCGCGATCGGGATCATGAACGGCGAGCACGACACGTACGTCATCCCCACGCGATGACAGAACTCCACCGACGACGGCTCGCCGCCGTGCTCGCCGCAGATCCCCACCTTGAGCTCCGGCCGCGTGCGGCGGCCGCGCTCGATGCCGATCCTCACGAGCTCGCCCACGCCTTCCTGGTCGAGCACCGAGAACGGATCGGCGGGCAGCAGACTCTTCTGCAGGTAGTCCGGCAGGAACTTCGCCACGTCGTCGCGGCTGTAGCCGAACGTCATCTGGGTGAGGTCGTTGGTCCCGAACGAGAAGAACTCCGCGTGCTCGGCGATCTGGTTGGCGATCAGCGAGGCGCGCGGCACCTCGATCATCGTGCCCACCGCGTACTTCACGGGCACGCCGGTCTCCGCCACCACGCCGTCGGCGATGCGCTTGGTCTTGTCGTACGTGAGCCGCATCTCGCCGATCGTGCCCGTGAGCGGGATCATGATCTCGGGCTCGACGCGCCCGCCCTGGTCGGCGACCGTGCACGCCGCCTCCATGATCGCGCGCACCTGCATGCCGTAGATCTCGGGGTGCGTGATCCCGAGGCGGCAGCCGCGGTGGCCGAGCATGGGATTCGCCTCGCGCAGCTTCTCGACGGTCGCGATCAGCGCGTCGAGCCGCGGGCGCCGGGCGGCGTCGATCCCGAGCGCGTCCATGCGCGCGCGCTCCTCGACCAGCTCCGTGTACTCCTTCCAGTTCGGCAGGAACTCGTGGAGCGGCGGGTCGAGCAGGCGGACCGTCACGGGCAGCCCGTCCATCGCCCGGAAGATCCCGATGAAGTCCTCGCGCTGGAACGGCAGCAGCTTCGCGACCGCCGCGCGGCGCGCGGCGTGATCCGGCGCCATGATCATCTCGCGCACGATCGCGATGCGCTCGGGCGCGAAGAACATGTGCTCGGTGCGCACGAGGCCGATGCCCTCGGCGCCGAACTCGCGCGCCTTCGCGGCGTCGTGCGGCGTGTCCGCGTTGGCGCGCACCCCGAGCGAGCGGCGCTGGTCCGCCCACGCGAGGAACTCCTTGAAGGCGCCGCTCAGCTCGGGCTGGACCGTCTCGATCGCGTCGCGCAGCACCTCCCCGGTGCTGCCGTCGAGCGAGACCATCTCGCCCTCGCGCACGATCACCCCGTGCGCCTCGCACTGCCGCCGCTCCTCGTCCACCACCACGTCGTGCGCGCCGACCACGCACGGCTTGCCCATGCCGACGGCGACCACCGCGGCGTGCGACGTGCGGCCGCCGCGCGCCGTGAGGATACCTTCCGAGGCGTACATGCCCGCGATGTCCTCCGGCGACGTCTCGGGGCGGACGAGGATGACCTTGTGGCCGGCCTTCGCGCGCTCGACCGCGGTGTCCGCGTCGAACACCACCTGCCCCACGGCCGCGCCCGGCGCCGCGGGAAGCCCCTGCGCGAGCAGGCGGCTCTGCGCGATCGCGCGGGCCTTCTGCGTGTCGTCGAAGCGCGGGTGCAGGACCTTGTTGAGGTCGGCCGGACGCACGCGCAGCAGCGCGGTGTCGCGGTCGATCACGTGCTCGTGGACGAGATCCACGGCCACGCGCACCGCGGCCTCGGCCGAGCGCTTGCCCGCGCGCGTCTGCAGGAGATAGAGCGTGCCTTCCTGCACCGTGAACTCGATGTCCTGCATGTCCTTGTAGTGGCGCTCGAGGCGGTCGGCGATCGTCACCAGCTCGTCGTACGCGGCGGGCATGCGCGCGTGGAGCCCGTCGATCCCCTCGGGCGTGCGGATGCCGGCGACCACGTCCTCGCCCTGCGCGTTCGCGAGGAACTCGGCGTAGAACCGCGGCTCCCCGGTCCGCGGGTCGCGGGTGAAGCCGACGCCCGTGCCCGACGTCTCGCCGAGGTTGCCGAACACCATCGCCATCACGGTGACGGCGGTGCCCCAGTCGCCGGGAACGCCGTGGATGCGCCGGTACTCGATGGCCTTCTTCACGAACCACGAGTCGAACACCGCGCGCACCGCGAGCTCGAGTTGCCGCTCGGGCTCCTGCGGGAACGGCGCGCCGGTGCGCTCCTGCACCAGGTCCTTGAACGTCTGAACCAGTTTTCGCAGCTCGATGGCGGGGATCTCGGGATCGGTCTTCACGCCGAGGCGCGCCTTCATCGCCTCGAGGTGCTCGTCGAACGCCTCGCGCTTGATGTGCAGCACGACGTTGGCGAACATCGTGATGAAGCGGCGGTAGCAGTCGAGCGCGAACCGCTCGTTGCGCGTCCACGCCGCGAGGCCTTCCACCGTCGCGTCGTTGAGGCCGAGGTTGAGGACGGTCTCCATCATCCCGGGCATCGAGACCCGGGCGCCGGAGCGAACGGAGACGAGCAGCGGCCGCTTGGTGTCGCCGAACGTGAGACCCGCCGCGCTCTCGAGCTTCTCGAGGTTCTCGAGCGCCTGGTCCCAGAGCCCGTCGGGAAGCCGGCGATCCTGCCGCGTGTACTCCGCCCACGCTTCGGTGGTGATCGTGAAGCCCGGCGGCACCGGGATGCCGAGGTTCGTCATCTCGGCGAGCTCGCAGCCCTTGCCCCCGAGGAGGTTGCGCATGAGGGAGGAGCCTTCCGCCTTGCCGCCACCGAAGAAGTAGACGAGTTTCGCTGTGGGCATGAGTCTCCGTCCACGAGGACCGAAAAAGTCTTTCGATCCTACAGGATGGCCCACACCCCCGTCAATTGAAGGTCCGGGCCCCCGGGCTTCGCCACGCCCGGACCCGCCCCTTCCCACTGCGCTCATTCGGTCTCCCGTGTCAAGAAAACAAAAGGCCACGGATCGCCACCCGTGGCCTCAACTACTCCGTCGATCGCCACGGGCCGGTCATCCTGCCCGTGGCATCCGGCTAGCGCTTAGCTCGCGGATGCTCCGGGCAGGCCCGGCAGCGCCAGGAGAATCAGTCCCAGCGACAGCAGCCGCGAATCGGTGCGCTTCATAGGCTTGTGACTATACGCGGGCGCTTCGGCGGGGGTCAAGGGGTTTGCGGTCAAGGAGTCTTTCGGCCGGAGCGGAGGACCAGCGCCTCGACGGCGACGACGTGATCGAACATCGCCCGCTCGGCGCCTGGCGCATCGCCTTTGCGGACGGCGTCGAGGATCCGGCGGTGGTCCTCGTGCGAGCGCGTGGGCCGGCCCGGGGTGCCGATCGACTCCTCGCGGCTCTGCGCCAGGAGATCCATGAGCGCGTGGACGACGCGGGTGATCGCGCGGTTGTGCGCGGCCGTCCCGATGGCCGCGTGGAACGCCGCGTCCTGCGCGAGCCCGGTGTTGCCCGCCGCGATCTCCCTGGCCTGCGCGTCCAGGATGCGCTCCATCTCCTGGACTTCCTCCGGGGTCGCGCGGCGGGCGGCGAGGCCCGCGATCTTCGGCTCCAGCAGCCGGCGGGCCTCGAACAGCTCGCCGATCATCGCGTGCTGCGAGAGCAGCACGAGCGCGAGCGGCTCGACGAGCGCCTCGACCGACACCTGCCGCACGAACGTGCCCTCGCCCGGCCGGATCTCGAGGAGCCCCACGCTCTCCAGCGCGCGCAGCGCCTCGCGCACGGACGTGCGGCTCACCAGGAACTTCTCCGCGAGGTCGCGCTCCGGCGGCAGCTGGTCGCCGCTCTTGAGGCGCCCCTCGCTGATCATCGACTTGATCTGCCGGACGATCTCCTCGTAGATCCGCGTCGACTTGACCGGCGCGATGTCCATCGCCGGCGGCGCACCGGCGGCCGGCGAGCCGCCGCGGGTCGGCCGCGGCGCCGGGCTCACGAGGTATGGACCGCGTGCGCGGGACCGGCACGCCGCGCGAGCCACCAGCCGAGGGCCGTGAGCGCGGCGAAGAGGACCAGCGCGACGGGCCAGTGCAGGGCGTCGGCGATCGGCCCGAGCCAGCTCTTGATCCACGGGTCCTTCAGGATCATCTCGCCCGCCACGAAGCCGAGGATGCCGCCACCGAGCCAGATGATCCACGGGTAGCGGTTCATGAGCCTGGCGAGCAGCCCGCTGCCCCAGACCACGAGGGGCAGCGAGAGCGCGACCCCGAACACCACCAGGAGCAGGTTGCCGTGAGCCGCGCCCGCCACCGCGAGCACGTTGTCGAGGCTCATCACCACGTCGGCGACGATGATGATCCAGATCGCCTGCCAGAGCGAGGTGCCCTGCCTGACGTGGCCCTCTTCGCTCCCGCCGCCGGTCTGGCGCACGAGCTTGCACGCGATCCAGAGCAACAGCACCCCGCCGGTGCACATCAGCAGCGGGATCTGCAGCAGGTACGTGATGATCGTGATGAAGATCAGCCGCAGCCCCACCGCGCCCAGCGAGCCCCAGACCCGGCCCCAGAACTGCTGCGTCGTGGGGAGCGTGCGCACCGCGAGCGCGATGACCAGCGCGTTGTCGCCCGCCAGCGTCAGGTCGAGGATGACGATCGAGAGCCAGCGTGCCCAGAACTCGGGGTCGATCAGGAAGTCCATGGTCCTCAGTGGCCGCGTGGCGTCGCGGCGGTGGCGGCCGCGCCACGCCGGGTGCGCCACCACGGGGTGACGAGCGGAAGTACGAAGAAGAAGATCGCCAGCGCGGTGATCACCGCGGCGATCGGGCGCGTGAAGAAGATGCCGAGCGAGCCCTGCGACATGATGAGGCTCTGACGCAGCGCGTTCTCGGCGAGGTCACCGAGCACGAGGGCCAGGACCAGCGGCGCGAGCGGATAGTCGAGCTTCTTGAACACGTACCCCACCACCCCGAATATCAGCATGTACCACACGTCGATCATCGCATTGTTCACGGCGTAGGCGCCGATCGCGCACACGACCACGATGACCGGGGTGAGGATCGCGAACGGGATGCGCAGGATCGCGGCGAAGAACGGCACGCACGCGAGGACCATCAGCACCCCGATCACGTTGCCGGTGTACATGCTCGCGATGAGGCCCCACACGAACTCCGGCTGCTCCTTGAAGAGCATCGGCCCCGGCTGCAGGCCCCAGATGATGAGGCCGCCCAGCATCACGGCCGCCGTCGGCGAGCCGGGAATGCCGAGCGTGATCATCGGCAGCATCGCCGCGACGCCCGCGGAGTGAGCGGCCGTCTCCGGCGCGACGATGCCCTCGATCTCGCCCTTCCCGAAACGCTCGGGGTGGCGCGAGAACCGCTTGGCGAACGCGTAGCTCATGAACGACGCGGGCGTGGCGCCGCCCGGCTTGAAGCCCATCCAGAACCCGATGAACGAGCCGCGCACGAACGTCCGGTAGTAGCGCGGCAGGATCTTCCAGGTGTCGAGCACCACCCGCGTGTTCATCCCCGCGCGCGCGCCCTGGAAGCGGAGGCCTTCCTCCACCGACAGCAGGATCTCGCCGACGCCGAAGAGGCCGATGACCGCCACGATGAAGTTGAAGCCCTTCATCAGGTCCACGAAGCCGAACGTCAGCCTGAGCTGGCCGGTGACGATGTCGAGGCCGACGGACGCGAGCATGAAGCCGAACAGGATCGAGACGAGCGATTTCAAGGGGTTGCCGCCGCCGAGCCCGACGAAGCTGGAGAACGTGAGGAGCTGGATCGCGAAGAACTCCGGCGGTCCGAACTTGAGCGCGATCTCGGCGAGGACCGGCGCGAAGAACGTGATCAGCACGATCGAGAACCAGGCGCCCACGAACGACGAGGTGAACGCCGCGGTCAGCGCCTGCCCGCCCTGCCCCTGCTTCGCCATCGGATACCCGTCGAACGTGGTCGCGACCGACCACGGCTCCCCGGGGATGTTGAACAGCACCGAGGTGATCGCGCCGCCGAACAACGCCCCCCAGTAGATCGAGGTGAGCAGGATGATCGCGGACGTCGGCGGCATCGTGAACGTGAGCGGGAGCAGGATCGCGACGCCGTTCGCGCCCCCGAGACCGGGAAGGACGCCGATGATCGTGCCGAGCGCGATCCCCACGACCGCGATGAAGATGTTGAACGGGCTGAGCGCGACCTGGAAGCCGAGGAAGAGGTTCTCGAATCCCATCGGTCAGTACCCGAGCCAGGCTTCGAGCGGGCCCTTCGGCAGCGGCACGAGGAACCACCGCTCGAAGATGAGGAAGGTCACGAGCGGCATGCCGGCGCCGAGCACGAGCACGAGCCACCACGCGTGCCGGCCGATCCACCGCATGTAGAGGCCGATGTAGACGGCCGACGCGACGTAGAGGCCGATCACCTGCGTCGCGACCACGAGCCCCGCCGCGGGGACGAGCACCTTCAGCACCGGCGCGGCCTGCGCGCGGGTGAGGAAGGTGCCGTGGTCGCCGCGGCGGAGGGCCTGCGCCGCGATGGCGACGCAGGCCGCCATGGCGGCGACACCGAGCCAGAACGGAAAGAAGCCGCTCGCCGGCCCGTCGGTGCTCCACCCGATGCCCAGCCGCAGGGCGTCGGCGACGACGAGGCCGGCCAGCCCGAACAGGACGAACGCGGTCGTGAGCTCGGCCGCGCGCATCTACTTCTTGAGCAGCCCGCCCTTGGTCATCAGGTCCTTGTGCAGCTGCTCGGCGCCCTCGACCCACTTCACGTACTCGGCGCCGGTCGCGAACGCGGGCTTGAGCGCGCCCTTGCTGAGGTACTCCTTGAACTCCGGGGTGTCGTACACCTTCTTGAGGAAGGCGACGTACCACTCGACCGCCTCCTTCGGCATGTCGGGCGGGCCGAAGATCCCGCGGAGCATGTTGTACGAGATGTCCGCGCCGAGCGCGTCCTTCACCGTCGGGATGTCCTTCCAGTCCGGCTCGGGGATGCGCCCGGTATCGAACACCGCGAGCGGCCGCACGCGGCCGGCCTTCCAGTGGCTCGCGCACTCGATCGGGTTGTTGACGGTGGAGTCGACGTGCTTGCCCACGAGGTTCACGCACACCTCGCCGCCGCCCTTGAACGGCACGTAGGTGAACTTCACCCCGAGCGCCTGCTCGAGCTGGATCGTGATGATCTGGTCTTCCTGCGCCGACCCCGTGCCGCCCATCTTGAACTGGCCGGACTTCTCCTTGACCGCCGCCGCGTACTCCTTCGCGGTCTTGTAGGGCGTCTCCGCGTTCACCCACAGGATGAACTGGTCGAGCGCCAGGCGTGCGACGGGCGTGAGGTCCTTCCAGTTGAACGGCACGCCCGTGTGCAGGGGCGTGGTGAACAGGTTCGACAGCGTGATGATGATCGTGTGAGCGTCGCCCTTCTTGCCCTTGACGTGGAGGAAGCCCTCCGCGCCGGCGCCGCCCGACTTGTTCACCACGACGATCGGGCGCGGCGAGAGCTTGTGCTTCTCGGCGATGCCGTGGATCAGCCGCGCCATCTGGTCGGCGCCGCCGCCGGTGCCGGCGGGGACGACGAACTCGATTGGCTTCGTGGGCTCCCACGCCGCGGCGGCGGGGGTGACGAGGAACAGGATGCTGACGAGCGCGACGAGTACGTTCATTGGGGCCCCTCCGTTGGTGAGTCGCCCTAAGTGAGCCGCCGCTGCCGGCACTCGCGGAGGGCCGGGATGCACTCCAGGCCCGGAACGCCGGGGGGATGGGGGGGGCGCCAGAGGCGTTCCCCCGTGTCGTACGACCGCGCGGTCACGTACTCGCGCTTGGACCTACTTGACCTCGAGCGCCGCCTTGGAGGCGTCGAGGCGCCGGAACGGGATGACCGCGGGAATCTCCCACTTCTCCCACATCTCGTCGACCTTGGCCTGGAAGTAGCCGAGGTCCTCCTCGGTGAAGTGGGCGAACCGTCCCTGCTTGAGCAGGTACTCCCGCACCGGCTTGCGCTTGCGTCCTTCGATCAGGGCCTTGGTCTTGCCGTAGTACTTCACGACCCCGTCCTCGACCTCGTACAGCGGAAAGAGGCCGGTCTCGATCGCGAGCTCGCCCATCTCGTGCGAGAGCATCGGGTCGTAGTCCCAGCCCTTCGGGCACGGGTCGAGCGAGTGGATGAACGTCGGGCCGCCGATCGTGAGCGCGCGGCGGACCTTGTTCATCATCTCGACCGCGTACGAGCCGCACACCGTGGCCACGTAGCGGCACTCGGGATGCCCCGCCGCCATCATGCCCGCCATGTTCTTCTTCCAGCGCGTGTGGATGTTGCGGATCACCTTGCCGGGCGGGCTGAACGTGGTGTTCGCGCCGTACGGCGTCATCCCCGACAGCTGGATGTCGGTGTTGGCGTACGACTCGTTGTCGTAGAGCAGGATCAGGCAGTTGTAGTCCTTGTGCGTCAGCGTGGCCGAGATGCCGTTGAGGCCCATGTCGGCGCCCCCGCCGTCGCCGCAGAACGCGATGACGTTGATGGACTCGGCCTTCATCTTGCCTTTCTTCATCAACGCCTTCAGACCCGCCGCCGTTCCGAGCGCGGCCGAGCCGGAGGAGCCGAGCTGCGTGTGCATCCACGGCACCACCCAGGGGGTCGTGTAGTACGTCGTGTTCGCGACGTACATGCAGCCCGTCGAGCCGAGCACGATCGTGCGGGGGCCGGCCGCCTTCACCATGAGCTTCATGATGAGCGCGGACTCGCAGCCCTGGCACGTGCGGTGGCCCGAGGTGAAGTACTCCTCGATCGTGACCTTCTTGATGCCCCGGAAGGGCTCCAGGACCTGGGTCGCGTTGCTGAACGTCGCGTCGGCCATCGCGCGTGTCTCCCTTATTCCCGCACGCCGAGCCAGTGCGTCCTGGCGTCGGACTTGCCGGAGGTCGCGGCACTATAACAGAGGTCGGCGGCCTTGTAGACGTCCTCCAGCGTCACCTCGCGGCCGCCGAGGCCGGAGATGAAGCTGAGCAGCGGCGGACGCTTGTCCGAGTTGTAGAGGGCGGCGCGGATCTCGTTCGCCACGACGCCGGAGGCGAACGGCGAGCCGAACGAGTAGTTGCGGTCGACGACGCCGATCGCCTTGGCCTTCGAGAGCGCGGCGACGATCTTCTCCGTCGGGAACGGCCGGAACCAGCGCAGCCGCACGAGGCCGACCTTCTTGCCCTGCGCCCGCATGTTGCGGATGCCCACCTTCATGGGCAGCGAGATCGTCCCCATGCCGATCAGGATGACGTCCGCGTCCTCGGTCATGTACTCCTCGAACCACGGGTTCTCGGGCCCGCGGCCGAAGACCTTGCGGAAGTCGGCGTACGCCTCCTCGATGACGGTGTACGCGCGCTTCATGGCCTCGTCGTTCTGGCGCCGGATCTCGATGACCCAGTCCTCGTTGGCCTGCGGCGCCACGGTGATCGGGTTGTCGGGATGGAGGAGGAGGTCGCCGCGGTTGTAGCGCGGCAGGAATCTGTCGACCTTCTCCTTCGACGCCACCATCGTGATCGCCTGCGAGTGCGTGAGGAAGGCGCCGTCCGCGGAGATCGCGCACGGCAGGAACACGCGCCGGTCCTCGGCCACGCGGTACGCGATCAGCGTGGTGTCGAACGCCTCCTGCGACGTGTCGATCCAGCAGAGCATCCAGCCGAGGTCACGGACGAACAGCGCGTCGTTGTGCTCGACGCCGAACGCGCCCGGATCGTCGAGCGCCCGGTTGCCGACGAGGCAGATCATGGGCACGCGGAGGGGCGGCGTGACCACGAGGCACTCCATCGCGTACGCCCAGCCCACGCCGGACGAGCCGCAGAACACGCGCGCGCCCACGGTCGAGGCGTGCTTCACGATCTCGAACTGGCTGTGCTCGCCCTCGGCGACGATGTACTCGGCGGTCAGCTGGCCGCCGGAGATCTTCTTCGCGATCGCCTGCATCACGGTGTCGTACGGCCGGATCGGATATGCGGTGACCACGTCGAGGTCGGCGAGCGTCAGCGCTTCCGCCACCGCCTCGCTCCCCGAGATCAGGAGCTCCTTGTCTTCGCTCGCGGCCTGGGCCGCCTTGGTCTCGACGACTGCCATTGGCACGGTCCTCCTCGTGAGCGCACTCGCGGAGGGCCGGGATTCACTCCCGGCCCGGAGCGAGGGGGGCTTGGGGGGTGCGCCTCGCACCCCCCATGTCAATCAATCAAACGGTCTTGTGCGCGGCGTTCTCACCCGGGATGCCCGCGGTGATCTCGACGCCGCCGGAGTCCAGCTCGGCCTTCAACTCCTGGTCGTACTGGCCGCGGAAACGGAAGCCGTGCGAGCGCACGGTGGTCTTCTTGTCGGCGATCTTCGTGCCGAGCCAGGTCTTGTACGCGGCCTTGTCCTTGCGCCACATCTCCCACTGGCTCGCGTTGTCGTCGAAGGCCTGCTCGTTCACCATCGTGACGCAGTGCTCGACCGGGCACACCGCCTCGCAGACGCCGCAGCCGCAGCACGCTTCCATGGCCGCGTCGAACGTGCCGTCCGGCATCACGTCGAAGACCGAGTCGGGGCACGAGATCCAGCACAGGTTGCACTTCACGCAGGTGTCGAAGTCGATGACCGGGCGCATCGTGCGCGTCGTGTATTTCTTGAAGTACGGGTTGCGCTCCGGGACGTACCCCTTGCCCGCCTCCTTCGGCTTGCCGACGGGGATCGCGGGGATCGTGACGCCTTCGCGCATCTCCCACCACTTCGGCATCTCGAACGAGAACGGGATCTCCCCGTTGCCCTCGGTCATCTTGATCTCGCGGGTCTCGATCCGCTCGTACGCCTTCTTCGCCGAGGCCACCTTCAGGTCCGAGCCCCACTCCGACTCCTTGATCGCCTGGGACACGGCGTCGAGCGTGAGGAAGTCGGGCGCGATCTTCGCGAGCGCGCCGAGGATGCGCACCTCCGTGTGGTCCTCGCGATAGACCCAGAGCCCGGCGAACGACGCCTTCGCGCGGATGAGCGAGAGCTTGTAGGGCGCGTCCTTCTTGTGGATGTCCTTCAGCAGGCTCTCCGGGCTCTGAAGCGACGTCATGAGCAGCGTGCCGTTCGGCACCGTGAGCTTGTTGATCGGCTGCAGCCCGTACCACGCCCACGACTCGACGCCCTTCGACAGCGTGTCGTCGACGCAGATCGTGACGTCCACGTGCTTGGGCTCGTAGCGCGCCATGTTCTGCTCGAGCTCTTCCTTCGTGTCGGCGACGATCGCGAAGTCCTTCGCCGGGATGCCGTTGCGCTGCGGGCTGTCGCCATAGCGGCCGAACGCGATCCCCCACCGCCCGGCTTTCCGCGCGGAGAGGACGATCCCGCGCGTGATGCGCGAGGCGAGGTTCTTCTGGAAGATGCCGCGGTAGACGACTTCGCAGATCAGGGCGGACATGGAGCCTCCTTGTGCCTTTCTCTCTAGCCGGTCGGCTGGTCGGACCGGACAATACCCTGAATCCTCGGGGATGGTCAAGGACTAGGCACGGGCCGGAGAACGCCCGTGTCGACGCGTGGTTACACCGCCTTCTCGCGCGTCCCTTCGGCGACCAGCGCGCAGAAGTAGCGGTGAATCGAAGCGTCATTTGTCAGCTCGGGGTGGAACGTGGCGACCAGGATCGAGCCTTCCCGGGCCATGACGGGCTCGTCCCCGTGACTCGCGAGCGTCGTGACGCCGGGACCGGCGCGCCGGATCCGCGGCGCCCGGATGAAGACCATCTCCAGCCGGTGAGGCTCGCCGTCGAGCTCGACGCTCCCCATGGCTGAGAACGACTCGCGCTGACGACCGTAGGCGTTGCGCTCGACCCCGATGTCGATGAAGCCGAGCGAGGCCTGCCGGGGGTTGTCCACGTCGCGCGCGAGGAGGATCAGCCCGGCACACGTACCGAACATCGGCTTGCCCGCGGCGTGGAATTTCTCGAGCGCCGGCACGAAGCGCCACTCCTCCATCAGCTTCAGGAGCGTCGTCGACTCGCCCCCGGGGATCACGAGGCCGTCGAGGTCCTCGAGCTCTTCGGGCTTGCGCACTTCGACGGCCTCCACACCGCAGCGCGCGAGCGCCTTGACGTGGAGCGCGAAGTCACCCTGGAGCGCGAGGACCCCGATCTTCATCCGCTGCCCTACCAACCCCGTGTCGCCATCCGCTCGTGCTCGGCCATCTTCGAGACCTCGAGCCCGGGCATCGCCTCGCCGAGCTCCTCGCTCACGCGCGCGAGCACGTCGGGGTCCTTGTAATGGGTCGTCGCCTGCACGATGGCCTTCGCCCGCTTGGCCGGATCCTCCGACTTGAAGATGCCGGAGCCGACGAACACCGCTTCGGCGCCGAGCTGCATCATCAGCGCGGCATCCGCCGGCGTCGCGATCCCGCCCGCGGAGAAGTTCGGGACCGGCAGCTTGCCGTGCTGCGCGACCCAGCGGACGAGGTCGTACGGCGCGCCGAGGTTCTTCGATTCGGTCATGAGCTCCTCGGGCCCGAGCGACGCGAGCCGCTTCACGCCGGAGACGACCGCGCGCATGTGGCGCACGGCCTCGACGATGTTGCCCGAGCCGGCCTCGCCCTTCGTGCGGATCATCGCGGCGCCCTCGCCGATGCGCCGGAGCGCCTCGCCGAGGTCGCGACAGCCGCAGACGAACGGCACGCTGAACGCGTACTTGTCGATGTGGAAGTGCTCGTCGGCCGGCGTCAGCACCTCGGACTCGTCGATGAAGTCGATCGCGAGCGCCTGGAGGATCTGCGCCTCGACGAAGTGCCCGATGCGCGCCTTCGCCATGACCGGGATGCTCACGGTCTTCTGGATCTCGCGGATCTTGCTCACGGGCGACATGCGCGCGACGCCGCCCTGCTTGCGGATGTCGGACGGCACGCGCTCGAGCGCCATCACCGACGCGGCGCCGGCGTCCTCGGCGATCTTCGCCTGCTCGGCGTTGGTCACGTCCATGACGACGCCGCCCTTCAGCATCTCGGCGAGGGCGATGTGCTTGCGGTCGGCGATGCGCAGTCCGTTCAGCTCTTCAGACATTGTGGCGATCCCCCTTTGGAGTCGCGGGCTCCCGGACGCTCAAGCGCCCGCCCGCTCTCATACGACCGGTACCGCCGCGCGATCGCCGGTCGACGCGCGCGGGCGTTTCATCGCAGCTTTGATCGTGTCGGCGAGGCGGCGAACGCCGTCGTCGATGCGGCGCGCGGGCACCGCGGAGAAGGACAGGCGCAGCGTGCGCTCCCCGCCGTCGTCCACGAAGAACGGGCGGCCCGGCGTGAACGCCACCCCGCGCGCGATGGCGGCGGGCAGCAACGCCGCCGCGTCGAGCCCCGCGGGCAGCGTGACGAGCAGCGAGAAGCCGCCTTCCGCTTCGGTCCACGTGACGCTGTCCGGCATTCGCCGTCGCAGCGCTTCCACCAGGATCGTGCGGCGATGCCCGTACTCCGCCGCCACGCGACTGGCGTGGCGATCGAGGAGCCGGCGCTCGCAGAAGCGTTGCACCGCCGCCTGCAGCAGCGCGCTCGTGTGGAGATCCGCGAGCTGCTTCGCGCCGAGCAGCCGCTCGATCACCGGCGCCGCGGCGACGACCCACCCGAGTCTGAGCCCGGGGAAGAGGATCTTCGAGAACGTCCCGATATAGATGACGACGCCGTCGCCGTCGAGCGCCTTGAGCGGCGTCGCGGGCCGCCGACCGTAGTAGAGGCTCGGATCGAAGCCGTCCTCGACGACCGGCACCTCCCCCCGCGCCGCGACCGCGAGCAGCCGCCGTCCCGTCTCCGGCGTCAGCGACAGCCCGGTCGGGTTGTGGCAGTTCGGCTGGCAGTAGAAGAGCTTCGGCCGGTGCCGCTCGAGCAGCCGCTCGAGCACGTCGGGCCGCGGCCCCTCGCGCGCCCACGGCACCGCCAGGAGCTGCGCGCCCGCCCCGCGGAAGACCTGGAGCGCGCGCGGATACGTCGGCTGCTCGACCGCCGCGAAGTCACCGGGATCGAGGAACGTGCGCGCGACGAGATCGAAGCCCTGCTGCGAGCCGTTGACGATCAGGATCTCGTCCGGCGTCGCCTCCACCCCGAAGCGAAGCAGGTACCGCGCGAGGTACTGCCGGAGCGGCGGATAGCCGCGGGCCGGGTAGTACTGCAGCAGCACGTCGCCTTCCTCGCGGAGCACACGATTGAGCACCTGGCGGAAGGCTTCGGTCGGGAACAGCTCGCTGTCCGGCATGCCGCCCGCGAAGGAGACGGCCACGCGATCGGTGTCGCCCGGGCTCATCCGGCGCCAGCGATCCTCTTCCGCGGCGGCGATGCGCGCACTGCGCGAGAGCAGGCCGGTCCAGTTGATCGGCGTCCGTGCGCGAGGCTCGGAGGCCTTCGGCGCGGCCGCGGCGCCCACGACGAACGTCCCCTGGCCCACGTGCGCGCGCGCGTGACCCGCCGCGACCATCTCCTCGTAGGCGAGCGCGACCGTGGCGCGGTTCACGCCGAGACTCTTCGCGAGCTCGCGCGTGGCCGGCAGCTTGACGCCGTCGCCGAGGTGTCTCTCGCGGATGAGACGCTCGAGGTGGCCCTGGATCTGCTTGGCCAGCGCGAGCGGCTTGCCGCGATCGAGCGGAACGTGTAGCGTTGCCACAGTGTGCCATTTTTAACGACTCTACGGCCAAGTCAAGGGCCAATTGGCC
>Ga0194120_10000663_pt1 | contig 64575 bp, 64 predicted proteins | sample TA2MahCa65mmetaG_FD_148642 | JGI IMG/M metagenome (GOLD analysis project Ga0194120, IMG submission 148642) | Freshwater microbial communities from Lake Tanganyika, Tanzania - TA2015019 Mahale Deep Cast 65m | ecosystem: Environmental > Aquatic > Freshwater > Lake | place: Tanzania: Lake... | reverse complement strand
TGGGCCTGAGAATAAATCAGCGCCCGGTGAAGCGCGGCGGCTGCTTGGCCAGGAAGGCGCGGTAGCCGGTCCGGAAGTCCTCGGTCCCGAAACAGGCGAAGCCCTCGGCGCGCTCGGCTTCGCTCAGCGGCCGGGGATCGGCCAGCCGGCGGGCGAACCGCTTGTGCCAGCGCGCGACCAAGGGCGCGCCTTCGGCGATGCGCGCCGCGGCCTCCATCGCCTCGGCCTCGACCCGGTCGTCCGCCACCACCCGCGTCACCAGCCCCTTTTGCAGCGCCTCGGCGGCGCCGAACACCCGGCCTTCCAGCAGGATTTCCAGCGCCACCGCGCGACCGACCAAGTCGATCAGCGCCGCCATTTCGGCATGCGCCATCACCAAGCCCAGGTTCTTGATCGGCGCACCGAAGCGCGAGGACTCGCCGCAGATGCGCAGATCGCAGCAGGCGGCGATCTCCAGCCCGCCGCCGACGCAAATGCCGCGGATCATGGCCAGGGTCGGGATCGGGCAGTCGCGCAAGGCCGACAGCGCCGCATGCATCAAGGCGCCGTAGGCCGCCGCCTGCACGGGATCGGCACGTTCGGTGGCGAATTCGCCGATGTCGTTGCCGGGCGAGAACGCCTTGCCGCCCTCGCCCCGCAACACGATGCAACGCAGATCGGATTCGGACGACAGCGTCCGCAGCGCATCGCCCAGATCCCGCCACATCGGCTTGGTCAGGGCGTTGAGCTTCTCCGGCCGGTCGAGCGTAAGGGTGGCGATCGCGCCCGCGCGCGCGAGGCCGATGCGTCCGCTCACGCGCTCTGGCGCTGGCCGGCGGCGCCCGAACGCTCGGCCAGATAGTCCATCGCCGCCGCCACGCCGCCGGCACGATGGCTCACGCCCGCCGCGTGCAGGCCCATCTCGACCCCGGCCAACGTGCCCAGCAGCATGAGTTCGTTGAAGTCGCCGAGATGGCCGATGCGAAACACCTTGTCGGTCAGCTTGCCCAGGCCCGCGCCGAGCGACAGGTCGTAGCGTTCGAGGATGACCTTGCGCAGCGCGTCCGCCCCCTTGCCGCCCGGCATCAGCACCGTGGTCAGCGAGTTCGACTGCTCGGCCGGATCGACGCACAGGATTTCCAGCCCCCAGGCCTTGACCGCGCGCCGCGTCGCCTCGGCCAGGCGCGCGTGACGGGCGAACACCCGGTCGAGGCCCTCTTCGTGCAGCATGTCGATCGCCTCGGCCAGGCCGTAAAGCAGATTGGTCGCCGGCGTATAGGGGAAGTAGCCATTGGTACCGGTGGCCAGCATCTCGTCCCAGGCCCAATAGGATTTCGGCATGCGCGCCTGCTTGGACGCCGCCAGCGCCTTGGCCGAAATGGCGTTGAACGACAGCCCCGGCGGCAGCATCAAGCCCTTCTGCGAGCCGGCGACGGTGACGTCGACCCCCCACTCGTCGTGGCGATAGTCGATCGACGCCAACGAGGAGATGGTGTCGACCATGAACAGCGCCGGATGGCCGGCGCGGTCGATCGCCTTGCGGCATTCGGCGATGCGCGAGACGGCGCCGGTCGAGGTCTCGTTGTGCACCACGCACACCGCCTTGACGGCATGGGCCTTGTCCTCGGCCAGGCGCGCTTCGATGGCGCGGGGATCGGCGCCGCGCCGCCAATCGCCGGCCAGGAACTCGACCTCGAGTCCCAGCCGCGTCGCCAGCTTCTTCCACAGCGTGGCGAACTGGCCGGTCTCGGCCATCAGCACCTTGTCGCCGGGCGAAAGCGTGTTGACCAGCGCCGCTTCCCAGGCGCCGGTGCCCGAGGCGGGATAGATCACCACCTCGCCTTGGGTGCGGAACACGGTCTTCATCCCGGCCAGCACCTTGCGGCCAAGCGCGCCGAATTCCGGCCCGCGATGGTCGATGGTCGGCCGGTCGATCGCGCGCAGGACGCGGTCGGGCACGTTGGTCGGACCGGGGATCTGCAGGAAATGCCGGCCGCTGCGATGGGGCATGGGACTCTCCCGAAAAGCGGCGCATGATCCTGCGTCGGGCGGCGTTTGGCAATCGCCCGCGCCATGATTTAAGGTCGCGCCATGGCGGCGGAACGGCTCGACGACAAGACGGCGGCGCGGCTATCGCGCGAGATCGAGGGCGAGGTCCTGACCGACCCGTTCGATCGCGGCCGCTATGCCACCGACGCCTCGATCTACCAGATCATGCCGCTGTGCGTCGTGATCCCCCAAACCGACCAGGACTGCATCCGTGCCATCCAGATCGCAAGCGAGGCCGGGCTGGCGGTGCTGCCGCGCGGCGCCGGCACCTCGCAATGCGGCCAGACCGTGGGCCGCGCGCTGGTCTTGGACACCACCCGCCACATGAATCGGCTGCTGTCGCTGGATGTCGAATCGCGTCGCGCCGTAGTCCAACCCGGGCTGGTGCTGGATCGCCTCAATGCGCAGATCGCCAAGCACGGGTTGATGTTTCCGGTCGACGTCTCGACCTCGGCCCAGGCGACGCTGGGCGGCATGGCCGGCAACAATTCCTGCGGCGCGCGCTCGATCCGCTTCGGCACCATGCGCGACAATGTCGCCGCCATCGACGCTGTCTTGGCCGACGGCAGTTTTCTGCCGCTGGGGGCGCTGCCGGCCGATTTTTCGACCGCGCACTTGCCCCAGCCCGGCCGCGCCCTGGTCGATCGCCTGCTGGCGCTGGGCCGCGAGGAGGCCGAGGAGATCGACCGGCGCTTTCCCAAGCTGCAGCGCCGGGTCGGCGGCTACAACATCGACGCGCTGGTGCCGCCCGATCTGTCGGGTCGCAACGACCGCCCGATCAACCTGGCGCATCTCCTGGTCGGGTCGGAGGGCACGCTGGCGTTTTCGCGCCGGCTGACGCTGGACCTGGCGCCGATCCCGCCGCACAAGGTGCTGGGCGTGTGCCACTTCCCCAGCTTCTATCAGGCCATGGCCTCGACCAAGGCGATCGTCGACCGGCTCGATCCCGACGCGGTCGAACTGGTCGACCGCACCATGATCGACCTGGCGCGCGACATCCCGATCTTCCGCCGCACGGTCGAGCGCTTCGTCAAGGACCAGCCCGAGGCACTGCTGCTGGTCGAGTTCGCCGGCACCGACCAGTCCAAACTGAAACGCCGGCTACGCCGCCTGACCGAATTGATGGGCGATCTTGGTTTCGCCGACGCCGTGATCGAGGTGACGGACGCGCCGCTGCAGAAGGCGATCTGGGAGGTGCGCAAGGCCGGGCTCAACATCATGATGTCGATGAAGGGCGACGGCAAACCGATCTCCTTCATCGAGGATTGCGCGGTGCGGCTGGAGGATTTGGCCGAATACACCGACCGCCTGACCCAGGTGTTCCGCAAGCACGGCACCACCGGCACCTGGTACGCCCACGCCTCGGTCGGCTGCCTGCATGTCCGGCCGGTGATCAATCTCAAGCAGGAGCTGGGCGCCCGCCAGATGCGCGCCATCGCCGAAGAGGCCTTCGCCATGGTGCGCGAATACAAGGGCTCGCATTCGGGCGAACATGGCGATGGCCTGGTGCGGTCCGAATTCCATCGCGCCATGTTCGGCGACCGCATGGTGGCGGCGTTCGAGCGGGTCAAGGACACGCTCGATCCGCGCGGGCTGTTCAACCCCGGCAAGATCGTTCGCCCGCCCAGGATGGACGACCGCTCGCTGTTCCGGTTCAAGCCCGGCTACCAGCTGCCCAGGCTCGAGACCGGCTTCGACTGGTCGGAATGGGGCGGGTTCGGCGCCGCGGTCGAGATGTGCAACAACAATGGCCACTGCCGCAAGTTCGACGCCGGCACGATGTGCCCCTCCTACCGCGTCACCGGCGAGGAAATCCATCTCACCCGCGGCCGCGCCAACACGCTGCGCCTGGCGCTGTCGGGACAGTTGGGTCCCGACGCGCTGACTTCGGACGCCATGGCCGAGACCATGGCGCTGTGCGTCGGCTGCAAGGGCTGCAAGCGCGAGTGCCCGACCGGCGTCGACATGGCGCGAATGAAAATGGAAATCGCCCATCAACGCGCCAAGAAGCAGGGCGTCGGTCTGCGCGAGCGCCTGATCGCGCATCTGCCGGCCTATGCCCCGGCCGCCGCCGCCGCCGCCGGCCTGGTCAATGCCGTGCCGCGCTGGCTGGTTCAGGCGCTGAGCGGCATCGACCGGCGGCGCTCGCTGCCGCGCTGGCGCAGGGATCCCTTCGCCGGCATGGGCGTGGCCGGGCCCGAGGGCGCGCCCGAGGCGGTGCTGTTCGTCGACTGCTTCAGCCGCTGGTTCGAGCGCGAGGTCGCCGATGCCGCGCTGTCGGTGCTGCTGCGTGCAGGTTATCGCGTGCACCTGCCCAGGCTTTGCTGCGGGCGGACCTATTTGGCGGCAGGGCTGGTGGACGGCGCCAAGCGCCGCGCCCGCGCCATGCTCAAGACCCTCGGTCCCTGGATCGAGCGCGGCCTGCCGGTGATCGGCGTCGAGCCGTCCTGCGTCATGACCCTGCGCGACGAGTATCCGGCGCTGCTGCCGGGCGGCGAGACCCGTGCCTTGGCCGAAAGCGCCGTCATGTTCGAGGAATTCATGGCGCGCAGCGAACGCCGGGCCGCGTTCAAGCCGGTGCGCTGGAAAAAGGCGCTGCTGCACGGCCATTGCCATCAGAAATCCGCCGCCGCCATGGACGCGGTCGAGGCCACGCTGCGGCTGGTGCCGGGGCTCGAAGTCGAGACCCTGGCTTCGAGTTGCTGCGGGATGGCGGGTGCGTTCGGCTACCAGATCGAGACCTACGACATGTCCATCGCGATGGGCGAACTGAGCCTGCTGCCGGCGGTGCGTGCCGCCGACGCGGATACCGTGATCGTCGCCGACGGCACCTCCTGTCGGCACCAGATCCTGGACGGCACCGACCGCCGCGCCTTTCACGTCGCCGAAATTCTGCGCGAGGCTCTGACCTAGCTTGGGTGCGAAGCGAAAATTGTCGACAGTTGACAACGCGCCAGGTAAGCGCTTGAATTCGAGCCTTCTGGGGACGCTATGAGTCTGAAGCCTCGGCCGGCGATCGAGTTGCCTGAACCGCTGTCGCGGTTCATCGCTCGGCGCTTGGCCGAGGCAATCGAAAACGGGCGCTATGCCCCCGGCGAGCGGATATCCGAAGAGGCCGTGGCGGTCGAGTTCGGCACCAGCCGCGGGCCGGTGCGCGAGGCGCTCGCATTGCTCGAACGCGAGGAGTTGGTGGTGGTGACGCCGCGCCGCGGCGCACGCGTAATCGAGTTCGATCTGGACGAGATCGACGCCATGTTCGCGGTGCGGGCGGTGCTGTTCGCGCTGGTGGTGGAGAGTTTCACCTTGCGCGCGACGGCGGCCGATTTGGAAGATCTCGATCGGCAGATCGACGTGCTCAGCGACGCCGACGTCAGGAAGATGACGGCGGTGGAATTCATCGCCCATACCCAGAAGTCCAGTCGCTTCGTGCTGTCGCGCTGCGGCAACCCCCGCCTGCAGCGCATGTTCATGCAGATGAATCGACAGGCTTACCCCCATTATGCGGCCATGGTTCACCGCGCGCCCGAACGACGCATCGAGTCCAACCGCGCCGCGCGACGGCTGCGGCAACTGATCCTCGACCGCGACGCGCCGGCCGCTTTCGCCCTGGCGCGTTCGATCGTCGAAGGCAATCGCCGCGCCGCCTTGGCCGTGGCGCGAGCGCCCCGTCCGTGAGTCCGTCACCGACCCCGAACGACGCCGGTCCCCTGGCCGGCATCCGGGTGATCGACATCTCGACGGTGTTGGGCGCGCCGGTGGCGGCGACGCTGCTGGCGGAGTTCGGCGCCGATGTCGTCAAAGTCGAGGAACCGACCACCGGCGATCTATTGCGCCAGTTCGGGCAGGCGGTGAACGGCGTGCCGCTGAATTGGATGCAGGAAGCCCGCAACAAGAAGTCGATCACGCTCAACCTGCGGCACGTCGAGGGCCAGGAGCTGCTGAAGAGATTGCTGGCGGATGCCGACGTGCTGGTCGAGAATTTTCGGCCGGGCACGCTCGACAAATGGAATCTCGGCCCGGCAGTGCTGCGCGCGGTCAACCCGCGGCTGATCGTGCTGCGCATTTCGGGCTACGGCCAGACCGGCCCCTACCGCCACAAGGGCGCGTTCGACCGCGTCGCCTCGGCATTTTCCGGACTGACCTTCACCACGGGATATCCCGACCGGCCGCCATTGCGCCAGAGCTTCGCCCTGGCCGACTTTCTGGCCGCGTCCTATGGCGCCTATGCCGTCATGCTGGCGCTTTATCACCGCGATGCGCGCGGCGGCGCCGGCCAGGAGATCGACCTGGCCTTGTACGAGGGCATCCTGCGTTCGTCCGAGAGCATGGTCACGGCCTTCACCAAGCTGGGCGTCATGCGCACGCGCACCGGCAATCGCAATCTGGGCGTGGTTCCGGCCGGCCAGTACCTGACCAAGGACCAAGTCTGGCTGTCGATGCATGCCGGCACCGACGCGCTGTGGGGCAAGCTGGCCAAGCTGATCGGCGGCAAAGCGACGGATCCCAAGTGGAAAGCCTCGCGCGCCCGCCAGGCCGAGGGCGATGCGGTCGAAGCGCTGGTCGAGAATTGGGTCGGCACGCGCGAGTCGGCGGCGCTGTTGGTCGAGCTCGATCGCGCCGGCATTCCGGCAGAACGCCTCAACACCGTCGCCGACATCGTCGCCGACCCCCATATCCGCGCCCGCAACCTGCTGGAATGGAACGATCCGCGCACCGGCCCGGTGACGGTGATCGACGTCGTGCCCAAGCTTTCGGCCACGCCAGGAAAGATGCGCTGGGCCGGCCCCGACAAGGGCCAGCACAACGACGAAATCTATGGCAGCCTCGGCCTGGACCAGGCTGCGCTGGCGCGGCTCAAGGCCGCTGGCATCATCTGAAGGAGATCCGCCATGTCGCTGCATCGCCGCTCTCTGCTCGCCGGCACGGCCGCGCTGACCTTGGCCGGCGCCGCGCGCGCCCAGATCCGTCCGCCGAGCGATGCCGATTGGCAGAAAGTGATCGAGGCGGCGCGCAAGGAAGGCGAGGTGTCGTACTACTCCAGCGGCATCGCCCGGATCGAAGAGCCGCAGATGAAGCAATTCGAGAAGGACACCGGGCTCAAGGTCAAGTACGCGCGCCCGGGCGGCGCCGAGATAATCGTCAAGAAGCTGCAGGCCGAGATCGCCGCCGGCAAGCCGTTGGCCGACATCGCCACCATGACCGACAAGGCGCTGGGCGCCTGGGCCGAACAGGAAGGCATGACCGCGCCGATGGCGATCCCGGCGCTTGGCCGGATCGATCCGGCCTATCCGGTCGACAGCCTGCACAACCTGCCGACCGGCGGCTTCGGCCTGCCGATCATCTACAACACCCGCATGCTGAGCGCCGACAAGGCGCCCAAGAGCTACGCCGAACTGGCCGATCCCCGTTTCAAGGACCAGATCCTGCTGGGCGCGCCCGAGAACGCCGGCTCGACCACGGTGCTGATCAAGGCCTGGCTCGACCGCTTCGGCTGGGACTACGTCGAGAAACTGCGCCGCAACGGCGTCGCCGAGACCCGGCTGCAGGCCGAGGCGGCGCAGGCCGTGGCGCGCGGCGAAAAGCCGATCTGCGTCGTCGCCCAGGCCTGGGCCTTCACCAACATCAAGCAGGGCGCACCGCTGGCAGTGATCTGGCCCGAGGAAGGCGTGGCCTTCACCGAGACCTCGTTCTTCCGGCTCAAGAACGGCCCCAACCCGAACGCGGCGCTGGTGCTGGCCAACTACATGATGACCGCCGAATACCAATCCGCCAACATCAAGAACGCCGGCGTCTACGGATCGATCAAGGGTGCCGATCAACCCGAACTGTTCCCGCCGATTTCGCAATTGAAGCGCATGCAGTTCAACCAGGCCGAATTGATCAAGCAACGCGGCGCGATCATCGACCGCTGGCGCAAGATCATGAGCTGACCCGGGCCGCATGGCCGCAGTCGTCGTCGAGCATCTGACCAAGTCCTTCGGCGCGGTGCGCGCCGTCGACGACGTGTCTTTCGTCGTCGCCGAGGGCTCGATCCTTTGCCTGTTGGGCCCTTCAGGCTGCGGCAAGACCACGGTGCTGCGCTCGATCGCCGGGCTGGAGACGCCCGACGGCGGCAGGATCCGCCTGGGCGATCGCGCCGTGTTCGATGCCGCCTCGGGCGGCGTGCTGGTGCCGGCCGAGGCGCGCAATCTCGGCATGGTGTTCCAGGCCTATGCCATCTGGCCGCACATGACGGTGTTCGACAACGTCGCTTTCGGCCTGCGCGTGCGCGGCAAGACGCGCACCGAGATCGAGCGCGCCGTGGCCGAGGCCCTGGGGCTGGTGCGGCTCTCGGACCTCGCCGCGCGCTATCCCTCCCAGCTTTCCGGCGGCCAGCAGCAGCGCGTGGTGCTGGCGCGCTGCCTGGCCTATCGACCGAGCCTGCTGCTGCTCGACGAACCGCTGGCCAATCTCGATGCCCGCCTGCGCGACGAGATGAGGGCCGAACTGCGGCGCATCCAGCGCGCCACTTCCACCACCATGATCGCCGTCACCCACGACCAGGAGGAGGCGCTGGCGCTGGGCGACCGGGTGATGGTGATGGACCGCGGCCGCGTCGTCCAGGACGGCACGCCCGAGGAGATTTGGCGGCGCCCGGCGCATCCTTTCGTCGCCGACTTCCTGGGCACGGTCAATCGCCTGCGCGGCCGGGCGATCGATGCCGCGACCATCGAGATCGCCGGCATCGGCCGCGTCGCGCTGGACCACGGCCATGCCGGCGCGGTCGAAGTCTGCCTGCGCCCGAGCGGCGCCATGCTGGTCGCGCCCGAGCCGGCTTCGCCCAATCGCTGGCCGGCGGTGGTCGAGACCAGCACTTTCGTCGGCGAGCAGCGCGAGATCGTGGTGCGCTGCGGAACCGCCAGCCTGGCCCTGCGCGTCCCGGCCGAAGGCGCGGCGGCGGCCGGCGCGGCGGTGACGTTGGCGATCGATCCCGCGCGGCTGATCTTGTTTCGGGCCGAGGCATGAATCGCGGCCTCGGGCTGTGGTTGGTGTGGGCGGCGGTCGGATTTGCCGTGCTGGTCCTGACCGCCTGGCCGCTGGGTTGGCTAGCCTATGGCAGCCTGCGCACCGCCGACGGGCTGGGCTTCGGCCGCTACCTCGAGCTGTTCCAGCGTTTTTCCTTCGCCGGCGTGCTGATCAATTCCTGGGTCTTCGCGCTCGGCACCACCGTCTTCGCCATGGCCGTGGGCACGGTGCTGGCGGTGCTGGTGGCGCGGACCGACATTCCCGGCAAGCCCGCCATCCGCCTGGTCACGGTGCTGGCTTTCGTCAGCCCGCCCTGGCTGACCGCCATGGCCTATGTCTTTCTCGCCAGTCCCAATGCCGGCATCCTCAACGTCGTCATCCACGGTCTGGTGGGCGTCAAGCCATTCGATGTCCATTCGATGACCGGCATGATCGTGGTCTCGGGCCTGTTCCTCTATTCCTTCGTCTTTCTCACCGTCGAAAGCGCGCTGGCCTCGGTCGACGGCAGCTACGAAGAAGCCGCGCGCATCGCCGGCGCCAGAATGGCGACCGTGCTGATGCGGGTCACCTTGCCGCTGGTGACGCCGGCGCTGGTCACGGCCGGGGTGTTCTCGCTGATCATCGCCTGGGGGCTGTTCGCCACGCCGGCGATTTTGGGCATGCCGGCGCGGATCTACGTCTTTGCGACGCAGCTCTATCTGTTCCTCAACGCCTTTCCGCCGCGGCTGGAGTTGGCGGCGGCGATGGGCATGATCTTTTGCCTGACCGCGGCGCTGCTGGGGCTGGCGATCTATCTCGTGCGCCGACCGGGAGCGGCCGGGCGCTACGCCGTGATCGTCGGCAAGGGAAGGCGGCCGGCGCTGATGAGCCTCGGGCTCTGGCGCTGGCCGGCCTTGCTCCTGACCTGGGGCGTATCGACGCTGGCGGTGTTCCTGCCCTTCGCCGTGATCGGCTTCATGTCGGTCAACACCGCCTGGTTCGGCGATCTGTCGCTGGCCAATCTCAGCTTCGAGAACTACGTCTATGTCCTGACCCAATACCCCAATACCGCGCGCGTGATCGGCAATACGCTGGCCATCGCCGCGGTCGAGACGGCGATGGTGCTGGCGGTGGCGCTGGGCGTGGCCTATCTGGCGGCGCGCAGCGACCTGCCCGGGCGCGAGGCGCTGAAGGGGCTCGCGACCTACACCGTATTGGTGCCTTCGGTGGCCTTCGTCACCGGCGTGCTGTGGTCGTGGATCCGGCCGCCCTTCGCGCTCTACGGCACGCTGGCGATCATCATCCTGGCGCAAGCCGCGCGTTCGCTGCCGATCGCGGTGCGCAACTTGGCCGACGGCTTCCGCCAACTCGATCCGGCGCTGGAAGAGGCGGCGCGCATCGCCGGCGCCGGGCGGTTGCGGGTCTTCGGGCGCGTCGTGCTGCCGCTGCTCAGGCTGGTGGCGCTGTCGACCGGGACCATCGTCTTCCTTTCGGCGCTGCGCGATCTCAACACGCCCTTGTTCCTTGGCGCCGGCTCGGCCGACACGCTGACCCTCGCCGTCACCATCTTCCTGTTCTGGGGCGAGGGCCGCCAGGGCGAAAGCGCGGCCTTTACCTTTGTCCTCTTGGCGCTGACCCTGGCGGTGTTCCTGCCGCTCTACCGGCGCGAACCGAAGGTGCAGTAAGGAGCCATGACACCCGAAGCCATCCACCGCGGCGACAGCCTGGGCGAAGGCCCGATGTGGCACTCGGGCGAAAGCGCGCTCTACTGGGTCGACATCAACGCGCCCAGCCTGAACCGCATCGGCCCCGACGGCCAGGTGCGCCGCCTGACCCTGCCCGAGCAGATCGGCAGCTTCGTCTTCCGCGCCAAGGGCGGGATGGTCGCCGCCATGCGCTCGGGCTTTCACGCCCTCGATCCCGTCACCGGCGCGCTTGCCAAGCTGATCGATCCCGAAGCCGACAAGCCCGGCAACCGCTTCAACGACGGCAAGTGCGACCGCCGCGGGCGCTATTGGTGCGGCACCATGGGCGATCCGGTGCGCACCCCCGACGGCACGCTGTGGCGGCTGGATGCCGATCTGCGCTGCAGCGCGCATTGGACCGGTATCCTGGTGCCGAATTCGCTGGCCTTCAGCCCCGACGGCAAGACCATGTACTTCACCGACACACCCGGTCAACTGATCTGGGCGCACGATTACGACCAGGACGAGGGCCGGCCCAGCAACCGCCGCGTCTTCGTCGATCTGCGCGGCCAGCCCGGCCGGCCCGACGGCTCGACCGTGGATGCCGACGGTTGTCTGTGGAACGCGGAATACGGCGGCAGCCGGCTGGTGCGCTATACGCCCCAGGGCAGGGTCGACCGCACGGTCGCGTTTCCCTGCACCAACATCACGGCTTGCGCCTTCGGCGGCCCCAAGCTGGACGTGCTCTACGTCACCACTGCCAGCCAACGCCTGACCCCCGAGCAGATCGCGGCCCAGCCGCTGGCCGGCGCCTTGTTCGCCCTGCGTCCGGGAGTCTCGGGACTTGTAGAGCCTGTATTCGCCGGGTAGGAAGCGTGCCGGATTGACAAGATTCCCGACGCTGCCTATGGCTTGTCCGAAATCGGGTTCGAAGCGATTCGGGGCCGAGAATTTTCGTTCCAACCGACGTCCTGAGGAGTAATTGGCGATGAAGAAGGTTTTGGCCGCACTGAGCGTCCTGCTGGCGCTGTCCGTGGCAGCCCCGGCGGTGTCTTACGCCCAGGCGGGGACCCCGCCCAGCCCGGTCAAGAAGCAGCAGGCCAAGAAGGCTCAACCCAAGCAGCAGCAGGCCAAGAAGGCGCCGGCCAAGAAGCCGCAGCAGGCCCAGGCCAAGAAGGCGCCGGCCAAGAAGGGCAAGGGCAAGCCCGCCGCCTGACGAGGCGGACGACCGCGCGCGAACCCGCGCCGGCCGTCGAGACAGTTCGACGCCTCGTTCCGGCACCGAAGCCAGGACGAGGCGTTGCGATTCCGGGAGCAAGGCATGAGCGCACGCAGCAGCCCATCGATCCCCCTGCCCCACACGCCGACGCCGATCGCCGGCGAGCCGACGCCCGAAAAGCGCGCCGCTCAAGTTGTCGAGGCGCTGACGCTGTTCATCCAGAAGGACGGCGGCATGACCGGCCGGGTCAACTACAAGTCCTGGCAGCAGGCGGCCGAAAAGGAGATCGCCAAGGCGATCCGCGAGGCCGAGGGCGAGAAGTCCGGCGTCATGGCCTATCTGACGCTGGCGATCCACACCGTCATCGTGCTGGTGGTGACGGTGGCGTTCTGGGGCGCGGTGCTGCACGCCGACAAGGTGCTCGGCGCCCAATTCGTGCTCTACGGCTCGCTGGCGGTGTGTGCGATCGCCGCCGTGGTCATCGTCCGCGCCGGCAAGCAGTTCTTCAGGCGATAGACGCCCCATGCCGGCCAAAACCGCGCCGCTGGTCGGCGTCATCATGGGCAGCCGTTCGGACTGGGCGACGATGCGCCATGCCGTCAAAGTCCTGACCGAACTCGGCGTCCGCCACGAGGTGCGCGTGGTCTCGGCCCACCGCACGCCCAAGCGGCTCTACGACTATGCCCAGGCCGCGGCCGGACGCGGGCTCAAGCTGATCATCGCCGGCGCCGGCGGCGCCGCGCATCTGCCCGGCATGACGGCGGCGATGACCCGCCTGCCGGTGCTGGGCGTGCCGGTCGAAAGCCGCGCCCTCAAAGGCCTCGACAGCTTGCTGTCGATCGCCCAGATGCCGGCCGGGATTCCGGTCGGCACGCTGGCCATCGGCCAGGCCGGAGCCACCAACGCCGGCCTGCTGGCGGCGGCGATATTGGCGATTGAGGACAAGCGACTCGCCCGCCGGCTCGATGCCTGGCGGCGGCGGCAGACCGCGGACGTGCCCAAGCGGCCCAATGGACGCTGAGCCGCTGGTCGCCCCCGGCGGCTGCATCGGCATCGTCGGCGGCGGCCAATTGGGCCGCATGACCGCGCTGGCTGCGGCGGCGCTGGGCTATCGCTGCCGGGTGCTGGATCGCGATCCGCTGGCGCCGGCCAAGCAAGTCGCCGCCCACGACACCGCCGACTACGATGACATGGCGGCGCTGGAGCGTTTCGCGGCCAAGGTCGACGTCGTCACCTGCGAATTCGAGAACGTGCCGGTGGCGGCGCTCGAAGCGCTGGCGCTATGGAAGCCGGTGCGGCCCGGCCCGCGCGCTTTCGCCATCGCCCAAGACCGGCTGCCGGAAAAGGACTTCGCGCGCGAGGTCGGTTTCGCGACGCCGCCCTATCGCGCCATCGCCGCCGAAAGCGATTTCGACGGCGCGGCCTATCCCGCCATCCTCAAGACCCGACGCCTCGGCTATGACGGCAAGGGCCAGGCGCGCATCGCCTCGGCCGAAGAAGGCCGCGCCGCCTGGACGCGGCTTGGCCGAGTGCCTTGCCTGCTCGAAGGCCTGGTCGATTTCGAGCGCGAGGTCTCGGCCATCATCGCCCGCGCCGCCGACGGCGCCTTGCGCGCCTTCGACGTGGTCGAGAACCGCCACCGCCAGGGCATCCTCGACCTGACCATCGCGCCCGCGCCGATCGCGCCCGCGCGGGCGGCCGAAGCCCAGCGCCTGGCTGGGGCGGCCGCCCAGCGGCTGGGCCTGGTCGGGCTGTTGGCGGTCGAGATGTTCGTCGACCGCCAGGGTCGCTTGCTGTTCAACGAGATGGCGCCGCGGCCGCATAATTCGGGCCACTGGACCATCGAGGGCTGCACCGCCAGCCAGTTCGAGCAATTGGTGCGCGCCGTGGTCGGCCTGCCCTTGGCCGATCCCGCGCGCCGCGCCAATGCGGTGATGAAGAACCTGATCGGCGACGAGGTGCGCGCCTGGTCGCGGCTGGCCGCCGATCCCGCGCTCAAGCTGCATCTTTACGGCAAGGCCGAGATCCGCGCCGGCCGCAAGCTCGGCCACGTCACTCGGCTTTATCCGCTCGACGTCACGCCCGATCCGAGGAGCGCCTTTCCATGACCATCGCCACCGTTGTCGCCGCCGGCATCGCCCGAGTGACGATCGACCGCCCGCCGCTCAACCTGCTCGATGCACCCACCATTCTCGATTTGACTCGCGCCTTGGCCGCGCTCAAGGACCGGCGCGATCTGCACTTCGTCGTGCTGGAAGGCAAGGGCGGCCGCGCCTTCATCGGCGGCGCCGATCTCAACACGCTGCGCGGCCTCAGGCCGGCGACGGCGCGGGCCTTCATCACCCGCCTGCACCGGCTGTGCCTTGCCATCCGCGAGAGCCGCTTGCCGGTGGTGGCGGCGATCGACGGCCATTGCCTGGGTGCCGGCCTGGAAGTGGCGGCGGCCTGCGATCTGCGCGTCGCCACGACGCGGTCCTTATTCTCGATGCCCGAGGTGCGGGTCGGCATTCCCTCGGTGATCGAGGCCGCGCTGCTGCCGCGGCTGATCGGCTGGGGCCGCGCCGCCGAGCTGGTCTATCTCGGCACCACCATCGACGCCCAGACCGCATTGACATGGGGCCTGGTCAATCGTGTCGCCGGCACGCTGGACGAGGCGCTGGCGCCGGTGAGCGAGGCGCTGAGCGCCGGCGGCAAGCGCGCCTTGCGCCTGCAAAAGGCGCTGCTCAGGCGCTGGGAGAGGCTGCCGACGCCCTTGGCGGTGCGCGCCGGGATCGGCGCCCTGGCCGAGGCCTATCGCGAGGACGAACCCGCCCGCATGATGCAGGCTTGGTTCGACCGCAAGCGCCGGAAGAATTAACGCGCCTTCTTGGCGCCGGTCAGGTTGAAGTAGAGGCTCGAGATCACCTGGGCGATCTCGGTGCCGAACTCGGCGCGCAGCATCTTCTTGGCGTCCTCGCTCAACCGGTCGGGATTGAGCTTGAGGAAGAACTGGCGCAGCAGCAGATAGAACTTGTTTTCGGTGAAGCGCACGGTGCCGACCGAGCGGCCCTCGACCACGACATAGGCGTTCGAGGCCAGCGACTGGGTCAGGTGCTCGTTGTTCATCACGCTGATGAACCACTGCTTGCGCACGTCCCAGCGCTTGAAATAGGCCGCCACCATGTAAAGCACGCGGACATTGAGCAGATAGAGCTTGGGGTCCTTGTAGTATTCCTTCCACAGATTGGCCAAGGTGCCGGTCGGCATCAGCCGCGCCTTGACGGCGTCAAGGATCTCGGCGGTCTCGCGCTCGAACAGCCGCACCTTGTCGTCGCCCAGGATCAGCTTCATCGCGGTGAAGAAGGCCGGCAGGATGTCGCGGGTGATGGCATTGGGATCGGCGCGCTGTTCGACCGTGCGCGGGAACATCTCCGAGAAATTGTGCACCAGCATGCGCGAGAACGCGTTCTGGCGCTTGATCAGTTCGCGCGCGCGCTCATGCGAGACGAAGCAATCCTCGAAGGATTTCTTGTAGTAGACCTCGAGCGGCCCGGCAGCGGCGGCGAATTTGGCCAGCGAATCCTTGAGATCCTCGAAATTGATCGCCCCGCCGCGCTCGCGGATCTTTTCGGCCAGGACCTGAACGAAGGCCTGGACGGCGAAATTGCCCAGGACGCGGCAATGACCGGCGCCGACGGTATAGAGAATGTGCTCGGCCTGCGGGATTTGCGGCGCGCTCGACGCCCCGCCCGACTGAAGCTGGCCGGTGGACGAGCCTGATTGGCCTTGCTGCGGATTGCCGCTCATGGAGTCCAATCAAGCATATTTGCCCGCGCTAGACGAATCGGGAAATCTCCTTACATCCGCCCATTCACCGCAAGGCGGCGGCGATATTGCCGCCGTCCACCGTCAGGATGGCGCCGGTGGTCTTGGGCGACAGCGCCAGCTGCACGAAGGCCCGCGCCACGTCGGCCGCCGTGACCTCGCGCCGCAGCAGATTGCCGTCGCGCATGTATTGCTCGACCGTCATGCCCCGCGCCTTGGCGCGCTGTTCGAGCAAGCCGCCGGCGAAGATGTTGGTGCGGATGCGATCGGCATTGACGCCATTGGCGCGGATGCCGAGCGACCCGTAGTCCAGGGCGTATTGCCGCATCAGGAACAGGAGCGCCGCCTTGGGCAGGCCATAGGGCCCGAAATCGGCTCCGGGATTGACGGCTTGTTTCGAGATGTTGAACAGCAGATTGCCGCCGGTAGCCTGGGCCTTGAACACCCGGACCGCGGCCTGGGCGACGGATTGGTGGCTGAAGAAGTTCAGTTCGAAGCTGTCGCGCAAGGCCTTGTCGCCGACCTCGCCGATGCGGCCTTGCCAGGCGGCGCCGGCATTGGATACGACCAGGTCGACCCCGCCGAAGCGCGCGCAGGCTTGGGCGAAGGCGCGCTCGACCTGGGCGCGGTCGGTGACGTCGCAACCGAGGGCCAAAGCCGTACCGCCGCAGGCCTTGGCGGCGGTCTTGGCCGCGTCCGCATCGCGGTCGAGCAGCACCACTTCGGCGCCCTCGGCCGCCAGCGCCTTGGCGGTGGCGGCGCCGATGCCGCTGCCGGCGCCGGTCACCACCGCCACCTGCCGCGCCAGCGCCTTCTCGCCGCCCTTGCCCAGCTTGGCCTGTTCCAGCGACCAGTACTCGACGTCGAACAGATCGGCCTCGCCCACCGGCTGGAAGCGGCCGATGCTTTCGGCCGCAATCGCGACCTCGATCGTGGTCTCGGCCAAGTCGGCGGCGATAGCCGCGTCCTTGGCGCCGGCGCCGAGGCCGTAAAGACCGACGCCCGGCACCAGGATCACCCGCGGCCGCGGATCGAGTATTTTTTTGGCGCCGCCATGACGCGGATTGTGGCGGGCGAAATAGCCGCGATAGTCCTCGGCATAGGCCGCGACCGCCTGCTTCACGCCTTGGGCGAAGGCCTCCAGCTGGTCCGCATCCGGCGCCGGCACGACCAGCGGCGCGCCCTTGGTGCGGATGACGTGGTCGGGCGTGGCGACGCCGGCACGCGACAGCCGCACCAGCTCGCCCGAACCGACATAGTCCAGGATCTGCGGCGAAGTGCGGAATTCCATCACTTGGCGGCGATACGTCCCCTCGTTGTCGTCGATCGATTCCGCCACCGCCCCGCGCAGGATCGGCCCGATCTCGGCCGCGCCCGCCAGGCGCGCCGGCAGGCCGCCCGCCGCCACCAACCGGCGCTTGCCCTGTTCCAGGCGACGCTCGGCCATGGTGACGAATTCGATCATGCGCTCATAGGCCTCGCGCGCGGTCTCGCCCATGGTGAAGATGCCGTGGCGCAAGAGGACGATGCCTTCGGCCTTGGGCGTCTTGGGGAATTCGCGCGCGATCTGCCGGGCGAGATCGAAGCCCGGCATGACATAGGGCAGGATCGCCAGCCGATCGCCGTAGAGCGAGCGGCAGATCGCCTCGCCTTCGGGTTGGTCGCTGATCGCTAGCACGGCGTTGGCGTGGGTGTGATCGACGAACTTGTGCGGCAGGCCCGCGTGAAGCAGCGTCTCGACGCTGGGATTGGGCGCGGCCGGATCGAGCAGGCAGTTGCGCTGCCAGGCGACCATGTCCTCGTCGCTCATTTTGTCGAGCTTCAGCGCCTTGCGCAGCGGCTCCAGCCGCAGCGCCGGCAGGCCCGGTGCCTCGATCGTGCCCATGTCCCAGCCGCTGCCCTTGACGCACAGCACCGGCACGCTCTCGCCGATGGTGTCGCGGGCTTCGGTCTTGACCGAGGTGTTGCCGCCGCCATGCAGCACCAGGCGCGGATCGCCGCCCAGCAGCCGCGTGGTGTAGACCCGCAGCGCCAGGTCGCGGCCGATGCCCTTTTCGGCGTGACGCGCGACCGCGGCCTCGGCCTCGGCGTCCGTCCAGCGGCTTTGCATCTCAGTGTCCGGCGAAAGCGGTCAGCGCCCGGCAGGACACGCCATGAGCCCGCAGCTTCTCCATTCCGCCCAGATCGGGCAGGTCGACGATGAAGCTGCAGCCGATGATGGCGCCACCGGCTCGGCGGATCAGCTTGATCGCCGCCTCGGCGGTGCCGCCGGTGGCGACCAGGTCGTCGACCACCAGCACGCTCTGGCCGGGCTTGATGGCGTCGGCGTGGATCTCGATGGTGTCGGTGCCGTATTCCAGGCTGTAGTCCTGGGCGATGGTCGAGCCCGGCAGCTTGCCGCGCTTGCGCACCGGCACGAAGCCGCAGGACAGCTGATGGGCGATGGCGCCACCGAGGATGAAGCCGCGCGCCTCGATGCCCGCGATCAGATCGATCTTGGTGCCGGCGAAGGGCTGCACCATCTCGTCGACGGTCTTGCGAAAGCCCTGCGGGTCCAACATCAACGTGGTGACGTCGCGGAACAGGATGCCCTTCTTGGGGTAGTCGGGGATGGTGCGGATGCGGGATGCGATCGGATCGGTCATGGCGAGGGTTCCTAGGCCTTGAGCACGCGGCCGGCGACCGCGTCGAGCTTCTTCAGCACCGCCGGATCGCGCGCCTCGGGCGCGGTGATCATGGCGACGTCCAGAACCGTGTTGCAGCCCGCCCAGCAGCTCGGGCGCTTGGTGCGCAGCTTGGGCGCGACCCGCTTGACCAAGCCGCGCGCCTTGTCGGCATTCGACATCAGCACGCGGACGATGTCGGCCACCTGGACGTGGTCGTGATCGGGATGCCAGCAGTCGAAATCGGTCACCATGGCGACGGTGGCGTAGCAAAGCTCGGCCTCGCGGGCGAGCTTGGCCTCGGGCATGTTGGTCATGCCGATGACGTCGCAGCCCCAGGCCTTGTAGAGCTTGGATTCGGCCAGGCTGGAGAATTGCGGACCTTCCATCACCAGATAGGTGCCGCCGCGATGGAAGGCGATACCCTCCTCGGCCGCCGCCTCGGCCAGGGCGTTGCCCAAGCGCGAGCAAACCGGATGCGCCATCGAGACATGCGCCACCATGCCGGTGCCGAAGAAACTCTTTTCGCGGGCGAAGGTGCGGTCGATGAACTGGTCGACCAGCACGAAAGTGCCGGGCGGGTACTCCTCGCGGAACGAACCGCAGGCCGAAAGCGAGACGATCTCGGTCACGCCGGCGCGCTTCATGGCGTCGATGTTGGCGCGGTAGTTTATGGTGGTCGGCGAATGGCGGTGGCCGCGCCCATGCCGCGGCAGGAACACCAGTTTCTGGCCGTCCAATTCGCCGCACAGCAGCGCATCCGAGGGCTGGCCCCAGGGGCTGTCGATCTTGCGCCATTGGGTGTTCTTGAGCCCGGCGATGTCGTACACGCCGGACCCGCCGATGATGCCGAGCACCGGCTCGATCGAAGATTCAGTCATGGAGGAAGACTCTCCGCGCGACGGGATGGAACCCGGCGGTTATAGCCCAAAGCGAGCCGGGTTCAATCGCGTCGTGGCGCGCGCCGCCGGCTATTTATCCCCAGGCCCGCGGCGACGGATGTCCTGATAGGGCGTGCCGTCGACATGGGTGTACATCGCCGGCTGGCCGCCGGCCGGCGCCACCAGATCGATGCCGGGATAGAACGCGGCGGTGCCTTTGACTCGGCTGCCGATCTCGAGCGCCAAGACCTCGCGCTCCGAGCGGTTCTGCAGGCAATGCCCGTCCTTGTCCCCGGCCTTGAAGCCGGCGCAGTCGCCGGCGCGAAGAATCTCGTCGCCGGCATCGGTCACCAGCACCGCCTCGCCCGAGAGGATGTAGACGAACTCGTCCTCGGCGGTGTGCCAATGGCGCTGGCTCGACCAGGCGCCGGGCGGCAAGCGCAACAGATTGACCCCGAACTGGGTCAGGCCGGCGGCATCGCCCAGCTTGCTGCGTTCGCGTGTCCGACACGGCTGGTCGTAGGGCGGCGGATACATCGTGCCGACGAACGGCGCGATCTTGGAAATGTCGATGCGCTTGGCCATGAAGGACCTCCCGAAAACCAAAGCCCGCCGCGAGATTATCGCGACGGGCTCGGCTCGTCCGACCTATTTGGGCCGGTTTAGTGGACGTCGCTCCACACCCGCTTCTTGGCGGCGTAGAGCAGGAAGCTGAGCAGGATCAGGAACAGCACCACCTTGACGCCCATGCGCTTGCGCGCGTCCTGGGTCGGCTCGGCCGCCCAGGCCAGGAACTGGGTGATGTCGCTGGCCATTTGCTCCACCGTCGCCTTGGTGCCGTCGGCGAAGCTGACGGCATCGGCGTTGAGCGGCGAGGCCATGGCGATCTGCCGGCCCGGGAAGTAGGGGTTGTAGTTCATGCCGTCGCCCAGCGCGACGCCGGCCGGCGGATTGCCGTAGCCGGTCAGCAGCGAATAGAGATAGTTCTCGTACCCGCCGCGCGCCTTGACGATCAGCGACAGATCGGGCGGCGCCGCGCCGTTGTTGGCGGCCCGTGCCGCCTTCTCGTTGGGGAACGGGCTCGGCAGCCGGTCCGATGGGCGGCCCGGACGCTCGAACATCTCGCCCTGGTCGTTGGGGCCGTCCTGGATCTGATAGGAGGCGGCGATCGCCTTGACCTCGCCCTCGGACAGGCCGATCTCGGTCAGGTTGCGAAAGGCGATGTACTTCAAGGAATGGCAGCCGGCGCAGACCTCTTTGTAGACCTGATAGCCGCGCTGCACCGCCGCCTTGTCGTAGGTGCCGAAGAAGCCGCCATGCGGCCAATACATCGTCTTGGGTGCTTGGGCGTCGCCCGCGGCCAGCGCCGGTCCGGCGAGACCGAACAGGGCGGCGGCCGCCGCCAGGGACAGGATCTTGCGCATGGGCGTTCCTAGGCCTTCTTGAGGACCGGCTGGCTGATGCTCTCGGGCAGCGGCAACGGCCGCTCGAGCTTGCCGACCAGCGGCAGGATGATCAGGAAGTGGGCGAAGTAGTAGAACGTGGCGATCTGCCCGATCAGGATGAACTTGCCTTCCGGCGGATTGCCGCCGACCCAGCCCAGCACCAGGCAGTCGATCACCAGCAACCAGAAGAACTGCTTGTAGATCGGCCGGAAGCGGCCCGAGCGCACCCGCGAACCGTCCAACCAAGGCAGCACGAACAGGATCAGGATCGAGGCGAACATCAACACCACCCCGCCCAACTTGTCCGGCACCGCGCGCAGGATGGCGTAGAACGGCAGGAAGTACCATTCCGGCACGATATGCGCCGGAGTCACCAGCGGATCGGCCGGGATGTAGTTGTCGGGATGGCTCAGCATGTTCGGACTGAAGAACACGAAATAGGCGAACAGGATCATGAACACCGCCAGGCCGAACATGTCCTTGACGGTGTAGTAGGGATGGAACGGGATCGAGTCCTGCGGCCCCTTGCGGTCGATGCCGAGGGGATTGCTCGAGCCGTGCTGGTGCAGCGCCCAGAGATGCAGGAAAACCACGCCCACGATCACGAACGGCAGCAGGTAGTGCAGGCTGTAGAAGCGGTTGAGGGTCGGATTGTCGACCGCGAAGCCGCCCCACAGCCAAGCCACGATCGAATCGCCGATCAGCGGAACCGCCGAGAACATGCTGGTGATCACGGTCGCGGCCCAGAAGCTCATCTGCCCCCAGGGCAGGACATAGCCCATGAACGCGGTCGCCATCATCAGCAAGAGGATGATGATGCCCAGCCACCACAGGATCTCGCGCGGGCTCTTGTAGGAGCCGTAATAGATGCCGCGAAAGACGTGGATGTAGACCACCAGGAAGAACATCGACCCGCCATTGGCGTGGATGTAGCGCAGCAGCCAGCCGTAGTTGACGTTGCGCATGATGTGCTCGGTCGAATCGAACGCCATGGTCACATGCGGCGTGTAGTGCATCGCCAGCACCACGCCGGTGACGATCTGGATCACCAGGCAGATCCCGGCCAGAGACCCGAAATTCCACCAATAGCTGAGGTTCTTGGGCGTCGGGTACTCGATCGCCTGATGCTGCATCATGGTGAAGATCGGCAGGCGGTGGTCGATCCAGCGCACGATCTTGTTGTCGAACATCGGCTTGCTCTCGGTCGCGGCCATGGTCTCTTTATCCTCAGCCGATGCGGATCAGGGTGTCGGTGACGTAGGCGTGCTTGGGCACTTCGAGGTTCTTGGGCGCGGGTCCCTTGCGGATGCGGCCCGAGGTGTCGTAGTGCGAACCGTGGCAGGGGCAGAACCAGCCGCCGAATTCGCCCTTCTGGCCCAGCGGCACGCAGCCGAGATGGGTGCAGACCCCCATCATCACCAGGATTTCGGGCTTGGAGGCGCGCTTGGCGTCGTCCTCGGGATGCGGCAGGGCCGCCTTGTCGTCGGCCCGCGCCGTCTCGATTTCCTTCTTGGTGCGGTGGCGGATGAACACCGGCTTGCCGCGCCACATCACGGTGATCGACTGGCCCTCGGCGATGCCCGAGATGTCGACCTCGGTCGCCGACAGCGCGCGCACGTCGGCCGAGGGGTTCATCGAATGGATCAGCGGCCAGACCGTGGCGGCGGCGCCGACCGCGGTGGCGCCGTATCCGGCGATGGTGATGAAATCGCGACGGGTCGCGGTGTCGTGGCCGCCCGGTGCGGCCCCCGCAGACTTGGCTTCAGCCATGGAAAGTCACCCTTGGAAACACGGAAAACAAGGTTTTTGGACGGCGTTGCCTCGCATGATTCAAGAGTATAGTCCAGAGCGCCGCCAAATGCGACAACCCGCCGCACCCGGCCCCTGTCAAGCCCGGGCCAGTCTGGACGGCAGGATGCGACTTGCTCTTTATCAACCCGACATTCCGCCTAATCTCGGCACGCTGATCCGGCTGGGGGCGTGCCTGGGCGTGGCGCTGGACGTGATCGAACCCTGCGGCTTTCCCTTCGACGATGCCCGGCTCAAGCGCGCGGCGATGGACTACGCCAAGCTGGCCCAGGTCACGCGCCATCGCCCTTGGGCAGCGTTCCTCGAGACGCGCCCGCCCGGCCGTCTCGTCCTGCTCAGCACCAAGGCGGCCGAGTCCTATCTGCAATTCGCCTTCGCGCCCGACGACATTCTGCTGCTGGGGCGGGAATCGGCCGGGGTCCCTGACGAAGTCCACAGCCGGGCCGATGCGCGCTTGCGGATTCCTCTGGTCGAAGGCGCGCGCGCCTTGAATGTGGCGCTGGCCGCGGCCATGGTGCTGGGCGAGGCCTTGCGCCAGACCGGCGGGTTCGAATCGGGAGTGTCGCGGTGAGCATGGAAAGCGAGAAGGCGGCGGCCAAGGCCTGGTTCGAGACCTTGCGCGACCGGATTTGCGCCGCCTTCGAGGCGATCGAGGACGAGGCCAGCATCGGCGCCGACCGCCCGGCCGGGCGTTTCAAGCGCGAACCCTGGGACCGCCCCGGCGGCGGTGGCGGCGTGATGGGGCTGATGCGCGGCCGGGTGTTCGAGAAGGTCGGCATCAGCGTCTCGACCGTGCATGGCGAGTTCTCGCCCGAATTCCGCAAGCAGATTCCGGGCGCCGACCAGGATCCGCGCTTCTGGGCCTCGGGCATCTCGCTGGTGGCGCATATGTGCTCGCCGCTGGTTCCGGCGGCGCACATGAACACCCGCATGATCGTCACCGCCAAGTGGTGGTTCGGCGGCGGCGGCGATCTGACGCCGATGTACGCCAATCCCGACGACGCCGCCCAATTCCACGGCGCCTTCCGCCGCGCCTGCGATCGCCACAACCCCGACTACTATCCGCGCTTCAAGCACTGGTGCGACGAGTATTTCTTCCTGCCGCATCGCGGCGAGGCGCGCGGCGCCGGCGGCATCTTCTACGACAACCTCAACACCGGCGACTGGGCCAAGGATTTCGCCTTCACCCAGGACATCGGCAGCGCCTTCCTCGAGATCTATCCCAAGCTGGTGCGCGCCCGCATGCACCAGCCCTGGACCGCCGAACAGCGCGAGCACCAGCTGGTCCGCCGCGGCCGCTATGTCGAATTCAACCTGCTCTACGACCGCGGCACGCTGTTCGGCCTCAAGACCGGCGGCAACACCGAGGCCATCCTGATGTCGATGCCGCCGGTGGCGAAATGGCCGTGAGGGGTTAGGCCCCCACCTGCCAAGGGTCGATCGCCGTCACCGGCAAATTGCTGAAATCGCGGATATTGCGGGTCGCCAAGGCCGCGCCCCGGGCAATGGCAATGCCGGCGATCTGGGTGTCGCGGTATTCGACCGGACGTCCGATGGCACGACGACGCGCGGCCAGGACGGCGGCCGCCTCGGCGGCGGCGCGGTCGAAGGGCCATACCCGTCCCTCAAAATCCTCGTCGAGGGAACGGGTGAATGCGTCTTCCAATCGGCGACGGCGCCGGCCGAGGGGCAAGAGTTCCAGTCCCATCCGGATTTCAAAGACCGTGACGGACGTAAGCCAGGTCGATCCGGGCGACTGGTCGTTCAGCCACGCGGTGACGCGCGGCTCGGTCTCGTCCCGCATCAAGGCCGACATTACATTGGTGTCGAGTACGATCACTCGTCGAACGGCGCCGGCTTGGCCTCGCCGCCGCGCATTTCCGGAATATCCTCGGTCAGGCCTATGCCGGCGAAGCGGCGGCGCAATCGGGTTCCCAAACCGACCCGCCTTCGCCCCTCGGTCTTGACCGCCTCGCGCAGGATGATGCGCGCTTCTTCCTCCATGCTGTGGCCGCGCGCCGCCGCGCGCCGCCGCAGCCGCGCCTTGGTGGTTTCGTCGAGCCTGCGCACCACGAGTTGAGCCATGGCATCGCCCCTCTCTGATATCATTGATATCACATGGGTTCGACCCCCTTCAAGCCGGCGGCGGAGCCGGTTCCGCCTGTTGCACTCCCCTCTTCCAACCGCTAAACGGCGGGCATGAGCGCCCCACCCTCGCCCGCGCCCCAGCGCCGCGTCCGCATCGGCGATCTGACCCTCGGCAACGACTTGCCGCTGGTGCTGATCGCCGGGCCTTGCGCCATGGAGGGCCGCCAGCACGCGCTCGACATGTCGGGCAAGCTGCGCGACCTGGCCAAATCGGCCGGCATCGGCCTGATCTACAAGACCAGTTTCGACAAGGCCAATCGCAGCTCGGTGCGCTCCAACCGCGGCGTCGGGCTCGAAGCCGCGCTGCCGGTGTTTGCCGACGTCAGGCGCCAGGCCGGCCTGCCGGTGCTGACCGACGTCCACACCGAGGCCCAATGCGCCCAACTGGCGCCGGCGGTCGACGTGCTGCAGATCCCGGCCTTCCTTTCGCGCCAGACCGATCTGTTGCTGGCGGCGGCCGCTACCGGCAAGCCGGTCAACGTCAAGAAGGGCCAGTTCCTGGCGCCTTGGGACATGAAGAACGTGGTCGAAAAGTTCGATCACGCCGGCAATCCCAACCTGCTGCTGTGCGAGCGCGGCGCGTCCTTCGGCTACAACACCCTGGTCAGCGACATGCGCGCGCTGCCGATCATGGCCGCGACCGGCTGTCCGGTGGTGTTCGACGCCACCCATTCGGTCCAGCAGCCGGGCGGCCAGGGCAGCACGTCCGGCGGCCAGCGCGAATTCGTGCCCCATCTCGCCCGTGCCGCGGTGGCGGTGGGCGTCGCCGCGGTGTTCATCGAGACCCACGAGACCCCGGACAGCGCGCCCTCGGACGGTCCCAACATGGTGCCGCTCAAGGACATGCCCGATCTGATCGGCCGCCTGGTCGAGTTCGACCGCCTAGCCAAGCGGCGCAACTGACATGGCCGGCGCGCGCCTGACCCATTTCGATGCCCGCGGCAAGGCGCGCATGGTCGACATCGCCGCCAAGCCGGCGACGGCGCGCGTCGCCGTGGCCAAATGCGCGGTCAAGATGGCGCCGGCGACGCTGCGGCGCATCAAGGCCGGCAGCGCCGCCAAGGGCGACGTGCTGGGTACGGCGCGGCTGGCCGGGATCATGGCCGCCAAGCGCACCGGCGAGCTGATCCCGCTTTGCCATCCGCTTGCCCTCAGCTCGGTCGCGGTCGAACTGAGCAGCGATGCCAAGCGCTCGCGGGTCGAGATCGCCGCCACCGCCAAGCTGACCGGCCAGACCGGAGTCGAGATGGAGGCACTGACCGCCGCCGCCGTCGCCGCGCTGACGGTCTACGACATGGTCAAGGCGATCGACCGCGGCATGATCGTCACCGATCTGCGCCTGACCCACAAATCGGGCGGCAAGTCGGGTCGGTTCGACCGGCGCTGAGATGATCCCGGTCGACGAAGCCCGCGCCCGCATCCTGGCGGGCCTTGCGCCGCTGGGGACGGAATCGGTGGCTCTTGCCGATGCCGCGGGCCGCGTGCTGGCGGCGCCGGTGGTGGCGCGGCTGACCCAGCCGCCCTTCGATGCCTCGGCCATGGACGGCTATGCCGTGCGCGCGGCCGATGCGGCGCAGATACCTGTGACGCTGCGGGTGATCGGCCAGTCGGCGGCGGGACACGGTTTCGCCGGAAGGCTGAACGCAGGCGAAGCGGTGCGGATCTTCACCGGCGCGCCGGTCCCGGCCGGAGCCGACGCCGTGGTGATCCAAGAGGACACCACCCGCCAGGCCGACCAGGTTACGATCCGCGAGGCGGCAAGGCCGGGGCGCCATATCCGCCGGGCCGGGCTCGACTTCACGGCAGGCTCCATCGGCATCCAGGCGCCCCGGCGCCTGACCGCGCGCGATATCGGCCTGGCGGCGGCGATGAATCAGCCTTGGCTGACGCTGCGCCGGCGGCCGCGCATCGCGCTTTTGGCCACGGGCGACGAGTTGGTGCGGCCGGGCGAGCCGCTGGGGCCCGACCAGATCGTCTGTTCGAATGCGCTGTCGCTGGCGGCGCTGATCCGCGCCGCCGGCGCCGAGGCGATCGATCTCGGCATCGCGCCCGACGATCGCAGCGCGCTGGGCCGCATGGTCGAGGGCGCGCGCGGCGCCGATCTGTTGGTGACCATCGGCGGCGCATCGGTCGGCGATCACGACCTGATCCGCGACGTGCTGGGCGAACAGGGACTGGAGCTCGACTTCTGGCAGGTCGCCATGCGCCCGGGCAAGCCGCTGATGTTCGGCAAGCTGGGTGCGACGCCGATGCTGGGCCTGCCCGGCAATCCGGTCTCGGCCCTGGTCTGCGGCCTGGTCTTCCTGCGCCCGGCCATCGACCGCCTGCTGGGCCTGCCGGAAGGTGCCCAGGCGATGGCGCAGGCGCGTCTTGGCAGCGATCTAGCCGCCAATGACCGCCGCCAGGACTATTTGCGTGCGACCCTGTCGCGCAGCGCCGATGGCGCCTTGGTCGCGACACCTTTTGCCACCCAAGACAGTTCGATGATTTCCCGCCTGGCATCGGCGGAGGCCCTGATCGTTCGCGCCCCCCACGCCGCTGCGGCCAAGGCCGGCGAAGCTGTGGATATCCTGGCCCTGGCCGCCGATCCCGTTGGGTTCTAAGCCCTTTGCCCGATTGTTCCGAAGTGCTTGACGAGGGTATCGGAACTTTGCTAGAACGATAAGTAAAGGATTCGAGGAGCGCCGTTTCGTTCGTCCGGGCGGCCCCTATCAACAGGAGAATACACATGCTGACCAAGAAGCAACATGAACTTTTGACCTTCATCAGCCAGCGCTTGGCGACCACCCATGTCTCGCCTTCGTTCGACGAAATGAAGGAGGCCCTCAATCTCAAGTCCAAATCGGGCATTCACCGCCTGATCATGGCGCTGGAAGAGCGCGGCTTCATCCGCCGTCTGCCGCATCGCGCCCGCGCGCTTGCCGTGATCAAGAACCCGGACGCTTCGCTGCCGCCGGGCGCACGCGGGGTCGAGAGCGCGGACAAGGTGGTCCAGCTGCCGCTTTATGGCCGCATCGCCGCCGGTACGCCGATCGAGGCGCTGTCGGACCGCTCGACCATGCTGGAAATGCCGGCCTCGATCCTGGGCAAGGGCGAACACTTCTGCCTCGAGGTGCAGGGCGATTCCATGGTCGAAGCCGGCATCCACGACGGCGATACCGTGCTGCTGGAAAAGACCGATGCCGCCGATACCGGTTCGATCGTCTGCGCCCTGATTGACGACCAGGAAGCCACCCTCAAGCGCCTGCGCCGCAAGGGCAATTCGGTTGCGCTCGAGGCCGCCAACCCCAGCTACGAAACCCGCATCTTCAACCCCGAACGGGTCAAGATCCAGGGCCGGTTGGTGGGGCTGTTCCGGCGCTATTGATTTTTCGCCCGACTTCACAAACCACGCCAGTTCATGCTGGCGTGGTTTTTTATTATAAATCAATATATTACAAGTAAATATAAATGTACTGGTTTGCCTTATCATCCCTTGGTGTGGCTGAACAAAATCTGAAACCGGCTGACCTGCTCGATGTAGTAGCCATTGGGCAGGCGCTTGATCGATTCCCCGCCGCAGATGTCGCGGCCGTCCTGGTTGACCAGCCAGGTCTCGTAGCTGCGGGCGTTGAAAAAGCCCCGGATCTGGGCCTCGCTGGAACCGCGCTTTTCCAGCGCTGCGCGGTCGATCTCGACCAAGACATGGGCCGGCGGCTTGACATCGAACAGCCGCGTGGCGCCGGCCAGCACCCGCGCCTCGCCCCCGCCGGCAGCGATGCGCAAGACCCGCGGCGGCTTGGGCAACGGCAAGAGCGGTATCAGATCGTCGATCCCCTGCCCGGCCTGGGCCTCCTCCAGCGACCAGGGCAGGCTGGCGACCGGCAGGCCGGGATTGACCATCAGATTGCGCGCCAGGGCTAGGCTTTCCTCGGGTCGGGTCTCGCAGGCCACCACCCGCCCCTCGGCCCCGACCCGCACCGAGGCCAAAAGCGAAAACCAGCCGGCGCCCGCGCCGACATCCAGAAACACGTCGCCCACCTGCAAGGCACCCATCAGCGCATCCGAAGTATGGCTCATGTAAAGCTTGCGCTGGGTCAGGCCGGCGCCGATCGCCTTGCTTTCGGGATGGCGCGGATCCAGCGCCAGGCGAAACTTGGCGGGGATGGAATTGTGCTCGAAACTGACCTGCAACAGGGTAATGGCGTCGCTCATCGGCTCAACGGCTCCTCGACCCCGAGCCGCCGCGCGTGCGGGCGGCTTCGGGCGGCACCTCCCTAGCCCATGGCCGCGTCCCGCGCCAGTCGCCGACGCTTTCCAGCCGCGGTCCGCCTGCCCCCAGCCACAGCGCGTGCGCGCCGCGGCGGCGCAGATCCTCGCCGTCGATCACCAGCCGCGCCGAGGGACAGCGCCCGCGCACCGGCAGCGCCGTGACTACGATCTCGGCCATGCGGCAATCCTCCTCGACCGCCCGCGCCGTGCGCGGCAACGCCACCACCCGCCCCTCGGTGCGCCAGACGCAACCCTCGATGTCGCAGCGCAGCCGGCCATCGGCCGAGACCCCGCCGCGCGGCCAGGGCAGCGCCCGGTCTTCGCCCGCGCGCCTTAGCCAAGTCTGGACCGCGAAATCGCCGCCGCGCGGCGCATCGACCATCAGCCCGCCCTCGGCCGACTTGATCGCCAGCGCCCGGCCTTCGGCGTCGACCAGAAGATCGGGCGTCGGCGTGACGAAGGGGCTGAGACAGCCGCCGACCACGCCCACCCAGCCCAATCGCCGCCAAGCCTGGCGCCAAAGGCACAGCCATAGCCCGCCCAAGGTTACCGCCGCCATGCCCCAAAGCGGCATCGCCGGCAGGGTCCAGGCCGCGCCCGGCCACGCCGCCACGGTCTTGGCCATGGCGCTCAGCAGATCGATGCCCAGGCCCAGGCCGGCCAAGGCCCAGCCGTCCAGGCCGAAGGGCATCAGCGCGAATGCCGCCACCACCAGCGGCATGACCCAGAAGCTGGCCACCGGCACCGCCAGCATGTTGGCGAACACTCCGAAGCTGGAAAACCGATCGAAGTGATAGGCGGCGTAGGGCGCGGTCGCCAGGCCCGCCACCAACGCCGTCAGCAGCGACAGCGCCAACCAATAAAGCCCGCCACGCACCGCCCCGCCTTCGGCCCGCCAGGCGCGCAGCCGAGCGCCATAGACCTCGTGAGCGGCGATCAAGGCCAGCACGGCGGCGAAGGACATCTGGAAAGAGGCACCCAGCAGCGCCTCGGGCGTCCACGCCAGCACCGCCAACGCCGCGATCGCCACCAGCCTCGGGCTGAAGGGCGAGCGATCGACCAGCACTGCCAGCAATCCGATCGACAGCATGACGAAGGAGCGCTGGGTCGGCACGCTGGCGCCCGAGATCAGCAGATAACCCAAAGCCGCCACCCAAGCGACCACGGCCGCGATCTTCTTCAGCGGCCAATACAGGGCGGCGTATTCGCTCAGCGCCAAGCCGCGCCGCACGACGGCAAATACGACGCCAGCCAGCAGCACGAAATGCAGGCCCGAGATCGACAGCATGTGCGCAAGGCCGGAATCCCGCCAGGCTTGCAGCAATTCCGGCGCGATCCCGCCCTGTTCGCCGGTCATCATCGCCGCGGCGATGGCGCCGCTCGCGCCGGGGATTGCCGCGCGCACATGGCGGGTGATGTCGTGGCGCAGGCGTTCGATCGCCTCGGTCACCGTGTTGCCGCCGCCGGTCTCGATCACCCGCACCTGGCCGGTGGCGTAACCGACCGCGCCCAGGCGCTGGAACCAGGCGTCGCGGGCTAAATCATAGGCGCCGGGAGCAGCCGGCTGCGGCGGCGGCAGAAGGAAAGCCGTCAGCCGCACTTGATCGCCCGGACGCACATCGGCCTGCCCCGCGCGCAGATTGACCCGGATGCGCGCCGGCATGCGCTCGCCGTCGAGCCGCGCGATCGCCAGCTTTTCCAGGATCAGGCGCGAACCCTCGGCGCGGTCCTGCACTTCGACCACGCGGCCCAGCACCGTGACCGGGCCGATGCGCCGCTCCAGCACCGGCGCCGCGCGGTCCGATGCCCGGTGCTGCACGATCGCCATGCCGCCGCCCAGCATCGCCAACCCCAGCGCCAGCGCCAGCACCTCGCTGCGGCCGCGGCCGATCCATCCCAGCGCCATCGCCAAAGCCATCGCCGCCGGCCCGACCCAGCCCGGCGGTTCGCTCGGCCAGGCGAAATAGAGCGCGATGCCGAGACCCATCGCCACCGGCAGCCACAACCCCCAGCGATCGTGCTCGGCCAGCAGCGCCGCGCGCCAGTCGGCGGCGGCGGCAAGGCGGGTCCACAATCGGCTCAGCGCGCTTGGCATGGTCCGCCAGCTTGGCTAGAACTCGGCGGCCTCGTAAAGCCCTTTTCGCGGATATCGCCATGCCGGCCCCGGTCACCCGCTTCGCCCCCTCGCCCACCGGCTACCTGCACATCGGCGGGGCGCGCACCGCGCTGTTCAACTGGCTGTTCGCCCGCCATCACGGCGGCAGCTTCCGGCTGCGGATCGAGGACACCGATCGCCAACGATCGACCGAGCCGGCGATCGCCGCCATCCTCGACGGGTTGCGCTGGCTGGGACTGGATTGGGACGGCGAGGTGGTGCACCAGTTCGCCCGCGCCGCGCGCCACGCCGAGGTGGCGCATGGGCTGCTGGCGGCGGGCAAGGCCTATCGCTGCTATTGCTCGCCCGAGGAGTTGGAGGCGATGCGCGCCAGCGCCAAGGCCGAAGGCCGGCCGGTGCGCTATGACGGCACCTGGCGCGACCGCGACCCGGCCGAGGCGCCGCCCGGGGTCAAGCCGGTGATCCGGCTAAAGTCGCCCCAGGACGGCGAGACCGTGGTCGAGGACAAGGTCCAGGGCCGGGTCGTGTTCGACAACCGCCAGCTTGACGACATGGTGCTGCTGCGCTCGGACGGCACGCCGGTCTACATGCTGTCGGTGGTGGTCGACGACTACGACATGGCGGTGAGCCACGTCATCCGCGGCGTCGACCATCTCAACAACGCCGCCCGCCAGATGCAGCTGATCCAGGCGCTGGGCTGGCCGGTGCCGGTCTATGCCCATATCCCGCTGATCCACGGCCCCGACGGCGCCAAGCTGTCCAAGCGCCATGGCGCGCTGGGGGTCGAGGCCTATCGCGACATGGGCTATCTGCCCGAGGCGCTGCGCAATTATCTCGCCCGCCTCGGCTGGTCGCACGGCGACGACGAGATCTTCACCACCGAGCAGGCCGTGGCCTGGTTCGATCTCGACCATTGCGGCCAATCGGCGGCACGCTTCGACTTCGCCAAGCTGGAGGCGGTCAATTACCACTATCTGCGTCAGGCCGATGCCGCACGTCTATGCGATCTGGCCGGCGCGCGGCTGGAAAAGGGTCTCGGCCGCAAGCTGGCGGATTTCGAGCGCGCCCGCTTGGCGGCGGCGATGCCGGGCCTGACGGAGCGCGCCAAGACCGTCGAGGAGTTGGCGGATTCGGCCCTGTTCCTGGTCGAGACGCGGCCGCTAAAATTCGACGACAAGGCCGCCAGGCTGCTCGATCAGACGGCGCGCGACCGCCTGATGCGATTGTCTCAAGCGCTATGGTCGGCTCAGGATTGGTCCGCGCCGGCATTGGAGAACGTGGTCAAGCGCTTCGCCGAGGTCGAGGCGATCAAGCTGGGCCAAGCCGCTCAGCCGCTGCGCGCCGCCTTGACCGGGCGCAGCGTTTCGCCGCCGATCTTCGACGTGCTGGCGGCGCTCGGACGCGAGGAAAGCCTGGCCCGGCTCAAGGACGCGACCGGCGCCTGATTCGGTCTATCCCGGCAATTCGGGCAGATCGACGAAAAAGGTCGCGCCGACGCCGACGGTCGATTCGAACCCGATCTTGCCGCCCTGGCCCTCGACCAGCGCCTTGGTGATGGCCAGGCCCAGCCCGGTGCCGCCGCTGCGCCGGGTATCCGAGGAATCGGCCTGAGCGAAGCGCTCGAAGATGCGGCCGCGGAATTCCTCGGGAATGCCGCTGCCCTGGTCGGCGACGCTGATCCGGAATCCATTGCCGTGCCGGGCCAATCCGATCTCGATCGTCTGGCCGGACTTCGAGAATTTGGCGGCGTTCGAGAGCAGGTTGTTCATCACCTGCATCAGGCGATCGGCGTCGATCCGCACGCGCGCGCGATCGAGCGCCGACACGAAGCGGTAGGTCACGTCGAACTGAGCGGCATAGGGCCGCACCGCGTCGACCGCCTGCGGAATCAGCGTCGCCAGATTGTGCGGGCTGAAATGGAATTCCAGGCGACCGGCCTCGATGCGCTGCAGATCGAGCACGTCGTTGACCAGCAGCGCGAGGCGCTCGGCATTGCGGTTGGCGGTGTCGACCAGGGTCTTGAGGCGCTCGGGCAAGGGTCCAGCCACCCCGCCGCCGATCAAACCAAGCGCTCCCTTGATCGAAGTCAGCGGCGTGCGCAATTCGTGGCTGACGGTCGACAGGAACTCGCCCTTGGCGCGATTGGCGGCCTCGGCCACCAGTCGCGCCGATTCCAGCTCGGTCACGTCCAACAGCGTGCAGACGGCGCGGGTGGGCTGTCCGTCGACATCGCGCTCGATCTCGAATTCCTCGCGCAGATGGCGGACCTTGCCGCCCGGCAGCACGACGCGATAGGAGCGCGTGCCGTGATGGCCGGGATAGTCCTCGATCAGCTTGAGGCTCGGGCGGTCATCGGGATGAACCGCCGCCATCCAGCTGCGCATGGTCAGGGGCGCATCGGATGCGAGACCGAACAGGGCGCGGGCATTGTCCGACCAGATGCGGGTATCGGCCACGAAGTCGATCACCCGCCAGCCCAATGAGGCGACGCGCTGGGTGGACTCCAGCAGCTTCTGGCGCTCGGCCAGGGTCTCTTGGGTGCGGATCAACGCGGTGATATCGCTGGCGGCGCCGCGATAGCCTTGGAAGCCGCCGGTACGATCGAAGATCGGCAGGCCGCTGGTGCGGAACCAGCGCACTTGGCCATCGCGCCGAACATAGCGCAGCACCACGTCGCGATAGGGTTCGCGGGCGGCCTCGGCCTCGGTGATGGCTTCGATATCGCCGCCGACCTTGGCCTCGGCCGCGATCGCCAGTTCCCTTCGAGTCTTGCCGATGGCCACGCCGGGTGGCTCGCCGGTGACCTTCTCGGCCCGGTCCGAGATGTAGGTAAAACGGAAATCGCGATCCATTTCCCACAGCCAGTCCGACATGGCCGCGGAAAACTGATCGAGCCGCCGCGCCTGTTCCGAAGCTTGCCGGCGCGCGCGCCGCTCGCCCCAAGCTACGCCGGCCACCAGCGCGACCGGCACGACCAAGGCAGGGACGATCCAAAGCCAAGTATCCATCGGCTTTCATCATCGCATCCGGGTCGTGCTTTTCCTAGTTTGCGCGACCGCTACGGGGTTCCGCCTATGGCTCCTTTCGGCGGCGGGTCTTTGGGTTATACTTGGGGTTCCTGGCCACCTGCGCCAATTTCGAGCGAGGTCACTCCATGTCCGATTCGGGCAAGAAAAAGAACACCGTCACCATCACCGACAACGCCACCGGCAAGTCCTACGAAATGCCGGTGATGGAGGGCACGATCGGGCCGCGCGTGTTCGACATCCGCAAGCTCTACGGCGATTCCGGGATGTTCACCTACGATCCCGGCTTCATGTCGACCGCAAGCTGCGAATCCCGCATCACCTACATCGACGGCGACGCCGGCATCCTGCTCTATCGCGGCTATCCGATCGAGCAGCTGGCCGAGAAGTCGGACTTCATCGAAGTGTCCTACCTGCTGATGCATGGCGAACTGCCCAACGCCGCCCAGCGCAAGACCTTCGAACACAACATCACCTATCACTCGATGGTGCACGAGCAGATGGCGTGGCTGTTCCGCGGCTTCCGCCGCGACGCCCATCCCATGGCGGTGATGTGCGGCGTGGTCGGCGCGATGTCGGCCTTCTATCACGACTCGACCGACATCAACGATCCGCACCAGCGCATGGTCGCCAGCCACCGGCTGGTGGCCAAGATGCCGACGCTGGCGGCGATGGCCTACAAGTATTCGGTCGGCCAGCCCTTCATGTACCCGCGCAACGACCTCAAATACGCCGAGAACTTCCTGCGCATGACCTTCGGCGTGCCGGCCGAGGACTACAAGGTCAACAAGGTCCTGGCCGACGCCATGGACAAGATCTTCATCCTCCACGCCGATCACGAGCAGAACGCCTCGACCTCGACCGTGCGCCTGGCTTCGTCCTCGGGCGCCAATCCCTTCGCCTGCATCGCCGCCGGCATCGCCAGCCTGTGGGGCCCGGCGCATGGCGGCGCCAACCAGGCGGTGCTGGAAATGCTGATGGAGATCGGCTCGGTCGACAAGGTGTCCGAATTCCTGCGTCAGGTGAAGGACAAGAACTCCAACGTCCGGCTGATGGGCTTCGGGCATCGGGTCTACAAGAACTTCGACCCGCGCGCGGCCGTGCTGCGCAAGTCGTGCCAGGAAGTGCTGGAAGCGCTCGGCGTCCAAAACGAGCCCTTGCTCAAACTGGCGATGGAGCTCGAGCGCATCGCCCGCGAGGACGACTATTTCGTCAAGCGCAAGCTCTATCCCAATGTCGACTTCTACTCCGGCATCATCCTGCGGGCGATGGGCTTCCCGATGTCGATGTTCACCGTCCTGTTCGCGCTTGCCCGCACCGTCGGCTGGGTGGCGCAGTGGAACGAGATGATCGCCGACCCGGCGCAGAAGATCGGCCGTCCGCGCCAGCTCTTTACCGGCAGCAAGCAGCGCGACTTCGTGCCGATGGCCAAGCGCGGCTAGCGGCGGCAAGGATCGGGGCGCGATGTCGGAACCGGCCGAACGCCGCACAAGGCACCTGACGCGGGGGTTGGCGTTGCCGCGCGTCGGCCGCGCCTTCGGCCAGCGTCCGCCCCTGGCCGCCAACGACAACCAGGCGCCGTTCGGCCCGCGCCTGCGCAGGCTGTTGTTCCTGGCCGCCCTGGCGGCGCTGGCGGCAGTCTATTTTTCCGGAGTTTGAGGCCGGCGCAGGGTTCGGCGCGCCGCCGCGTACAAATCAGCGGAGGTGAATCATGCGCTCGATCCTGCAAGCCGTCCTGTTCCTCGCCGGCCTCGTCCCGGCCCTGGCTCTCGCCCAGACCGAACTGCCCAGCCCGCGCCATTTCGAGGGCCGCATCGCCTACATGAAGACCCTGCTCGACATCAAGCCCGAACAGCAGGCGCTGTGGGCCAAGGTCGAGGACGCCATGCGCCAAGGCAATACCGCGGCGCGGGCGGTGATGGAGAAGTCGATCGCCGAACGCGACAAGATGGACGCGCTGCGGCGCCTGGAATTGCGGGCCGAGATGGCCGATGCCCACTCGGCCGGCGTCAAGCGTTTCGCCGAGGCCTTCAGGCCGCTTTATGCCGCGCTGTCCGACGATCAGAAGAAGCTGGCCGACGATTTGGTCGCCCGTCAGGGTCAGCGGCGCATGGGCATGATGCGCCGCGGTTGAACCAGGCCGACGGAGGTTTCAGGCGCGTTCGATCAACTCGATCCGGTAGCCGTCGGGATCTTCGATGAAGGCGATCACGGACCCGCCATGCTTCATCGGTCCCGGCGGCCGCGGGATCTTGACCCCGTCCTTGGCCAGGCGATCGCAGGTGGCGTGGATGTCGGGTACGCCGATGGCGATGTGGCCGTAGCCCGAGCCGATGGTGTAGGGCTCCTTCTGATCCCAGTTGTGGGTCAGTTCGATCACCGTGGCCGCGGTCTCCTCGCCGTAGCCGACGAAGGCCAGGGTGAAGCGGCCGGACGGAAAATCCTTGCGCCTGAGCACGCTCATGCCCAACAGCCGGGTGTAGAAATCGATCGACTTGTCGAGATCCAGCACCCGCAGCATGGTATGCAGCATGCGGAAGCGGCCGGTTTCGGCGTTCATCCTTTGCTCCTTTGCGCGATCTTCAGCACCGTGTCGGCGGCGCTCAGGCTGGGCGGCTGATCGCCCGGCCGCAGCAATTCCGCCATGCGCTCGCCCACTTCCAGTTGCGCCGCCCGCTCCTCGCCCTCGATCATAAGCGCCGCCACCGCCTCGGCCAAGCGTTCCGGCACGCAATCGGCCTGCAGCAGTTCCGGCACAACCGGCCGGTCCAGGATCAGATTGACCAGGTTGGCGTACTTGACCTTGACCACCGCGCGCACGATCAGATGAGTCAACCAATTGATGCGATAGGCGACCACGGCCGGCAATCGCGCCAGCGCCAGTTCCAGCGCCACCGTTCCCGAGGCCGCCAGCGCGGCGCGCGAGGCGGCAAAGGCGTCGTATTTTTCGCGCTCGTCCTCGATCACGATGCTCGGCACCGGCCAGGACGCAGCGACGGCACGGGCCTGCTCCGCCACCGCCGGCACGGTCGGCACCGCCGCCGTCAGCCCGGGAAAGCGCTCCTTCAGCATGGCCAGCGCGCCGCCGAAGGGCTCCGCCAGCCGCGCGATCTCGCCCCGCCGGCTGCCCGGCAGCACGGTCAAAAGCGGAGTCGTTTCGGCGATGCCGTGGCGCAGGCGGAAGATCGCGCCCTGGCCGCGTCCGGCCCCGCTTTCGACCACGGGATGGCCGACGAAGCTGGCGCCCAGGCCGACCCGTTCGAAATAAGGCGGCTCGAACGGCAACAAGGCCAGGAGATGATCGTAATAGCGGGCGATGCGCTTGGCCCGCCCCGGCCGCCAGGCCCATACCGTCGGCGCGACGTAATGCACCAGCGGAATGCCCGCGCCCCTGAGCAGCATCGCCACTTCGAAGCTGAAGCCCGGCACGTCGATGGTGACCACCACGTCCGGGCGCTCGCGCTTCGCCAGCGCCGCGGTCTGGCGCATGCGGCGCAGCAGATTGAACAGCCGCGGCAGCACCTCGGCGATGCCGACCACCGCCAATTCCGAAAACGGAAACAGGCTGGCGAGTCCCTGCCCCGCCATCAGCGGGCCGCCGACGCCGATGAAGCGCACCCGGCCCATGGTCCGCAGCTTGAGCGCCGCCATCAGCCGGGCGCCGAGCACATCGCCCGAGGGCTCGCCCGCCACCAGCATGACGGTCAGGCCGGCCTCAGCCATCGCTCTCGGCCGCGATGCCGATCACGAACAGGCCGCTCTCGTCGGCCGCGCGCGCGACGCCCGGGCGGTCGACCACCAGCGCGCCGCCGGCCTCGACCGCGATCCCGGCCAGCCCGGCCGCGGCCGCTTCGCGCACCGTATCGACGCCGATGGTCGGCAGATCGACGCGTCGCTCCTGGCCCGGCTTCCTGAGTTTCACCAATACCCCGCCTGGCCCCGGCTGGCGCAATGCGCCGCAACGCCGGATCAACCCGTCCGTACCCTCGGCCGCCTCGATTCCCAGCACCCGGCCTTGCTGGACAATGGCGCCCTGGCCGACGTCGAAACGGCCCAGCCCGCGCAACAGCGCCACCGCACGGGCGATGTCGGCCTTGGCTTGGTCGTCCGGCTGCCGGGTCCCCAGCGCGCCCGCCGGCGCCGCCAGTTCGGCCAAGATCTGATCGGCGCCGAGGACGCCGAAGCCCTCGGCCTCGAATTCGGCGACGATCACCCGCAGCAGCGCATCGTCCCCGCCCTGCGCCGCGACCAGCTTGGGCAGCAGCGTCAAGCCTTTCCAGTCGGGCCGAATCTCGCGCCATGCCGGGCGCGCCAGCCGCCCGCACAGCACGATTTCGGCGCAACCGGCGCCGCGCAAGGCTTCGAACAGTTTGCCGACTTGGGTCAAGTTGACGCGCGCATGCGGCGCCTGGAACAGCCGCGGATCGTCGGCAAAGCCCTCGAAGGCGACAATGAAGGGATCGCGGCCCTGGGCGCGTCCGGCTTCGAGCAGCAATCCGGGCAGCGGACCCGACCCGGCCAGGATGCCCAGCCTAGGGGGCACGTTCGGCGCGCGGCTGGCAGATCGAGCGGCTGGTGTCGGCGCGGATGAAGGCGACGATGTCGCCGACCACCGCCGAGGCCTTGAACATCTCGGCGACGTCGTCGACCCGCTCCTGCAGCGTGCCTTCCTCGGCGAACAGCAGCCGATAGGCCGCGCGCAGGTCGTGGATCTCCTCGCGCGAGAAGCCGCGGCGCTTGAGCCCGACGACATTGAGGCCCATCAGCCCGGCGCGATTGCCGATCGCCAGCCCGAACGGGATGACATCGTTGTCGACCCCCGACATGCCGCCGATCATGGCGTGCTTGCCGATGCGCACGAACTGATGCACCGCCGAAAGACCGCCCAGGATGGCGTGGTCGTCGACCCGCACATGACCGGCAATCGCGGCATGGTTGGCCAGCACGACGTGATTGCCGACCACGCAGTCATGGGCGACATGGCTGCCGGCCATGAACAAGCCGTCGTCGCCGACCCGGGTTTCGAGATGGTCGCCCTTGGTGCCGGGGTTCATGGTGACGTGTTCGCGGATGACGTTGCGCTTGCCGATCGTCAGGATCGAATCTTCGCCGGCGTATTTGAGGTCCTGCGGCTGATGGCCGATCGAGGCGAAGGGGAAGATCACCGTGCCTTCGCCGATGGCGGTGCGGCCGGCGACGACGACATGCGATTTGAGTTCGACGCCGGCCGCCAACCTAGCGCCCTTGCCGACCACGCAATAGGGACCGATCGTGGCGGCGGCGTCGATCTCGGCGCCGGCCTCGACCACGGCGGTGGGATGGATGCGGGCCATCGGCCTAGCGCTCCGCGATCATAGCGGTGAAGGTGGCCTCGGCCACGGTCTTGCCCTCGACCTTGGCCTCGGCCGAGAAGCGCCAGACATTGCCGCGGCTGTGCTCGCGCTTGACGTGGATGCGCATGGTGTCGCCGGGCGTCACCGGCCGCCGGAAGCGCGCATGGTCGATGCTCATGAAGTAGACCAGCTTGCCCTCGGATGCCCCGCCCAGCGTCGCCACCACCAGCACGGCCGCGGTCTGCGCCATGGCCTCGACGATCATCACCCCGGGCATGATCGGCCGGTCGGGAAAGTGGCCCTGGAAATGGGGTTCGTTGAACGACACGTTCTTCACCCCGACCGCCGACTCTCCGGCCACCATGTCGACGACGCGGTCGACCATCAGCATCGGATAGCGGTGCGGGATCATCTTGAGGATGCGCAGGATGTCGGCGGCCTCGATGGTCGCCGCGGCAGGCGCGGTCTCGGTCATGGGTCCTCCTCTTGACGCCCCTTGGCCAGTTTCTCCAGCGCCAGGGTTTGGCGGTGCCAGTCGCGGATCGGCACCGCTGGGCTGCCGCCCATCTTGGCGCCGGGCGGCACGTCGCGCATCACGCCGGCCTGGCCCGCGATCTGGGCGCCGGCGCCGATGCGCAAATGGCCGGTGAGCCCGGCCTGGGCCGCCACCACCGCGAAATCGCCCAGCACGGTCGATCCGGCGATGCCGCTTTGCGCGATCAGGATGCAGCCGCGCCCGAGGCGGACGTTATGTCCGATCTGCACCAGATTGTCGATCCAACTGCCGGCGCCGATCTCGGTATCGGGTCCGGCGCCGCGATCGATCGTGACGTTGGCGCCGATCTCGCAATCGTCGCCGATCAGCACGCGCCCGAGTTGGGGCACCTTGACGTGCCCCTTGGGATCGGGCGCGAAGCCGAAACCGTCCTGACCGACGCAAGTCCCTTGATGAATGGTGACGCGATCGCCGATCAGGCAATAGGCCAAGTGAACGCCGGCGCCGATGCGGCAATCGGCGCCCAGCCGCACCTCAGGCGCCAGCGTCGCCCCGGCGCCGATGACGCAGCGCGGACCGATCTCGACGCCGCGCTCGATCACCGCGCCTGCGGCCACCGCCGCCCCCTCGCCCAATCGCGCCGAAGGATCGACATGCGCGCCGGCCGAGATGCCGGGCTCGGGACGCGGCGCCGGATAGAACGCCTGGGCGATGCGGGCATAGGCCAAATAGGGTGCCGCGCTCAGCATCCGCGCCGAGCCCAAGGGCGCGCGCGCCGCATGGCGTTCGGACAGGATCACGGCGCCGGCCTTGGTGGTGGCCAGCGCCTCGAGATATTTGGGATTGTCGACAAAGCTGATGTCGCCGGGGCCGGCCCGATCGAGCGGCGCCACATCGACCACCATGCGCGCCGGATCGACGCCTTCAGCCAGCCTTGCGCCGACGCGCTCGGCCAAGGCGCCCAGCGCGAACGGTCCCGAGCGGACGAAGAATCGCGGATCCGCCATGCCGCGCCCGCTTTATTCCGGCCGGGGAACGGCGATCTTGGGCGTGCGGCGGTTGAGCTCCTCCATCACCTGCGGGGTGATGTCGAGCTCGGCCCGCGCCCAGGGAATCTGGTTCTTTTCCAGCACGACATTGAAGCCGCGGCTTTGCGACATCGGCGTCACCGCCTCGAACACGGCGCGGCTGAACTGGTCGCGCGCCGCCACCTGGACGCGCTCCAGGCCGCGCATGCGCTCCTGGAGGCGGCGCTGCAGTTCGCCATAGCGCTGCTGGAAGGCGCGCTGGCGTTCGGCGAAGGCATCGGGCGTCAGCACGGTGCGCTGGCGCGCCAGCTCCTGTTCCTGGGCGCGCAAGGACTCCTCGTCCTTCTGCACCTCGGCCTGAATGGCGCCACGAAACCGATCCATCTGCGTCTGGATGTCCTTGCCGGCCAGCGACTCGCGAACCAGAAAACTGGTGTCGACCACGGCGATCACCGCCGGCGGCAATCCTTGCGCCAGCGCCGCGCCGGCCGACACCCACAGCGCCAAACCTGCCGCCCAAGCTGCCTTCATGGCGTACTCCTTCCACCGATCCCGCCGCGACATGCTTCCGTCGCAAGCGCGCCTGATCTAGCAGGCCATGCCCGAAAACGCCAGGAGCCGACCGCTCAGAACCGCGTGCCGAAGCTGATGCGCAGGATCTCGGTGCGATCGAAGGGTTCCTTGACCAGGGCCCAACCGAGATCGATCGCCAACGGCCCCAGCGGCGTCTTCCAGGTCATGCCGACCCCGGCCGAGACCCGCGGATCGCCGGTGTCGAGGATGCCAGTGCCGCTTTCGTCCGACTTCGCCAGCGAACCTACGTCGACGAAGCTGCGGCCGAGCACGCCCAGTTCCTTCGGGAAACCCAGCGGGAAGCGATATTCGCCGCTGGCGGTGTAGAACATGGTGCCGCCGAGCGCGTCGCTGGTGGCCTGGTCGCGCGGACCGATGCCGGCGGAACGGAAGCCGCGGAACGAGTTGCCGCCGAGATAGAAGCGTTGCGGGATGCGCACGTTCTCGCCCAACCCGAAGACCATGCCTTCGGACAGCAGCAGGGCGGCGGTGGAATCGTCGCCGACCGGATAATAGAAGCTGTAGTCCGAGGTCAGCCGCACCAGGTTGATGTCGCCGCCCAGCCCGGCATATTCCTGGGCGAAGCGAATGTAGTAGCCGTCGGTCGGATCGATGCGGTTGTCGCGCCGATCGTAGGTGATGACGTGGCCGATTTCGGACGAGGTGAACGAGCCCTGCTGTCGCTTGACGAAGCGCGAGGCGTTGGTGCCGACATTCTCGATGGTGTCGGTACGCAGGGTGTAGCCGAACCCCTGCGACAGGAATTCGGTCAACGGGTAGTTGGTGCGCACCCGTCCCAGCTGGGTGCGATCGTCGAACGAAGCCTCGCGCTGACGGTTGCGCTCGCGATCCATCAGCTCGAAGCTCATCGCCATGTTGCGGTCCATGAAATAGGGCTCGATCAGGGCGAAATCCGCCTGGGTACGGCGGGAGGAGAGCGTGTATCCCAGCCGCATGTCGCGGCCGGTGCCGAGCAGGTTGCGTTCGCGAATGCCGATCTCGCCCAGCAGGCCGTCGGCGGTCGAGAAGCCCAGCCCGATCGACAGCTCGCCGGTCGACTTCTCGCGCACGTCGATCGCGACCACGGTCTTGTCGGGCGCGCTGCCGCGCACGTTGCGGACCTCGACCCGTTCGAAGTAGCCCAGGCCGATGACGCGCTGGCGCGATCGCCGCAGCTTGGCGGCGTTGAAGGCGTCGCCCTCGGCCAGCCGGAATTCGCGCCGCACCACGCGATCGAGCGTGCGGACGTTGCCGGTGATGTCGATCCGCTCGACGTAGATGCGCTGGCCCTCGCCGATGCGATAGACCACGTCGATGATGCGGCGCTCGCGATCGCGCTTGATCTCGGGCCGAACGTCGGCGAAGGCATAGCCGCGCGAGCCGACTTCGGTGGTCAGCGCCTGCACCGAGCGTTCGACCTCGTCGGCATCGTAGGTCTCGCCCTGCAGCGTCGTCACCGCCGCCACCACGTCCTCGGCCGGTAGGGCGCGGATCTCGCTCACCACGCGGACGTCGCCGAAGCGGTAGATCTCGCCCTCCTCGAGCGCGAAGGTGATGAAGAAATCGCGCCGGTCGGGCGAGAGTTCGGCATAGGCCGCCAGCACCCGGAAATCGGCGTGGCCCTTCGACAGGTAGTAGCGGCGCAGCTCCTCGCGATCGACCGTCAGCCGGTCGGGGTCGTAGATGTCGTCGGTGGTGAAGATCCGGTACCAGCGGGATTCGCGGGTCTGGACGATGTCGCGCAGCTTGGCATCGGCGAAGCGGCGGTTGCCGATGAAGTTGATGCGGCGGATGCCGGTGGGTTCGCCCTCGACGATCTCGAACACCAGGTCGACCCGGTTCTGCGGCAACTGCACGATCTTGGGTTCGACCGCGGCGGCGAAACGGCCGTTGCGGCGGTACATTTGCAGCAGCCGCTGCACGTCGGCCTGGACGCGGGTGCGGGTGTAGACCACGCGCGCCCGCAGCTGGATCTCGGCCTCGAGCACCTTGCTTTCGAACCGCCGGTTGCCCTCGAAAGCGATGCGGTTGATGACCGGGTTCTCGACCACCCTCACCACCAGGTCGGGCCCCTCGCGGCGGATGGCGACATCGGCGAACAATTGGGTGGCGAACAGCGCCTTGAGCGAACGGTCGACCTTGTCGGCATCGATCGGTTCGCCCGCGCCCAGCGCCATGTAGGAGCGCACGGTCTCGGGATCGATGCGCTGGTTGCCCTCGACCCGCACCTCGCGGATGGTGAAGCCCTGGCCGAAGGCGGCCACTGCCCACAGCCACAGCGCGAAAACGCTCGCCCACCTCACGAGAACAGGCTCCCCAAAGCGTCGGCGATCAGGCGCAGCACGTAGCGGTCGTTCCAGGTGCCGAGCACGAACAGCGCCAGCACCAAGCCGAGGCCGATGCGGGCGGCGATCTCCTGCGCCCGCAGCGACAGGGCGCGACCCCGTACCGCCTCGATGGCGTAGGCGGCGAGATGGCCGCCATCGAGCAATGGCACCGGAAACAGGTTGATCAGGCCGAGACTGACCGACATGTAGCCGACAAAGGCGACCAAGGCGGCGAACCCGCTCTTGGCCATCTCGCCCGAGATGTGCGCGATGCGAAGCGGCCCGCCCAATTCGTCGAGCGGCCGCGTGCCGGCGAACATCTGGCCGATGGCGGTCATGATGGCGCCGCCGGTATGCCAGGTCTCCATCGCACCGTGCCACAGCGCCGCCACCGGTCCGAGCCGACGGATCTCGACGCCGGCCTGGCTGATGCCCAGCAGCCCGATGTCGGATTTGTTGCCCCAGCGATCGACCAGCGTGCGCCGGCCGATCGTGGCGGTCAGCGACCGACGCGTGCCCTCGCGCTCGATCTCGAACGCCAGCGTCTCGCCCGGCCGCAAGCGCACCACGCGCTGCAGATCCTGGAAGCGCTCGATGCTCGAGCCGCCCGCGCTCAGCACCCGGTCGCCCGACCGCAGGCCGGCGGCGGCGGCGGCGCTGTCGGGCTGGACCTCGCCCACCACCGGCGGCGTGAAGGCCACCCCCAGGCTCAGCGCCAGCCCGGCATAGACCACGGCGGCGAAAACCAGATTGGCCAAGGGTCCGGCGACGACGACGAAGGCGCGCTGTCCGACCGTCTTGCAGGGAAAGGCCACCGCGCGCTCGGCTTCGTTCAGCGCGCCGGTTTCGCCCGGCATCGACGCCGCGTCGGCATCGCCGAAGAACTTGACGTAGCCGCCGATCGGGATCCAGGACAGCCGCCAGCGCGTGCCGTGACGGTCGTCGAACCCCCAGATCTCGGGTCCGAAGCCGATCGAGAATACCTCGACCCGGATGTCGCAGCGCCGCGCCGCCAGGTAATGACCCAGCTCGTGGACGAACACCAGCACCGTCAGCACCACCAGGAACGCCGCCAGCGTGTAGGCGAAATCGCCCGACAGATCGATCAGCCCGCCCATACCCTACCTTTTTTGCGCCAGCTCGTTCGCCCGCGCGCGCGCGCGTCGGTCGACCGAACGCAGCGATTCCAGCGACGTTAGCGGCCCTGCGGGTCCCTCGTCCAGCACCGATGCGACCAGGGCCGCGATGTCGAGGAAGCCGATACGGCCGCCCAAGAAGGCTTCGACCGCGACTTCGTTGGCGGCGTTCAGCACCGCCGGCGCCGCCCCGCCCGCGCGCAGCGCCTGGCGCGCCAGCCTGAGCGCCGGAAAGCGCGTCTCGTCCGGAGCCTGGAAGGTCAGCCGCCCGATCGCCGCCAGATCGAGCCTGGGCGCCGGGCCGGCGATGCGATCGGGCCATCCCAGCGCATAGGCGATCGGCGTGCGCATGTCGGGCGCGCCCAGCTGGGCCAGCACCGAGCCATCGACGTATTCGACCAGGCTGTGGACGATCGACTGCGGATGGATCAACACCTCGATCCGCGGTTCGGGCACCGGAAACAGCCAGGCGGCCTCGATCAGCTCGAGGCCCTTGTTCATCAGCGTGGCGGAATCGACCGAAATCTTGGCGCCCATCGACCACACCGGATGGGCGATGGCCTGGTCGGGCGTGACCCGCGCCAGCGCCTCGGCCGGCGCATCGCGGAACGGTCCGCCGGAGGCGGTCAGGAGGATGCGCGACACCCGCTCGGCACGCGCGAAATCGAACACCTGGAAGATGGCATTGTGCTCGGAATCGACCGGCAACAGCGTGGCACCGCAAGCCTTGACCCGTTCGACCACCAGCGGTCCGGCGGCGACCAAAGTCTCCTTGTTGGCCAGCGCGACGATGCGCCCGGCCTCGATCGCCGCCATGGTCGGCTCCAGCCCGGCATATCCCACGATCGCCGCCATGGTCAGATCGGCCGGGCGGCGCGCCGCTTCGATCAATGCCGCGCGGCCGGCGCCCGCCTCGATACCCGAGCCCGCCAGCGCCGCCTTGAGATCGGCGTGGCGCGCCTCGTCGCCGATGGCGGCGAAACGCGCGCCCAGCCGCCGCGCATCCGCCGCCAGCCGCTCGACATTGCGCTGCGCGGTCAGCGCCTCGACCTGAAAGGCGCCGGGATGGCGCGAAAGCAGATCAATCGTGCTCTGTCCAACCGAACCGGTCGCGCCCAGAATGCTGATCCGGCGCGGGCGACGATGCGCCGCCAGCGCGATGGTCGACGCGCCGCTCACCACGCGCCTCCAAGCCGCGCCGCCGCCAGCGCCAAGGCCATCGCCACCACGCCGTCGACCCGATCGATCACGCCGCCATGGCCTGGGATCAGCGCTCCGCTGTCCTTGACTCCGGCCCGGCGCTTGAGGGCGGACTTGAACAGATCTCCGGCCTGCGCCACCAGCGCCAGCCCGGCTCCGATCAGCGGCAATCTTTCGAGCGGGAGATGGTCCTGCGCCAGCCAGCCGACCGCGGCCGCGGCAGCCACGCCGCCGGCCAGGCCCGACCAGGTCTTGCCTGGGCTGATGCCGGGGGCAAGTTTCGGGCCGCCGACGCTGCGGCCGACGAGATAGGCGCCGATATCGGTCGCCCACACCGCCACCAAGCCGAACAGCAGGATATCGCGCCCAAGCACGGGATCGGTCCTCAGCCATGCCAAGGCCGCCACCGGCAAGCCGACATAGAGCGCGCCCAAGCCCGCGCCCGGGCTCGCCAACACCGCCATCACCGCAGCCGCGATCGCGACCAGGACCGTCACCGCGATCACGGATTGGCTTGCCCCTAGGGCAACCACGATCACGGCCAGGACCGCAGTCGCCGCCTGGGACCATGCCGGCGCGCCGACCAGGCGCCGCCACTCCCCGGCCATCAGCACGCCCGCCACCGCCACCAGCAGTCCCCAGAGCCAACCGCCCGCGAACAGGCACCCCAGCGCCGCCGGCGCCAGCACCAGCGCCGATGCCAGCCGCAGCCCGAAATCGCGTCCCGGAGCGGCGCGGGACTCAGCTCCCGCCATAGCGCCGTTCGCGGCGATGATATTCGGCGACGGCATCGGCCAGGCACTGGCGATTGAAGTCCGGCCACAGCACCGAAGTGAAGATCAACTCGGCATAGGCCGCCTGCCAAAGCAGGAAATTGGACAGCCGCTGCTCGCCCGAAGTGCGGATGATGAGATCGGGCGGCGGGATCTCGGCGGTGTCGAGCGCGGCCGCAAACCGCGCCTCGTCGATTTCGTCCGGCTCGAGCCGGCCGGCGGCAGCTTCGCCGGCCAGACGCCGCGCCGCGCGCAGGATCTCGTCATGGCCGCCGTAATTGATCGCCAGCACCAGATCCAGCCGCCGATTGTCGCGCGTACGAGCTTCGGCTTCGCCGATCAGCCGCACGATGTCGGGCGCGAGCCGCTTCCGATCGCCGATGAAGCGCAGCCGCACCCCGTTGCGGCTCATGCGATCGATTTCGGTGGTGAGATGGATGCGCAGCAGCCCCATCAAATCGTCGACTTCCTCGGCCGGGCGCTTCCAGTTCTCGGACGAAAAGGCGTAGAGCGTCAAATAGCGGATGCCCATCTCGGCGCAGGACTCGACGATGGTCCGCACCGCGTCGGCACCGCGCTTGTGGCCGGCGACACGCGGCAGTCCGCGCGCCTTGGCCCAGCGCCCGTTGCCGTCCATGATCACGGCGACATGGGCGGGCGATGGCGGCGCGGCGGCGGATTGCGGTGCGGGCTGCATCGCGGGAGCCGGATCGTTCAGACCTGAAGGATGTCCTTTTCCTTGGCCGCCAACGCCTCGTCGACGCGCTTGATTTCGGCGTCGGTCATCTTCTGCACTTCGTCGTGCTTCTTGCGGGCGTCGTCCTGCGACAGCTTGCCGTCCTTTTCCAGCTTCTTGACGCGTTCCATGCCGTCGCGCCGGACGTTGCGCACCGCCACCCGCGCCGCCTCGGCGTATTTATGCGCCAACTTGGACAATTCCTTGCGCCGCTCCTGGGTCAGCTCGGGCAAGGGCACGCGCACGGTCTGGCCTTCGGTCACCGGATTGAGCCCGAGCCCGCCGCCGCGGATCGCCTTGTCGACCGCCTGCACCAGCGAGCGGTCCCACACCTGCACCGACAGCATGCGGGCATCGACGACGTTGATGTTGGCGACCTGGTTGAGCGGCATGTCCGAGCCGTAGGCCGAGACCTTGACCGGCTCGAGCAGCGCCGGCGTCGCCCGGCCGGTGCGCAGGCCGACGAATTCCTTCTTCAGCGTGTCGATGGCGCCGTCCATGCGCTTGCGCAGATCGCTGAGATCGCTCGACTCCGCCATGGTCAACCCTCCTCGGCGATGGTGGTGCAGACCGCCTCGCCGCGCATGACGCGGGCGAAAGCCCCGGCCTGATGGATGGAGAATACCACGATCGGGATGCGGTTCTCGCGCATCAGCGCGATGGCGGCGCCGTCCATCACCTTGAGATCGCGCGCCAGCACCTCGGTGTAGCTCAGCTGGTCGTAGCGCTTGGCGCCGCGCACCTTCTTGGGATCGGCCGAATAGACGCCGTCGACCTGGGTGGCCTTGAGCAGCGCCTGGCAGTTCATCTCGGCTGCCCGCAGCGCCGCGGTGGTGTCGGTGGTGAAGAAAGGATTGCCGGTGCCGCCGGCGAAAATCACCACCCGCCGCTTGCCGATATGGCGCAGGGCACGGCGGCGGATGAAGGGCTCGCACACCGCATCCATGCGGATGGCGGATTGGACGCGGGTGTCGACCCCGGCGCGCTCGAGCGCGCTCTGCAGCGCCAGCCCGTTGATCACCGTGCCCAACATGCCCATGTAGTCGGCGGTGGCGCGCTCGATGCCGCGCCCGGCCGCGACCACGCCACGGATGACGTTGCCGCCGCCGATGGTGACGCAGACCTCGACCCCCAGCTTGACCACCGCCTTGATCTCGGCGGCGATGCGGCCGACGGTACCGGGATCGATGCCGTGGCCCTGCGCGCCCATCAGCGCCTCGCCCGAGATCTTGAGCATCACCCGGCGATAGACCGGCTTGGCCATCGACATGCCTCTACGATTCGTTGGGACCGGAGTCTGCCACAACCCGCCCCCGCACGACTAGGGCACGATCGATCGGTCTTGAACCGCAAGGTTCAGGACCAAACCGCCCGGCTCCAGAACCGGCGCAGCCGATCAGCGCGCGGCGGCGGCGACTTCGGCGGCGAAGTCTTCCTTGCGCTTTTCGATGCCTTCGCCGAGGGCGAAGCGGCGGAAGCCGGCCACCGCGATCGGCTGGCCGGCCTGCTTGGCCGCGGCCTCGACCGCCTTGGCGACGCGGCTTTCGCCGTCGATGACGAAGGTCTGCTCCAGCAGCACGACATCCTGGTAGAACTTGCGCAGCCGGCCTTCGACCATCTTGGCGACGATCTCGGGCGGCTTGCCGGAATCCTTGGCCTGCTCGGCCAGCAGCGCGCGCTCGCGCTCGACCGCGGCCGCATCCAGGCTCTTGACGTCGAGCGACTGCGGATTGGCGGCGGCGACGTGCATCGCCAGCTGCTTGCCGAAGCCCTCCAGCTTGGCCGCCTCGGCGGCCGATTGCAGGCCGACCAGCACGCCGATCTTGCCCAGACCGGGGGCGACCTGGTTGTGGACATAGCCCACCACCGCGCCCTGCCCGACCGTCACCTGGTCGAGCCGGCGCAGCGCCATGTTCTCGCCGATGCTGCCGATCAGGTGCTGCAGCTCGTCGCCGACGTTGCGACCGCTGCCGGGATAGGCCAGGGCCTTGAGCCGCTCGAGATCGCCGCCCGCCCCCAACGCCAACTCGGCGGCGGTGCGGACGAAATTCTGGAAAGCATCGCCACGGGCGACGAAGTCGGTCTCGGCGTTGACTTCCAGCACCACGCCCTTGGTGCCGGCGACCTTGACCGCCACCAGCCCGTCGGCGGCGACGCGCCCGGCCTTCTTGGCGGCCGAAGCCAGGCCCTTGGCGCGCAGCCAGTCGATCGCCTTCTCCAGGTCGCCGGCGGTCTCGCCCAGCGCCTTCTTGCAGTCCATCATGCCGGCGCCGGTCTTGTCGCGCAGGTCCTTGACCAGGGCCGCGGTGATCTCAGCCATGGCTCGCTCCTTGTTTCGAGAAAGAACTGTCGGTTCGCGGCCTCAGGCCGCCGGCTGCTCGCCGGCCGCGGCCGCGGGCGCCTCGGCGACCGCCTCGACCGGGGCCTGCTCGGCCGCGCCGAGGTCGCCGCCCGAACGCGCTACCTCTTCCTGGATGCCGGCCAGAACCGCGCGCGCCACCAGATCGCAATACAGCGACACTGCCCGCAGCGCGTCGTCGTTGCCCGGAATCGGATAGGTCACCCCGGCCGGATCGGAATTGGAATCGATCACCGCCACCACCGGGATCCCCAGCCGCGAGGCTTCCTGGATGGCGATCGCTTCCTTGTTGGTGTCGATCACGAACATCATGTCGGGCAGGCCGCCCATGTCCTTGATGCCGCCCAGCGCGCGGTCGAGCTTTTCGCGCTCGCGGGTCAGCTGCAGCAATTCCTTCTTGGTCAGGCCGGTCTGCTCGGCGGTAAGCTGCTCGTCGAGCGCGCGCAGCCGCTTGATCGACTGCGAGATGGTCTGCCAGTTGGTCAGCATGCCGCCCAGCCAGCGGTGGTTGACGTAGTACTGGCCGCAGCGCTTGGCCGCCTCGGCCACCGCGTCCGAGGCCTGGCGCTTGGTGCCGACGAACAGCACGCGACCGCCGGCCGAGACGATCTTGCGCAGCTCGTCGAGCGCCCGGTGCAGCATCGGCACGGTCTGCTGCAAATCGATGATGTGGATGTTGTTGCGCGCGCCGTAGAGGAACGGCGCCATGCGCGGATTCCAGCGCCGGGTCTGATGGCCAAAATGGACTCCGGCCTCGAGCAATTGGCGCATGCTAAAGCTGGGCATCACGGACATGCCGTGTCTCCTTTTCCGGTTGTTCCGCCGCGGGGCATGTCATCCCGGTCTGACCGGGACACCGGAGCGATCGCCCGGGTGGGCGAGCGCGACCCCGCGTGTGGGTTAGGGTTGCGAACCGCCGGGCTTCTACCCCTCCCGGCGCGGAAAATCAAGCCATCAGGCGGCGTTGCGAGTCGGGCGCTGGGGTCGCGGCTTGATCGGCAGGCGGACGATGGCGGTGGTGCCGGCACCAGCCTGGCTCTTGAGTTCGAGATCGCCGCCCAGCACGCGTGCCAGGCGCTTGGAGACCGGCAGGCCAAGCCCGGTGCCCTGGCCCTCGCGCCGGCCCTTGCCGCGGCCGAAGGGCTGCATCACCCGGCCGATGTCCTCGGCCGGAATGCCCGGACCGGTGTCGGCCACGATCACCGCCACCGAGCCGCGCTCGGGCGATTCGGCGCGCAAGGTGATCGATCCACCCGAGGGCGTGAACTTGACCGCATTGCCGACCAGATTGACCAGGATCTGTTTCAGCCGGCCGGGATCGGTCTGGATGGTCTTGAGCCCGGGCGGCACCACCCGGGTCATCCGCAGCTTGCCCTTCTGGGCCTGGATCTCGAACATCCGCGTCACGTCGTCGATCACGTCGGCCAGATCGACCGTGGCGATCTCGGTCGCCATCTGCCCGGCCTGGGCCGAATAGAGATCGAGCAGATCGTTGGTCACCCGCATCAAATGCCGCGAGGCCTCGACGATGCTGTTGGCATAGTCGAGATAGCGCCGGTCGCCCAGCGGACCGTAGGTCTCGCTCGACATGATCTCGGCAAAACCCGAGATGGCGTTGAGCGGCGAACGGAATTCGTGGACGATCGCCGCCGGCACTTCGGCCGAGCGGCGTTCGCGCTCATGGGCATCGGCCAGTTCGCGCACCAGCCGGTCGTGCGCGGTCTGCAACAGCCCGAGGCCTTCGCGCAGCCGGTCGATGCGCTCGCGCACCGCCGCCGAATCCTCGGCACCCTTGACCGCGAGTTGCCGCCGCAGCACGCCGATCTCGGCCGCCAGGCGCAGCACGTCGGCGCGGCTGCGGATCGGATCGTCGGCCCGCACCACGGCGTCGGTCCAGCCGGATTCGATCTCGCCCCCCGGTGCCAGCGCCGTCCAGGCGATCACTGCCATGCTGTGATCGCCGCGCAGCCCGGCAATCTCCTTGAGCCAAGCCAAGCCCTTGGCGTGACGCAGATCGACGATCGCCAGCGCCGGACGCGCGCGCCCCAGCGCCAGGCGCAAATCGGATTCCTGGTCGCCGACCGCGACCGACATGAATCCCGAAAATCTCAGATTGGCGACCTCGTCGGGCCCTACGCCCAAGGTCAAGATCGAAGCGTCACGCCAGATATCAGTCACAGCCGACCCTCTCCCGCCCCGGGGCTTAGACCCGACTCCAGATGCTCGGCAACCACGCGGTTGTAATTGAAACCACCAGGGCGTGCAAGGTGATTTACCCGTAGCTCGGATCAAAACTCGCGCAAATCGACTACGCCCTTCTCGGCCTTGATGGCACCGCGCACGGCCGGTCCCAAGGCGTACGCGCGTGAAAGCACGTACTCGGCTTCCTTTCCGTCCTCCATCATCAGCGTGAAGCGGACCTGACCGCGTCCGCGGCCGGCTCGCTCCAGCAATTTGCGGATCGCCGGCAGCGGCGCGGCATCGGCCAGGAAGATGTTGAAACCGACATCGCTGCGCGCGGCCGCGCGGTCGAGGGGTTCGAGGCGCTTGGCCGTCAGCCGCGGCGTCCCGTCCTTCAACCCGGCCTCGACCGTCACCAAAACCGCCTGGCCGGCCTGCAGCAGATCGCGCGATTCCGCCAGCACCTCCGAGAACAGCGTCACTTCAAACGGCCCGGTCTGATCGGAAAGCTGGACGAAGGCCATCGGCGTGCCGCGCGTGGTCGGCCGGATGCGCGACGCCAGGACGGTTCCGGCCAATGTCAGGTTGCGCGCCCCGCGCGCGGTCAGCCGCGCGATGTCGACCGCCTTGCGGGCGCCCAGCCGCTCCAGCGCCTGGCCATAGGCGTCGAGCGGGTGGCTGGAGAAATAGAACCCCACCGCCTCGCGCTCGTGATTGAGCCGATCGATCGGCAACCAGGGCTTCTCCGGCGGCAGATTCAGCGCCGGCCGGGCCGCCTCGCCGGCGAACAGCGCCGCCTGGTTGGAGGCGCGTTCGGCGCTGGCCAACTGGCCGCGCTTGAGCAGCATGTCGATGCCGGCGAACAGCCGGGCGCGATCGGCTTCGAGCGAATCGAGCGCGCCGGCGCGGACCAAGTTCTCGAGCTGGCGGCGGTTGACCTGGTGCGGATCCAGCCGATCGGCGAAATCGGCCAGATCCGCGAACGGCCCGCCGCGCGCGCGCTCGGCCACCAGCGCCTCCATCGCCCCGCGCCCGACCGCCTTGATCGCCGCCAGCGCGTAGCGCACCGCGCCCTTGCCGTCAGCGCCGATTTCGGTGGCGAAATCGGCCTGCGAGCGGTTGACGTCGGGCGGCAGCACCTCGACCCCCATGCGCCGCGCCTCCTGGCGGAACATCGCCAGCTTGTCGGTGTCGTGGATGTCGAGCGACATCGACGACGCCAGGAACTCGACCGGATGATTGGCCTTGAGCCACGCCGTCCAATAGGACACCACGGCATAGGCCGCGGCGTGGCTCTTGTTGAAGCCGTAATCGGCGAAGCGCGCCAGCAGATCGAAGATCTCGTCGGCCTTCGACTTGGCGATGCCGCGCGCGGTGCAGCCCTCGACGAACACCTGGCGCTGGGCATCCATCTCGGCCTTGTTCTTCTTGCCCATGGCGCGGCGCAGCAGGTCGGCGCCGCCGAGCGAATAGCCGGCCAGGATCTTGGCCACCTCCATCACCTGTTCTTGGTAGACGATGACGCCGAAAGTCTCGGCCAGGATCGGCGCCAGCTCGGGCGCGGGGTATTCGGGCTTCTCGCGGCCGTGCTTGCGGGCGATGTAGTGCGGGATGTTGACCATCGGCCCGGGCCGATAGAGCGCGACCACGGCGATGATGTCCTCGATGCGGTCGGGCCGCAGCTTGATCACCGTGTCGCGCATGCCCTGGCCTTCGAGCTGGAAGACGCCGACCACCTCGCCGCGGCCGAGCATGTCGTAGGTCTTGGCGTCGTCGAGCGGCACCCGCTCCCAATCCAACTCCGGCAGGCGGTCGGCCAGCATGCGCCGCGCGCGCTCCAGCACGGTCAGGGTCTTGAGGCCGAGGAAGTCGAACTTCACCAGGCCGGCGGCCTCGGCCATCTTCATCTCGAACTGGGTCGCCGGCAGCGGCGAGCGCGGATCGCGATAGAGCGGCACCAGTTCGACCAGCGGCCGGTCGCCGATCACCACGCCGGCGGCATGGGTCGAGGCGTTGCGGAACAGGCCCTCGATCTTGACCGCGATGTCGAGCATCCGCCGCACCTGCGGATCGGCCTCGGCCTCCTGCTCTAGCCGCGGTTCCAGCTCGATCGCCTTGGCCAGGGTGATGCGCTTGGAGGGATCGGCGTTCTGCGGCACCAGCTTGGCCAGGCGGTCGACCTGGCCGTAGGGCAGGCCCAGCACCCGGCCGACATCGCGCATGGCGGCGCGGGCCTGCAGCTTCTGGAAGGTGATGATGTGGGCGACGCGGTCGTCGCCGTAGCGCCGGCGGACATGATCGATGACGCGATCGCGCCGCTCCTGGCAGAAGTCGATGTCGAAATCCGGCATCGACACGCGCTCGGGATTGAGGAAGCGCTCGAACAGCAGCCCGAAGCGCAAGGGGTCGAGGCCGGTGATGCCCAGCGCCCAGGCCACGACCGAACCCGCGCCCGAGCCGCGCCCGGGCCCGACCGGAACGGCGTTGTCCTTGGCCCATTGCACGAAGTCGGAAACGATCAGGAAGTAGCCCTCGAACTTCATCCGTAGGATGACGTCGATCTCGTAGGCTAGGCGCTCGCGATAGGGCTTGGCCGCGGCCTCGCGCGCGGCCCGGTCCATCTCCGGCCGGAAGACCTGGGTCGCCAGGCGTTGCGCCAGCCCCTCGCCCGCCCAGCGCCGCAACTCGGCCGCGGCATCGGCGGTGGGATAGTCCGGCAGCAGCGGCTTTTGCTTTTTGGGCGCGAAGGCGCAGCGCCGCGCCACCACCAGCGTGTTGGCGATCGCTTCGGGCAGGTCGGCGAACAGCGCCCGCATCTCCTCGGCCGATTTGAAGCCATGCTCGGCGGTCAGGCGCCGGCGGTCCTGGTCGGCCAGGGTGCGGCCCTGGGCGATGCACAGCAGCGCATCATGCGCCTCGTGCATGTCGCGGCCGAGGAAGTGCACGTCGTTGGTCGCCACCAGCGGCAGATCGCGGGCATAGGCCAGGTCGATCAGCGCCGCTTCGATGCGGTCCTCTTCGTCGAGGCCGTGGCGCATGAGCTCGACATAGAGCCGCCCCGGAAACATGCCGGCCAGCGCGGTCAGATGCGCCGCGGCGGCCGGCCCCTGCCCCTCGCGCAGCAGCCGCGCCAGGGTCGAACGCGGCCCGCCGGCGAACGCGATCAGGCCCTCGGCATGTGCCGCCAGATCGCCCGCGGCGATTTGCGGCTGCAGGCCCGCGGGCGTGTCGAGGAAGGCCTTGGAACTGAGCTGCGAGAGATTGGCGTAACCGGTGGCGTTCTGCGCCAAGAGCAGGATCTCGTCGGGCGGCGGCCGGCGCGGATCGCGGCTCTGGTCGGATTGGCGCTCGAGCGCGATCAGGCAGCCGATCACCGGCTGGACGCCGGCCTCGATCGCGGCCACGGCGAAATCCAGCGCCCCGAACATGGCGTTGGTATCGGTGATCGCGACCGCCGGCATGCCGGCCTTGGCCGCGGCCTCGGCCAACGGCTTGACCGGAATCGCGCCCTCGGCCAGCGAATAGGCCGAATGCACCCGCAAATGGACGAAGCCCGCATGCGCCATCGACCGACGCTAGCAGACCGGCGCGGCGATTCGGAAGCTAGCTGACGACGCCGTCGGCCAGATGCAGCACGCGGTCCATGCGCCGCGCCAACTGGTCGTTGTGGGTGGCGATCAGCGCCGCCAGCTTGCGGCGGCGGGCGAAATCGACCAGTTCGGCGAACACGGTATCGGCGGTGCGCGAGTCGAGATTGCCGGTCGGCTCGTCGGCCAGCAGCACCGCCGGGCCGTTGGCCAGGGCGCGGGCGATGGCGACGCGTTGCTGCTCGCCGCCGGAAAGCCGCGCCGGGCGGTGGCTTTCGCGCGCGCTCAGCCCGAGATCGGCCAGCAGCGCGCGCGCCGTGTCGCGCGCCTCGGCCCGCGATTTGCCGGCGATGATCCGCGGCAGCATGACGTTTTCCAGCGCCGAGAACTCGGGCAAAAGGTGATGGTACTGGTAGACGAAGCCGATGCTGTCGCGGCGGATGCGGGTGCGCTCGTCGTCGCCCATCCGCCCGCAATCGCGGCCCTGGACGAAGACGCCGCCGGCGGTGGGCGATTCCAACAGGCCGGCGACGTGCAGCAGGGTCGACTTGCCGGCGCCCGACGGCCCGACCAGCGCCACCAATTCGCCCGGCGCCAGCGCGAGATCGACTCCTTTCAGGACTTCGAGCCGCGTCCCGCCCTGCTCGAACACCCGCCGCACGCCTTCCAGCCGCAGCGCGGGCACCTCACTCATAACGCAGCGCCTCGACCGGATCGAGCCGCGCCGCCCGCCAGGAGGGATAGATCGTGGCCAGGAAGCTGAGCCCCAGCGCCATCGCCACCGTCAGCGCCACCTCGAAGCTGTCGACCTTGGCCGGGATCTGGGTCAGGAACCGGATCTCGGCCGCGAACAGGTCGATATGCAGCAGGCTTTCGAGGAAGCGCCGCACCGCCTCGATGTTGAGCGCGAAGGCGAGGCCCAAGGCGAAACCCGCGGCGGTGCCGACCACGCCGATGGTCGAACCCGCCAAGAGGAAGATGCGCATGATCGAGCCGCGCGTCGCCCCCATGGTGCGCAGCACGGCGATGTCGCGGCCCTTGTCCTTCACCAGCATGATCAGCGACGAAATGATGTTGAACGCCGCCACCAGGATGATCAGGGTCAGGATCAGGAACATGACGTTGCGCTCGATCTGCACCGCGGTGAACAGGCTGGAATTGGCCTGTTGCCAGTCGTGCAGCCGGCCCTGCCCGCCCGAGGCCGCGATCAGCTGCGCCCGCACCCGCGGCAGGCGGTCGGGCGAATCGAGCATCACCTCGACCCCGGTGACGCGCTCGGCATCGACCCGGAAGAACAGCCGCGCCGATTCCAGCGGCATGAAGATGTAGCTGGAATCGTATTCGAACATGCCGACTTCGAAGGTGGCGGCGATGCGGTAGGTCTTCATCCGCGGCACGGTGCCGAAGGGCGTGGCCGCGGTCTGGGGCGAGACCAGCGTCAGTTCCTGGCCGACCCGCAAGCCCAGCCGGAAGGCCATGCGCTGGCCGATCACCACGTCCTCGGGCCCCAGCCGGTCGATCGAGCCGAACATGATGCGGGTGGCGATCAGTTCGCGCGCCCGCAGATCGGCCGGATCGAGCCCGCGCACCAGCGCGCCGCGCGCGGTGTCGCGCGCCAGCACCATCACCTGGCCCTCGATCATCGGCGTGGCGCTGACCACGCCCTCGATGCGGCGGATGCGGGCGGCGATCTCGCCGAAGCCGCCCAGCGACGAACCCTCGCCCAGCACCATGGCGTGGCCATTGAGGCCGAGGATGCGCCCCAGCAATTCGGCGCGGAAGCCGTTCATCACGCTCATCACCACGATCAGCGTCGCCACGCCCAGCGCGATCCCCAACAGCGAGAACCAGGAAATGACCGAGATGAAACCTTCCTGCCGCCGCGCCCGCAGGTAGCGCCGCGCCATCATCCATTCGAAGGCCGAGATCATTGCCTAGCCGGCCAGGCGGTTGACCGCCGCCTCGACCGACAGCTCCTGGCGCGCGCCGTCGCGGCGGTTCTTGACCTCGACCGTGCCGGCCTTGACCCCGCGCGGCCCGACTGTCGCCTGCCAGGGCAGGCCGATCAGGTCCATGGTGGCGAACTTGGCGCCGGCGCGCTCGTCGCCGTCGTCGATCAGCACCTCGACCCCGCGCGCCGTCAGCTTGGCGGCCAGGTCCTCGGCCGCCGCCGTCACCTGGGCGTCGTCGGGCTTGAGATTGACCAGCCCGACCTTGAACGGCGCCACCGCCTCGGGCCAGACGATGCCGGCGGCGTCGTGGCTGGCCTCGATGATGCCGCCGACCAGGCGCGACACGCCGATGCCGTAGGAGCCCATTTCCAGGAACATGTCCTCGCCCTTGGGCCCGGCGACCTTGGCGCCCAGCGGCTTGGAATACTTGGTGCCGAAATAGAAGATGTGGCCGACCTCGATGCCGCGGGTATGCAGAAGCTGCTCGGCCGGGACCGGACAGGTGGCGGCGTCGTGCTTCTCGTCGGTGGCGGCATAAAGCGCGGTATAGGGCGCGATCACCGGATCGAGATCGCGCCGGTAGTCGACTCCGCTGGAGAGCGGATCGAGCGCGAGCAGGTCGCGATGGCAGAACACCTCGCTTTCGCCGGTCTCGGCCAGGATGATGAATTCGTGGCTGAGATCGCCGCCGATCGGGCCGGTGGCGGCGCGCATCGGAATCGCCTTCAGGCCCATGCGGGCGAAAGTGCGCAGATAGGCCACGAACATCTGGTTGTAGGCGTGGCGCGCCTGGGCGTAGTCGAGGCCGAAGGAATAGGCGTCCTTCATCAGGAACTCGCGCCCGCGCATCACGCCGAAGCGCGGCCGCACCTCGTCGCGGAACTTCCACTGGATGTGATAGAGCGTCAGCGGCAGCTGCTTGTAGCTGCGGACCTCGGCGCGGACGATGGCGGTGATCAGCTCCTCGTTGGTCGGGCCGTAGAGCAGGTCGCGCTCGTGGCGGTCCTTGATGCGCAGCATCTCCTTGCCGTAGTCGTCGTAGCGCCCGCTTTCGCGCCACAGCTCGGCCGGCTGCAGGGTCGGCATCAGCAGCTCGTGGGCGAAGGCGCGGTCCTGCTCCTCGCGCACGATCTGCTCGATCTTCTTCAGCACGCGATAGCCCAGCGGCAGCCAGGAATAGATTCCGGCCACGGCCTGGCGCACCAGACCGGCGCGCAGCATCAGCCGGTGCGAGACGATCTGCGCCTCGGCCGGATTCTCCTTCAGCACCGGCAGGAAATAACTCGACAGCCGCGCCGAGGGCGCGAGGAATCCTTGGGTCATGGCGGGCGCACTCTATGGCAGGGCGAAGGACGGCTCAAGGCGCGCGGTGATAGCGCCGGGCGTTGAACAGCCGATGCGCGGTCTGGGTCAACGCCACGACACGCTCCAGCGTCTCGGCGTCGGCCGCCGGCGCCGGCGTCAGATCGTGCGGTCCCGGCCGCATGGCATAGCCGGTGGCGCGCTGGCCGGGACCGATCGCCGCCACGCTGGCGCCGTCGCCCAGCGCGATCGAATAATTGTGCTCCATCACCACCCGCCCGCCCCCTGTCGGCACGTGCTTGAGATCCACGCCGAAAAACGGACTCTCGTAGTCGATACCCATCAACCCCAACAGCGTCGGCGCGACATCGAGGCTCGAACCCAGGACCGCATTGCGCTCGGGCGGAATATGGGCCGGGGCATAGACCAGCAGCGGCACGCGATAGGACGGCACCGGCACCACGCCCGCGCCGTAGACCCTTGGCCCGTGATCGCCCACGAACACGAACAGCGTATCCGCGAACCAAGGCTTTGCCCGCGCCTGTTCGACGAAGCGCCCGAACGCCCAATCGGCATAGCTGGCGGCATTCTGACGCCGCTTCTGGGCCGGATCCTTGGCGATGCGCCCCTCGGGATAGGTATAGGGCCGATGGTTGGAAACCGTCAGCAGGCCCAGGAAGAACGGCTTGCCGCCGGCACTCAGTCGATCCAGGCGCGCCAGCGCCTCGTCGAACAGGTATTCGTCGGCCACTCCCCATATCGTGGTGAAGCCGGGCTTGACGATGTCGCCCTGGTCCCACACTTGGCCGAAGCCGATGCCGCGCCAGAATGCGCCCATGTTGTCGAACAGGCCGCGTCCGCCATAGAGGAACGCGGTGGCATAGCCCTTGTCGGCCAACACCGCCGGCAAAGCGTGCATCCCGGCCGAAGCGAGCCGGCGCGAGGTCGCGATACCGGGGATCGGCGGGAACGAAGTCAGGATCGCCTCCAAGGCCCGCACCGTTCGATTGCCCGTGGCATAGATGTTCTCGAACAGCAGCCCGCCCTTGGCCAACCGCTCCAATTCGGGCGCGATCGATTCGCCACTCGCATTGTCCAGCGAGTCGACATAGACGCTGCCGAAGGATTCCTCGAACACCAGCACCAGATTCAGCGGCCGCAAAGGTTTCTTAGCCTGGGTCACCTGCCGGCGCAGATCGCCCGAGGGCGCCGGATCGAGAAAGCGCGCATTGTCCTGGGCCACCATCTCGCGCACCAGGCGGCGGGCGCGGGCATCGTCCATGCCGAGATAAATGCCGTCATAGGCCTGGTCGTCGGTCAGCGCCGCGCTGGCCAGCGACTTGATGCCGTTGGCGGCGATCTCGCCGGCGATGCGGCCTTCGACGCCCCAGCGCGGCTCCCACACCGCCAGCCCCCAGCCCAGCGCCATGGCCAAGGGCGCCACCAGCCAAGCCCGCCGCGCATCGCCCGGGAAGTCCGGCGCCGCCAACGCCGCGCGGTAGGACCGAAACAGCAGCCCATACAGCGCGACGCCGCCGATCGCCGACGGCAGCAGCAACCAGGGACTGAACGACTGGCGGATATTGCCGATCACCTCGCGCGGAAACATGACGTAGTTGACGGCGATCGAATTGAAGCGGCTGTCGAATTCGTTCCAGAACACCAGATCGGCCAATTGCTCGAAGCAGACGCCGACCAGCAACACCAGCAACAGGGCGTGCGCCGCGATCGCGAAACCCCGCCGCCGCCATAGCGGCGCCAGCGCCACCAGCCCGGCCAGGAACGGGCCGCCGAGCACCAAGGCCATGCCCAGATCCTCGATGATTCCAAGCGGCACCGCCGCGAACAGGGACGGAATCGCCGGGCGATCGCTCAACCCGACCCACAACGCCAGCGTCACGCGATCCAGGCTTTCCAGCCCGACGAAGATCGCCAGGCATAGCAGCCAGAACCGCGACCGCGGTCGCATCATGAAGTCGGCCACGCTCGATCCTTATGCCAGCGGCAAGGTGAAGCGGAACACCGAGCCCCGCTCCGGCACGCTGTCGACGGCGATTTTTCCGCCATGGCGCTCGACCGCGTCCTTGACCAGCATCAAACCCAGCCCCGAACCCGGCTCCAGCGCCGTGCCCTTGGTGGTCACCACCTTGTCGTACTTGAACAGGTCGTCGATCTGCTCCGGGCTCATGCCGACGCCCTGGTCGGCGACGGCGATTTCGGCCCGGCCGTCGCGGGCATCGGCCGAGATCGTGACCGTGCCGCCCTCGCGCGAGAACTTGATGGCGTTGGCGACCAGATTGCGCAACACCAGTTCGGCCAAGGCGGAATCGACCCGCACCCGCAGCTCCGGCATGTCGACCGCCAGCGCGATCGACTTGGCGGCGGCGACATAGGCCAAGGGGTCCAGGCTGGCCTGCACCAGCTCGCGCAAATCGCGCGGCGCCGGATCGAACGCCACGCGATCCATCTGCAGCCGCGTCCAGTGCAGCAGGTTCTGCAGCAGCGTATGCACGCGCCGGCCGGCGTCGTGCATGGCGCGGCCGTAGTCGGCCACCTTCTCGCCGCCCAGCCGCGGCCCGTGCTCGGCCAGGATTTCGGAGAACCCCAGCAGGACGTTGAACGGCGTCTGCAGGTCGTGGGCGATCACCGACAGCATCTTGTCCTTGGTGCGGCTTTCCTCTTCCAGCTTCGATCGCATGCCCTTGAGATCGGAGATCAATTCCAGGTTGGCGAAGCGCAGTTCGATCAGTTGCCGATGGCGCTGGCCGATCGAGCGCGCCCAGACGATGCCCAGGATCAGTCCGGCGAAAGCCATCACGCTGAGCGCCAGCAGGATCGGGTCGCGCTGCAGGCCGACATAGATCGCCGCCGGCAAGATCACCGGCACGATCCACGCCAGCACCGCCGGCAGATCGACCGCCCGGCTGACGACGTGCCCGAACGCGGTGACCACCAGCACCGCGCCGACGAAGACCTGTTCCTCCAGCGTGCCGAGGCTCAAGAGCCAGGCGCCGGTCGCTCCCCACAACAGGCCACTGAGCAACGTCACCAGGCGGAAATCGCGGGCGAAGATCTCGGTCTCGGCCCGGGCTCGGGCGTAGCGCCGTCGGATCCAGACGAAGACCAACTGCACCGCGACATAGGCCAGGGTCAGGCCGACCAGCGCCGCCGCGCTGACGCGATCGTAGAACGGCAGCACCAGCGCGGCGTAGACCACGGCCGGCGTGAACCGCGCCGCGGCCGACACCTGGTAGAGCGAGCGCACTTCCTCATGGCGGATCTGGCGCTCGCGCTCGGCGGCGCTCTCGGGTCGAGGCCCGCTCATCGGCGCGCTCCCTGCCCCTGGCGGCCGGCGCAAAGTTCGGCGATGGCATGCGCCACCGGATCGCCCAGCGGCTGGCCGTCCAGCATCAGCCGGTTGGCGCCGATGTCGTAGGTGATGCGCGCCAGCGTGGTGGTGCCGGCCTCCCAGCGATAGCGCCCGGCGGTCTCGGCGAACTTCCGCAGCGGCAAAGTGATGTCGATGCCGATTTCGTTGGGAACCGCCACCGTCGCGCCGCCCGGCAGATCGGCCGGCGCCACCGGCCGGCCATGGACATCGACCCCAGGCTTGAAGGCGACGTCGGCTGCCGGCACATGCCTGGTCAGTAGCGCGCAGTCGCTGCGCGTCACCACCACCGTCTGCGCCCGGGCTCCAAACGCCAGCACCGAGAACGCGACAAGAATCGCTGTGCTCCGCATGCCAAGAGGATAGCATGGCGGGGTTAGCGAGACCTTAACGGCAAAGGAAACCGCCTCCATGTTCCGCGACAATCTGCTCAAGGGCAAGCGCATCCTAGTGACCGGCGGCGGCACCGGCCTCGGCAAGACCATGGTCGCCAAGTTCCTTCAGCTCGGCGCCGAGGTCGCCATCCTCGGCCGGCGCAAGCCGGTGCTGGAGGAGACCGCGGCCGAGCTGGTCAAGGCCCATGGCGGCCGCGTCAGTGTCCATGCCTGCGACATCCGCGTCGCCGAGGCGGTCGAGGAGACGGTCGAAGAAATTTGGCGCGAGGGGCCGCTCGATGCCCTGGTCAACAACGCCGCCGGCAACTTCATCTCGCGCACCGAGGACTTGTCGGCGCGGGCTTTCGATGCCATCGCCGGCATCGTGCTGCACGGCACCTTCTACATGACCAATGCCTGCGGCAAGCGCTGGCTGAAGGAGAACCGCAAGGCCAGCGTGCTGTCGGTCCTGGTGACCTGGGTGTGGACCGGTTCGCCCTATGTCGTGCCCTCGGCCATGTCCAAGGCCGGCGTCGCCGCCATGACCAAGAGCCTGGCGGTGGAATGGGGGCCGCGCGGCATCCGCCTCAACGCCATCGCCCCGGGGCCGTTTCCGACCGAGGGCGCCTGGGCGCGGCTGTCGCCCACCGGCCCCTTGGCGGCGCGCGACCGCAGCCAGGCGATCCCGCTGCGGCGGGTCGGCAAGCATCCCGAACTGGCCAATCTGGCGGCCTTCCTGCTGTCGGAGGAGTGCGAATACTTGACCGGCGAGATCATCGCCATCGACGGCGGGCAATGGCTCAACACCGCCGGCGGCTTCGGCCATCTGGCGGCGCTGGCGGACAAGGATTGGGCCGAGATCCGGGATTCGATCCGCCAAGCCAACCAGAAGGACAAGTCGAAACGGACCGTATAGGGCATGATCAATCTGTCTTGAACCATAGAGTTCAAGACAGATCGTGAATCATGCCCTCGTATCCCGCTCTGGACCGCGATTCACGGTTTGCATGGAATAGCGTCTTTGATTCCATGCAAACCGATCGCGGTCTAGCGCAAGGACAGCAGCCCCGATTCGTAGGCCCAATACAGCGCGCCGCAGATGACCGAGGCGATGACGGTGGTGGCGGCGAACTTGCGCAGCAGCATCGGCCGCTGCGGCGCGCCGGGATCGTGCCCGGTCTCGGGCGACTCGTCGCGCCGCACGCCGAACGGCAGCACCGCGAACAGCACCAGCCACCAGACGATCAGGTAGATCGCGACCAGCGCATACCAGGTCATCGCCGTCCCACCCCTCAGGCCTGCTCGATTTCGACCAGGGTGCCGCAGAAATCCTTGGGATGCAGGAACAAGACCGGCTTGTCGTGGGCGCCGATCTTGGGCTGGCCGTCGCCCAATACCCGCGCGCCCGCGGCCTTGAGCTTGTCCCGCGCCGCCAGGATGTCCTCGACCTCGTAGCAGACATGGTGCATGCCGCCGGACGGGTTGCGCGCCAGGAAGCCCGCCACCGGGGAATCCTGGCCCAGCGGATGCAGCAGCTCGATCTTGGTGTTGGGCAGTTCTACGAACACCGTGGTCACGCCGTGCTTGGGCATGTCGACCGGCGCCGAGACCTTGGCGCCGAGCGTGTCGCGGTACAGCGCCGCCGCCGCCGCCAGATCCGGCACGACGATGGCGACATGGTTGAGGCGACCGATCATCCCGCCCTCCTGCGCTTGGCGCCGCGGCCCTTGGCGGCGCCCGCCAGCCGCAGCACCTGGACATCGATATGCGG
>Ga0194120_10000661_pt1 | contig 64692 bp, 60 predicted proteins | sample TA2MahCa65mmetaG_FD_148642 | JGI IMG/M metagenome (GOLD analysis project Ga0194120, IMG submission 148642) | Freshwater microbial communities from Lake Tanganyika, Tanzania - TA2015019 Mahale Deep Cast 65m | ecosystem: Environmental > Aquatic > Freshwater > Lake | place: Tanzania: Lake... | reverse complement strand
TGCCAGCACCTTCGCTGACCTCAAAACCACTGCGCGCAATCGGCTGTGCTCCATGCAACGCCGCCCGAGCCTGATCCGCGCCTTCTGGCAACAGGCTGAACTGCCATTGTGAAACTGTCAGGCATTTATGCAAGGCTCAATAAGACTCCAGAAGCCCGCCATCGTGATTTCTTCGATACCGTTCCAGGCTGGGCGGTCGCCGTGCTCGCTGAGTTCGTAGAAGTAAAGGACGGGGGTCGTACTCCACCTGGATTTCACCACCAGCCAGCAGACTCCACCGCAATCGATGGCTGGCCCGCTACCAAAGGTGATCTCCGCATGATCCCACTCATACTGCGGCCAGTATGTGGTTGAGTAGGAACCGGCGAAACTCCCCGAATCACCGTGGCGACCACTCGCGTAGAATAGCTCGAAATCTGCGCTGCCGTCAGCGGGGATACATCCGGGCGTGCAGAAGAGGTCGGACAGAGACAGACTGACGCCGTCCGCATCCATGTCTCCCGGACCCAAGGTGATTGCCTGCACCGTCCCCGACAGCGCAAAGAGCAGCGCACCCGCGGCGGCAATCCCGGAAATCTTCATCGAAAGCTTCATTTCTCGAACCCCTGTTCATCCCTGGCGGCCGGCAGCCGTCGTCTTTCAGTTCAATCAAGGCATCTCCCGTGCCACGCCACGTAACCAATTGAAAAATCAGGAACGGAAAATTCCGAGGCCATCCGGGGGCCCTTTTCAGCCAATTCCGCTGCAAAGAAATCCGACACCCGGCTCACTGCCGCAGTACCCAGTCGATGACCGCCTCCTGGATGCGTTCGCCGGGCCCGTTCTGCGCGCCGCCACGGTTCACGAAGATCACGACGACATAGGTCCGGCCGGAGTCGCCGGTCACGTAGCCGGCGATGCTGCTGACGCCATTCAGGGAGCCCGTCTTCATGCGGATACGGCTGGGGTCCTCGAGGCGCGAGAAGCGACGCCGCAGGGTTCCGTCGAGGCCGCCGAGGGCCAGCGAGCCGAGGAACTCCGGCGCGTAGCGGCTGCGCCAGGCAGCGCGCAGGAGGCGCGCCATGCTGTCCCCCGAGATCCGCGCCTCGCGCGACAGGCCGGAGCCGTTGCCGATCACCAGTTCCGGGAAGTCGAGACCCTGGCCGTGCAGCCATCCCCTGATGATTTCCTCGCCGGCGGCGGTCGTGGCGGGCGTGCCGGACCGTTCCGCCGCCAGCGTCAACACGAGCGTCCGGGCCATCATGTTGCTCGAGAACTTGTTGGTGACCCGCACGATTTCGCCGAGCGTCTGCGATTCCTGCGTCAGCAGCAGCCGGGCTGCCGGAGGTACCGGAGCGCGCTGCATCCGGCCGCCGAATTCGCCGCCCTGTTGTCGCCACAGCGTGACGAAGGTTCCCCAGGCATAGCCGGCCGGCTCCATGATCACCCGGCGCAGGGTCAGCGCGCCGCAGCCGCGCGCGAGAGTTCCGTTCACGACGATCCGCTCCGGGCGCTCCGGCGTGCTGGCCAGCGCCACGCTGCGGTTGCGGCCGGCGCAGGGGCCCTCGGCCAGGCGTGCGCGATTGTCGACGATGAGGCCCTCCGGATACGGCGCTACGCCGACCGCGACGCTGCGCCCGTCGTCGCCGGGACGGATCACGAATTCGGCGGACTGCCAGTTCACGAGCAGCGCATCGGGCAGCAGGTTGTAGGTGCGCCAGCCGCGGCCGTCGAAGTCGCCGGGACGCTCATCGAGCGGGCCGAAGCGGCTCTGGTCGATGACGATGTCGCCGCGGATGCGCTGCAGCCCGCTGTTGCGCAGGTCGCCGGCCAGACGCCACCAGCGCTCGATCGTCAGCAGCGGGTCGCCGCCCCCCTGCAGATACAGGTTGCCGTCGAGCACGCCGTTGCGCACCGGTGCATCGGTCCACACCCGGGTCTTCCAGGTGTACGCGGGGCCGAGGATCTCGAGCGCGGCCCAGGTCGGCAGCAGCTTCATCGTCGAGGCCGGGGCGCGCGGCGCGGCGGCGTTCAGCTCGATCACGGCGGCGCCGCTCGCGACCTCGCGCACGACGACGGTCACGTCGGCGTCCGGCACGAGCTGCTGTTTCAGCACGGCGCGCGGCTTCGGCGGCAGATCGTTGGCGGCGGTCGGGCCGGCGAGCAGGACGGCCAGCAGCAGGATCGGGAGACGGCGACTCATTTGGTGCAATACTAATCAACCACCGCTGCAACTTGCAGTGACCCATGCGGTCAGAATGCCGCGCCCGTCACTGTCCGCCGGAGAGCCGATGCACCGATTCGCCTTCTTCCTCGCGATCCTGCTGCTGTCGTTCCTGGGCGCCTGCGGGCGGGAGCCTCCCGCCGGACCGGCAGCCGGGGCGCCGGCCACGGTAGCGCCGTCTGCGCCGCCAGCCGCAGCGCCGCCCGAGGTCGCGGTGACCGGCCTGCCGGACTTCAGCGCGCTGGTCGCCGCCTATGGTCCGGCAGTCGTCAATGTCTCGACCGTCGTACGCCAGGACCAGCGCGATGGCGGGCCGCCCGGCATTGGCCCCGGTGACCCGTTGTACGATTTCTTCCGGCGTTTCGGCTTTGGCGCGCCGCACCGTTCGCCGCCGCCGCTGGCCCGCGGCGAGGGCTCGGGCTTCGTGGTCAGCGCGGATGGCTACCTGCTGACCAACGCGCATGTCGTCGAAGGCGCACGCGAAGTCATCGTGCGCATGACCGACCGCCGCGAACACGCGGCACGCGTGATCGGTGTCGACAGCCGTACCGACATCGCGGTGCTGAAGATCGACGCTGCCCGGCTGCCGTACGTCCGCATCGGCGATCCGGGCCGGCTGCGCCCGGGGCAGTGGGTCGTCGCGATCGGCTCGCCGTTCGGCTTCGAGAACTCGGTGACCGCCGGCATCGTCAGCGCCACCGCGCGCTCGCTGCCCGGCGACGCCTACACGCCGTTCATTCAGACCGACGTCGCGGTGAATCCCGGCAACTCGGGCGGTCCGCTGTTCAACCTGCAGGGTGAGGTCGTCGGCATCAACTCGCAGATCTACAGCCGCACTGGCGGGTATCAGGGCGTGTCGTTTGCGATCCCGATCGATCTGGCGATGTCGGTGCGCGATCAGTTGATCGCCGGCGGCCGGGTCGAGCGCGGGCGCATCGGCGTGACGATCCAGGAGGTGGACCAGGCGCTGTCCGATTCCTTCGGACTGGCGCGCCCGCGCGGAGCGCTGATCAACCAGGTCGAGGCGGGCGGCCCGGCCGACCGTGCCGGCCTCAAGGCCGGTGACGTGATCCTCGCGGTGGGCGATCGTCCCGTTGGGCGCTCGGGCGAGCTGCCGTCCCTGATTGCCGCGATCAAGCCGGGCACCGAGGCGACGCTGGCGATCTGGCGCGAACAGGTCGAGCGGCGGGTCACGGTGCGCGTCGGCGCTCTGGAGGATGAGCCGCGAGTCCCCGCCAGTCGCCGCGGCGACGATCCGGACACCGACCGGCTCGGCCTGGCAGTGCGACCGCTGACCGGCCGTGAGCGCGCGCGGCTCGAGACGGAGGGGCGGCTTGTCGTCGAGAATGTCGACGGCCCGGCTGCACTGGCCGGAGTGGAGCCCGGCGATGTGCTGCTGGCGGTCAACGGCGTCCGGATCACGACGCTCGCGCAGTTTCGCGACGCCGTCGGCGCGGCCGGCCATACGGTGGCCCTGCTGATCCAGCGGGGCGACGCCGAGCTGTACGTGCCGGTCAGGGTCGGCTCGTGAAGCCGGTCCGCGCGACCGGCTGGCTGGCGGCTCTCGTCGCGCTGCCGCTGTATGCAGCGGATCCGGCTCCGGTTCCGGGCAGTGTATTCCGCAGTTGCGAGGCCTGTCCGGAGATGGTCGTGATTCCGGCGGGCAGTTTCGTCATGGGTACGCCCGGTGTGCCGCGCGGCCCCGGTGTCGCGGGGGCCGAGGCCGAGCCGGTGGTGATCACGATCGAGCGTGCCTTCGCGCTTGGCCGTCGCGAAGTGACGCGGCGCGAATATGCGCGGTTCGTCGCCGCAAGCGGCCATGACCCGCGACCGGGCTGCCGGACCTGGGATCCGGCGCTGGCCCGCTTCAACGACGATGTCCGCCGCGACTGGCGTAATCCGGCGACACCGGCGACCCTGCTCGAGGAGCATCCGGTGACCTGCGTGTCGCATGCCGACGCGACGGCCTACGCGCGCTGGCTCGCGCAGAAGACCGGTGATGCTTATCGATTGCCAGCGGAGGCGGAATGGGAGTACGCGGCGCGCGGCGGCACCTCGACCCGACGATACTGGGGTGACGCTGCGGCGGATGGCTGCGAGTACGCGAATACCGATGACGTCATCACCGCGGCGGCCTATCGGCTCGGCTGGCCGCACAGCGGGTGCCGTGACGGCTATGCGGATCTGGCGCCGGCCGGCAGTTTCCTGCCCAATCCATTCGGGCTGCAGGACATGATCGGCAACGTGCGGGAGTGGGTACAGGACTGCGCGACCGGCAGCTACGCGGGTCGCCCGCGCGACGCTCGCGCCTGGGCATGGCTCGGCGGCTGCGGGCAGCGTGTACTGCGCGGTGGAAGCTGGCTGTCACCGCCCGAGCTGGCGACCAGCGCGGCCCGTGATGCGGCAGCAGCGGGGGACCGCGCCGATGACCTGGGCTTCCGGGTCGCGCTCGACCTCGGCAGTCACCCGGCGCGTGGCGAAGACCGATGAAAGCGTTCCTCGCGGCCGCGGGACTGCTGCTGGCGGCGCCGGCGCTCGCCCAGGAACGCGACTGCCCGGTCTGTCCGGAACTCGCGCTGGTACCACCCGGCAGCTTCGTGATCGGTACGCCGGCGGAGCGCGTCGGGCGCGACGCGGCCTACGACGAGACGCCGCAGGTCATCGTGACGATGACCCGGCCGTTCTACGTCTCGGTGCACGAGATCACGGTGGCTGAGTTCCGGCGCTACGTCGAGGCGACCGCCACCGAGCCGGAGGGTGGCTGCCGTGTCCTGCAGGGCGGGCAGTGGGTCCGGGAGCGAGACCGCGGCTGGCGCGATCCGGGTTTCGCCGCGGCGCCCGCCGACGACGAACCGGTCGTCTGCGTGAGCTGGGACGACGCGCGCGCCTATGCGGACTGGCTGTCGCGCGAGAGCGGGCATCGCTACCGGCTGCCGTCGGAAGCGGAATGGGAATACGCTGCGCGCGGCGGTACGTCGTTCCCGCGCTACTGGGGCGAGTTCGATTCGCACGAGGACGTGACCATCGCGCTGGCCTGCGATTACGCCAACGTTTACGACACGTCGGCCGTGGACGTGTGGCGTTTCGACTGGCCGAACGCCCGTTGTGACGATCGCGCGCCCGGGCTGACCGCGGTCGGCCGTTATCGTCCCAACGCGTTCGGTATCCACGAGATCCTCGGCAACGCGCGCGAGTGGGTCGCGGACTGCTACACCGCGAGCTACCTCGGACGGCCGGTCGATGGCCGCGCCTGGACCTGGCAGGGCGGCTGCGAGCGGGTTGTCGTACGCGGCGGCTCCTGGGTGAGCCGGCCGCGCGCCGTACGCGCAGCCGCGCGCGACGCGGAAGAGCCGGCGTTGCGGCAGGCGGATCTCGGGTTTCGGGTCGTGCGCGAGTTCGAGTAACCGCGCGCTGGCGGATGTCGCGGCAAGTCCGGCGGGCCGCCAGGGAGAACCCCCTCTTTCAGGATCGTGCGCGACAGGGATGTCGCGCCCGAAGCGTCCAGGGATGGATTCACAGCGGTCCTGAAAGAGGGGGTTCTCCCTGGCGGCCCGCTTCCTGCCAGCATCGCACGATGCCGCCGGCGCTACAGCCGGACCCGGCGCCACGCGCCATGGCGCCAGCGCAGGCCCATCGCGAGGCCGAGCGCAAAGACGTACACGAGCAGTGCCGTCCAGCCGCCCGTGGCGCCGAAACCGAAGCCGGGCGCGGCGCCGAGCCAGCCCTGTCCTGGCGCGAACGTCAGCAGGTGGGTCAGCGGCAGGAACAGCAACGCGGCGAGCAGCAGCACCAGGACCGCCGGCACACGCACGTCGCCCGCGCCGCGCAGGCAGAAGCTGCTGGCGAAGTTCACGCCGTCCATGAACTGGTAGGCTGCGGCGATCCACAGCAGCGTGCCGCACAGCGCGATCACCTCGACGGCATGCGGGTCGGCGGCGTTGACGAACTGCGGCACCAGCCAGTGGCCGAGCAGGGCGACCACGACGCCGAGTCCGCCCATGAAGACGCTGACGATCACGATTACCCGATTGCCGAGCCGGGCCGCCCAGTCCCGGTCGCCGGCGCCGATAGCCTGACCGACCAGCGTCGTTCCGGCGAGCGCGAGGCCGATGCCCGGCATGTAGGCCAGTGAGGTGAAGATCATCACGATCTGCGTTGCCGCGCCGTCGACGACGCCGATGCGGACCTGCATCAACTGAAACAGCGCGGCCGCGCCGATGTCGGCGCAGCCGGTCATCGCCATCGGCACGCCGAGCGCGACCAGCGTGCCGATGCGGACCGCGCGCGGCCGCCAGGTCAGGTGCGCGGCGAAGCGTTGCGGCTGCAGCGACAACAGGATCACGGTCGCCAGCAGCAGGCCGAGAAGCTGCGCGAGCGTCGTGGCCCAGGCGGCCCCGGCGATGCCGAGGCCGAGCCGGAAGATCAGCAGCTCGTTGAGGACCACGTTGGCCAGCGTCACGAGCACGGTGACCAGCAGCGGGATATGGGTCCGGCCGATGCCGTTGAAGTAGCCGGAAGTGGCCCACAGCGCGGTCGCCGCCGGCCCGCCGAGCATGCGCGGGCCCCAGTAGTCGAGCGCCAGCGCCTCGACGGCCGGCGGCAGGCCGAACACGCCGAGCAGCCGCGGCGCGACCCAGATTACGGCGAGAAACGCCGGGATCGTCAGCAGCGCGGCCCACAGGCCGAGCCAGGCCGCCTGGCTGGCACGGCGGAACCGTCCGGCGCCGAAAGCCTGGGCGACCAGCGTCTGTACGCCCATCGCGACGCCGCCGATCAGGAACAGCGCGAGCACGGACAGCCAGTGCACTGCGGCCATCGCCGCGGTCGCCGTGGTCGACAGCCGGCCGATGAACCAGGTGTCGGTCAGGTTCAGCAGCGCCTGCACGGTCGTGTTGAGCACGAGTGGCAGTGCGAGTGCAAGGATCGCGCGCTGGTCGATGCGGCGCCGGCCGGCCGCGTCATGACGCAGCGCTGGCAGCGGACGCCCACGCCGCTCGTCCGCAGCCGGCGTGGTCATGGCAGCGGCGGGTCCGGCATCGCGCTGAAAGGCCGCCCGCCGCGGCCGGCAATCCAGGCGTGAATCTCGGCGATGATCGCCAGCGCGATGGCTTCCGGCGTGCGGGCACCAATGTCCAGACCGACCGGCGCGCGCAGCCGGCCGGCGAGACCGGCCGCGTCGTCACCCAGCTCGGCCAGCAGGCGTTCACGCCGGGCCGCCGGACCGAGCAGGCCGACGTAGCCGGGCTGCGGTGCGCGGGCCAGCGCCTCGAGATAGAGGCGATCAGAGGGCAGGTGATGGCTCATGATCACGGCGGCGTCGAACGTCGCCAACGGCAGTTGAGTGGCAAGCTGCGCCGGCTCGCAGCAGTGCACCGCGCAGCCGGCGAAGCGGCCGGCCTGCGCCAGTGCTGGCCGATGATCGCAGACCGTGACCCGGAAGCCGAGCTGCAGCGCGAAGCGCGCCAGTGGTACCGCATCGGGACCGGCACCGAGCAGCAGCAGCGCCGGCGGCGGCTGCAGCGGCAGTGCGAGCACGCGGGCGGACTGGCCGGCCAGCGTCAGGTCAGCCACCATCGCCGCATGCGCGGCGCCGGCCTGCCGGCGCAGTTCGGTCACCGTGTCCGGAGCAGGAGCGCCGACGCTGTCACCATCGCTCCACCAGCCGCGGCCCGCAGCGGTCCCGTCAATGACCAGTGCCAGCACCTCGGCGTTGCCGCGGGCGAAGCACTCGGCGACTCGTGCCAGCGGTTGCCAATCCTCGGCCGAACCGACCCGCTGCAGCAGGATCTCCATCGCGCCTTCGCAGCCGCTGCCGAGACCGAACAGCACGTCGTCCGGACCGCGCATGTCGTAGGCCACGAGTCGTGCGTGGCCCTGCGCGAGTACCGTGCGCGCGTGCTCGACCAGATCGACCTCGAGGCAGCCGCCGGAAAGCAGGCCGCGCAGCTCGGCCTCGGCGGTGATCAGCATCTGCGTACCGGCCTTGCGATAGGTCGAGCCGGCGGTCGTGATGACGGTGGCGAGCACGAACGCTTGTCCGCGTGCGCGCAGTTCGAGGTAGTCGCGCACCAGCAGCGCGAGCGGGGCATCGAGGCGATGGGGCATGGCGCGCGATCGTAGCGCATCCGCTAGAATGCCGCCGGATTTCGCCCGCGCGGCGCAGGCTGCGTGCGGCCAGGGAGCGGGTAGCGGCGTGAGTGCCTCGACCGGTGTCATTACCACGGAATGTGTCGTCATCGGCGCCGGACCGAGCGGGCTGTTCATGGCCTTCGAGCTCGGGCTGCTCGGCATCGGCTGCCAGATCGTCGATTCGCTGCGCCAGCCCGGCGGGCAGTGCACGGAGCTGTATCCGGACAAGCCGATCTACGACATCCCGGCGGTGCCGGTCTGCACCGGGCGCGAGCTGATCGACCGGCTGCTCGAACAGATCCGGCCGTTCGCGCCGGGTCTGCACCTCGAACAGGAGGTGACCACGCTCGAGCGCGGCGACGCCGGTCGCTTCCGGCTGGCGACCACCGGCGGCCTGCGCTTCGATGCCGGCGCCGTGGTCATTGCCGCCGGGATCGGCTCGTTCCAGCCACGACGTCTGGCGGTGGATGGTGCGGCGGAACTCGAAGGGCGCTGCCTGCACTACCGCGTGCGGAACGCCGCCGACTTCGCCGGACAGGATCTGCTGATCGCGGGCGGCGGTGACAGTGCGCTCGACTGGACGCTCGCCCTCGTAGGGCCGGCCCGCGCGCTGGCACTCGTGCACCGGCGCGCGGAGTTCCGGGCCCAGCCAGCCAGCGTTGCGCGTATGCGGGAGCTGGCCGCGGCGGGCCGGTTGCGCCTGTTCGAAGGCAACGTCACCGGACTGTCGATCGTCGGGGATCGGCTGGCCGCGGCGCGGATCACCGCGCCCGCGGGCGATCTCGACGTTTCCTGCCAGCAGTTACTCGTGTTCTTCGGCGTGCACCAGCGGCTCGGACCGGTTGCCGACTGGGGCCTCGATCTGCACAAGCGCTCGATCCGGGTCGACACGGAGCGGTTCGCGACCAGCCAGCCGGGTGTGTTCGCGGTCGGCGACATCAACACCTATCCGGGCAAGAAGAAGCTGATCCTGTCGGGCTTCCACGAGGCGGCACTGGCGGCGTTCGGCGTGCAGCACTATCTGTATCCCGAACAGCGGCAGTACCTGCAGTACACGACGACGAGCCCGGCATTGCTGGCGCGGCTCGGCGTGGCGCCCGCCGACTGAAACAGCCGCCGTATGGATGCACGGCTGACGGAACTGTTGGATCTCCTCGACCTCGAGCGTCTCGAGGTCAACCTGTTCCGCGGCCAGAGCCGCGACATCGGTTCGCCGCAGGTGTTTGGCGGCCAGGTGCTGGGCCAGGCGCTGGTCGCCGCCTCGCGCACGGTCGAGGGCCGGCTGGTGCATTCGCTGCACGCGTACTTCCTGCGGCGCGGCGACGTCAACGCGCCGATCGTGTTCGAGGTGGACCGCAGCCGCGACGGCGGCAGCTTCACCAGCCGGCGCGTCGTCGCGATCCAGCACGGCCAGCCGATCCTGACGATGTCGGCCTCGTTCCATGGCGACGAACCCGGTCTCGACCACCAGGCGTCGATGCCCGAGGCGCCGCTGCCGGAGACGCTGCGCGACCTGCCGGCGCTGCACGCGAAACTGTTCGGACGGGAGGAGGAGGCACACGGCGGCCTGAAGTTCCAGCGCCCGTTCGAGTTCCGGCCGGTGCGCGTGCCGGAGTACTTCGAGCCGAAGCCGGCGCCGCCGCGCAAGCAGGTCTGGCTGCGCGCGGCCGGCCGTCTGCCCGACGACCAGCCGCTGCACCGCTGCCTGCTGACCTACGTGTCCGACTTCGACCTGCTCGACACGGCGATGCTGCCGCACGGCGTGTCCTTCCCGCAGGTGCAGATCGCCAGCATCGACCATGCGATCTGGTTCCACCGCGACGTGCGGGTCGACGACTGGCTGCTGTACGACATCGACAGCCCGAGCGCGTCGCACGCCTGCGGCTTCGTCCGCGCCTCGCTGTTCGCGCGCGACGGCACGCTGGTCGCCAGCGTCGCCCAGGAAGGCCTGATCCGCCGGCGCTGAACAAGGGGACGCTGCCCTTTTCTACGACGCGAGGACCTTGCCGGGGTTCATGATGCCGAGCGGGTCGAGCGCGCGCTTGAGGTCACGCATCACGGCCAGCGCGACCGGATCCTCGTAGCGCTCGAGTTCGGCGACCTTGAGCTGGCCGATACCATGTTCGGCGCTGATGCTGCCGCGGCAACGGGCGACCAGTCCGTGCACCGCCTGCCGGACTGTGTTCTCGGCGGCGCGCAGCGACGCGCCGTCGTCGCCGGCGCCTGCCGACACGTTGAAGTGCAGGCTGCCGTCGCCGAGATGGCCGTAGGTCACCAGCCGCGCGCCGGGCACGAGGCTCGCGATCGCGGCGGCGCCGGCGGCAATGAATTCCGGCACACGCTGCACGGCGACCGCGATGTCGTGCTTCAGGCTCACGCCCTCGCGTCGCTGGGCGAACGGGATTTCCTCGCGCAGCCGCCACAGCGCGTCGCGCTGGGCGAGCGTCGCGGCGAGCACGACGTCGCTGATTTCACCGGCCGCGATCGCCGCGGCCAGCGTTGCCTCGACGCGCTCGCGGGCCGCTGCCTCGGGCTCGTGCAGGCCGAACTCGACCAGCACATACCACGGCTGCACGCCCGCCAGCGGCTCGCGGGTGCCCGGCACGTGGCGCAGCACGAGCTCGAGCGCGACGCGCGGCAGCAGCTCGAAGGTCGACAGGGCATGACCCGCCGCGCCGCGCAGTCTGGCCAGCAGTGCGAGCGCGGCCGCCGGATCGGGTACCGCAGCGAACGCTGTCACCGTGCTCTGCGGCCGCGGGTGCAGGCGCAGGCAGGCGGCCGTGACGACGCCGAGCGTGCCCTCGGCGCCGATGAAGAGCTGCTTGAGGTCATAACCGGTGTTGTCCTTGGCGAGTGCCGTAAGCTGGTCGAGCACGCGCCCATCCGGCAGCACGACCTCGAGGCCGAGCACGAGGGCGCGCATCATGCCGTAGCGCAGCACCGCGGTGCCGCCGGCATTGGTCGAGATCACACCACCGAGCGTGCACGAGCCCTCGGAACCGAGCGACAGCGGCAGCAGCCGGCCGGCAGCGGCGGCCGCTTCCTGCAGCCCGGCGAGCACGCAGCCGGCCTCGGCGGTCATCGCGTCGCCGGCGGGATCGAGCGCACGGATGCGGTGCATGCGGCGCAGTGACAGCACCAGCTCGCGCCCGCCGGGTCGCGGCGTCGCCCCACCGCAATAGCTGGTATTGCCGCCCTGCGGCACGATCGCGACGCGGTGCGCGGCGCACCAGCGCACAAGTTCCGCGACCCGCGCGGTCGAGTCCGGCAGCGCGACCAGCGGCGTGTCGCCGTGGTACAGCGCGCGGAAATCGGTCTCGAACGGTGCCCGGTCCGCGGCCGCATCGAGGTAGCCGCCCGGTCCGAGCAGCGCCTTCAACTCGCCCAGCCACGACGCGGGCAGCGGCCCGACCGGATCGTTCATGGCGCCGATCTTACCGCCCGGGCGCCGACGATACGGAGGAACCGTTGCCGTGCGCGCCGGCGCCGCCCAGGGCTCGTGCAGCCAGCGATCGGGCCGACCGGCGAGTTCCGGCAACCAGCGCCGCACATGACGACCCAGTGGGTCGAACCGGCGGCCCTGCTGCCGTGCCCGCCTCACCGGGCTGCCAGCGCCCGGCGAGCCCTGCATCCCAGCGCACCCGGGGCAGCAGTCCGAGTGCCTCGAGCGGCAGGCCTCGCGCCCTTTTCGGTGGCGCCGGCGCACACCGCGGGGCGGGCAGCGGTGCCGGCAGTGCGGCCAGTCGTGGTTGCAGGCGACGCCAGAATGGCGTGAACACGCGCGGTGGCCGGCCGCCCGCGCTCAGCAGCGAGCCGGGTTCCGCCAGCAGATCCCCGTCATGAACGACTGTTTCCAGGCCGGCACGCGCCAGCTCGCCGGCGAGGGCGGCATCGCGCGCGGCCAGGGCCGGTTCGTGAGCGCGGTTCCAGTGAGCCCGTCGAGCCGCGTGAGACTGTGATGCAGCCACCAGCGGCCCGCGGCGCCGGGCGCTCCCGCACCTTCTTCGTCCGGGCCATGGACGTGCACCGCGACGACCGCGCCCCCGGCAGCCAGCACGGCGCTGAGCGCCGGATGGCCGCCGAGGCGCAGGTCGCGGCGGAACCAGACCAGCGTCGGGTTCAGGACAGCGGCGCGTTGCGCAGTGCCGCGATGCGCTCGGCCAGCGGCGGGTGGCTCAGGAACAGCCTGCGCAGGCCGGCAGCCCCGCCGCCGGCGATGCCGAACGCGGCCATGCGGTCGGGCAGTGCCTCGGGCTGGCTGCGCTGCAACGCCTCCAGTGCGCCGATCATGTTGTTGCGGCCGGCGAGGCGGGCGCCGCCAAGGTCGGCGCGGAACTCGCGCTGGCGGGAGAACCACATGACGACCATGCTGGCCAGGAACGCGAGCACCAGCTCAGTGACGATGGTCGTGATCCAGAAGGCCGGACCGTGCCCGTTCTCATTGCGGAACACGGCGCGGTCGACCAGATTGCCGACCAGGCGCGAGGCCACGAACACGAAGGTGTTGACGACGCCCTGGATCAGCGTCAGCGTGACCATGTCGCCGTTGGCGACGTGACTGACCTCGTGGCCGAGGACTGCCTCGACCTCGCTGCGGTCCATTCGCTCGAGCAGACCGGAGCTGACGGCGACCAGCGCCTTGTTGCGGCTGGCGCCGGTGGCGAAGGCATTCGGCTGCGGCGACTCGAACCAGCCGACCTCGGGCATGCCGATCCCGGCGAGCTGCGCCTGGCGGCGCACCGTCTCGACCAGCCAGGTTTCGGCCTCGTTGCGCGGCCGCTCGATGAGCTGGACGCCCATCATCCGTCTGGCGGTCCACTTCGACAGTGCCAGCGATACGAATGCGCCACCGAAGCCGAGCAGCGCGCCGAACACCAGCAGCGAATTGAAGTTGATGCCTTGCTGCGTCAGCCACGGCTCGAAGCCCAGCAGGCGCAGCGTGACGCTCGCCACGATCAGGATGGCGAAGTTGGTGAGCAGGAACAGCAGTACTCTCTTCATGCTGGCCTCAGATGGGTGCCGCCGGCGGCTGGTTCAAGTATATTCGCTGACATTATAGCGCCCCGGATCCGCCGGCCGCCGCGCGCGGGCGGCGTGGCCGCCGCGCGGAGGAAGGGTCGCCGATGCGCCTGACGATTCTCGGCGCCGCCCGCCAGGTGACGGGCTCCAGTTTCCTGTTCGCCAACGGCCCGCACCGCTTTCTGGTCGATTGCGGCATGTTCCAGGGCCCGCGCGGCGCGGTCGCGCAGAACCACCGGCCGTTCGCTTTCGACCCGGCGGCCCTCGATTTCGTGCTGCTGACGCATGCTCATATCGACCACAGCGGCCTGCTGCCACGGCTGGTGGCCGCGGGTTTCGCGGGTCCGGTGTACCTGACGGCAGCGACCCGCGATCTGCTCGGCGTGCTGCTGCCGGACAGCGCCTGGCTGCAGCAGATGGAGGCGGCGCGCAGCCACGGCCGGCGCGGCGCGCGGCCGGCGCTGTACACCGTCGCCGAAGCCGAGCGCGTGCTGCAGCATTGCCGGCCGGTCGATTACGACCTGCCGTTCGAACCGGCCGCCGGCATCCGCTGCCGGTTTCGCGATGCCGGCCACATCCTCGGCTCGGCGATCATCGAGCTGACTCTGACGGAGCAGGGCCTGGCGCGCTCGGTCGTCGTGTCCGGCGATCTCGGCCAGCCCGGCCGGCCGATCCTGCGCGACCCGGTGGCGATCGATCAGGCCGACGTGCTGCTGGTCGAGAGCACCTATGGCGACCGCGACCACCGCTCGCAGGCCGCCACCATCGACGAATTCGTCGCCACCGTGGGCGCCACGCTGCACGGGCGGGGCGGCAACCTGATCGTGCCGGCGTTCGCGGTCGGCCGCACCCAGGAACTCCTGTACTGGTTCAACGTGCTGGCGCGCGAGGGCCGGATCGAGCCGCCGCGGATCTACGTCGATTCACCGATGGCGACCGAGGTGACGCAGATCACCGCCCGGCACCTGGCGCTGTTCGATCAGGAAGCGCGCCGGCTGGCGGCCGCCGCGCCGGTGCCGGGGCGCGAGCCGCGCGTGCGCTTCGTCGGCTCGGTCGCGGAATCGATGGCGCTGAATCGCGTGCAGGGCGGCATCGTGATCATCGCGGCCAGCGGCATGTGCGAGGGCGGGCGGATCCGTCACCATCTCCGCCATCATCTGCCGAATCCAAGGAGCACGGTGATGATCACCGGCTTCCAGGCGCAGGGCACACTCGGGCGCGCACTGGTCGACGGCGTGCAGTGGGTCCGGATCCATGGCCACGAGCTGCGCGTGCGGGCCCGCATCGTGACCCTCGGCGGCTTTTCCGCGCACGCTGACCAGCATGCGCTGCTCGACTGGCTCGGGCATTTCCGCCGCCCGCCGGCCCGGACCCTGCTGGTGCACGGCGAGGAGCGTGCGCAGCTCGCATTCCACGAGCGGATCCGCCAGCGCCACGGCTGGGACTGTACGATCCCCGCACAGGGTGAGGTCATCGACCTCGGGAGGCTGTGATGAGCGAGCGACCGGAACCCGATGCGGCCGCGCTGGAGCAGATGGTCGAGGCGATCCGCAGCAGTCCGAGCTATCGGCTGGCCGAGGCCGATCACGAATTCCTCGAGGCCGACGCGGCGCGCCCGGCGCGGCTGGCGCTCGAGGCGATGCGCCCGGAGGAGCGACTGCGCGCCCATCACGTGGGCAGCACCGTGGTCGTGTTCGGCAGCTCGCGGATCCTGCCCCCGGCCCGGGCTGCGGAACGCCTGGCCGCCGCGCAAGCCGCGCTCGAACGCCGGCCGGGCGACGCGAACCTGGAGCGCGCGGTGGTCGAGGCCGGCCGGGGGCTGGCCTGGTCCCGTTACTACGACGAAGCACGCCTGCTGGCCCGCGAGCTCGCGCGTCACTGCACCGGTGCCGGCCGGCGGGAATTCGTCGTCGTCACCGGCGGCGGTCCCGGCATCATGGAGGCGGCCAACCGCGGCGCCTGGGAAGAGGGTGCGCCGTCCGCCGGGTTCAACATCGATCTGCCGAATGAACAGCGGCCCAATCCGTTCATCACGCCGGCGCTCGCTTTCCGCTTCCGCTATTTCGCCATGCGCAAGCTGCACTTCCTGTTGCGCGCCTGCGCGCTGGTGGCGATGCCGGGTGGCTTCGGTACGCTGGACGAGGTATTCGAGGCCCTGACCCTGGTACAGACCGGCCGCATCGCGCCCATGCCGGTCGTGCTGGTCGGCGGCGAATACTGGCGCCGTGCCGTCGATTTCGACTTTCTGGTCGCGGAGGGGCTCGTCAGCGCCGGCGAGGCGCGGCTGTTCACGATCGTCGACAGCGGGCTGGAGGCCGCGGCCGTCGTGCGCAGCTTCTACGGCATCAGTACCTGAAGCCGCGCCGTCTGCTCAGTTCTCGCGCTCAGCCTCGATCACCATGCGCACCAGGTGCACGAGCGAGGTCGCGCCCATCTTCTCCATGACCCGCGCGCGGTGGATCTCGACCGTGCGCTGGCTGACCTCCAGATCGCCGGCGATGACCTTGTTGGCCTTGCCCTTGGTCACGAGGTCGAGCACCTCGCGCTCGCGCGGCGTCAGCCGCGCGATGCGCTGGCGGATCGCGTCGCGTTCGCTCAGTTCGGCGCGTAGCGCCCGGTCGCGGTCGAGCGCGCGGTTGATGCGGTCGAGCAGGTCCTGGTCGCGGAACGGTTTCTGGATGAAGTCGATCGCGCCGGCCTGCATCGCCTCGACCGCCATCGGCACGTCGCCGTGCCCGGTGATGAACACGATCGGCGTGATCGAGTGCCGCTCGTTGAGGACCTGCTGCAGCTCGATGCCGCTCATGCCGGGCATGCGGATGTCGAGCACGATGCAGCCCGGGCACTCGGCATCGAACTGGGCGAGAAACTCGGCGGCGGAGGCGCAGGTGACGGCCGGCAGCCCGACCGAGCGCAACAGCAGGCGCAGCGAGGTGCACACGGCCACGTCATCGTCGACGACGAATACCGTTGGGGTCCTGTCATTCATCGGTGACTCCGGGTGAAGCCGGCAGCGTGAAGAATACCGTGGCGCCGCCGCCGGGTGTAGGGCGGTGGCCGAAACGGCCGCCATGCGCGCGCAGGATCGAGCGGCTGATCGCCACGCCGAGACCGGTCCCGGACGGCTTGGTGGTGAAGAACGGGTTGCCGAAGCTCTCGGCCACCTCACGGCTGATGCCCGGACCATGGTCGGCGACGCTGATCTCGATCTCGCCGGAGTCCATCAGCCGCGCGGCGACGACGAGCTCGCGCGGCCCGCTGACGGCCTCGTTCATCGCGTCGATCGCGTTGCGCACCAGGTTCAGCAGCACCTGCTGGATCTGCACCGGGTCGCAGTCGACGGTCGGCAGCGTGCCCGGCACGTCGAGCAGCACGCGGATGTTGCTGAGCCGGACGTCCGGCTCGGCGAACAGCAGCGTGTCCTCGATCAACTGCCCGGGGGGTACCGTCTCCTGGCGCACCTCGCGGTTACGGAGGAACACGCGCAGCCGGTGGATCACCTCGCCGGCACGCAGCGCCTGGGCGGCGATCTGTTCCAGCACCTCCTCGATCTCGTTGCGGGCGGCGCCGTCCGGGTTGCGCAGCATCCGCTGCAGCGCCTGCGAGAACGTGGTGATCGCGGCCAGCGGCTGGTTGATCTCGTGGGCCAGGCCGGCCGCCATTTCGCCCATCGTCGACAGCCGCGCGAACTGGGTCATGCGCTCCTGCGCAAGGCGCATCTCGTCGGCGGCGCGCGGCCGCTCGGTGACGTCGTACAGCGTGCCGGTCACCTGCAGCGTGCCGTCGGACTCCGGCAGCATCTGGGCGATCGAGTGCACCACGCGCAGCACGCCGCGGTCGGTGGTGATCCGGCACTCGAGGTCGAACAGGCCGCTGCTCATCGCCTCCTGCCAGCGGCGCCGGTAATTCTCCCGGTCGCCGGGGATCACGTAGCGCGCGACGAACTCGTCGGGTGTGACCGGACCCGAGGCCCGGTCGCGGCCGACGATGCGGTACATCTCGTCCGACCAGACCGTGGTCCCGAGCGGCAGGCGGGCCTCGTAGTTGGCGACGCCGGCCAGCGCCTGGGCCTGGCGCAGCAGCCGGCCGCCGCGCTGCAGCGGATCGAAACTGGCCGGGTCGCTGGCGTCGTGCAGAATGCCGACGAAGCGCGGCTCGGGTCCGCCGGTGATCTCGCCGATCGCCAGTGAGGCCATGAACTGGCTGCCGTCGCGCCGGCAGGCGTTGACCTCGCGGCGCCGGCCGATGGCCCGGCGCTCACCGCTCTCCCGGTAGCGGCTGATGTAGCCGTCGTGCTCGCTGCGGAACGGTTCCGGCATCAGCAGGCCGACGCTCTGGCCGATGATCTCGCTGGCCCGCCAGCCGAACAGCGCTTCGGCCGCCGGATTGAAATGCTCTATCCGGCCCCCGGCATCGGCGATGACGACGGCGTCGACGGCGGCCGCCAGCACCGCTTCGAGTTCGGGGGCGGCGGCCATCGGCGCGCCATCAGCCGCCCCGCACGGCGGGTGGCTGCGACTGGTCAATAGTCGTCCCGATCATCGTAATTCTCGTCGTCCTCGTCACCGGTCCAGCCCTCCGGCTCTTCGGTCAGCTCGAGGTCGAGTTCCTGCCAGGTCTCGTAGTCGACTTCCTCGACGTCGCCGTCCTCGTACTGCAGCTCGATCAGCTCCGAGTCCTCGTCGACGGACAGCACCTGGAAGACTTCGCCGTCCTCCAGGTTCTCGTACCACTTGCCGGGTACCGGGTTGTGATCGCGGTTCATCGGACTCCCTCGCTGCTGCCCGCCGACGCCGGTCGGTCGGACCGGCCCCGAGTTTACGTTCGCCGGCCGATCGGAAGCAATGACGGACCGCTGCCGGTGACTGCGGTTCGCGCCCGGAAGCGCCCGAGTCCGGGTAAACTGGTCTCTGCCGGTGGCTGTGCTTCGCGCCGGCGACGGTGCCGGAAGGAGCGGAGGTCCTGCGGATGAGCGACGACCAGGGAATTCGGGCCCGCCTGCTGGCGCAGAAGCAGGAACTGCTGGACCGCGCTGCCAAGGTCCGCGCCGACATCACGCGCTCGTCGGGGCCGCTGGAAAAGGATTTTGCCGAGCAGGTCGTGCAGATGGAGAACGATGCGGTACTGGCCGGAATCGGCGAGGCGGCGGCCGCCGAGATCGCCCAGATCAATCGCGCGCTCAGCCGGCTCGACCAGGGCAACTACGGACGGTGCAGCCGCTGCGGCGAGGCGATCGACGAGCGCCGGCTGCGGGCGCTGCCCTACTCGGATCGCTGTATCCGCTGCGCGGCCGCGAGCTGAGCAGCGCGTTCCACCTGCAACGGAGGGTACGTCAGAGACGATGCCGCAATACAGAGTACCGCTGCGCGAGATCCGCTTCGTGCTGCACGAAGTGCTGCACGACGAGTCGCATTACCGGGAGCTCGGTCGCGACGAACTGAACGCCGAGCTGATCGACGGCGTGCTGGAACAGTGCGCGCGCTTCGCCGAGGACGTCGTCGCCCCGACCAACGAACCGGGTGACCGCATCGGCGTGCGCCGCGAGGCGGACGGCCGGGTGGTGACACCGCCGGGCTTCGCCGCCACCTACCGGCGCTACGTCGAGGATGGCTGGGCCGCACTGTGCGGGCCGGCCGAGTTCGGCGGACAGGGCCTGCCGGAGAGCTTCGGCGTTCCGGCGGCCGAGATGACGGCGGCCGCGAACATGGCGTGGAAGCTGTACAGCGGCCTCAGCGACAGCGCCGTGCTGCTGCTGCGTCGGCACGCCAGCGCGGAACTGCAGCAGCAGTATCTGCCGAGGCTGGTCAGCGGCGAATGGCTGGCCTCGATGTGCCTGACCGAGGCGCATGCCGGCACCGACCTCGGCCTGATGCGCACCCGGGCCGAACCGGCCGGCGACGGCAGCTTCCGGATCACCGGCACCAAGATCTTCATCACCGGCGGCGAAAGTGACTTCGGCCCCAACATCGTGCACCTGGTGCTGGCGAAACTGCCGGACGCACCGCCGGGTTCGCGCGGCATCAGCCTGTTCCTGGTGCCCAAGTTCCTGCCGGCCGCCGACGGCAGTCCCGGTGAACGCAACGCCGTCATGTGCACCGGCGTGGAACACAAGCTCGGCATTCATGGCTCGGCGACCTGCGTGATGAACTTCGACGGCGCGCGGGGCTGGCTGGTCGGCGGTCCGCACCAGGGGCTGCGCGGTATGTTCACGATGATGAACCATGCCCGGCTGTGGGTCGGCGTGCAGGGTCTGGCCCAGTCCGAGGCGGCCTGGCAGGTCGCGCTGGCCTATGCGCGCGAGCGGCGCCAGGGTCGGACCCGGCATGGCGACGGCCGCAGCGGTGCCGACCCGATCATCGGCCACCCGGACGTGCGCCGGATGCTGTTCACGCAGAAGGCGCTGGTCGAGGGTGGCCGGGTGCTCGTGTACCTGGCTGGTCTGCAGCTCGACAAGTCGCTGCATCACCCGCTGCCGGCCGAGCGTGAGCGCGCCGCGGGGCTGCTCGCGATCCTGACGCCGGTGGTCAAGGCCTTCGTGACCGACCGCTCGCTCGAGTGCACCAGCCTCGCGCTGCAGATCCATGGCGGGCACGGCTACGTCCGCGAGACCGGCGTCGAGCAGTATTTCCGCGACGCGCGCATCACGCCCATCTACGAGGGCGCCAACGGCGTACAGGCGATGGACCTGCTCGGCCGCAAGGTGCTCGGTTCCGGGGGCGTGCTGGCGCGCCAGCTCGGCGGGCTGATCGGCGGCTTCTGCTCGAGCCACGCGCGCTACGAGGAGCTGGCCGGTTTCATACCGCGCCTGGCCGGACTGCTGAAGGAATGGAGCGAGGCGACCGAGGCGATAGCGCAGCGGGCCGCACGCGACCCGGACGAGGTCGGGGCCGCGTCGACGGACTATCTGATGCTGACCGGCTATCTGTGCCTGGCCTGGTGCTGGGCCAAGGTCGCGGCGGTGTCGGTGGCCGCGCTGCACAACGGCGCCGCGGAGGCGGATTTCTACCGGGCCAAGCTCGCGACCGCACGCTTCTACTACGCCAGTCTGCTGCCGCGCGCCGAGGCTCATCTCGACGCGCTCGGTGCCGGAGCCGCCACGCTGATGGAGCTGCCGGCCGAGCACTTCGCGCTCTGAGGCCGTGACTGTGGAGGCAAGGCGCAGCGCGGCGCGGCGCCTGCAGCAGGCACGGCGGGTCGTCGTCAAGATCGGCTCGGCCCTGCTGGTGGACCAGGCGACCGGCCGGCTCAACCGCCACTGGCTGGAAACGCTGGCCGCCGATCTCGCGCGGCTGCATGCGCGCGGCCAGCAGGTGCTGGTGGTCTCCTCCGGGGCGATCGCGCTGGGCCGGCGCCACGCCGGGCTGCCGGCGGGCCGGCTGAAGCTCGAGGAGAGCCAGGCCGCGGCGGCCGTCGGCCAGATCCGGCTCGCGCATGCCTGGAAGGAAGTGCTCGAGCAGCACGGGCTGAAGGTCGCGCAGGTGCTGCTGACGCTCGACGATACCGAGCAGCGCCGCCGCTACCTGAACGCGCGCTCGACCTTCCTGACGCTGCTCGGTCTCGGCGTCGTGCCGGTCGTCAACGAGAACGACACCGTCGCGACCAGCGAGATCCGCTACGGCGACAACGACCGGCTGGCGGCGCGCGTCGCGCAGATGCTGGCAGCCGACTGCACCGTGCTGCTGTCGGACGTCGATGGCCTGTACACCAGCGATCCGGCCCGCGACCGCGCGGCGGTACACCTCGCCGAGATCACGGACATCACGGCGCCGATCGCGGCGATGGCCGGCGGGCCGGGCACGGCCGACGGTTCCGGCGGCATGGCGACGAAGATCGAGGCCGCGCGCATCGCGCTGGCGGCCGGCTGTCACCTGTGCATCGCGCGCGGCGCCGTCGCCCATCCGCTGCAGGCGATCGAGGACGGCGCCCGCTGCACCTGGTTCGTCGCCGGGCAGTCGCCGCTCGCCGTGCGCAAGCAGTGGATCTCGGGGACGCTGCGGCCGGCCGGCGAGCTGATCGTCGATGCCGGCGCCGCCGCCGCGCTCGGCCGCGGCAAGAGCCTGCTGGCCGCCGGCGTCACCGCGGTGCGCGGGCGCTTCGACCGCGGCGACGCGGTGCGCATCGTCGACCCGACCGGTACCGAGCTGGGGCGCGGCCTGTCCGGCTACACGAGCGCGGACGCGGCCCGGATCGCCGGCCGGCGCAGCGGCGAAATCGAGGGCCTGCTCGGCTGGCGCGGTCGCGCCGAAATCGTCCATCGCGACGATCTCGTGCTGGTGCCGGGCACAGGGCGGAGGGAGGAAGATGACTGACCCGGTACTGCGTGAAGCGATGGACCGCCTCGGCCGCGAGGCGGTCGCGGCCAGTCGGGTGCTGGCGCGCGCGGCGCGGGCGCAGAAGGATCGCGCACTCATGGCGGCGGCCGCGGCGCTGCGCGACGGCGCGGGCGCGCTGCTGGCGGCCAATGCCGCGGACCTGGACGCGGCCAGCGCGGCCGGGCTCGGCGCCGCGCTGCTCGACCGGTTGCGGCTCGATCCCGCGCGGATCGAGGCGATGGCGCGCGGCCTCGAGGCGGTCGCGGCACTGCCGGATCCGGTCGGGCGCGTGCTGGCCGAGTGGATCCGGCCGAATGGCCTGACGATCCGCCGCGTCAGCGTGCCGCTCGGCGTGATCGCGATCATCTACGAGAGCCGGCCGAACGTCACCGCCGACGCCGGCGCGCTGTGCCTGAAGTCCGGCAACGCGGTCATCCTGCGCGGCGGCAGCGAGAGCACGCGCTCGAGCGCCGCGATCCACGACTGCCTGGTCGCCGGCCTCGCCGCGGCCGGTCTGCCGGCCAGCGCGATCCAGCGCGTGCCGACCCAGGATCGCGCCGCGGTCGGCTATCTGCTGGCCGAGATGGGCGCTTACGTCAACGTCGTCGTGCCGCGCGGCGGCAAGGGCCTGATCGAGCGCGTGCGCCGCGAGGCGCGCATGCCGGTGATCGGCCATCTCGACGGCAACTGCCACGTCTACGTCGACCGCGCGGCGGACCTGGCGATGGCGCGCGCGGTCGTGCTGAACGCGAAGATGCGCCGCACCGGCATCTGCGGCGCGACCGAGACGCTGCTGCTGGACCGCGGCTGCGCCGCGACGCACCTCGCGCCGCTGGTGCAGGACCTGCTGGCGGCCGGCTGCGAGGTGCGCGGCGACCCGGCCACCTGCGCGGTCGATGCGCGCGTGCGCCCGGCGACCGAGGAGGACTGGTACACCGAGTACCTCGACGCGATCATCGCGGTGCGGGTCGTCGACGGCCTCGAGGCGGCGCTCGCGCACATCGCCCGGTATGGTTCGGCGCATACCGATGCGATCGTGACCGCGGATGCCGCGGCCGCGGCGCGTTTCCTCGCCGAGGTCGACAGCGCGATCGTGATGCACAACACTTCGACCCAGTTCGCCGACGGCGGTGAGTTCGGCATGGGCGCCGAGATCGGCATCTCGACCGATCGCTTCCATGCGCGCGGCCCGGTCGGGCTCGAGCAGCTCGTCAGCTACAAGTACCAGGTCCTCGGCAGCGGTCAGCTCCGGCCGGGCTGAGTGCCGCCCGCCGCGTGCAGCAGCCCGCCGCGCAGCGACCAGACGTTGCGGCAGCCGCCGGCGCGCAGTTCACGCGCGGTGGCCAGGCTGCGGGCGCCGCGCGTGCAGACCAGCAGATAGCGCGCGTCCGGATCCAGCGCCGCCGGGCCCGCCAGCAGAGTCGCCATCGGCATCGCCATGTGACCGGTCAGGCCGAGCGGCTCGCTGTGGCACTCGTCCGGTTCGCGGATATCGATGATCCGGTAGCCCTGCGCCGCGGCGGCCGCGAGCGGCAGCGTGATTTCCAGCTCGGCGGCCGGCGTCTCGGCCGCGGCCGGGCCAATGCGGGTGCAGCGCCCGGCGCATTCGCTGGCGCGCGGCACGCGCAGCCGCCGCAGCTCCACGCCGAGCAGATCGACGAGCAGCAGCTCATCGCGCAACTGGCCCGGCAGATCGAGCAGGATCTTCAGCGCTTCAATTGCCTGCAACTGGCCGAGCAGCGCCGGCACCGGGCCCAGCACGCCGGCTGCGACGCAGTTGCCGACCAGCCCGTCGCGCGTCGCCTCGGGCCACAGACAGCGCAGGCAGGAGCCGCCGGACTCCGCGCGCACGACCTGCACCTGGCCCTCGTACTGGTGCACGCTGGCGAGCACCGCCGGCCGGCCGGCGAGCACCGCCGTGTCGTTGATCAGGAACTTGGCCGCGAAGTTGTCGCTGCAATCGACGATCACATCGCCGGCCATGACCAGCGCCGCCGCGTTGGCGGCGCTCAGGCGCACGGCATGTGCGTGCACGGTGATGCGCGGGTTGTAGGCGGCGAGGCGCTGCGCCGCGGCCTCGGCCTTGGGCCGGCCGAGATCGGCGGTCGTGTACAGCGGCTGGCGCGGCAGGTTGCTGGCCTCGACGCGATCGTCGTCGACGACGTGCAGCGTGCCGACGCCGGCGCCGGCGAGCGCGGCGAGGACGGCACAGCCGAGACCGCCGGCGCCGATCACGACGACGCTCGCCGCGGTGAGCCGGCGCTGGCCGGCCGCGCCGATTTCGGGCAGTGCCATCTGGCGCGCGTAGTCGAAGCGCGCATCGCCGGCCGGCTCGTCAGCGTGTGCAGGGCCGGCCTCGGCGCAGCGCTCGCAGTTGACCCAGCCGGAATCGCCGCTCTGGTAATGCTCCTTCTTCCAGATCGGCAGGCGGTGCTTGATCTCGTCGATGATCTCGCGGCAGGCGGCGAAGGCCTCGGCGCGATGCGCCGCGGCCGCCCCGACCCAGACCGCCAGCTCGCCGATGCCGAGCGCCCCGACGCGGTGCACGCAGCGCGCGGCGCGGACGCCGTGCCGCTGCATGGCCGCGGCGACGATGCGGTCACCCTCGGCGACGGCCAGTTCCTCGAAGGCTTCGTAGTCCAGCCCGGTGACGGGCTGCCCGGCGTCGTGGTTGCGCACCCAGCCCTCGAAGCTGGCGAAGCCGCCGGCGGCCGGATCGGCCAGCGAGCGGGCGAGCGCCGCAGGGTCGAGCTGGGCCTTGCTGAACTCGAAGGCCGGCATGTCAGCCGCCGGCGACCGGCGGAATGAACACGACCTCGTCGCCGTCGGCGAGTGGCGTGCCCCAGTCCGCGAACGCACCGTTGATGGCGACCTTGAGCTGCGCGCGGCCGAGACGGAAGCCGTGCCGGGTCGCCAGTTCCTCGTACAGCAGTCCCGGCGTCGGCGCGCTGGTCGCGAACTCTTCCTCGCGGCAGCCGGCCTGCTCGCGGAACAGCGCGAAATAGCGCAGCCGGACCTGCGGCATCAGCCCGCTCCGCCCGCGGCCAGCGCACGGCGCGCGGCGTCGTGCTCGGCGGGAGTGTTGGCGTTGTCGAGCGCGTCGGGGCGCGCCAGGCTGAGCAGCGCGACGTCGTGCCGGATCAGGAAACGACGCGGGCAGTGCTCGCCGGCGGTGACCCAGGCCTCGAGCGCGGTGCGGCTGGCCGGCTCCCAGATCGCGCATAGCGGTTCCGGCAGGCCGTCGTGGCTGCTGCGGTAGGCGGTGGCGAGGCGGGTCGAGTCGCGCCCGGCCAGCAGCGCATCGAGCGTCGCCCCATCGAGCAGCGGCAGGTCGCAGGCGACCACCAGCCAGGCGGCGTCCGGCGCGCTGGCCAGGGCGGCGAGAATCCCGGCAAGCGGCCCGCCGACGCCGGTGACGTCGATGAGCTGCGGCAACCGGGCGCGCAGTGCCTCCGCGCGCTGCTCGGCGCGTACCGACACGAAGGTCCGCGCAACGCGCGGCGCGACCAGATCCCAGGTGACCAGAAGCTGCGGCCGGCCGGTGTAGCTCAGCGCGGCCTTGTCGCGCTGCATGCGCGTGGACTGCCCGCCGGCCAGCACCAGCCCGTGCAGCCTGCTCACGGCGCTGCTCCGGCGCGGAACTCGCTGCGGCCGCCACTCTTGGCCAGCAGCCGCGTCTCGACGATCACGATGTCGTGCGACAGGGCCTTGCACATGTCGTAGACCGTGAGCGCCGCGACCGCCGCGCCGGTCAGCGCCTCCATCTCGACGCCGGTGCGGTGGTGCACCGCGGCGGTACAGCGGATCTCGACCTCGCCAGCCGCGTTCAGGCCGATGTCGAACTCGCAGCGCTCGAGACCGAGCGGATGGCAGAACGGGATCAGTTCGTGGGTGCGCTTGGCGGCCAGCGTGCCGGCCACGGTCGCGGTGCTGAACACCGGGCCTTTCGCCGTCTGGAAGCCGGCGGCCTGCAGTGTCGCCAGCGCCTCCGGCGGCAGCCGCAGCCGCGCGATCGCCGTGGCCACGCGCAGCGTCGCCTGCTTGGCCGTGACGTCCACCATCGCCGGCCGGCCCTGCTCGTCGACGTGCGACAGTTCAGCCGCCAATGTAGTACATCTCGATCCTGCGCTGCGGCTGGCTGGCGGGTGCGACGTTGCGCAGCTCGCTGTAGCGATCGGTACGCTCCGTCCAGCGGCTGCCGATCAGCGCCAGCAGCTCGTCGTCGGCCGCGCCGCCGCGCAGTCGCGCGCGCAGGTCGAGACCCTCGGTCGCGAACAGGCAGGTGTACAGGATGCCGTCCGAGGACAGCCGCGCTCGCGTGCAGTCGCCGCAGAACGGCTGGGTCACCGAGGTGACGAAGCCGATCTCGCCCAGCCTGTCGGTGTAGCCATAGCGCTGCGCGACTTCGCCGCGGTAGGCGCCGGCCAGCGGTCGCAGCGGGTACACGGCGGCGATGTGCTCGTACAGCTCGCGTGCCGGCACGACCCGCTCGAGGTTCCAGTGGTTGCGGTTGCCGACATCCATGTATTCGATGAAGCGCACCGTGATGCCGGTAGCGCGAAAGTGCCGGGCGAGGTCCAGCACCTGGCCGTCGTTGACGCCGCGCTGCACGACGCAGTTGACGCGGATCGGCGCGAGGCCCGCTTCGCGCGCGGCGCGAATGCCGTCGAGGACCCGGTCGAGCCCGTCGAAGCCGCCGTTCATGCGCCGGAAGGTCTCCGCATCGAGCGTGTCCAGGCTGACGGTGACCCGGCGCAGGCCGTTGGCCGCCAGCTCCGCGGCATGCTGAGCGAGCAGCACGCCGTTCGTGGTCAGCGCGAGGTCCTCGAGGCCCTCGATCACCGACAGCTCGCCGATCAGATCGGCGAGGTTCGAGCGCAGCAGCGGCTCGCCGCCGGTCAGGCGCAGCTTGCGCACGCCGTGCCGCACGAACAGGCGCGCGAGACGCGCGATTTCGTCGAAGGACAGGCGCTCGGCCGCGGCGAGGAAGCGGTAGCGATCGCCGTAGGTTTCGCGCGGCATGCAGTATGGGCAGCGGAAGTTGCAGCGGTCCATGACCGAGATGCGCAGGTCGGCGAGCGGCCGCCCGCGCGTGTCCTGTGGACCGGTTCGTGCCACCTGCACCAGCCTGCCCTGGCGGTTCATTTCGTCATCCGTCCTGCCAGTGATAGAACGTCACGCCGAGCCCCGCCGGGTGGACCGCCGGGCCCGGCGGCAGTTCCACGAAACCATCCGTGCCGCCGAGCGAGACGAAATCGCCGGAACCGCGCGTCGGCCGCGGGCGGGCCAGCGTCCTGCCGCTGCCATCGTACTCCAGCACGACCGGCAGGAAGAAGGCCAGCGCCGGCCGAACCTCGCAGGGCTCGGCGAGCGCGACCCGACGCGGCGGCGGCGCCGGTGCGCCACTCGCCGCGCGCAGCGCCGGCAGCACGTAGCGGCCGAGGCAGACCAGCACAGAAACCGGGTTGCCGGGCAGCGCGAACACCGCCGCTCCACCCGGCCGGACGCCGAACCACATCGGCCCGCCAGGCCGCTGCGCGATCTTGTGAAACACGCGTTCGACGCCGAGATCGCCGAGGACGCCGGGGACGAAGTCATAGCGACCCGCGGACACGCCGCCGCTCAACACGAGCACTTCGTGGTGGTCGAGCAGTTCGCCGAGCACACCGAGCAGCTCATCGCGCCGGTCGGGCAGGTGCCGGTCGGTCTGCGGCGCGAAACCGGCCAGCGCCAGCGCCGCTGCCAGCCCCTGCGGATTCGAGCGCCGGAGCTGATGGTCCTGGATCGGCTGGCCGGGCGGGACCAGTTCGTCGCCGGTCGAGATCACGGCGATGCGCGGCCGGCGATCGACACAGAGTGCAGTCAGCCCGGCCGAGGCGGCGATGGCGATTTCCGGCCCGCGCAGCAGGGCGCCCGGGCCGAGCAGCCGGCCGCCGGCCCGCGCGTCGCTGCCCCGGCGATGGACGTTCTGCCAGGCCGCTACCGCATAGCCATCTTCGAGCCGGGCGATGCCGTCCGCGACCCGGATCCGTTCCACAGGTATAACGGCGTCGCAGCCAGCCGGCAGCGACGCGCCGGTCATGATCTCGATGCAGTCGCCGGGCGACGGAAGCCGCAGCGGCAGGGCACCCGCGCCCTGCGTGCCGGCGATCCGGAACTCGCGCCGCCCGTCCGCGACCGCGGCTGCCAGGATCGCGATGCCGTCCATGGCCACGCGATCGAAGGGCGGGGCGTCGCGTTCGGCGACGATCTCCTGCCGCAGCGTGTGGCCGGCGCAGGACGCGAGCGGCAGTTCCGTGGTCGCGGCCCGAGGCAGGCCCGCCGCGATTGCCGCAGCCGCCGTGGCGGGGGTCAGCATCCGCGGCCGGTCACTTCTTGTCGCGGGCCTTGAAGACGCGAAGCTGCTCGTTGAACCGGCCCACGACCGACTCGACTTCGTCCACGGCCGAGTTGTTCTTCTTGGCCTGCATCGCCCGCAGTTCGTTGAGCCGCTGCTCGTCGTACAGCCCGCCCTTCTCGAAGGACTTCATCTCCAGTTCGAGGCAGGCGTTGTAGGCGGCGATGTCGTCGTTGAACTGGCGGACGGCCTTCTGCGCCTCGACCATTTCCTCGAAGGTCGCGATGTTGCCGTCCGGCAGGCTCTCCGGCGAGCGCGGATAGATGCATCCGGCCTGCGCGGTGGCGGCAGCGAGGCCCGCAAGGGCGGCGATCAGGGTGCTCTTCATCTTTCGGTCTCCATCAATGGCGCCGCGTGCGGAGCGGGTCCGGAATTCTAGCCTACGACCTCGGCGGTGGCCTACCGGTTCCCGCGCCGGCCCGGGCCGGGCGCTGTACAGGCCCCGGCCCCGGGCCCCAGAATCGCCGGATGCCGTCCCACCCCGCCGCGCCGCCGGATCCTCCCTGATGCGACCGACCCTGACCCTGCTGGAAGCGCCGCTGGTCGACCGGGTCATCGACGAAGCCCTGGCCGTGCTCGGGCACTTCGGCGTACAGATCCGCGATGAGGGCGCGCTCGCGCTGCTGGCTGACCGCGGCCTCGTCCCGGATCAGGGCCAACGGCGCCTGACATTCCCGCGCGGCGTCGTCGAGCAGGCGCTGGCGTGCGCGCCGCAGGCGATCACGCTGTACGACCGCGCTGGCGCCGAAGTCGCGGTGCTGGCCGGCGATACAGTGCACTTCGTGCCGGCGAGTTCGGCGCTGCACATCCTCGACCGCCGCACGCAGGCGATTCGCGAGCCGGACAGTGCCGACTTCGTCGAGTATCTGCGCGTGGCCGACGGCCTGCGCCATCTTGCCTATGTTTCGACGGCATTCGTGCCGCGCGACGTGCCGCAGGCGATCGCCGACGCCTGGCGGCTGTACCTCGTGCTCGCACATTCGCGGAGCCCGGTCGTATCCGGAGCGTTCACCGCGACCGGCGTGCCGCGCATGGCGGAGCTGCTCGGCGCTTTCCGCCATGACGCCGCCGACCTCGCGGCGCGGCCGCAGGCGATCTTCACGGTCTGCCCCGGCACGCCGCTGCGCTGGGGTGCGGACTCGATGACCAACCTGATCGACTGCGCCGGGCGCGGCATCCCGGTCGAGCTGGTGCCGGTATTGCTGCTCGGCATGATCGCGCCGGTCACGACGCTCGGCGCGCTGGTGCAGCACACGGCCGAAGTGCTCTCGGGCGTCGTCATCGCGCAGCTCGTGCGGCCGGGCGCACCGGTGCTGTTCGGCGGCGCGCCGGCCGCCCTGCACATGCGCCTGATGACCAACCCGATGACCGCGGTCGAGGCGCTGCGGCTGAGCTGCGCCTGTGCCCAGGTCGCGAAACGCCTCCGGTTGCCGTGCCAGGCCTACATGGCGCTGTCGGACGCGAAGGCCAACGATCCGCAGGCCGGCATGGAGACCGGCGTCGGCGCGTTCCTGGCCGCCAGCGCGGGCATCAATTCGGTCTCGGGGCCGGGCCTGCTCGACTTCGTCAACTGCTTCAGCCTGGAAAAACTGGTGTTCGACGACGAGATCGCCGGGCAGGCGCTGCACTTCGTGCGGCCGGTCGCAGTCCGCGACGACCTGCCGGCCGCCGGCCTGATCGAAGAGCTGCTGCGCAAGGAGCGGCTGCTGACGGCGGCGCATACGCGCCGCTACTGGCCCGAGGAACTGTACCTGCCGGGGCCGACCGTCGATCGCACGAACTGGAACCAGTGGGCCGGGCAGGGCCGGCGCGACTGGCGCGCCCGCGCCAACGCGGTCATCGATGAACTGCTCGCGGCCGGGCCGGCGCCCCGGCTCGAGCCGGCGCTGGATGCCGAGCTGCGCCGCATCCTGCGCGGCGGCGGTGCCGGCGACGCGCGCATGGAGCTGCCGGAATCCGCTGCGCTGCAGCGCAAGTAGCGCTGGCACGGGCGTGAAAACAGCGATCCGCTGCGCTATGCTGCCGGCCCGGCGTTGCGCCGGATCCCGGTCGGTCGCTGCATCGGTGAAGTGCGTGCCCGCGGCGCGCGCCGGGGAGTGAATGCGCCGCCGCGGACATCGGGCGCGCCTCGGGGAGACACCGTCATGGCCGAAGCATTCCTCTGTGACAGCATCCGCACGCCGATCGGCCGCCATGGCGGCGCGCTGGCGACCGTGCGCACCGACGATCTCGCAGCACTGCCGATCACCGAGCTGATGCGTCGCAATGCGGGCGTGGACTGGTCGGCCGTCGACGACGTCGTGCTCGGCTGCGTCAACCAGGCCGGCGAGGACAACCGCAATGTCGCGCGCATGGCGCTGCTGCTCGCCGGACTGCCGGCGACGATACCGGGCGCGACGGTCAACCGGCTGTGCGGCTCGGGCCTGAATGCGCTCGCCACCGCGGCGTGGATGGTGCAGACCGGCAGCGCCGAGCTGGTGATCGCCGGCGGTGTCGAGAGCATGAGCCGCGCGCCCTACGTGCTGTCGAAGGCCGAGGCGCCGTTCGGTCGCGGCCAGCAGCTCTACGACACCGTCATCGGCTGGCGCTTCATCAACCCGCGGCTCGAGCGGCAGTACGGCGTCGAGTCGATGCCGGAGACGGCCGAGAACCTCGCCGCGCAGTTCGCGATCTCGCGCGCGGATCAGGACGCCTTTGCGCTGCGCAGCCAGCAGCGGGCACTGCGCGCCCAGGCCGATGGCACGCTGGCCGAGGAGATCATGCCGGTCACGCTGCCGGCGCGGAAGGGGACTCCGGTGGTCGTGGCGCAGGACGAGCATCCGCGCGCGACCACGCTCGAAGCGCTGGCCAAACTGCCGGCACCGTTCCGCGATGGCGGCACGGTCACGGCTGGCAACGCCTCCGGCGTGAACGATGGCGCCGCTGCGCTCGTGATTGCGAGCGAACGTGCCGCCGCGCGCCACGGCCTGACGCCGCGCGCGCGGATCCTCGGCGCCGCGGTCGCGGGCGTCGAGCCACGCATCATGGGCATCGGCCCGGTGCCGGCGACGCAGAAGCTGCTCGCACGCCTCGAGCTGCCGGTCGCGGCCTTCGAGGTCATCGAGCTGAACGAGGCCTTCGCGGTGCAGGCGCTGGCGGTGCTGCGCCAGCTCGGCCTGCCTGACGATGCCGCGCACGTGAACCCGAACGGCGGTGCGATCGCGCTCGGTCACCCGCTCGGCATGAGCGGCGCGCGCATCGCGACGACCGCGGCGCGGCAGCTCGCGCGGACCGGCGGCCGCTACGCGCTGTGCACCATGTGCATCGGCGTCGGCCAGGGCATCGCCGTCGCGCTGGAGCGGGTCGCATGAGTACGCCGGTGCGCATCGAACGGGACGGACCGGTTGCGGTCATCGTGATCGACCACCCGCCGGTCAATGCGCTGGCGCTGCCGGTGCGGCAGGCGCTGCTCGTCGCAATCGAGCAGGCCGAGGCCGATCCGGCGGTGCGCGCGCTCGTCGTGCACGGCCACGGTCGTGCCTTCATCGCCGGCGCCGACCTGCGCGAGCTCGACGAACCGGTGCGGCCGCTGCCGCTCGGCGAGGTCCTCGCGCGCCTCGAGGCCTGCGCCAAGCCGGTCGTCGCCGCACTGCACGGCGCGACCCTCGGCGGCGGCGCGGAGCTGGCGCTGGCCTGTCACTATCGCGCGGCCGCGGCCGACCTGAACTTCGGCCTCCCGGAAGTCACGCTCGGCCTGCTGCCCGGTGCCGGTGCTACGGTTCGGTTGCCGCGCGCGGTCGGCTGGCAGGCGGCGCTCGAGCTGATGACCGGTGGCAAGCCGATCGACCGCGGGCGCGCCCAGGCGCTCGGCCTGGTGGATCGGCGGCTCGATGGTGACCTGCGCTCCGGCACAGTCGCCTACGCACTGGAACTGATCGCCCAGGCCGCACCGCCGCGGCGGCTGTGTGAGCAGCCGGCGCCCGACTGCGCGCCGGAGTTCTTCGCCGAATACCGGCGCTCGCTGCCGCGCGCCTTGCGTGGCTCGGCGGCGGTGGAGCGCGTGATTCTCGCGACCGAGGCCTGCGCGCGGCTGCCGTTTGCGGCGGCCGACGCACGGGCCCGCGAGCTGTTCGATGAGGCGCGGCATTCGGTCGAGTCACGTTCGCTGCGGCATTTGTTCTTCGCCGAGCGCGCGGCGGGCGACGGTGGCGGCGGCGCGCGCCCGGTCGCGCGGGTCGCCGTGATCGGCGCCGGCACGATGGGCGCCGGCATCGCGATCAGCCTGGCAGGCGCGGGACTCGAGGTGACGCTCATCGATGCGCAGCCGCAGGGGCTTGCGGCCGGACTCCAGCGGGTCGCGCAGACTTTCGCTCAGTCCGCGACCAAGGGCCGGATCAGCGAAGCCGAGGCTCAGGCCGCGACCACGCGCGTGCGCGGCGCCGGCGAGGTCGCCGCCGCCGGCGATGCGGAGCTGGTCATCGAGGCCGTGTTCGAGAACCTCGCAGTCAAGCGCGAGCTGTTCGGGGAGCTGGGCCAGTTCTGCCGGCCCGGAACGGTACTCGCCACCAACACGTCGACACTCGATGTCGATGCAATCGCTGCTGCCAGCGGCCGGCCTGCCGATGTCGTCGGCATGCACTTCTTCAGTCCGGCCAACATCATGCGTCTGGTCGAGATCGTGCGCGGGCAGGCGAGTTCAACGGCGGCGCTGGCGACCGCGCGCGCCGTCGCCAAACGCATCGGCAAGATCGCGGTCACGGTCGGCAACTGCTTTGGCTTCGTCGGCAACCGGATGCTGTACGCCTACGGTCGCGAGCGTGAGCTGATGCTGCTGGAGGGCGCGAGCCCGGAGCAGATCGACGCGGCGATGGAACGCTTCGGCATGGCCATGGGGCCGAACGCAGTCGGCGATCTCGCCGGTCTCGATATCGGCTACCACGTGCGCCGCGAGTGGCGGGGCCGGCCGGACGATCCGCGCTTCTTCCGCGTTTCCGACCGGCTGGCGGAGCTCGGTCGCTTCGGCCAGAAGACCGGGCGCGGTTTCTACCGCTACGAAGCGCCGGGCAGTCCACGCCAGAGCGACCCGGAGGTCGCGGAGATCATCCGGGCTGAGGCGGCGCAGCTCGGCATCGCGCAACGCGTGATCGCGGAAACCGAGATCGTCGAGCGCTGCGTCTGGGCGCTGGTCAACGAGGGTGCGCGCATTCTTGCCGAAGGCATCGCCGCGAGCCCCGCCGACATCGACGTGATCTGGTGCAACGGTTACGGCTTCCCGCGCACCCGCGGCGGCCCGATGTTCCATGCCGACACGGTCGGCCTCGCCAGCGTGCTCGCGGCCACGCGCCGCTACGAGCGCGAGCAGGGCCCGCGCTACTGGACGCCGGCGCCGCTGCTGGCCGAACTCGGCGAACGGGGCAGCAGCTTCGCGCGCTGGCAGGCGGAGCGGGGCGGGTAGGTACGGCGCCCGGCAGCGGGATTCCACAGCGTTGCCGGTTGTGAGCGACGTGCTGATACCCTCGGTATGAAAGTAGCGGTGTCGATTCCCGATGAGGTCTTTGCCGAGGCCGACCGCGTGGTAGCGGAACTCAGGACTTCGCGCAGCCAGCTCTACGGTCGCGCGCTCAGGGAGTTCCTGGCGCGGCACGCCCCGGAGCAGGTGACCGAGGCGATGAATCGCGTCTGTGACGCGGTGGGGGTGGAGTCGCAGGAGGTTCGTCGCCGCGCCGTGCGCCGGATCCTGCAACGGGTCGGGTGGTGATGGCGCAGGCCGAGGTCGGGTGGGCCGACCTGAGCGAACCGGTCGGATCGGAGCGCGGCTTCCGGCGACCGGTGCTCGTCGTCCAGGGTGATGCGCTGAATCAGAGCCGGATCGCGTCCGTGAACTGTATTCCGCTGACCAGCATTCTCAAGTGGGGCAATGCTCCCGGCAACGTCGTGCTGAAAGCCGGACTCACCGGTCTGCCAGGGGACTCGGTAGCGAATGTCTCGCAGATCGTGGCGATTGACCGGGAGATGCTGAGCCAGGGTGTCGGTAAGGTCCGGCGGCGCCAACTCGAACTCGTGCTTGCTGGCCTCGATCCCGTCCTGGGGAGGTAGCGGGACACGCGGGCGGGCCGGGCCGCAATGCTGCGTCCGATCAGTTGGCGAATAGCGAAGCCTGATTCGCATTTCGGTTGAATGAGCAGCCAATCCGTCGCGATCCCACTCGCGAACCCAGCCGATCCACACGGATTCGCTCCCGGGCCCCGGGCCGAATTGAAGCTGCCCTCGCGGCGGCGTAGCATCAGCCCATGATCGATTGGTCCGTTTGCCCGGCTGTCGAGCGCGATTCGGAGCGCGTCAGCGGTTCCTGGGTGTTTCGAGGGACGCGAGTTCCGGTGGCGGCCCTGTTCGAGAATCTCGAAGACGGGGTGCAACTGACCGAATTCATCGAGTTGTTCCCTGGCGTCAGTCTGCATCAGGTCCGGACAGTGCTGGAATACGCGGCGCGTTCGCTGGAAGTTGCGTGAGTGCGCATCCTTCTCGACCAGGGAACGCCTGCGCCATTGCGCCTGTACCTTCGGCCACATGAAGTCGCGACGACGTTCGAATTGGGCTGGAGCGGTTTGAGCAATGGCGACCTGCTGGCGCGGATCGAGGCCCCGGCATTCGACGTGCTGGTCACGACGGATCAGAATCTCCGTTACCAGCAGGACCTGCGGAATCGACGCGTTGCCATCGTCGTCATCCTGACGACGAGTTGGCCGCGAATTCAGCGGGCCGTCGAGGACGTGATTCGCGCTGTCGACTCGGCAAGGCCAGGCGAATACTGCGAGGCTCCAATTCCCGCCTGAGTCCCCAGGGCCGGCCGCGAGCCAGTGTTCCACGTGTACGGACCCGTGGGGATCGATTGGATTTCGACGAGAGGATTGTGACCGCGGTCAGGCGCAGGTCGCGCTCGTCGCGGTCATTGATGAATGGGACGCTCGAACCCGTTCGCCGGCGCGCGGGCCGTCGAAATCGGCTGTCCGCACTTCGAGTAGCCAGTCTGCGGCACAACCGGCTGCCGCTCGGGTCTTCATGGTTGGGTTTCGGCAAGGGTGCGGCAGCATGCGCTGTAGCGACACACTGTAGCGACACACTTGCGTTTGGTCATACCATGTGAAAGTATATCTGCATGCAGCAGCGGCCGTTCTGGACTCGCCGGCTCGAAGCCCTGTGGCAGCAGCAAACGCTGATCTGGCTGCCTGGTGTGCGCCGGGTCGGCAAGACGACATTGTGCCAATCGCTCCCGCATACCGAGTATTTCGACTGTGAATTGCCGCGTCAGCGACGCGCGATGGAAGACCCGGAAGCGTTCCTTGCCTCGCTCGCCGGCAAGCGTGTGGTGCTCGATGAAGTCCATCGACTGCGCAACCCGTCGGAACTCCTGAAGATCGCGGCCGACCACTACCCGACGGTCCGCATCCTCGCCACGGGCTCCTCCACACTGAGCGCAACGCGCAAGTTCCGTGATTCGCTGACGGGCCGAAAGGCGGAGCTGTGGCTCACGCCCGCCATCAGCGACGACCTGGATGCCTTCAGGATCGCGGCACTCGAAACTCGCCTGAGTCGCGGCGGGCTGCCGCCATTTCTGCTGGCCAGGGAGCCCGTGGAACGCGATTTTCAGGACTGGATGGACGCCTATTGGGCCAAGGACATCCAGGAGTTGTTTCGGCTGGAGCGGCGCCATTCGTTCCTGCGGTTTGTCGAGCTGCTGCTGGCGTCCAGCGGCGGCATTTTCGAGGCGACCCGCTTTGCCAGGCCTTGCGAAGTAAGTCGACCGACGATCAGCAACTACTTGTCCGTGCTCGAAACAACTCTGGTTGCTCATGTGATCCGACCCTACACCACCGGCAAAGTCAGCGAAATCGTCGCGGCCCCGAAGGTGTATGGATTCGACACCGGCTTTGTGCGCTACTTTCGCGGGTGGACGGAAATGCGGCGCGAGGATCTCGGCTTGCTCTGGGAGCACTACGTACTGAACGAGCTGCAGGCTCGCCTGCAGACGCATCGCATACGATACTGGCGTGACAAACAGGGCCACGAGGTCGACTTTGTCATTGCTGGTGCCCGCGGGGCCCTGCACGCGATCGAGTGCAAGTGGTCCGCCGGCGACTTCGATCCCGCTGGCGTAAAGGCCTTCGCTTCCCGTTATCCGAATGCAATCGTGTCGCTGGTCGCACAAGACGTCGGTCGCCGCTATGTCCGACGTTTCGGAGACCTGTCGGTGTCAGTGATGAACCTGCAGTCACTATGCGCCGACCTGATGGCAGCGCCCGGCAGATGACGGAGATCCAGCGCGACCGCGCCGATCAGGCAGTCGGCCGGAAGCCGGTGTGCCTGTCGTCTGGCAATGGTCGATCGTGAGGGACGCTGCCCTGCCGATGCCCTGCCGATTGCATCCCCCCGCGATTCTCTCTAACATCCGCTCGCGCCTTGGGGTGGTCTCAAAGACCTGAGACGTCGGATGCCCGTACGGGCTGACCGGCGAACCCGTTGAACCTGATCCGGTTAGTACCGGCGGAGGGAGCAGGCATGCTGCGAGCCCGAAGATTCCCGCTGTTGCCGCTGTTGCTGGCATGCGCCGGCACCCAGGCCACGTTCGCTCAGCAACCCGCGCCGCTCGAGGAAGTCATCGTGACTGCGACGCTGCGCGCCGTGCCGGTGCTGGAGCTGCCGGCCAGTGTCACCGTGCTCGGCGCCGACACCGTGCGTGATGGCGCGGTGCAGCACCTCGAGGAACTGCTGCCGCAGGTGCCGTCGCTGTCGTGGGCCGGCGCCAGTTCGCGGCCGCGGTATTTCCAGTTGCGCGGCATCGGCGAGCTGGAGCAGTACCAGGGCGCGCCCAACCCGTCGGTCGGCTTCCTGATCGACGAGATCGACTTCAGCGGCATCGGCATGGTCGCGTCGCTCATCGACGTCGAGCAGGTCGAGGTGCTGCGCGGGCCGCAGGGCACGCGCTACGGCGCCAACGCACTCGCCGGCCTGATCAAGGTGAAGACCCGCGATCCGGTCGCCGAACCGGGCGCCTCGTTCGAACTCGGCGCCGGCGACGACGGCCTCTGGTCGGCCGGCGTCGTGACCGGCGGCGCGCTGCCGGGCACAAGCACCGGCGCGTGGCGCGCGGTGCTGCAGCGCGCGCGGTCGGACGGCTTCCGGCGCAACACCGTCCTCGGCCGCGACGACACCAACGGCCGCGACGAGCTGACCGCGCGACTCAAGCTGCATCTCGATCTGCCGCGCGGCTGGCATGCGGATCTCAGTCTTCTGTACCTCGACTTCGACAACGGCTACGACGCCTTCGCGATCGACAACAGCCTGCGCACGCTGTCGGACCGTCCCGGCCGCGATGCGCAGCGTTCGACCGGTATCTCACTCGCTGCCGGCTGGCGCGGTGCCGACGGTCTGGAACTGCGCTCGACCACAGCCTGGGCGGATTCCGACATCGAGGCGAGCTTCGACGGTGACTGGGGCAACCCGGAAAGCTGGGGTAGCGCGGGCCCGTACGACTTCTTTTCGCGGACGCTGCGTGGCCGCAGCACGCTGTCCGAGGATCTGCGCCTGCTGTCGGGCACCGGCGGCGACTGGTCGTGGCTCGCCGGCCTCTGGTGGCTGCGGCTTGAAGAGAGTAATCGCGTGCGCGACGATGGACTGTATCTCGACTGGCCCTATGAGCGCGTGCTCGACAGCGACTATGACGCGACCAGCCGCGCGCTGTACGGGCAGGTCGAGCGGGCGGTTGCGCCGGCCACGCGCGTCACATTCGGCCTGCGCCTCGAGGAGCGCGTGGCCCGCTATACCGACAGCGACGGCGGCGACTTCCATCCGCGCGATCCCATGTGGGGCGGGCAGGTTTCGGTCACGCATGCGACCAGCGCGACGCAGAGCCTGTGGCTCGCGCTGTCGCGCGGCTTCAAGGCCGGCGGCTTCAACATCGGCACGGCCGTGCCGCAGCAGCGCCGTCAGTTCGAGCCGGAGTACCTGTGGAGCCTCGAGGCGGGCTGGAAGCTGCGCGGGACCGGGCGGACGCTCGCAGCCGACGTGAACCTGTTCTATACGCGCCGCGAACAGCAGCAGGTCGCGACTTCGTTCCAGCTCGACCCGCAGGATCCGCTGACCTTCCTGTTCCTGACCGACAATGCCGCGAGTGGCGAGGCCGTCGGCCTCGAAGGCTCGCTGCGCTGGCGCGCGACGGCGCGGCTCGAGCTGGGCGCCAGCGGCTCGCTGCTGCGCTCGCGTTTCCTCGGCTACCAGTATGGGGCGCGCAATCTGAGCGGCCGCGCCTGGGCGCATGCGCCCGAGTGGAAGTTCGCGACCTTCGCCGCCTGGCGCCATCCGCACGGCTGGATGGCGCGCGTCGACTGGAGCGGCACGGCCGGCTTCTATCACGACACCAGTCACGACCAGCGGGCCGGCTCGTACTTCCTGACGAACCTGCGTGCCGGCTACGAGCGCGAGCGCTGGTCGCTGCACGCCTGGCTGCACAACGCCTTCGACCGTCGCTATCCGGTGCGCGGCTTCTGGTTCGGCAACGAGCCGCCGGATTTCCCGGAGAAACTCTATGTCCGGCTCGGCGATCCGCGCCAGTTCGGCGTGACCGCGCGTTATTCCTTCTGAGCGACCCTGGGGACCCTCATGCACATCGCCGTCGAGCTCAGCCTGTATCCGTTGTCCGGCGACTTCATCCCGCCGATCCAGGACTTCATCGAGCGCCTGAACGCGCACCCGGAGCTGCGCGTCGTGACCAACGCGTTGAGCACGCAGGTCAGCGGCGAGCTCGAGCGCGTCTTCACGGCGCTCGCTGCGGAATGCGGCCGGACCTTCGCCGCACCGTGGCGCTCGGTGTTCGTGATGAAGGTGCTGGGCGGCGGTGACTGATCTCGCGCGCGCGCTGCTCGACGCTTTCATTGCCGGTGCCCGGGCGACTTCCGTCACCGAGCTGATCGCGGTGCTGTTCGGCCTCGGCTACATCGTGCTCGCGATCGGGCGGCGGCGCGCGTGCTGGATCGCGGGCGGTATCGGCACGGCGCTGTACGTGCTGGTGTTCTTCGCGGCGCGGCTGCCGCTGCAGGCCGCGCTGCAGGTGATCTACGTCGCGATGGCCGCGTACGGCTGGTGGGCGTGGCGACCGGAGGCGGGCGCAGCGGCGATCGCGCCGCGACGCTGGTCGCTGTGGCCGCAGCTTCTGACCGCGGCCGCGGTGCTCGCGGCGACCGCCGTCACCGCACCGCTGCTCGCCCGCTTGGCCGCAGCGGCGGCGCCGGTCGCCGACGCACTCGGCACCTGGGCCAGTATCGCGGCGACGTGGATGCTGGCGCGACGGATGCTCGAGAGCTGGCTGTGGTGGATCGTCATCGACAGCGGGCTGGCGCTGCTGTTCTTCAGCCAGGGTCTCGTGTTCACCGCCGCGCTCTACCTCGCCTACGCCGTGCTCGCGGTCGCGGGCTGGCGCAGTTGGCGCGCGGCACTCGGTCCGGCCGCGTGACCGGTATTCCGCCGGAGGTCTGTGCCGCACTCGGGCTCACGGACCCGGACGTGCAGCCGCTGCCCGGCGGCCCGCTGAACCGGGCCCTGCGTGTTCGCGATGCCGGCCGCGACCTGGTCGTACGGCTGCCGCATGCCGGCGGCGTGGCGCTCGGCGTCGACCACCGGAGTGAATTCGCGATGCAGCAGCTCGCGGCGGCGGGCAGCCTCGCGCCGCCGCTCGTGTTCGTGCAGCCGGCCACCGGTCTGCTGGTCACCGGCTTTGTCGCCGGCCGTACGCTGGCGCGCGCGGACCTGCACGAGCCGGCGCTGCTGCGGCGGCTCGGTAGCTGGTTCGCGCGGCTGCATGCGCTGCCGGTGCCGCCGGACCTCGCGTTCGTGGATTTCGGCGCGCGTGCGGCCGGGTTCCTCGCCGCGGCGGCGGCGGACGGTGCCGCGACCGTGGCCGCGACCAGTGCGGAACTCGCATCGCTGCGTGCCGCACTCGGCCCCCCGGCCGTCGTGGTTCCCTGCCACCACGACCTGCACCATCGGAACCTGATCGACACCGGCAGCGCGCTGGTCGCGGTTGACTGGGAATATGCAGGTCCCGGTGATCCGGCGGCCGATCTCGCCGCCTGCATCGGCTACCACGAGCTCGACGCACGGGAGGTCGAGGCTCTGCTCTCCGGCTATGGTCCGGGGGCGGCGGCGCTCGCGCCGCGCCTGCCGGTACTGACGCAGATCTTTGCCTGGCTGTGCGCCGGCTGGGCAGCGCGGGCCGACCGGCTGCAGCAGGCCGCGCTGCCAGCGCACGGGTAGACTGTCGCCTCCAGCGCCCGGAACCCGGCGGGGCGGAGGACGGAATGATGGGGAAGCTCACGGCTGGCGAGGCGCGGTTGCTCGATATCCTGCAACAGGACGGGCGGATCACGAATCAGGAGCTGGCCGAACGGGCCGGCATGTCGGCCTCGCCCTGCTGGCGCCGCGTGCAGGCGCTGCAGGACCGCGGCGTCATCCGCCGCCATGTCACGCTGCTCGACCCGGGGAAGATCGGGCTGCAGGTCATTGCCTGGGCGGCGGTGCAATTGCAGTGCTACAAGGAGGACGAAGTCCGCCGCTTCGAGGAGTCGGTCGCCGGCGTACCCGAGATCGTCGAGTGCTACTCGGTGATGGGCGAGTCGGAGTACGTGCTGAAGGTCGTGGTGCCGGACCCCCAGGCCTACGATCGCTTCCTGCACGAGTTCCTGTTCAAGGTTCCCGGCCTGGTCCGCGTGCGTTCGAGCCTGGCGCTGCGCGAGGTCAAGTACACGACCGTACTGCCATTGCAGCAGGCGCTCGCCTGACCCCGGGGCGCGGCGCGCGCCGGCGGCAAGAAATCCCCGCGACCCGGCCGCGGTGAGGTCAATCCTGCCGCGGCGGGCCGCCGCGGCGCCGCGCTTCGCAAGCCCCTTTCCGCCGCTTGCACTAGCCTGTCGGGATCGCAGTGACCCGGCGGGAATACCCAGTGATCACGATCAGCGGCTCGAATCTCAGGATCGCCGATATCGCCGCCGTGGCCCGCGGCGCCCCGGTGCAGCTCGCGGACGACCCGGCGGTACGCGCGCGCATCGACGCATCGCGCGCCTACATCCAGGACGCCGTCGATGCGGGGCGCGCGATCTATGGCGTGACCACGCTGTTCGGCGGCATGGCCGACCAGTACATTCCGCCCGAGCTCGCGGCGCAGCTTCAGCAGAACCTCGTGTTCCACCTGTCGGCGACGGCCGGCGAGCTGCTGCCGGTGCCGGACGTGCGCGCGGCGCTGCTGCTGCGGGCCAATTCCCTGATGCGCGGCGTGTCCGGCATCCGTTTCGAGATCCTGCAGCGCTTTGCGACGTTCCTCAACGCGGGCGCGACGCCGCTGGTGCATGAGCTCGGCTCGATCGGCGCGAGCGGCGACCTGATTCCGCTCGCTTACATGGCCGGCGCACTGGCCGGCGTCAGCAGCGATTACCGGGTCAACCTGCAGGGCGAAATCCTCGACGCCCCGACCGCGCTCGGCCGGCTCGGGCTGGCGCCGATCCCGCTCGCCGCCAAGGAGGGACTCGCGCTCGCGAACGGCACTTCGGTGTGCACCGGCATCGCCGCGAACTGCATCGACCGGGCGCGCTACCTGCTGGCGATCGCGTTGACCGTGCAGGCGCTGTACCTGCAGGCCTTGACCGGCACCGCGCACTCGTTCGCGCCGTTCCTGCACGAGCACAAGCCGCACCCCGGGCAGCAGCGCGCGGCGCGGGCCATGGCCCGGCTGCTGGCCGGTTCGCGGCTCACCTTCGAGGCCGTGCACGGCGACATCGAGCAGCGCCGCGGCCGGCTGGTCCAGGACCGCTATTCGCTGCGCTGCCTGCCGCAATTCCTCGGCCCGGTCATCGACGGCGTCAACCAGATCGCCGCGGCGATCGAGATCGAGGCCAACTCGGCCAACGACAACCCGCTGATCGACGTGGCCGGCGACTTCGTCCACCACGGCGGCAACTTCCTCGCGCAGTACACCGGCGTCGGCATGGACCAGTTGCGCTATCACCTCGGCATGGTCGCCAAGCACCTCGACGTGCAGATTGCGCTGCTGGTCGAACCGGCCTTCAGCAACGGCCTGCCACCATGCCTGGTCGGCAACCTCGAGTACCAGACCAATCTCGGGCTGAAGGCGCTGCAGACCGCCGGCAACTCGATCATGCCGCTGATCTCCTGGTACGGGACGCCGCTCGCGGATCGCTTCCCGACGCATGCCGAGCAGTTCAACCAGAACGTCAACAGCCAGGGCATGGGTGCGGCGCTGCTCGCGCGCCGCTCGCTGGACCTGCTGGAACATTACCTGGCGAACGCACTGATCTTCGCCGTGCAGGGCGCCGACCTGCGGTCGCGGCTGGTCGCCGGCACCTGTGACGCGCGGCGCACGCTGTCGCCGGCGACGGCGGTGCTGTACGAGGCGGTGCGCGCCGAGCTCGGTGTGCCGCCGCGGGCTGACCGGCCGCTGATCTTCGACGATCGCGACCAGTTTCTCGGCGGCTACGTCGCGCGCCTGATCGACGCGATCCGGGCACGCGGCGCCATCGCGGTCGCGGTGCAGGACGTGGCCGTCGACCTCGCCGCCTGAGCGCTTGCGCCGGATCGCCGCCGTCGCGCAAACTGCGGCCCCGGTGCGGCCCCGGTGCGGCCGCCGCAGGCCGCACCGGCACCGGACCACACAAGGAGCGTGGTGATGGCGGAGATCGTCGTCGTGGACCGCAGCGGCCGGGAGCATCGCGTGCCGGGGAAACGCGGCCACAGCCTGATGGAGACTCTGCGCGAGCTGGACTACGGCGTCGCCGCGATCTGCGGCGGGCTGTGTTCCTGCGCCACCTGCCACGTCTATGTCGACGGGCCCTGGCGGGCGCGGCTGCCGGCGATGCAGGACGATGAACGCGAGCGGCTCAGTCAGCTCGACGGTTACCGGCCGGAGGCGTCACGCCTGTCGTGCCAGTTCCGCTTCGACGAGCAGCTCGACGGGCTGCGCGTGGTGATCGCACCCGACGAATAGCCGCTCAGCGTTTCTCGGCCTGGCGCGCGACGGCGAGTGCCGCGGCCTCGATCGCCGCCGGGTCGCCGAGGAAGCGCCGCGGCACGGCCGGCCGCAGCTCGCCGTCCAGCTCGTACAGGATCGGCACGCCGGTCGGAATGTTGCAGCCGACGATCTCGGCGTCGGACATGCCATCCAGCATCTTCACCAGCGCGCGCAGGCTGTTGCCGTGGGCGACGATCAGTACGTTGCGGCCGGCGGCGAGCGCGGGCGCGATGCGGTCGCGCCAGCACGGCAGCACGCGCACCAGCGTGTCCTTGAGCGCCTCGGTGGCCGGCAGCTCCGCGGGCGCGACGTCGCGGTAGCGCCGATCGAAGCGCGGATGCCGTGGATCGTCCGGTGTCAGTGCCGGCGGCGGAATGTCGTAGCTGCGCCGCCAGACCAGCACCTGGTCGCTGCCATACTTCGCGGCGGTCGCGGCCTTGTCGAGGCCCTGCAGCGCGCCGTAATGGCGCTCGTTGAGCCGCCAGTGGCGCTCGACCGGCAGCCACATGCGGTCCATCTCGTCGAGCATGAGCCACAGCGTGCGGATCGCGCGCTTCAGCACCGAAGTCAGCGTGAGGTCGAAGTCGAAACCGTCGTCGCGCAGCAGGCGGCCCGCGGCCTGCGCTTCGGCGCAGCCCTGCGGCGTCAGGTCGACGTCGGTCCAGCCGGTGAAGAGGTTGTCGAGGTTCCAGGTGCTCTGGCCATGGCGTACCAGCACGAGACGGCCCGGCATCGCGGGCCTCAGCGCTCGGCCAGGCGCCGCACGGCCTGCAGCGCGACGGACAGGGTCGGAAAATCCGCGGTGCCCACGTTACGCATCTCCTGAATGAGGCGGCCAGCAGCCTCGGCAGCGGCGCCGGCATCCGCCAGCCATGCCGCCACCACGGCGGCCGGCTCGCGGCGCAGGCCGCGGGCGAGCACCTGGTCACACAGGCGGCGGTGCAGCGAGTATGCCTCTTCGCGCAGCGCGGCGCGAGCGATGGCCTGCCAGCGGCCCTCGACCGGCAGCCGCTCGACCTCGGCGCGGATCCAGTCGAGGCCGAGCGCGGTGCCGAGCCCGAAGTAGGCGCGGGCCGCGCTCAGCACCGGCACCCGGCGCGCCAGCGCGACCTCGACGATGTCGACGCCGGAATGCAAGGCGCCCATGCTGGCGACACGCCGCGCGACCCGCGCCGGCACGCCGTCGCCGCCGAAGCGTTCGAGCGCGCGGGCGAAGCTGGCCGCCTCGACGCCGTCCAGCAGTTCGGGCAGGTCGCGCAGCAGCTCGCGCAGGCCGGGGCCCAGCCGCGATACGGTCCGTTCGATGTCCAGACCGGCCGCGGCGTTGCGCAGCACCCAGTAGCTCAGGTGGCGCAGCAGGCGCGTGGTCTCGAACAGCATGTCGTACTGGCGCGCTGCCGGCACCTGGTCATCGAGCGCCTCGATCTCGGTCCACAGTTCGCGCATCCGGGTGATCTCGCGGGCGATCGCCCAGGCGCGCGCGACGCTGGCGATGCCGGCGCCGGTATCCTCGGTGGCGCGGATCGCGAACACCGGGCCCATACGGTTGACCAGGCTGTTGCTGACCGCGGTGGCGATGATCTCGCGGCGCAACTGGTGGGCGGCGATCTGGCGCGGAAATTTCTGCTGGACCGGCGGCGGGAAGTAGCGGACCAGCTCGGTGCCGAGCCACGGATCCTCGGGCACGTCGCTGCTGATCAACTGCTCGTACAGCCAGATCTTCGAATACGACAGCAGCATGGCCAGTTCCGGCCGGGTCAGGCCGAGCCCTGCGCGGTGCCGCTCGACCAGCTCCTCGTCGGTCGGCAGCGCCTCGAGTGCACGATCGAGCCCGACCGAGCGTTCGAGCGCGCGGATTACGTGGCCGAGTTCGGCGATGCGCTCGGCGGCGCGCGCCTGCAGCGTCGAGATGGCGAGGTTCTGCAGATAGTTGTTGCGCAGCACCAGGCCGGCGACTGCAGCGGTCATCCGCTCGAGCAGGCGGTCGCGCGCCGGTCGCGACAAGGCTCCGGCGGTGACCAGCGGGTTCAGCAGGATCTTCAGGTTGACTTCGACGTCCGAGCAGTTGACGCCGCCGGAGTTGTCGATGAAGTCGGTATTCAGGCGGCCGCCGCGTTCGGCGTACTCGATCCGGCCGCGCTGCGAGACGCCGAGATTGCCGCCCTCGCCGAGCACGCGGCAGCGCAGTTCGCGGCCGGTGATGCGCACCGCGTCGTTGCTGCGGTCGCCGATCGCGGCCTCGCTCTCGTCGCTGCCCCGCACGTAGGTGCCGATGCCGCCGTTCCACAGCAGGTCCACCGGCAGGCGCAGGATCGCGCGGATCACCTCGTTCGGCGCCAGGCTGGCGGCCTCGACTCCGAGCAGTGCGCGCGCCTGCGGCGACAGCGGCACCGACTTGCCCTGGCGCGGATACACGCCGCCCCCGGGCGACAACCGCCGGCGGTCGTAGTCGTCCCAGCCCGAGCGCGGCAGCCGGAACAGGCGCCGGCGCTCGGCGTAACTCGCCGCGGCATCCGGATCCGGGTCGAGGAAGATGTGCTGGTGGTTGAAGGCGGCGAGCAGGCGGATATGCGGCGACAGCAGCAGGCCGTTGCCGAACACGTCACCGGACATGTCGCCGATGCCGGCGACGGTGAAGTCCGTGTTGCGCAGGTCGACGCCGAGCTCGCGGAAGTGCCGCTGCACCGACTCCCAGGCGCCGCGCGCCGTGATGGCCATCTGCTTGTGGTCGTAGCCGGCCGAGCCGCCGGAGGCAAAAGCATCGCCGAGCCAGAAGCCGTATTCGGCGGCAATCGCGTTCGCGGTATCCGAGAACGTCGCCGTGCCCTTGTCGGCGGCGACCACGAGGTAGGGGTCGTCGCCGTCATGGCGCAGCACGTCCGGCGGCGGTACGACGCGGCCGGCGACGACGTTGTCGGTGACGTCGAGCAGCGCGCGGATGAAGCCGCGATAGCACTCGGTGCCTTCGCGCTGCGCTTCGTCGCGGCCGGCCGGCAGGCGGCGCGGCACGAAGCCGCCCTTGGCGCCGACCGGCACGATCACCGTGTTCTTGACGTTCTGTGCCTTCATCAGCCCGAGGATCTCGGTGCGGAAGTCCTCGCGCCGGTCCGACCAGCGGATGCCGCCGCGCGCGACGCGGCCCATGCGCAGGTGCACGCCCTCGAAGCGCGGTGCGTGCACGAAGATCTCGAACATCGGCCGCGGCCGCGGCACCTCGGCGATCCGCCGGGGCTCGAGCTTCAGCGCGAGGGCCGGCCGCCGGGCTCCGCCGGCGGCGCCCTGGAACCAGTTGGTGCGCACCGTGGCCTCGATCGCGGCGTGGAAGGCGCGCAGGATCCGGTCGTCGTCCCCGCGCACGACGCGCGCGAGCAGGCGGGCGAAGCGGCGCCGCTCGCGGCCCGCGGCGCGACGCGCGCCGGCCCGGTCAGCGATCGGATCGAAGCGCGCGCGGAACAGGCGCAGCAATGCGCTCGCGGCGGCAGCGTTGCTGGCCAGTGCCTCTTCCATGGAGGCCTGCGACAGCGGCAGCCCGAGCTGCACGAACCAGCGCGCATAGCCGCGCAGCACGGTCACCTCGCGCCAGTCGAGATCGGCGGCCAGCACCAGGCGGTTGAAGCCGTCGTTGTCAGCGTCGCCGAGCCAGACGTGAGTGAGCGTCGCGCGCAGGCGCGGCCCGTCGCTGGCGAGTTCGATGTGCACGCCGCGCGGGTGCTCGAGCTCGAAGTCCTGGATCCAGAACCGGCCGGCCGGCGCCGCGACCGCGTAGGGCCGCTCGCTGATCAGGCGCAGGCCGAGGTTCTCGATCGTGGGCAATACGTCGGAAATCGGAATCGGGCGCTCGCGGCGGTACAGCTTGAGCTGGATCTTGTGCCGCGGCTGCTCCGGTCGCCGGTACAGGTGCAGGTGCAGTCCGTCGGCGCTGCTGGCCAGCGTCTCGAGATACCCGATGTCGGCGAGCGCCGCGGCTGCCGCGGTGTCTTCCTGGTAAGCGGCCGGGAAGGCCGCTCCCCAGGCCCGCAGCAGGCGGCGCGCGCTGACCTCGTCCCGCTCGGCCAGCACATGGTCGCGCAGGTGATCCTGCCAGGTCCGCACCGTCGCGCGGATGCACTGTTCCAGTTCGGCGACGTCCAGGCGCTGGCGGGCGCCCGGCGGCGTGCGCACCAGCAGGTGCACGCGCGCCAGCACCGATTCCGAAAGCTGCACCTGGGACTCGACCGCCTGACCGCCGAAAGCCTCCAGGGCGAGGCGTTCGATGCGCTCGCGCACCTGCGTGTTGTAGCGGTCGCGCGGCACGTAGATCAGGCACGACTGGAAGCGCCCGAACACGTCACGGCGCACGAACAGGCGCACCTGCGCGCGCTCGTACAGGTTGACGATGCCGCGCACCATCCGCGCGAGATCGGCGACGCTGGCCTGGAACAGCTCGTCGCGCGGGAAGGCTTCGATGACGTGCGCGACCGCCTTGCTGTCGTGACTGGAGGCCAGCGGACCGAAGCGCGCGATGACGCGCTGCACCTTGTGGCGCAGCACCGGGATCGCATGCGGGCTCTGGCTGTAGGCGCTCGAGGTCCACAGGCCGATGAAGCGGCGCTCGCCGGTGACACGGCCGGCCGCGTCGAAGGACTTCACGCCGACGTAGTCGAGATAGGTGGCCCGGTGCACGGTGGAGACGGAGTTGGCCTTGGTGATGATCAGCGGCTCCGGCGCCCGCGCGAAGTCGCGCACCTCGCCGCGCAGCAGGACGGCGTGGCGGCGCCGCTGTCCGCTGCGCAGCAGCCCGAGCCCGGTGGCCGGCACGGCTTCGAGCCGGTCGTGGCCGCGACCGCGGCGCAACCGGTACTCGCGGTAACCGAGCAGCGTGAAGTGGTTGTCCTCCATCCACTCGAGCAGCGCCCGTGTCTCGCTGGCCTCGCGCGCCGGAACACCGCGCGGGGGCGTGCCGAATTCGGTGGCGAGCGCCAGCGCGCGGGCCCGCATCCGGCGCCAGTCGCGGGTCGCGCGGCGCACGTCGGCGAGTGTCGCGCGCAGCCGTTGCTCCAATGCCGCGCGGCGCTCCGGATCCGGTTCCCGCTCGACCTCGATGAACTGCCAGGACTCGGCGCGCGCGCCGCGTGGCGCGTCGTCGAGGTACACGCCGCGCAGACGACCGCGCCGGTCGCGGGTGACCGACAGCACCGGATGCGCGAGCAGGCGCACCGCCAGGCCTGCCTGGGTGCAGACGATGCCGAGCGAATCGACCAGGAACGGCATGTCGTCGGTGATCAGCGCGATGACCGTGTGCGGGGAGTGGAAGCCATCGCGCCGCGGTTCGGGGTTGAACACGCGCAGCAGCGGGCGCCCGGCCCGGCGCCGCAGTCCGAACGCGAGCAGCGACAGCGCGGCGCCGGCGAGGTCGGTCGCGTTGCGGGCGGCAAGGTCGAGCTCGGAGACGCCGCGATAGAAGAGCCGCGTGAAGCGGGCGGCGGCGACCGGCAGGCGCGGAGTTGCGCTGCGGCGCGCGCGGGCGGCGATCCGGTCAATCAGCTCCCGGCGCGCGGCCGGGATGGAACCTGGCATCGATGCATCCCGTTCGAGGAGGCCGTTGCGGCCGGGCCGGCAACGCGCCACGGATTATACACGCGGCCCGCCGCGGCCACGGCCGCCTCAGGCGGACAGCGCGCTCATCAGCACGCCGGCGATTGCGAGCGGACAGATCCAGCGCAGCAGGGCGAGCTGGATCGAGACGATGCGCGCGTGCTGGCCGAAGTCGCCGGCCAGCCGGGCCCGGTCGAGCCGCCAGCCGACCAGCACGCAGCTCAGCAACGCCCCGACCGGCAGCAGCACGTTGGCGGCGAAGAAGTCGGTCAGGTCGAACAGTGTCGCGGTGCGGAAGCGCGCCAGCGCCGCCAGCGGGTGCAGGTCCTGCCAGACATTGAACGACAGTACCGTGGCGAGGCCGGCCAGCCAGGCAGCGGCGGCCAGCAGCAGCACCGCGGGTGCGCGGCGCAGCCGCCAGCGTTCCATCAGCCAGGCCAGCGCCGGCTCGAATCCGGCGATCGCCGAAGACAGCGCGGCAAAGGCCAGCAGCACGAAGAACAGCGTCCCGACCAGCGCACTGCCGGGCATGCCGACGAAGATCGACGGCAGCACGATAAAGGCGAGCTGCGGGCCCTGCGCCGGATCGACGCCAAAGCCGAACACCAGCGGAAAGATCAGCAGGCTGGCCAGCACCGAGGCGAGCACGATCGAACCGGCGACGATCAGTGCCGAGCGCGGCAGCGACTCGTCGGCGGTGACGTGACTGCCGTAGGCAATCATGATCGCCATGCCGACACCGGTGGCGAAGAAAGCCTGGCCGATCGCCGCCAGCACCAGTTCGCCGTCCAGCCGGGTCAGGTCCACCTTGGTCAGGAAGGCCAGTGCCGCGTGCGCGTCACCCTGCACGAGCGCGTAGGCGGCGAGCGCGAGCAGGATGCCGAACAGACCGGGCATCATGATCCGGTTGCCGAGCTCGATGCCGCGGTGCAGGCCGGCGATCGAGATCGCGGCGGCGGCCGCCATGAACAGCGCGTGCCAGAACGCAAGCCGCCACGGGTCGGCGAGCAACGCGGCAAAGCGCGCGGTGAGGCCGGCGTGATCGAGACCGGCGGTGGCGCCGGAGGCATAGGCCGCGACGTAGGCAAAGACCCAGCCGCCGATCACGGAGTAGTAGGTCATGATCAGCAGGATGGCCAGTGTGCCGAGCACGCCGACCACGGCCCAGCGCGGCGAGCGCCCGTGCGCCGCCGCGACCCGGCCGGCGGCGCCCGGTACGTTGGGTCCGCCGCGCCGGCCGAGCATGAACTCCGCGGTCAGCAGCGGCACTGCGATCAGCACGCAGGCCAGCACGAAGACGAGGACGAACAACCCGCCGCCATACTGCCCGGCGAGGAACGGAAAGCGCCACAGCGAGCCGAGCCCGACGGCGGCGCCGGCGACGGACAGGTAGAACGCCAGATGGGACGACCAGGTTTCGGTCGGCGCGCGCATGCGGTGGCTCAACGTGCCGCGGGGCCCGCCCCGCCGCTGAGGAAGTCGAGCGACGCCTGCAGCAGCGCCCGCGTGCCCAGCGGCAGCGCCGCTTCGTCGACGAAGAACTCGGGCGAATGGTTGGTCGGCGCCGAGCGCACGTCCGGGCCGGGCGGGGTTGCGCCGACGAAGAAGAACAGCGCCGGCGCGTGCTGGCCGTAGAAGCTGAAGTCCTCGGAACCGGTGATCGGCGGGATCTCGATCACCTTGCCGCCGGCGGCGCGGGCCAGGCTCGGCCGCAGCCGGGCGGTCAGCGCCGGATCGTTGCGGGTCACCGGGTAGCCCTGCTCATCCGGTATCTGCGTCTCGACCCGGGCGCCGTGCGCTGCCGCGACGTGCTCGGCCACGCCGCGCAGGCCGGCGAAGACCTTGTCACGCATGTCCGGCTCGAAAGTCCGGATCGTGCCGATCAGTTCGACCGACTCGGGGATGATGTTGGAACGGATGCCGCCGTTGATTGCACCGAACGACAGGACCACTGGCGCGCGGGTCAGGTCCGTTTGCCGGCTGACCAGCGCCTGCGCGCTGCTGATGATGTCGGCAGCAGCGACGATCGGGTCGATGCCGTCCCACGGGCGCGAGCCGTGGCTCTGGCGTCCGATCACGCGGATCCTGAAGCTGTCGCCAGCGGCCATGAACGGCCCCGGACGGACGGCGATCGTGTCCGACGGCATGCCGGCGATCACGTGCAGGCCGAGCACCGCGTCCGGCTGGAAATCGCGGAACAGCCCTTCCGCCAGCATCATCTCCGCACCGCCCTCCTCGCCGTCCGGTGGACCTTCTTCGGCCGGCTGAAAGATGAACATCACCTCGCCGGGCAGCTTCGTGCGGATGGAGGTCAGCGCCTGCGCGACGCCCATCAGGATGGCGGTGTGCGCATCATGCCCGCAGGCGTGCATCACGCCGGTCTGCCGGCCGCGGTACTCGGCGACCACCTTCGAGGCGAACGGCAGGTCCACGCGCTCGGTGACGGGCAGCGCGTCCATGTCCGCACGCAGTGCGAGCCGGGGACCCGGCCGGCCGCCGCGCAGGACCCCGGCGACACCGGTGTGGGCGATGCCGGTTCGCACCTCGAGGCCGAGTCCACGCAGGTGCCCGGCCACCAGCTCGGCGGTGCGGAACTCGCGGTTGCCGAGTTCCGGGTGCGCGTGGAAGTCGCGGCGCCAGGCCTGTACCGGCTGGGCCACCTGCGCGGCGAGGGCCGCCGTGTCCGGCGGCGCGCGGTCGGCCAGCGCGGCCGTGCTGGCGAGCAGGCTCAGGAGGAACAGTCGGGTCGTCGCGAACATCGGCGGTCTCCGGTGCAGCGAAAGCGGCATCATGCCTGATTGCGGCCCGCGGCGGTTCCGGGCAGCAGCTCGTCGAGCGCGTGCAGCGCCTTCTGTGGAAAGCGTTCCAGCGGGTAATAGCGGGTGATGATCGCGACCGCCTGTTCGCGGCTGCGCAGGCCGAGGTGCCGCAGCAGATAGCGGATGTCGTCCTCGTCGTGAAACTCCGCGCCGATGCGCAGGGCGAGGCATTTCATCGCCAGCAGGTACTCCGGCCGGGCGACCATGACCCGCAGGTGACCCAGCTCGAGGAACGGTACGAAGTCACCGTGCTCGCTCAGGTAGCTCTTGACCGCATCGTTGAGCCAGTCCTCGTGCATACCGGCGCGCCGGGCGACCTCTGCGGCGGCGGCGCGCACAGCGGTTGCCGGCCGGAACCAGGCGTCGACGTCGAGCGTCGAAGGCCGTGCGGCCCAGGCGAGGCACATCACCGCGCCACCGACGACGTACACCTCGCCCTCGACGTCGCGGTCCCGCAGTTCCTCGTTCAGCAGGCCGAACAGACGGCGCAGGTCCGCGGGAGTGAGTGCCGGCATGTCAGACCTGGCTGCCGAGCGATGCGTCGATAAAGAGGTTGCGCCGCCGGAACGGCGGTGGCGAGCCGCGCAGCAGCAGCAGCCGCAGACTGTGCAGGGACGAGCCGAACACTGGTTCGGCCAGCGGCGGGATCGCCGCCGTCCACCGCGGCGGCGGCAGACTGCGCCGCGCGCAGGCGTACTCCACCATCGCCGCGAGGTAGTTCGCGAGCCAGGGAGCCAGGCCTGGCGGCGGTGCCGACGCGACCGCGGCCGTAAGTTCCGCCGGCGTGTATGCGGACAGCAGCCGGTTGAGTTCGGCCAGCGCGCAGGCCGCGGCCCCCGGATCGAGGCAGCCGCGCACGGCGTCCTGGAACGCGGCGGCCGGCGCGGGCAGCGCGCGCGCGAGCACATAGCCCGACAGGTCGAGCCCGGCGCGCCGCGCGGCGCGGCGCAGCGCCGCCTTTTCCGCCGGCGTGACCCGGATCTGCAACTGCGTGCTCCTGGCCGATCGCTGCACGGCGGCAGCTTATGAGCGCGGTGCAGCAACTGTCAATACACACGTATTGACAGACGTGGACCGCGCCGCGCACCGCGCGGTTCAGGACCACAGTACTGCGGCGACTTCTCCGAGCTGCGTGTCTGCGCCCTGGAAGAGATAGTCGCGGAAAAGCTGTGCGCGATCCTCCAGCACGTCGCGCAGCTCGAGCAGCGGGGCTGGAGCCGCTCGCGCGCCCGCGTCGAGAAGTCCTGGGACCAGTGGCTCGGACCGCTGGTGCCGGCGTTGCCAACCTTTCAGACCGTGATCGGCGGGCTCCGCCCACAGCTTGCGGCACTCGTCGCCGCCATCCGCTAGTCGATCCGGTCGCCACCATACCGGGCGGTGTCGGCGTTGACCTCGGTCAGCTCGTCAACGTATACCTGAGTCGCAAGGTCCGGTACTTTGGCTGCGAGGACACGATGCCGAAACGCAACGCCGGGAGCCATGCCTCGCCTGGCGGGGAGTGACCATGCCTGGTCGCGAGGAACTGCTCGCCGAGATCGCGCGGGAGGAGTTCCGGCTCGCTGAGCTCAAAGCCGGGGTCGAGACGGCTGCTGCCCGACTCGCCGGTCTTCGTGAGCAGCTCGCGGCCCTGCCCGTGGTCCAGGTTCCGATCCAGCCCGGGCTCATCGCCGACCTCGCGGACGCACCGGCGACGAATGCTGCCAAGGTCGATCTCTTCCGTTCCCTGTTTCGCGGTCGCGACGATGTCTTCGCGCGTCGGTGGGAAAACGCAAAGACCGGCAGGTCGGGCTACTCGCCCGCCTGTGAGAACGAGTGGGAGTGGGGCCTGTGCGAGAAGAAGAAAGGCGCTGGCGGCGGCAAGCGGACGACCTGCTCTGAGTGCCCCAATCAGGCCTTTGTCCCGATATCCAACCATGAGATCGCCAGGCATCTGCGCGGTGACCAGGTCATGGGCGTATACCCGCTTCTCGCCACCGAGACCTGCTGGTTCCTCGCGACCGACTTCGACAAGAACAACTGGCGGGAGGACATCACGGCATTTGCGGAAACCTGCCGCCAGTACCGTGTGCCGCTCGCCATCGAGCGCTCCCGCTCCGGCAACGGCGCGCACGCCTGGTTCTTCTTCGCGTCGCCAGTGTCAGCGGTCGCGGCGCGCAGGCTCGGCTGCTTCCTCATCACCGAGACCATGGCTCGCCGCCACCAGCTCTCGATGGAGTCCTACGACCGGCTCTTCCCCAACCAGGACACTATGCCCAGGGGCGGCTTCGGCAATCTGATCGCGCTGCCGCTCCAGCGCCAGGCGCGCGACGCGGGCCACTCAGTGTTTGTGGACGACTCCTTCATCCCGTGGCCTGACCAGTGGGCCTTCCTCGCCGGCGTGCAACGACTGGATGCCGCACTCGTGTACGCACTCGCGGACGAGGCCAGCCGGTGCGGACAGGTGATCGGCGTACGTATGGGCGACCTCGGCGACGAGGATGACCGGGCACCGTGGAAGCGTCCTCCATCGGGCCGCCCGCGGAAGGTCGTGATCACCGGGCCGTTGCCACCGGTCGTCAAGGCTGTCCTGGCACAGCGACTCTTCCTGGAGAAGACGGGGCTGCCGCCGGCTTTGCTTAACCAGCTCATGCGCCTGGCCGCGTTCCAGAACCCTGAGTTCTACAAGAAGCAGAGCAGACGCCTCTCGACGGCGCTGACACCGCGGGTGATCACCTGCGCTGACGACCGGAGCGAGCACATAGCACTCCCGCGCGGCTGCCTGCCCGAGGCCGCGGAGCTGCTCAATGAGTATGGCGTCAAGCTCGAAATCAGCGACGAACGCGAAGCGGGCAGGCCCGTCGACTTCACTTTCCAAGGCACGCTGACAGCGCTCCAGGAGCAGGCGGTCAAGGCCCTGCTGGCGCACGATACCGGAGTGTTCGTCGCGCCGCCGGGGATTGGCAAGACGGTCGTCGGCACCTGCCTCGTGGCTGCCCGCAAGACCAGCACGCTCATTCTGGTCCACCGCAAGCCGTTGCTCGACCAGTGGATCGGCCAGCTCGCACTCTTCCTCGGTATCGAGCCGAAAGACGTCGGCCAGATCGGCGCAGGCAAGGCCAGACCCACTGGACGGCTCGATGTGGCGATGGTGCAGAGCCTGGTTCGCAAGGGCTCGGTCTCCGATCTCGTCGCCGGCTACGGCCAGGTCATTCAGGACGAATCGCACCACTGCCCGGCGGTGAGCTTCGAGCGCGTACTCGCCGAGATGAAGGCCAGGTACGTCGTCGGCCTGACCGCGACACCGCAGCGCCGTGACGGCCACCACCCGATCCTCACCATGCAGCTCGGCCCAGTGCGGTTCGCGGTCGATGCCAGGAGCCGGGAGGCGCGGCGTCCCTTCGACCACAAGCTCGTGATTCGCGAGACAGAGTTCTCGTCGAACGGCAGGCTGGGGGACGCCGGCATCCAGGAGTTGTACGCCGCGCTGGCGGCCGACCAGCGCCGCAATGACCTCATCTTCGACGACGTGGTCCGAGCCCTCGAGGAGCGGCGGTCACCGATCCTGCTCACCGAGCGACGCGACCACCTCGAGTACTTCGCCGAACGGCTGCGGAGATTCACGCGGCATCTGGTCGTGCTCCACGGCGGCATGAAGCCCAGGGAGCGGCGGGAGGTGATGGGCCAGCTTGCCTCGATTCCCAACGGCGAGGAACGATTGCTGATCGCGACCGGCCGGTACATCGGCGAGGGCTTCGACGACGCGCGCCTCGACACGCTGTTTCTGGCCCTGCCAGTTTCCTGGAAGGGCACGCTCATCCAGTACACCGGCCGCCTGCACCGCCTCTACCCCGGCAAGAATGAGGTCCGCATCTACGACTATGTGGACCACGCGGTACCGATGCTGATGAAGATGTTCGAGAAACGGCTGCGGGGTTACCGCGCGATTGGCTACGCCCGCGATGAGGCCGCGCCTGGTCGGCGCGACGTTGAGGACGGTGCCATCGTCGAGTATGACGACGTCGTCCTGCGCGACCTCGAGCAGCGGGAGGCCTGACCGTGCGGAGGAAGACGACCAGGCAGCCCGGGCGCAGTAAGGCACTATCCGCCGCCAGGCTCGACAGGATGATCGCGGATGCCATCGTAGACGCGTATGGGGAGTCCGAGCAGATCGTCGGCTTCTACACGATGCTTGAAGACAACCTCGCGACGCCTTTCAGGACCAGGGTGCTCGGCGTCGAGGTCACGGTTGAACGGCTCGACCTGACCGATGACGAGCAGATCGTCGCGGTCTGCGCCCGCGGGAAGTCCCGGCAACGCGTCCCGATTCTCGATCTGCCACTGCCTGGCCCGCCGCCACGAGGTGCGGACTGGATTCTCGCCTTTCGGCGCTGGGCCCGAGGAGGCAGATAGCGATGGCATCCGAACCAGCTACGATCGACAGAGACCGGCAATCGAGCCGACGCCGGGGAGGGGCGAGCTCATGAGCGAATACCAGTACTACGAGTTCCAGGCGATCGACCGACCGCTCACCGCGAAGGAGATGAGCGCGTTGCGGTCGTATTCGACGCGGGCGCGCATCACGCCGACGAGCTTTGTCAACGACTACTCCTATGGCAGCTTCAAGGGCAACGAAAGCGGGTGGATGGAGAAGTACTTTGACGCGTTCCTCTACCTCGCCAACTGGGGCACTCGCGTCCTGAAGCTCCGTCTGCCTTCTCGCCTGCTCGACGCGGCGACGGCCAGGAGTTACTGCGGCGGCGGCAGCGCCTTCGTCCGCGAGAAGGCCGGGCAGGTCATCCTCACCTGGCTGTCCGAGGAGGAGGAAGGCGACGACCTGGCCGAAGGCGAAGGCCAGCTCTCATCGATGATCTCGGTACGTGCCGAGCTGGCGCGTGGCGACCTGAGGGCGCTGTACCTCGGCTGGCTGCTGCGCGCGCAGACCGGCGAGCTCGACGATGGCGAGACGGAACCACCGGTGCCTCCCGGTCTCGGGCAGCTCAGCGGCTCCCTGGAGAGCCTGGCCGGGCTCCTGCGGATCGACGGCGACCTCCTGCAGGTAGCCGCCGAGGCCAGCCCACCGATCGGTGAGACCGGTCTCAATCGAGACGAGGTGTGCGCTTGGGTCGGTACGGTCCCGGTCAGGGAGAAGGACGAGATCATCACGAATCTTTTGGTCGATGCCGACCATGCTCAGCTTGCGGAACTGCTGCAGCAGTTCCTCAAGGAACGGACCGGCAACGGTGGCGCGGCGACTACTGACAGGACCGTGGGGCAGCTTCTTCGGGCGGCCGAGGTCCGCGCGACGGAACGCAGGCGTATCGAGGCCGGGAGGTGTGCCAGAGAGAAGGCCCGGCGCGAGCGCGAGGTGGCCATCGCTCGCGAAAAGCACGTCGACAGCCTCGCCGCACGCAAGGACGGGCTGTAATGGCAATGGGCAGGCACAGGAAGTCAGCCGCTGCGAAACGGCGTCGCCGCGTCATCAGGCCCGCGATGCGATTAACCAGTACGTTGGACAAGATGACTGCGCAGGAACTGGCCAGCGTCCTGCGCGCTGTCCTGACGCGACACCCGGAGCTCCGCGCCGAAGTCGAGCGGACCGCCATCGACATGATCGCGGCGCCTTCGGTCGGGGATGTCGCCGGCGAAGTGCATGACGCGGTCACCTCTCTCGATACCGAGTCCTTTCTTGATCGTGCCGGACCGAAGGCATCGGGTTATGTCGAGCCAACCGAGGCTGCCTGGGAGCTGCTCGGCGAAGCGGTCGAGGATGTGCTCGGTGACATGAAGCGGCGGGCCGGCCTGGGCCTGCACGAGGCTGCCGCAGCGATCTGCTGTGGCATCGTGCTCGGCCTCCACAGGGCGGAGGACGCGGGTTCCGACGGACCGTTGGAGTGGGCTCCGGACTTTCCTGCCGAGGAAGCCTGCCACGCGGTGGTCGAGTTGATCCGAGCCGCTGCACCCAAGGATCGGGGCGTGACTCGCAACCGACTTGTGAAAGCGCTGCGGGAGCTGGTTCCGGACTGGGCAGAGATGATCACGCGGGCCACAGACCAGGCGATGAGCGGGTGAACCGCATTCGCGATCCAGCCGCACTCAGGGCCCCAGCAAAGCGGCCGGGACGATGGCAATCCCATCCTTGCGGCGGTAGGCCTCCGGTCCGGTGGTGATCACGACGGCGTCGAGCAGGTCCGCGCCGATCCTCCCGCGCAGCCATTGCAGATGCCGGACATCGCCCTCCTCGACCGTGCGACTCAGTTTCACCTCGATGGCGACAACGCGGCGGTCGCTGCGCTCGACGATCAGATCCACTTCCTGGCTGCCGCCGTGCACGCGCAGAGGGCGGAGCTGCGCTTCAGCAGCCTGGGCGTAGACCTGCAGGCTCTGGGTCACGAGCGACTCGAACAGGCGGCCGAGTAACAGGCCACTGCGCGGGATGCGCGGGCCGGTCGCGGCACCTCCGAGCAACGCGTCCACGTCGAAGCCGAGAACCGCTACGGCCAAGGCCGGGTCGGCCAGGTGATGTCTGGGTGCCTGGGCCAGTCTGTTCAGATCGTTCTGCGTCGGCAGCCAGGCAGCCACCGGATCAGGAATCCAGAGCCGCTCCAGCACTTCGCGTCAGGGCTGAGTCGCACTGCGGGAAGGCTTGTCCCGCTGTGTCGCCCGTCAGGAGATCGCGCAGGTTTACGGACGATACGCCGAGTCCGCGCTCAGATAACGACAGCGGCCTCATGCGCACGGTCACGATCCGTCCCGCACCCGAATGCGTCGGCGCGGCCGCGAGACTTGCCGAGCTGGTCAGCAGGAACTGCGAGGGCGGGCGGCGAGGTCTGTGACGACGACGAGGTGGTGGAGGAGATGCCCACGAGATCCGCCACGTCGAGGTCGCGTCGGTCGAACGAATCGATCCGGATCGACATCTCGATCGCGGGCGAGCTTCGAGATGGTGCAGAAGGCCGCGGTGGCCGGCGTGTTGCTGCTGGCCGCGGTCCCGGCAAGGTGATCAGGCGCATCGGGCCCGGGCGCTGACAGATTCGGTGTACGCGCCACTCTGAACGGTGCTGTTCCTCCATCGGTCAGGCTGCGATTCGCAAGCCGACCGGGATACCGGCCTTGGCGCACAGGCCCACCAGGTAGTCGAGCGACAGCAATTCAACCTTGCCGCGTGTGATTTCCGAGACACGGGGCTGTGCGATACCCAGGCGCCGCGAGGCCTGTGCCTGGGTCAGGCTTTCCCGCTCGATCCATTTGCGCAACGCCTCTGCCAGTCTTGCGCGGAGCAGCATGACTTCCGCCTCGTGAGGCGGGAAGCCCAGGTCCAGAAAGATATTTCCACTCGATTCGGTCACTCTCCTAGCCATGAGTCACTCCTTCGGTGAGTTCGCGCGCAATCCTGTAGCGCTGCCTGGCCAGGTCCAGGTCGGCCTTCGCCGTCTTCTGCGTTTTCTTGTGGAACGCGTGGAGTACGTACACCGCTTCCGCGAACTTCGCAACGTAGATCACCCGGTATGCGCCCGTCGGATCTCGCACGCGAATCTCACACGAGCCGGGGCCCAGGCTGGGCATGGGCCTCCAGTTGTCAGGATTGCGCCCGACCTGGACCATGAACAACTCGTGCCCAACGCGGATACGCACGGATTTCGGCAACGCGGCGAGGTCGTCTCTGGCACTGCCAACGAAACGAACCAGCTTCATGCGATGATTATACGAAGACTCGTATAGTTGTCAACGTCTGCAACGTGTGGCGTGCCGGAGTCGGTCATCTTGGTCTCTTTGCCTGAATTGCGTCCGACTTCGTGACGGACGGCCAATGCCCCTTTCTTCGCGGCGGGTTGGATCTGTGGGTGGGCGAAGCCGGGATCGGGCAGTGCCACGGGCCGGGGTGGCGGCGCTCGCGGCAAAGCAGAAAGCCGGGCGGCCCGTATCTCTTCCTGCTACAGGAAGACGAAGCCGCCGTTCGGGCTCAGGCACTGGCCGTGGTAGTAACGGGATTCGGCCCCGGCCAGAAACACATGGGTCGGCGCAATTTGCGGCGACCTATGCTTCATTACGGGACCAGTTTGCCCGATGACTCGTAGATCCCGTGTGCTGCGCCACTACTGTCCGACAGCTCCTTCTTCCGGCGCGCGTGGACTTGGACCTGCACGTGGGCGGTCTGGCCGCGCCACATGCCAATAGGCTCGAGGACGATGGCCGCGACGCCGTGGCGCGCCCGCGCTGGGTGGAAGTCGCGAAGCTCGGGAGTGACGCGGCCGTCCCGCGCCAGTCCCGTGTAGACCGAGGCGAAGACGACCCGGTTCTTCTCTTGTCGGGGGCCGGGTACGCGGGCGCATGTCCTGGACGCGCGCGGCGGCGTGGCGATCCCACCGCAATTCGACAAGGCCTGGAGTTTCCGCGACGGCATCGCCGTCGTGGAACGCGCCGGCAAGTGCGGTGTCGTCGACCGTGACGGACGCATCGTGCTCGCGATCCGCTACGACCACTGCAACCACCTGGCTGACGGCCGGGTCGCCGCGGCCGTCGAGGCGCCGTTCAACCGGGCCCGCCGGGCGGGGCGGTAGCGCCGGCGGAACCAGCCCGGTTGGCACGAGTATTCTGGACCGGCCTCCAGATCACTCGCGGGTGTTTTGGACCTACATCCAAATTGCCTGTATCATGACCCAATGCAACGGTATCTCAGAAGCCAGATCCTCGACGACCTGAAGCGCAAGATGGTCTTCCTGGGCGGCCCCCGCCAGGTCGGCAAGACCACGCTGGCCAGGAGCCTGTTGCGGAGCGATTCCGCCTATTTCAACTGGGACTTCGGCGAGCACCGCGAGAAGATCCTGAAGATGGAGTTCCCGCGCCAGCCGCTGCTGGTGCTCGATGAACTGCACAAGTACCGGAAGTGGCGCAACTATCTCAAGGGCTTCTACGACGTCACAGGCAAGGACTACCGGATTCTCGTCACCGGCAGTGCGTGGCTGGACTATTACCGCTTCGGCGGCGACTCGCTGCAGGGCCGGTACCACTACCTGCGCCTGCACCCGTTCTCAGCCGCGGAACTGCGGAGCCGCACCGCGGCGGGCCTGATGGACCTGATCCGGCTCAGTGGTTTCCCGGAGCCATTCCTGGCCGGCTCCGAGGATCAGGCCCGGCGCTGGTCGCGGGAGCACCGCCAGTTCCTGCTGCAGCAGGAACTGCGCGATCTCGAGTCGATCCACGACCTCGGTCAGATGGAACTGCTGATGCTGCGCCTGCCGGAGCTGGTCGGCTCACCGCTGTCCATCAATGCACTGACCGAAGACCTGCAGATCAGCCACAAGACCATCGCGCGGTGGCTGGAGATCCTCGAACGCATCTATGCGATCTTCCGGCTGGCACCGTTCGGTGCGCCGCGGATCCGTGCGGTCAAGAAGGCGCAAAAACACTACCACTTCGACTGGATCGTCATCGCCGATCAGGGGCCACGCTTCGAGAACGTGATCGCGGCACATCTGCTGAAGTGGGTGCATTTCCAGATCGACACCACCGGGCACGACATGGAATTACGGTACTTTCGCGACACGGATGGCCGGGAAGTCGACTTCGTCGTGCTGCGCAGCCGTCGCCCGCTGTTGCTGGTCGAGGCCCGCTGGAGTGACAGCGATGTCGCTCCGGGACTCAGGTACCTGAAGGAACGATTCCCGGAAGCGGCAGCCTGGCAGATCTCCGCGACCGGCCGGAAGGACTACATGTCGCGCGCAGGCATTCGCGTGGCACCGGCGCTCGAGCTGCTGTCAGCGCTGGTCTGACTGCCCGCCGCGCAGCGGCTGCACGTACAGAATCTGCACGATCCCGGCGGCGATCGCCACCGCGATCTCCGCCGGACGTCCGAGTTCGACACTGCGGAATAACCCGCCAACCGCTCCGACCGTGGGGCGCATGTTCCACGGAAATCACCCCAGAGTTGTGAGAAAAGTGAGACAGTCCGTCCCGCTGAGCGGCCGTATTGAGGAGCGCATGCTCCGGCGCTCGATGCCTCAGCTCGCTTCGAGTCGGTCCGCGGAAAGGCCCGCGTTGAGCACGCCGCGCTCCGCCCAGCGTGCTCGCCGATGGGTCTCGATACATCTGACGACGAACCACGTACGGTTCGTTGATAGCAGGCGGCCGAAACCGAGTACTGAAAGCACCGCCGAGATGTCCGGATTCCTTACACGGCAGGGGTGCGGGCACGTAGCCGTCCGGAATTGCTGGCGGGTATGAACAGTCCGCTCGCCCTGGCCTACCGCAGTACCACCGTCCGGCGGCCGTGCACGAACACCCGGTGCTCGGCGTGCCAGCGCACGGCGCGGTTCAGGGCCACGCTCTCGAGGTCGTGGCCGATGCTGGTGAGTTCCGCCGGGTCCATGTTGTGGTCGACGCGCCCGACTTCCTGCTCGATGATCGGGCCGTCGTCGAGATCCTCGGTCACGTAGTGCGCGGTCGCGCCGATCAGCTTGACGCCGCGTTCGTAGGCCTGGTGATAGGGGCGGGCGCCCTTGAAGCCGGGCAGGAACGAGTGGTGGATGTTGATCGCGCGGCCGGTGAGTCGCGCACAGGCGGCGGCTGACAGCACCTGCATGTAGCGGGCCAGCACCAGCAGTTCCGCGCCGCTCGCCTCGAACAGCGCGAGGAGTTGCGCCTCCTGGGCTGGTTTGCCCGCGGCGCTGATCGGCAGCCAGTGGTACGGCAGGCCGTACCACTCGGTCAGACGCCGGTGCTCATCGTGGTTGGAAACGACGCCGACGACGTCGATCGGCAGCGTGCCGCTGTGCCAGCGGTGCAGCATGCTGTTGAGACAGTGCCCCTGCTTCGAGACGGCGATCAGCGCGCGGCAGCGCCGGGCGGCCTCGTAGAGCTGCCAGTCCATGCCGAAGCGCGCGGCGATCGGCGCAAATGCCGCGGCGAAACCGGCTGGCTCCGGCAGCCGCCCGGCGCCTGCGTCGTGGAATCCCGCACGCAGATAGGAGCGGTTGCCCGGCGGATCGCGGAAGTGCTGCGTCTCGGTGATCAGCGCGCCGTGGTCGGCGAGGAAGCCGGTGATCGCGGCGACGATGCCGGTCGTGTCCGGCGTCGAAGTGGTCAGGATGTAGCTCGGGTGGGTCAATTCCGTTCACTCCCTGCTGTCGAGCCCGACCGCGGCATCGGTGATCCAGTCGTACAGCCAGCGGGCGGCTGGTGCATCCACGGTCAGTTCGAAGGTATCGCAGTCCGCCCGCCGCAGGATCACCGCGAGCTGGGCGCAGCGCGTGCGCGTACACGCATCTGGCGGAAACGCGATCGGGCCGAGATCCAGGCAGCAGCCGCGGGCGAGCAACGCCGCCGCGTCAGCACCGCTCAAGGCGAGTGTGACCAGCGCGTCCGAGACATCGGTGACCGCCGCGATCCGCCCGGCGCAGGCTGCCGCGACGATCACCTGCAATTGCGCCGGTTCGAGGGCTGCCGACTGTACGATCCACAGCTCCGGCGCCATCCGGCTGATGACCGGCTCCGGCCCCTGCCAGCGGTTGATCCGTGCGGGCAGCGGCACGCCGGCGATGCGCAGTGCCCCAGCCGCGGGCTGTTCATGCGGGCCGAGCTGCAGCCGCACCCAGGCGCGCGGCGGCGGCACGGTGAGGCGCAGGCGCGATGACAGCGTGCTCACACCGGGTGGCAGCACGGCTTGTTCGCGCAATGCCGCCGGTTCAGGCATGCAGGCGCTCCCCCTGTGGATCATAGAACGGTGTCGCGACGATCTCGGCCTCGCACTGCCGGTCGAGATCGTGGACCGTGACGTGTTCGCCGAGCCGCGCCTGGCCGCCGGCGAGCAGCGCGAGCGCTATCGGATGCCCGAGCGCCGGCGACACCGCGGCCGAGGTCACCCAGCCGTCGCTGCCGGCGCGAGTGCCGGGCAGACGCAGATGCGCGCCCGGCACCAGCACCCGCGGATCGTTCGCGACCAGACCGACGAGCTGCCGGCGGTCGGTGCGCCGGTTGTCGGCGCGGATCAGCGAGCGCTGGCCGATGAAATCCGCCTGCTTCTTCGCGGCGATCGCGCCCCAGCCGACGTCGGCTGGGGCGGTCGTGCCATCCGTGTCGACGCCGACGTGCAGGAAGCCCTTTTCGAGGCGCAGCAGCAGGACGGCCTCGATGCCGTACGGCGTGAGGCCCGCATCACTGCCTGTCTCGAGCAGCCGGCGCCAGAGCGCTGCGCCATAGCGTGCCGGCACGCTGATCTCGAAGCCGAGTTCACCGGAATAGCTGACGCGATACAGCCGCGCCGCCGCGCCGGCGATCCGCCCTTCGCGAACCGACAGGTGCGGCAGCGATGCCCCGTCGATCGGGAAGTCGGGCCCGAGTCGGGCGAGGATGTCGCGGGCCCGCGGCCCCGACAGCGCCACGGTGGCCCACTGCGTGGTCACCGGCGTGATGAAGACCTCCAGTTCGGGCCACTCGCACTGGCGCCATTCCTCGAGCCACAGCGCGATGCGGGAAGCCGCGCCACTGGTCGTCGTCACCAGCCAGCGCGCGGGCTCGAGGCAGGCGACCGTGCCGTCGTCGATGATCACGCCGGCCTCGTTCAGCATCAGCCCGTAGCGGACCCGGCCGGGCGCGAGCGTGCGCATGTTGTTGCAGTAGCAGCGGTCGATGAACGTGGCCGCATCGCGACCGGTGATTTCGAGCTGGCCGAGCGGCGAGGCATCATAAATGCCGGCGGCCCCGCGCACCGCGAGCGCCTCGCGCCGGATCGCCTCCGCCGGCGTCTCGCCGGCGCGCGGATAGCAGCTCGGGCGCAGCCAGCCGCCGGCCTCCCACCAGTGCGCGCCGAGTGCCTCGTGCTCGGCATGCGCCGGCAGCAGCTTGCGCGGCGCATAGCGCGGGCCGGTCTGGCGACCGGCCAGCGCTCCGAGCGTCACCGGCGTATACGGCGGGCGGCAGGTCGTCGCCCCGACCGCGGCCGGATCGCGGCCGGTCAGCTCCGCCACCGTCAGCATCGTATTGCGGCTGGAGGTGCGGCCCTGATCGATCGCCATGCCGGCGGTCGTATAGCGCTTCACGTGTTCGATGTGCGCGAAGCCTTCGCGGATCGCGAGTTCGACGTCCGCGACCGTGACGTCGTGCTGGAAATCGAGCCATTGTCGCCGTGCGCGCCCGGCCGGCGTGCGGACGAGGGTTCCGGTCGCCGCCGCGGCGGCAGCGCCCGCGGTGGCGACCGACCGCTGCCGCGCGAGCTG
>Ga0194120_10000660_pt1 | contig 64701 bp, 66 predicted proteins | sample TA2MahCa65mmetaG_FD_148642 | JGI IMG/M metagenome (GOLD analysis project Ga0194120, IMG submission 148642) | Freshwater microbial communities from Lake Tanganyika, Tanzania - TA2015019 Mahale Deep Cast 65m | ecosystem: Environmental > Aquatic > Freshwater > Lake | place: Tanzania: Lake... | reverse complement strand
AAAAGTGATCACGAAGGAGTCTTCCCACGAAGCAGATTGTCAATTCACGCTATCAGAGGACGAAAAAACTCTTCTGAGCAAAATACATTCAGCGACGAAAGAGGAGATAGATAAGAGTCTCGTTGATGCAGGAGTATACACAGCTGACGGACGCCTTACAAAGAAGTATGGCGGCGATGCTTGAAAATATGGTAACGCGCCGGATCATTCAAGGTCCGGCGCTTTTCTTTTGCCTGCATCGCGGCTATAGTGCGCCCAGCATGATCACCACAACACAACAGGAGCAGGTCACATGAGACACCGCCATTTCGGCGAACTCATCCGAGCAAAGTGGAATGAGGGAAAACACGTCTGCGCGGGCGTCGATATCAACGTCGATATGTTCCCCGGCGACGACGGAAAAGAGCGTTGTTTCGAGCACATCACGAGTCTGATCGACAAAACTCGCGACCTCGTCTGTGCGTACAAGTTCAATTTCGCACCCTTTCTTACATTCGGACACCATTGTTTCTCGCTGCTTCGCAACTCGACCGCCCATATCACCTGCGTCGCAGACGATGTGCCGATGATCCTGGATGGCAAATTCGGCGATATCGGGAAGACCAATACGCACTATGCGCGATTCGCGTTCGACTATCTGCGCTTCGATGCGCTCACCGTGAGCGCGTATCCTGGTCTCGGGGCACTCGAACCATTCTTTGCATATGCGGACAAAGGAATCTTCGTCCTCTGCAAGACCTCGAATCCCGAGAGCGGAGAATTCCAGGATGAATGCGACCAGAATGGTGTGCCGCTCTATCAGAAACTTGCCGCTCATCTTGGCACACACCACAACACCCACAGAAATTGTGGCTTGGTCGTGGGTGCCACCTATCCCGATGTGATCGAACATGTCCGCGACACCGTCCCAGACATACCGTTCCTGATCCCTGGCGTGGGCCCGCAAGGCGGCGATCTCACATCCACCATCTACGCTGCCGACCGACGATTCATGATCAATATATCAATCGCAGAGTCCCATGATCCGCGAGCGACTATCGTAGACGTAGATCAGCAGATACGATCGATCCTTGAATAGAAAACCCCCGCGAGCACATTGCTCGCGGGGGTTATTAAAAAGAAAGCCCGCAACGGATGCGGGCTCTATCATACATAGGGTACGTTATGTGCGGACGAGCCCTTACAGTTCCTCTTGTTCGTTTACGTCGGACTCCTCATACGGGATCAGTCCCATCTGCATCGCCCTGATCTCGATGAGGGTGATCGCTTCATCGATCTTTTCCACCTCGCCCGACACCAGCCGCGCGTATATATCTTCCCGATAGTTCACGCACACAGGGACATATCCGGTCTTTTCCATATGCACGAATGCACATCCCTGATAGCCGAGTTCTTGAAACTGTATCTCGACACCACGATGGATAACCATCCTCCACATGCGGTCCGTCAATTCTCCCCGATCGTTTGTCGTCCGAGCGAGCGCCAGGTGTTTTATGCTGGCGCGCAATTCCGTCATTCCTTCTGTTAGCTGACTTTGAGCGGCCGCCACACCCGCAAGAGCGAGACAAGCGACCAATCCGAGCATAAGCTTCCTCATATCCCTCTCCTATGGCGTGCAACGTCTAGATGCATTATGCCACTAAAATATGAAAAAGCAATGACTGCGCGATGTGAATAGCAATCCAATACGGACCCATCACAGTGTTACACTATTGAGTATGTTGCGCATTCCATCTCTTATTGTCATCTCATTATTCACCCTCCTCCTGACCCTGACGCCAACTGTCGTCCCAAAAGCCCACGCCGCCGACATCGCCGAATGCCCACCAGGGACTGTCCGAAAAGCGACCGCCGAAGACGTGGTCGCCATGCGCGAACTCAACGGCGGGATTATCACAGTCGGCACGTGCCTAAATCAAGGATTATTGAGTGGTACCGGACTCGATAGTGGCGCATTACAATCCCAAAAAAATCTGGCGAATTTCGTCTGCCCTGGGTATAAAGTCGGATACGACGCATCACTCGACCCCGCCACCCTCAAACGAAACCACGTGTATTTCAGTGTATCCAACCCATCTCAGGGCATGGATCCCAAGTTTCTCCAATGTGCCTCACAGTTTCTCAACGAAGCTCGGCAGCGGGGGCTAAACCCTTGCATCACAGCCGCACTTCGTACCGTCGCGCATCAGCGAGCATCATGTTTGGATCGGAGCAATTCCGTCGTCTGTGGACGCAGCAAAGGCTGCACGACGTTCTCCCACTGTCCACATGTCGCCGGAATCGCCCTCGACATCAAATCGCAAAATGGCAGACAAAGAGAGCTTCATCAGCTCGCTTCTTCGATGAATTTGATCTTTACACTACCCATCACCGACGCAGTGCATATGCAACCTCAATCTGCCTGCAGGGGTGCAGGGTCCGCACACGCTCCCGGGTCGACACAAACGCCTCACGTGCCGCTCCCACCCAAGCGAGACCCCAATACCGGAGCTCAGACATGTGAAGGCGATTATATGCTCGTCAACGGTCAGTGCCACCTCGTGCCCGATGAAGTCGTACTTCCCAACGCCTCAGGCATCTGCCCGACCGGATATATCCCCATGGCTGTGCAAGATTTTGATGCTGGGACTGCCTACAAAACCTGCGTTCCATCCTCGACCTCACAACCATTCCCGACGAGCATCGGCATCCCCGGCCAGTCCTACTGCCAGGTCGGCTATGTATATGTCAACGGCCAATGTGCACCGACACAATGCAATGGGTTTTCACCATACGCAGTCATCAGCCTCAATCCGGTACAGACCATAAGCTGCAATCAACAGCAATACAGTCAGCAATGCCCCATCGGCTACATCCGCATGAATACCCAATGCATACCATTCTCCCAAAATCAAAACGGTATGCCGATGCCAAACATCCCTATGCAAGGAGGTATGAAGCAACCAGGTGGGCAACCAATGTCAGGCAGACCATCCATACAGACCGGAAACACTGGGAGACCTGGCACCGACGACACCGGATCGACGACTCCTCAGTGCACACCGCGCTCCATCTGCCAAAACAGCATCGTGTATTACCAAAACAACGTCTGCGCAGTGCAGATCAATCAGGTCTGCATGTATGGATGCGCTACTTCTGGAGATGCATGTATGCCCGTAGCTGCCTCATCGACTGCAAGCACCTCTGCCACCAGTATCCCCGCACAGATACTCGCACAGCTCCGCCAACTCTCTTCGGGCGCTCCTATGGTCACGACACAGAAACCCGCACCCATCGTTGGAAACGGCTTTTCGCCGATTCCCGGATTCAATACCATCGCGACGAACAACGGGCATGCAGCCAATGTCTACCCATACGGCAATGGGTATAGTGTACCGACCAGATACACCCCCGGAAGCACGTTTGTGAGTCCTGTGGGACTCAACAATTCCTACTACTTCACCCCGAATATGTCGTTCATGCAGAGGATCTGGATGAACCTCCGTATCGCGCTCATGAATGTATTCACTTCTCCGAGCGTACGATACTAAGCTCACGGACCTGTATCTTTTGCCATAGCTGTGTTACAGTAAACGCTCGAAATGGGATTCACAAAATACACATCACAGGCGGAAAAAGAACAGATTCGGATGAACGAAAGCATCCGCGCACGCGAAGTACGCGTCATCGGCCCCGATGGGGAGAATTTTGGCGTCCTCCCCATACGCGAAGCGCTCGCCAAGGCGGTAGAAATGGGCTTCGACCTCATCGAGATCTCCCCCAATGCCGTCCCACCGGTCGCCAAAATCACCGATTACGGCAAGTTTAAGTACGAACAAAAGAAAAAAGACAAGGAGGTCAAATCAAAAGCCATCGTGACCGAGACCAAGGTCACTCAGGTCAAGATAGGCACCTCTGAGCGCGATATGCACATCAAAGCCTCCAAAGCCGCCCTCTGGCTCCGGGAGGGGCACCGGGTCAAAGTCGACCTCTTCCTCTGGGGGCGCTACAAATACATGGAATTCGAGTTCCTCAAGGACCGTCTCGAGCGATTCCTTGCAATAATCCCAGAATCGTATAAAATCGCCGATGAGATCAAGAAGAGCCCCAAGGGCCTCTCGGTCGTCCTTGAGCGTGATTCTTCCAAGAAAGCAGGAGCACCAAAAGCCCCTGCCACCCCGAAAGAGAGGCCTCAAGAAACCCCGGAAATAAGCGCCGAGGAAGAACAAACATATGAAAACCAATAAATCATACAGCAAGCGGCTCCGCGTCACCCGCAACGGCAAAATCCTTGCCCGCGTCCCGGGACAGAACCATTTCAATGCCAAACAGTCCGGCAGCAGCCGCATGCGCCATAGCCGCGCAGTGAGTATCAATATGTCAGTTAAAGACCGGAGCCGATTCCTCCCGAGCTGATGTATTGTTTTTTGTTTTAATTTTCTTATCTATCCTTTATGTCACGCGTCAAACGAGGTACCACAAAGCTTAAGCGCCGCCGCAATATCTTGGCCCAGACCAAGGGCTACCGCTTCGGCCGCTCCACGAAAGAGCGCACTGCCAAGGAGGCCATCTCCCATGCGGGTCGCAATGCATTCCGTGACCGCAAGACCAAAAAGCGCCTCGCCCGCAACGTCTGGACGATCCGCATCAATGCTGCCGTCCGCCCTGCTGGCCTCTCCTACTCACGCTTCATCGATACCCTCAAGAAAGCCGACATCGCCCTCGACCGCAAGGCCCTCGCCGCACTCGCCAAAGACCACCCCGAGGCCTTCACCCGCCTCATCGAGACCATCAAATAGAAAACAAAAGACCCCGCAAAGGGGTCTTTTTATTGAGTTGTTGTGTCTTCGGCGATTTGGATCCCGTTCATACATACGGCTCACAAAATGGACGAGCCCTTAACCACCGATCCTAAATCCATAGGAATCCGTAGTAGAAACCTCGCTTGCAAAACGCGCCTCTACTTCCTCCACATTTTGTCCAACGACATACTTCCCTGTCGGGACGTGGAAGATTATCCACTCGCCCCAATGCTCACTCTCCAATTGTGTCTGGACTGCTACATAATACTCACGCACTTTTAGGATCATCTTCTTGCAATGCATACGCAAATCCCTTGCTTGTGCAGCAGTGTCCGGATCAAGATCAACAAGATCCGACTCGTCATCAAGTTCTGAAGCATGTAAAAACGGCGGATACGGGCACATTGAGCTACTCCTTGTGTGAGACGGTGTACTGTGTCTGATTGAAAAATATCACACTCAAAAAATATCCGCAATTTCTCTTCCTGGCCTCTTTCTGGTCATTTCTCTTCCTGGTCCGATGCAACGGAGTTTCAAAAATCCTGGAATATCAAATCCATCCCACACAAATATGCTATCTCTATGCTATAGCGCAACAATAGCATATCGAAATTTTGCGAAGTTGTGGATGGGTATGGGAAATCATGACAACTCAAAATGCTGACGCAGCGACTTATCCCCTTCCATTTCATCGACAATCATATAGAGCAGGCTGCTACCAATCTTGAGATCTGATTTGAGGAGTGCAACAAAATCTTCACAGTCATACGGATACACCCATACACTATCTTGCAAAAGGTAAAAACCAGATGAGCGAAGCATGGTGCGCAGTTTTTGGCGCATCGGTTTGCGTTTTTCGGGAATATCAAAAATGAGCACACGCCACCGGCCATCCCATCGCCGCGGTTTCTTGAGAGAGCCCTGAAGTTCGAATGTACGCAATGCTCGCTCACCCGTTGGTGTAAGGCGCAAGAAGCCGTCCTTTGTACGCATGAGCAACCCTTTCTTGAGAAGGCGATTCCGCGCACGATTCACCGTCCCTATATCTTTCGGCCCTGTGGGCAACATACCGAGCTTATGCAAAGCAATCGGCAGATTTGACGGTACAGCGGCAAGAGCCAGGACACCCGCGACCGCGATAGTCGAGAGAAGTGCATGCTGAAAATTGCGCTTACGCGCCCGCCTTCTTCCCCGCATTTCTATGTGTCCCATAAAATTTCAAATGTGTAAGAAAGTACGCACATAACACCCGCACATAACACCCACATCCCTGTCACTCCAGTATATGCTATGACTACGCTATAGCAACACAATAGCATATGAATATGTCTTGCGATATGGTGCGGGTTACGGGTATGGATTTTCCACTATCTGCTCGGATATCTGCTATAGGTATGCCAAATGAGAAACCGCGACTCTCGAAGAGTCGCGGTTTTTGTTTAGCTTCTCTGGAGAAGCTTGGTGAGATCAGTATCAGTCACTTTGCGCAGGTCATCTACGACGAGGTCGGCGGGATAGTCTCCACCCCCTCCCCGCACGAGCGCAATGCATTTCATGTGAGCGGCCTGTGCGGCGAGCATCCCCGCCACACCGTCTTCGATCACGATGCATTCTGATGGACTGAAACCGAGACGTTTTGCCGCCAAGAGAAAGACATCAGGTGCAGGTTTGCCGCGCACTACTTCATGCGAGCTCGCAATGACCCCGAAGTGTTCGCGTATTCGAAGTACCCTCGTCACACGTTCAATGAATTCAAGCCGTGAAGCGGACGCAATAGCGAGTGGACCCGTTAACTTATACCAGTGATGAATCGCTTCAACCGTACCAGGCACAGGGACGATTTCCTCATCGGGGATGGTGGATACAAACTGCCACCGCTCTGCACAGAGAGCATCCAGATCATCGAACGTCTTGCTGTAAGCCCGAAATACGTCCGGGATCATATCCGTAGAAGAAACACCCGAATACTTTCTCGTGATCTTATGGGGCGAAATATGTATCCCGTGCCGTAAGAAAAAGAGTGATTCGCGTCGCGATATCGGCCCTTGCGTATCCGCAATCGTTCCATCGAGATCAAAGATCAGTCGCGGAACTACTCGCACTGTATTCCTCACTTTCTTTATACTCTGAGTCGATACTACTGTGATACGCGCAAGACCACAAGCGCCCTACAAAATCACCTGCGCGTTTTTGCCGGTGGCGGACCAACCATCGCGGTTGTTGTAGACAGGAGCGCCTTTTTCCTGGCGCTTTTTCACCATTTCGATCAGCCGCTCCACGAGCGCCTTGGCGTCGGAATCGAAAATGATATTGGGATTGGGTCGATGTGCCGCGTCGATCACCAGCTGGATGAGCTCGTCGGTATCCCAGTTGCCTTCAAGGATTCCCAATGGCTTATGATCTTCGAATGCCACGGAGAATTCGTTGAGGGTGCCGATGCGTCCCGGGCCGATGATCATCGCATCGGATGATCGGACGAAGAGCAGATCGCGGCCCGAATATCCAAAACCGGTGTACACGATCATATCCATGAATTCGAGCGGGAGCTTGTACGTATTGACGTGCTCGTCTTCGGTCGACGCGGGGGAAAATCCGATCGAGAGCCCGCACTCGTCCTTGGCACCCATCGCGCTGTACATCGGGAATCCGGTCGTCGCCCCCGAGGTGATAATGGCGCCCTGACGCGCAATCTCCCGACCGACATCCTTGGCACGCTCAAAGACATCGAGGCCGAGATGCGCGAGCTCGGCAGAACCCGACACACCGATCTTGATGATGCCGTACCCATCGGGGACACGACAGAGCTTTTTAGGAACTGCCGTGTGATTGGGGTGTGTGATGCGCTTTACCATTTTTTTATTATATCATTCAAATAGCAGTAGGTGCCGCACGCTATGTGATAGTTACCAATCTATTTCGATCTTCTGACCTTGCTCCGGCGCATGTGCGTCGATACCGAGAAAATCGCGAATGCGCTGTGAGAGAAACATCTCCGAGCGTGGCTCCCCCATCGCCACGAAGACACGTTCGACCGATGGTCCGAGCTGCTCAATGAAATCCATGAGTCCATCACGGTCACGATGACCAGAGTATCCGGTGAGCGCGGCGATGCGTGCGCGCACGCGGACCTTTTTGCCGTCAATCGTCACGTGTTTGTTGCCATCTTGGATACGCCGTCCAAGAGATCCCGGCGCCTGATACCCGACGAAGAGCACGGTCGCATTTGCATCCGACAAATAGTGCGTTTCGTGCGAGCGGATACGACCGCCTGCAGACATGCCCGCGCCAGCGATGATCACTTTTGGATTTGGAGCGGTGTGAATGGTGCGCGATTCGGAGATATCTTCTGTCAGCGTGAGTCCGGGGAATTGGAACGGGTCATTGCCACTCTCGAAGCGCGCTTGTACTTCCGGCTTCAAAAGGCGCATGTAGCGCCGGAATACCTCCGTGACCCGGATAGCAAGCGGTGCATCGAGATACACGGGGATGGGCGCCATGGACCCATCTTCGAGCATCCGCTCAATCTCGTAGAGCAGGATTTGTGTACGCTCAATCGAAAACGAAGGAATGAGGAGTGCACCGCCGCGCCGACGCACATCCTCGATCACCCCACGCAATATCTCTGCCCTCTGGTCTCGCCCTTCATGCACACGATCGCCGTAGACACTCTCCATGAGGACATAATTGATACCATCAGGAATCTCGGTGTCATTGAGTAGCGGCTCGGGAGAATTACCCAAGTCACCAGTGAAGAGAATACTGCGGCCATTGCGTGTGCATCTGACCATCGCCGCACCGAGGATGTGCCCCGCATCGAAAAATTCGACCGTGGCCGATCTTATCTCAAACGGCTCGTGGTATTCGTGTGGCTGCCAGAGCGCGAGTGCCGCCGCTGCATCCTCTTTCTGGTACACCATGTCACAGCCATGACGCTCATTTTCGCCCTCCATTACACGAATTGCGTCATCAAACATGAGTGCAGCGAGATCGCGCGTAGCGGGCGTCGAGTAGATCGGCCCCGTGAAGCCATCATGGACGAGCTTTGGGATGCGCCCAATATGATCGGCATGTGCATGCGTGACGATGAGCGCGTCGATACCCGCTGGATCGTATGCAAACGGCTGTGTGTTGATTGAGTCGCAGACAGGGATCATCATTCGTGCCGACCCGGAATCGATCGCATGATGAGCTATTTCACGTTCGACCGCACCGCAATCGATGAGGATCTTTACATCTCCCGCATCCAAGAGGAAATTGGCTCCCGTCACGACACCCGCGCCACCATAAAATGTGATCGAGGCTTTGTGCGACGCATCTTTCATCTTTGTATTCTAGCATTTCATGCACAAAAAGACCCCGCCTAGGCAGGGTCTTTTTTGAAATGCGGTCGAGGGCACCTGGGTAATCCAGGTGGGTGACCGCAGCATTAGAGCGCAATGCAATAAGCGATGTAGGTCTCCCAAAAATGTCCCAAGAGGTTTTCGACCGCTGTATATAGTATACACCCGACTTTTCAGGTGTACATCTCGCCGGGCTTAATCACAAAGGTATGCGATGACGCATTGTGCGACGGATGAGCGGCGGTCGTGTGGATCTTGTCGCCCTTTATCTCAAACATCGCATGATTTGAAACACCGCTCGGGTGATATTCGGTGGCAAATACCTTACCGCCGCGCGTCTGATAGATAGGCAATACGGAGGGCTTCCCATCTTTCATGTCGAAAAAATTGCCGTGCTTGTCCATCGCCATGATGGGCTTTGCGGTGTGCACACCACCCGCATGACCGTAATGGGATTGATGAATGTATTGGTAGCTCATGTAGTGCAGTATATCAGAACAAACGAAACGAGCCGCCCCGTGAGCTAGAGCTCGATAGCTCGCTATCTCACAGGGCGGCCCGCTTCTTATATCGAATTAGACTATTTCCCTTTTGTTTTCTGGGTAAATTTGTCGTGCGTCGTCTCGTAGTCAAAGAGTTCTGTCTCGGCAAACCAGTGCGCGATCTCTGCAGCCGCCTCTGTAGGATCTCCCGAGGCATGAATGAGGTTGTTTGCACCCATGTTTTGAGCGTCAGCATGCGCAAAACTCATATGCGCATAGTCACCGCGAATCGTCCCAGGGAGCGCCGATTTGGGCTCCGTGGCACCCACCATCTTGCGCACCAAAGACACCGCCTCAATACCTTCGAGTACAAAAGCGATCACGGGACCAACCTTCATCATCTCAAGGGTCACGTCAAACACCTTTTGGCCGCGACGCGATACCATCTTGCCGATGGTTTCGTAATGATGGTGATAATGCTCGACGGATGGATCGATCATCTTTGTGCCGACGATCTTGAGGCCCACGCGCTCGAATCGCGTAATAATCTCGCCGACAAGGCCGCGCTGTACCCCGTCAGGCTTCACAATAATAAATGTACGCTCGTTTTTTACATGTGCCATATGCGCGATACTATAGCAATTTTCAGCCATAATACAACGGATAACGGACTCATACAAAAGCAAAACGCGTCCCGGGGACGCGCTTTTTGGTTTGCCTCACCCGGGGGGGACGAAGTTTCCCCACGGATAACTCGGCAGAGTATCGCTCGGGCCGTCGAGGCCGTCGGCCGTCGTCGTGACGGCGGCAAACACGAGCATGGCAAAAAAGAACAAAATGGGGACGATGCGATTCATTGTGGTTTCTCCCTCACCATTTAGAATCAGTCACATTGACTGATTCATAGTATAATTATAGCACCTCTAAAAATAAAGTCAATCGCCAATACGTGGCTCAAATGCTGGCCGAAAGCATCCGCGCCCCCAAGTACACAGGTCAGACCTGTGTATCTGTGTGAAATAGAAAAAGGGCGCCTTGTGAGACACCCTTTCGTCTTCGATTCAGAACTTGAACATAAGCGGCTTTCCCTTCCGTCCACATTCTTTGCTTATGAGGACCACTACGCCAATGACTATCATCGTAAGCCAGATGATAAGTCCTATATGGACCGTATGGAGAAAGTAGTCGGTTGAGCCGGGGTTAGGCATTGGCCCATTCTTAACGCCGAAGCGTAATGTATAGCCAAGTGACCCTGTCCCTGTCGCAACCCATGCAAAAGCTTCGCAGAGTATACTCGGGCCGCGAGACAGACAGCGCGTACGCCCTGCGATATAAGCAAAGAGTGCGCCGACGATGATAAAAAGCCCAAACAGTGCCAACATGGACCTACTCCTTCATTATATTGCCAACCAGATCGGCAACCTGATGTCATTGTAACAATCAAAAGTACATCATGTCAATCCCCATATTTGCACCCCATATTTGCACCCATTCCCGCACGTACACAGGTCAGACCTGTATACGCGCTAGAGTTGGTCAAATTTGCGCTGGATGTCGGCTTCCACTTCTCCCCTATCACTACCAAATCGATCGTATGAAAGCTTCTTAAGTGCATCGACCTTGGTGAAGTCGACTTTTGGTAGCTCGATCGTCTCGACTGTGAAGGGGCGCGCGGGTCTGCCATTGACCAAGAGAGCGAGCACGGCATTACGATTGGGAAGATTTTCGAGGTCTGAGGCAGCAAAGGCCGGCTCGAATTGTTTGGCGAGGAATTCGGCATCGGTGGTACCGACACGAAAAGCTGCCTTCGTACCGACGTTGCCGATCACGGCGTCGCGGATGCCTTCGTCGAGCTGTGCGATGAATTGGTGAGCGATCGTCAGTGAGAGCTTGTATTTGCGCGCTTCAGAAAGGATCGTCGAGATCGAGGGTGTCGCGAAGTTTTGGAATTCGTCAATATAGAAGTAAAACGGCGGCAAATCCCCGCGCGTATCCACGCGTGAAAACGCCGCTTGGAGGAACTTGGACACAAGCACAAGGCCTAGCAGGCTGGTGTTACGATCGCCCAAGCGGCCTTTGGAGAGATTGGCGAGGAAGATCTTGCGATCGTCCATAATCTCACGGAAGTCGAAGGCAGAATGCTCCTGCGCAACAATCGGTCGCATGATGTCATTGGTCAGGAACACATCGAACTTGCCGACAATGTACGGAGCGATGTTTTCAAGCGACGGATCTCCTTGTGCCTGCTCGGCGATCTTGCGCCAAAACTGCACGACGATCGGATTCTTGCAGTGTGCGAGCTTCATGTCGCGGAAATATGAGTCGGCAAATATACGCGCGACTTCGACGAAGGTGTTGCCCGTATCGGGATCTTCGAGCACGAGCTGTACAGCATTGCGGTAGTACTGCTCAAACATCGGACCAAACGCCTCGGGCACATCCGAATAGAGCTTACGGAAAATGCCGTACACTTCATCGATGACAAACGTCTTCATTTCGGGACGACTGATATCGTATTCGAGCATGTTGAGTCCCATCGGACGCGCTGTGTATGCCGGATCAAAGTAGATCACGTCGTCGTACCGTTCGGGCGGCACGGCAGCGAGGAGCTCTTCGATATCGTTGCCATGCGGATCGATGTAGGCCACACCTTCACCATTGCGCATATCCTGAATGATCATATTTTTGAGGAGACCCGTCTTACCGGTACCTGTCTGACCGATCACGTACGCATGGCGCAAGCGGTCGGCGACACCAAAACGCACTGGCGTCTCCTGCCCACCATAGCGATTGACACCGATGACGATACCGTCTTCAGGCATTTCGACCGGTGCGGGAGTCTGTTTGGCATAGGATTTTTTGAGCTCGCGCGAGGTCGTCACCTGCTCGGCGGTGAAATGAAAGACAGAGGTGATCTCGGAAAGCGAGAGCGGCATCATGACAGAGTCGTCAAATTCGCGGAAGGTAAATGCGCGCAGAAAATCGCGCATATACCACGAGGATACGCTTTTGAAGGTCATTGTATTGCCCTTGGCATCGTCAAACTGTCCGAATGCACTCTCGAGATTCGTAAGCATCTCATGCGCGCGCTCGGCGGTCGGTGCGGAGGTGACGATACGGATCGTCGCGGGCACGATACGGGTCTTGATCTTGCGACCCAAAGATTCCGCCGATACCGAATCGGTCACACGGCGCATTTCGCGCTCTTTCTCCTTCTCCTTGTCCGCATCGTTCGTAAACATCGAGCTCGCCAGATCATGCACCACTTCACCAAAAATAGTCTCGGGCACACGCAGCGCCTCACCCAAAGACTTTCCCTTCTCGAGCTCGCGGAGCATTTTGCGGTAGTGTTTGTTGTAGCGATCGCCTTCGCTGGAGAGTACGATCTGCAACGCCGCCCCTTCGCCATGTTTCTTGATCCGGGCAAAGGCTACGAGGAGCACATTGAGGGGATCGTGCTCGAACGATTCATACGTCTTCAAGGGCAGTGCCGGGTGCTGGGAGAGCTTTCCATAGGCAGCCGCGTGTTCGCCGTCATAATTGAAGATGTTGTAATCTCCGCGATTTTCGGTGATACGCGCATTGGGAAAGACCGACGCGATCAGACGCTCCGCGAGGTCCCGCTTTGAGCGCGGTACAGCCAGATACAGCGACGCCTCTTCCGTACCCTGCCCTACGGCAATCTCGAGCGAGAATGATTCTCCCTCACCGACGAGCGAGATGATGCCGGCATAGAGCTGTTCGGATGACGAGAGCAGTTGCTCGAGCTTGTGCGGCTGTTTGCTCTGATCCCCTTCGCCGTGCGCCTGGGGATGCACTTCGAAAAGCACCATAGTGAGGCCTTTGCGGACCTTTTCGGGAGCGCCCATACCTTTGTCGGGCAAACCTTCTGCCACATACTGCACGATCGCGCGATGGAGATCATCTTCGAGGTGGGGATTCTTCATGCGCGATGCGACCGAAAGCGCATTGCGGATGCCGCTGCGCGCGACCATGTCGAGCAGACCATCGATCTGTTTGTCGTGTGTCTCAGGCTCGAGCTTGATCATCTCGCGGACTGCTTCGTGTTCGGGTATGACGAAATGCTCATGCAAGACGCGTGATGCCGGGACTTCGCCATACGCTTTGACCTCGCGACGCGCGATACGATCGCTCTCGTGGCGATTGCTCGAGATATCAAGCTCTCGCTCTCTTTCGCGCACACGCTCGCGCAGATAGGCAAGCTCCTCTTGGGGAGATTTAAATTTTTCCGACGAGGTAAAAGATGTCCGCTCCATCCCGCGCGTTTCCATACTGAAAGTATAGCATTCAGTAAATGATTAAGGGCTCGTCCACACATAACGGGTACATTATTTGTGGACTACACGTATGGGCCCGTTCATTTTGTGTTGAACTTCGGGCCGATGTATAAGAATATACATCGGCCCATAAGTGCACACTTGCATAGCAAAAGTGAGCCTTAATTTATGAATGGGACCTAAATTAACTTCACTTGCATTTCAAACAGGGTGTAATACAATGTATTACATGCGAACAATCGTAAACATATCGTTACCAAAGGAAATGGCCGATGAGCTCAAGCGCGAGGTAAGGCGCGAAGGATTTGCCTCGACGAGCGAGTTTATCCGTACGCTCATTCGAGAGTATAAACGAGCACAACTGGCGCGCAGCTTATACGCACAACGCCGCCAATTTGACCAAGGCAAGGGCAAGGTCTTAAAATCATTACAAGACTGGCGATAGCAAGTATCAAGGGGTCATGGAAATACAGTATCTCTCAAAGTTCATGCGGCAATACAAGAAATTGCCTCTATCCATCAAATTACTTACGGAGAAAAGGGTGCAAATATTCCAGGCGGATCCTTTTGATCAACGCTTGAAGACGCACAAATTATCCGGATCTCTCGATGGCTTTCTCGCCTTTTCGGTCAATAATGAGTATCGGATCATTTTCGATTTTGGTACAACAAAAGAAATCGTTCATTTCTACGAAATCGGCGATCACGATATCTACGATTAATCATTCCTTCGTTAAAATCTCGGCGCCTTCGGGGGTGATGATCACTGTATGCTCGGCGTGTGCGGCACGGGAACCGTCTTTGGTGCGATAGGTAAAATTGTCTTTGTCGACATAGAGATTGCCGGTACCCAAGGTCATCATCGGTTCGATCGCGATCACGAGATGGTGTTCGAGTAAGGCACCGGTGCCCTTGGTGCCATAATTGGGCACATGCGGTTCTTCGTGGAGTGCCCTGCCCACACCATGTCCAGCAAGATCGCGCGGGAAGCCAAAGCCGTATTTCTGGGCAATCGCCTCCACTGCCGCACCGATATCTCCCGTCCTGCCGCCTTCGCGCGCCGCTGCGATACCGACCGCAAGCGCCTCGTAGGTGCCGCGTACGAGCCGTTCGTCCGCGGCATTGAGCGGAGACCCCGCGATCACGGTCTTGGCATGATCGGTATAGAGGCCTTTGTGCTTGATACCGAAATCAATCGACACCACATCGCCTTCCTGAATCACATAATCGGTCTGGCTCTGAATGCCATGGACGATCGCATCGTTGATGGAGAGACAGATTGCGGTGGGATATCTCTCACCACGCTTGCCCGACGGGTAGCCAAAAAAAGCGAGCTCATCGCCGTCTTGGGCCACCATATCGCGCGCCAGGCTTTCGATATCTCTCACATCGACTCCAGGCTGCACCATCTCGATCAGTGTGCTCACGTGCCGCGCAAGCCGCCGGCCACCCTCGCGTAGCGTCTGTAGGTCTTCTGCGGTCTTTGCAATCATAGGGACCACTGTACCATCCCGGGCACCAGACACATAGTCGAGCAAAAGGCGAGAAAAAGGCGACGCCTTTTTGCCTAAAAGGCGTCGCCTTTTAATACCCTTACCACTTGAGGGCGAAGAGGATGTCGCGATGCACTAGGTCGGGATCTTGCTCACCGTTGATCTGATGTACGAGCCTGCCACGGGTGCGCAAAAGCTCAATCTGCGGCTCGACGATCTGCTTGTTCCAGATGAGGCGAGCACGGATTGCCTCTTCGGTATCGTCCGGACGGCCGCGCGCAAGGAGTCTCTGGACAGCGACCTCTTCGGAAAGCACGAGATGGATGACCTGATAATCGCCGCGTCCGTAAAATTGCATCATGTCGTCAAAGCCACGCGTCTGATCGTCACCACGCGCGAGACCGTCGGCAATGATGTGCTCTGTCCCTGTGAACTGTTCGATGAACTTTTTAGTGGAGAGATAGATTGGCATGAAATCCGGCATGCGCTTGCCCGCGCTAATCACGGCATTGACCAAGGGTCCGGTATGACCACCTTCACCGACCATGGCACGCAATTCCGCACCCATATCGATACGGATCACCTTGCGATCGGATTTGGATGCGAGATACTCGATGACCTTGGTGACCTGTGTCCCCTTACCAGAGCCCTGCGAACCGAAAAAAAGTAGGGAGACGGGCGTCATGGCGACAGGTCGTATCCTTCCTTTTTTAATATCTCCACGACCTGCGCTATCGTCTGATCAAGCTTGCCGTTTATATTCAATACACGGTAGTCGTATTTTGGAGCATGTTCGGTGACTTCGGTGCGTGCAATCGCCATGCGCTTCTGCACTTCTTCCTCCGGCATATCGTGGTTGCGTCCGCGCACACGACTCTCCAATATTTCAAGTGAATCCGGCATGATGAAAATCGTCGTCGCATTGTAATGCTCCTTGAGGTAACGTGCACCGATAATATCGAGATGCGCGAACACGACCTGACCGAGCGTCAGGCGACTCTCAAGATCGGGCTTGTATACACCATAATGCGTGTCGAGCGAGCTGACATAGCGATGTTCGAGGATATCTCCGCTTGCAAGCGCCCGGTCAAACTCATCGCGTTTGAGGAAATGATAATCGACACCGTTGATCTCCCCTACCCGTGGAGCGCGCGTGGTCGCCGTGACGAGCCGTTCGCAGCGCGGACATATCTTGATGATCTCGTCGATCACCGCATTTTTCCCGCTACCGGAAGGTCCTGCAATCACCACGACTTGTTTGAGCTGCATGGCACCTACTATACCAAAAAAATAAAAAAGAATCCCGCTTTACGCCACAAGAAAAAATCCAGAGCGACGCTCTGGATTTTCAGATTATGGTGCTATAAACCGGTAGCTCCCTTGTGCGATCATGTGGGTAAGCGTCTCGTCCCTTATCTCAGCCTTCTGTTGAGCTGACAATTCCTGCCCCATATGTGTTTTATACAGTTGCGACATTTCTTCGACATACTCCATGATGATAATCTTCGCCTCCACGAGGTAGATCGATGGCTTTTCGGGCCACTTCCGATCGTCCGGCTTTATGTAGAAAGCAGCGCTGCTCGCAAGCGGGAGCAGTAGTATGAGAAACAGAGCGTAGCGAGCCTTCATAGCCATATCCTTACCCTTTCCTGATTACGTCTGAGGCAGATAGTAATTGGGTATTGCCTGCACGTCAATACTCCCGAATACTATCGATATGTCGACGATGTGCGGCGTTCGATGTGATACACATGCACAATTCGTACCAATGGGTAAATCTCGAAGAATATACGATATGCGCCGATACGTCTGCGCCAAACGTTGTCTTTGCCTTTCATCTTCTGAATATCACCCAAGAATGGATTGATGACGAGGGACGCAACGACATCCAACAGGGCTTCCGCATCCTTAGGTCCCGAAGTTCAACACCAAATGAACGGGCCCATAAGTGTAGTCCACAAATAATGGGTACATTATGTGTGGACGAGCCCTTATGCGGGATGCGACCGAGCATTTTGTCGACACTGTTATCGACCGCGAGCCGCCACTCGCTTGACGATTTCATCATAGGAAATGGTTTTGCCCTCTTTGAAATGCTTGCGTGCACGGGAGAGTGTGCGCACCTGCGCCGATGATGGCGCAAACTCAGCGACAACCGGCCGCGCCTTGAGCGCCTCGTACTCCTTGCGAGGGATGATAACGAGATCGTCGTTCGATATGATTCTTTGTGGAATGGTTATAATATTCACATTTACATTATACCTCATCATTTACTGTATTCAAAATGAACCCTTATACTCGTCTGCGCGTCGATCTTTTTGACGAGGTCGAGGACTACGCAGATGCGATGGGAAGCGCCGTGCCGCCAATCGTGATTATATCGACCACTCTCTATCTTACGCACTCAGAAAATCCTGAAGATTCACGCCGGATTGTTTGATGATGCCGGAGAGCAACTTCCGGCCAAGGTCGCCTGGATGCATCGGTACGGTGGTTTCCCGTCCTGTTCGATCGTGCACCAATATCGCATGACTTCCCCGATATCCTTCAACGCGAAATCCGAGCCGTATGAGTCGGCGCATCGTTTCTCGCGCCGAAAGTATCGGCAATGTGCTCATGCAAAAGCAACACCATGAGCCGGCAATGACGCTTTCTTTGTGAACTTGATCCGACCTGCCTGCTCTGCAGCATGGAGTGTTTGCGTCTCAAGCGTTAATTCGATCGCCTCGCGAGCCATTTCTTTGGCATGTGTTATGTTTCTTCCACACGTAATTACAGGTGGTACTTTCGGCACCGTTATCATGTACCCACCCATATCGGGTTCGCTCTCAAGCACAACCGCGAACAATCCGTAATCGGTCTGTACCTCCGTCTTGATCTTCTTGGCGCGCTTTTTCATATTTGTAGTATACCCCGAATCTACCCATATACAAAATGAATTCCTCGCTAGTGTCATAAGCCCGACCTGCGACACTATACCAAAAAAAATAAAAAGAATCCCGCGCCGGCCGTATACACGGTGGCGCGGGACAACATCAGTCGGACTTCTTTATGCCATCGACGTCGTCGATGGCTCCTTTAATAATCTTCACAATATCTTCCTTTGCCCCCTCAAGATATTCGCCGACGGCCTCGTTGATCTCTTTCGCTAGAGAGGTTTGTCTTTGCGCAAGAGGCGAGGTATAGAAGGTCGTGAGTTGGCTGATCTCGTCGTCGGTATAATGCTTCGCGTATACGCCAGCGGTGATATCCAGAAGATTCGGCAACATTTTCTCAATAGCCGCCGTATAAGCCCGCCCAACCACCTCGAGACCTTTCTCGTCCAAGTCAGACAACTCGACGTTTTGGTCCGAGATCGATCGGATGATCTTCAGCGCATTTTGCTCAGCCTGAATAGCTGATAGGAATTCAAGTACCTTCTCACGAGTAGCCATCGCACCCTCCAATCCGAGTACTGCAGTTTGTACTCTAAAATAAAGTATATCACATACTATGTATTCTTGTCAATACTCCCGAATCGAGGTCTGCGCGTCGACCTTTTTGACGAGGTCGAGGACTACGGAGACGACGATGAGGAGTGCGGTGCCGCCGATTGTGATCGCAGTGATACCCGTAATGCCCTGAAGGATGATCGGCAAGACGGCGAGAAACCCGAGGAAGAGGGCGCCGACGAGCGTGATGCGCGTGATGATGTTGGCGAGATATTCTGAAGTATTCTGGCCTGGGCGCACGCCGGGGATGAAAGCGCCGTTCTTCTGCAGATTCTTCGCAAGCTGATGCGGCTCAAAGGTGATCGCTGTGTAGAAATACGTGAAGATAAATACGAGGACGAAATAGAGCGCGCCATAGAGCCACTGATTGTTGAGTGCGACGACGACGGCGCGCGCAGCTTCGGCAAGCCAGAGGATCGAGCTCTTGGAGAGGAAGGTCGCGATCATCTGAGGGAAAAGCAGGATAGAGAGCGCAAAGATGATGGGCATGACTCCCGCCTGATTCACGCGAAGCGGGAGATACGTGGATACGCCGCCCATGACCTTCATACCGCGCACGCGGCGCGCATACGTGACAGGGATCGGGCGCTCGGCCTCGGTGATGAAGACGACACCCGCCATGATGGCGATACCGACCGCGAAGAATCCGACGTATGCGGGAAGCTGTGCAGGGTCAAACGAGTAGAAGAACTGCGCGGCGCTCGTCGGGATCGCAGCGACGATGCCGGCAAAGATGATGAGCGATACACCATTGCCGACGCCGTATTCTGAGATGAGCTCTCCGATCCACATAAGAAGGATCGAGCCGGCAGCAGTGACCATCATATTGGTGACAAAGCCGAGGATCGTGAGTTCCGGCAAAATGCCATTCTGCTGAAGAAGCAAGATGAAACCAAAACCCTGGATGAGCGCGAGCGGAAGCGTGAGGTAGCGAGAATACTGCATAAAACGAGCTCGGCCAGCATCCCCCTCTTCCTGATACATCTCCTTGAGCTTGGGTACGAGCACGGTCAAAAGCTGCATCACGATAGACGCAGTGATATATGGACCGACGCCGAGCATGACGATCGAAAGATTGGAAAAACCGCCTCCCGAGAAGACGTTGAGAAGTCCGAGGAATTGATTGTTGGTGAGAAATGCCTGGAGTTCGGCGGCATTGATACCCGGCACAGGGATCGCGGCGAGCAAGCGAAATACAATAAGCGCCCCGAGCACGAAGAGGATACGCGTCCGGATCGTCTTGTCTTCAAAGACAAGCTTGAGTTTGCGAATGAAAGTCTCGAACATAAGAAGTTAACAGTAGACAGTGGACAGAGGACAGTGGAAACCGGCTCGACCGCGAGTTTCTGTAAACTGTAAACTGTAAACTGTAAACTGCATATTTATACTACACTGCCCCCTGCCTTTTCAATCACCGTCTTGGCAGCAGCGGAGACACCGACCTTGCTAAATGACAATTTCTTGGAGAAATCGCCGCCTGCGACGATCTTGATCTGCGGGACGCGGCTCCCCTTGCCTTTGACGATGCCGCGCATCGCGAGCGTCTGCGGATTTACCTCCGCACCTGTGTCGAAGAGATTTTCGAGGCGACCGACTGGAATCGCGAGCGGCTTTATGTATGAGCCGATCACACCCTTGGCGCGATTCTTGCCATATCCGCGGCGCTTTGGGAGACGCTTGATGATATCGCGCAATTCCGGGCGCTTTTTGTTGCCTGCACGCGCGCTCTGACCCTTGGTACCGCGACCAGAAGTCTTGCCGCGCTTGCCACCGCGTCCGACACGCATCTTCTTCGTCGCGCCTACCCGTTTGAGAGAATTAAGGTTTGCCATGGTAGATTTTTACAGAGCGAAGCGACAATAAAAATCACCATCCAGCACCACTTTTGAGTGCGAGTGCGATATGGTGATACCTGTCTGTAACATGAGAAGATAGTTTTTCATATTTTCAACTGAAAGTCAAAAGTGGTGCTGGATAATGAAAAATATACTTGCTGTGCTCGTTATTTTTCTATTACCTGGCGCAGCGCATCGACAGCTGCACGCGCGTTGTTAATCGGATTCTTGCTGCGAGAGAGGAGCTTGGCGGTGACATCGGATACGCCGGCGAGCTCGAGCACGGTACGGACGGACGAGCCCGCGACGAGACCACGGCCAGGGCTGGGGCGGATACCGACGACCGATGCGCAATATTTGGATGATACGTCGTGCTTGATTGAGCGATTTTTGGTGAGGGAGATCTTGATCATATTGGTCTTGGCATCGCGGGTAGCCTTCTCGATCGCAAGCGCTGTGTCTGCCGCTTTACCCAAGCCGACACCGACTGAGCCTTTCTTGTCGCCGATCACTATGCATACGCTGAAATTGAAGCGGCGACCGCCTGCCATGACGCGTGCGACACGACGGATGCCGATGAGCTTTTGCGAATACTCGCTGCGGGGAGCGCGATCATCGCGCGGACCCCTGCCGCCACGACCCCCTCGATCTCCACCGCGACCGCGCGGACCGCGATGATCAGCGCGACCATTCTCGACGACCTTTGCTTCCTCCTTTTCCGTTGTGTGTTCGGTTGCCATACTATGAATATATTAGAAATCTAATCCCGCAGCGCGGACCGCATCGGCAAATACCTGGATAGTACCCTTGTACTGGAATCCGCCGCGATCAAACACCACTGCCTTGATACCCTTCCCCCGTGCTGCCTTTGCGAGCGTCACTGCCGATGCTTCCGCGCGCTCGCGCGGGGTCTTGCCCTTCTCCTTGTCTGAAGAGATAGCGGCGATCGTCACCATCTTGGTATCGTCGATGATCTGCGCGACGAGGCGTGTATTGGACTTGAAGACCGACAAGCGCGGGCGATCTGCGGTGCCGACGACCTTCGCGCGGACGCGATTGTGACGACGCTGTCTCTGTTGTGTTTTTGTAAGTGCCATAAAAATGTGGATTATGCTCCCGCTTTCTTACCTTCCTTCATGCGTACGACCTCGCCTTCATACCGGATGCCCTTGCCCTTGTATGGTTCTGGCTTCTTAATAGCGCGGACATTGGCGGCAAACTGTCCGACCGCATCCTTATCAGCTCCTGAAATCGTGATCGTATTCTTCTCGACTGTCACCGAGATGCCTTCAGGTATCTCGACCTTGACCGGATGCGAAAATCCGACCGAGAGGTTGAGCGTCTTACCGGAGAGCTCGACCTTGTAACCGATGCCCTGCACTTCGAGCTTCTTTGAAAAGGCGGTAGAGGCACCTTTGAGCATATTGCCTACGTGGGCCGCATACGTACCCCAGAGGGCCTTGGAAAGGCGGCTCGAGGTCGCCGGAGAGACCGAGACAGCGCCATCTGCGACCATGATAGAGACCGCCGGATGGATCGACTTCTTGAGGGTACCGTTTTTGCCCTTGACGGTGATTTCGTGCCCCGAGACGGCGACCTCAGTCCCCGACGGAATATGGATTGATTTTTTGCCAAGTCGACTCATGTTAGAGATTATTAGCGAGTGTAACGAGCTTAGAAGCTCTTACACCCAGCACCTTTCACGCTATTGGTACTGTGGTGACTAAACATACCTTTTTCCCGAGACCCTGCCAAGTTACCATTGATTCGTACTTGAAAAGGTGCTGGGTAAGGTTTGTCAGCCACGAAATGAACGCACGGAATGCGCTCATTTCGTGGGACAAACCTTACCAGATTTCAAACAGGGCCTCGCCGCCGACATTAGCCTTACGGGCCTCTTTGTCCGTCATGATGCCTTTGGGAGTAGAGAGCACGAGTGCGCCGTGTCCGTAGCGGACGGGAATGATTTCATTGACGCTTCGATACAGGCGACGGCCTGGCTTGGAAATGCGCTTGACGCCATGGATCACCGGCTTGCCTGCCTCGTCGTATTTGAGGGTAATATCGAGAGTCTTGCGGACTTTCTTGCCCTTTTTCTCGATCGCGGCGACATAGCCAGCTTCTTTGAGCTTCTCGGCGATTGCAGCCTTAAAGAGTGAAAACGGGAGCGAAACGGTCTTGTGGCCCACCGCGCCAGCGTTGGTGAGACGATTTATGAAGTCTGCGACAGGATCTGTAACCATAGGATTTTTATAGTGAGATATTTTGGACTACCAGCTCGATTTCTTAATGCCAGGGATATTGCCCTCGAGAGATTCTTCGCGGAAGCAAATGCGGCAGAGATTGAAATCACGCATAAAACCACGCGGGCGGCCACACTTGAAGCAGCGACGAACGACCCGCGACTTGAATTTCGGGGTGCGAAGTGCCTTCACTTTCATTGATGTTTTAGCCATAAAATGCGAAGAATTGTACCCCGAGCCATGTCGAGGGGTTGCCTAGAGGAGTTTCGGAGACCCTGCACCAGACCTTTCGGTACCTGGTTATGGGATTCCCCTGTGTGGCTTGATTCTTGCGATATCTGGGCCAAGAGAGACCCAAGATCAGCCAAAAACGAAGCCCCTACGAGGCAGGAGTAAATATATGCGAAACGCCCGTGAAAGTCAACAAGAGAGTGGCGGCCGCTGACTTTTTTAGTCAGCGGCCGCCTATTCGGTGTCTGCTTCCATGGGCAAGACGGGCACCGACCATCTGTTGGAAGCTTAACGCACCACGACCGAGAGTCGCTCGACCGAGAGTAGGTATACATGCGAGCCAGGCTTGCGTAGGTGCTTTACTCGGTTGTTTTTGCGGCAACACCCCTCTATTGCGCGGTGCTGGTGGCGACGGTCGTCGTTGCCGTCACCGTTGCGCCAGCCGACGCTGCCGTCGTCGTAGCGACCGAAGGGACGGATGGCGAGGAAGTCGCGACGACTGTTTCCGTCACCACGACCGGCGCCGTGAGGATTTCGTTCAACTTGGCGCGTGTCTTGGGGCCGAGATTGCCGAAACCGCTCGCACCTTTCTTGACAAGCCCATGTTTGATCTGGAACTTCTCAATGGCTCTTATGGTGAGGCGGCCAATCTTGTTTGTCTCCATACCGGGGCTGCCGTCGCCCGATGCGGCAAGCCGCGTATCGGGATCGCCGTTGAGGATGATCTGGAGAAGCTTCACGTCGTCGCCTGTCATCCCCACCGTGAGTGTGCGCGTGAACGGGACGGCTGCAACAGCCGAAGCGTTGCCGCTCGACGTTTGTCCTTGTGCACTCGCTTGCGCCGATATCGCTCTCGAAGAAAATACTTCTTCGAGTTTGGCGCGTGTCTTGGGGCCGAGCAACCCGTAACCAGAGCCGTTTTTCTTTACGACACCGTAAGTGAGCTGAAATTCTTGCACGGCTTTTACGGTCTTGAGACCGAAGTAACCCGTTTCTTCGACGCCAAGGAGCTTTTGCAGGCGCGAAACGTCCTTGCCGCGTGAACCTTGTTTGAGCGCAGCAACGAAGCGACCGGAAACAGTGGTGCCGATATGAATGTCGGAGAGAGACTTCGGAGCGTTCGTGAATTGGGCAGGCGCCGCAGCAGCGGTCACCTTCGCTTCCGAACCGTTCATCTGATCGAGGTACACGATACGACCATCCGGATAGATGATCTGCGCACGCGGCGCGGGGCCTGTGGAACCGCCTCCGCCTCCGCCTCCGCCGCCCACCGGCGCACCATTGCCAACGGGGGTGCTTGCGGGCGTCACGCCGGGAGTCGTCGATTGTGCAGGGACTATCGGCGCGAAATCCGAGAAGTGGGACACGGTCGCGGTCAAAGTATTGTTCACCGCATCGACCGTGGTCGGGAGGATGTCGTACGCAGCCGTCGCATCATTCCACACGCCGAGTTGCAAATCACTCTCTGATCGGCCGCTCGGAATATCGCTTTCGTTGTAAGGTACGGTAATCGTAACGCTATCGTTGAGGTTTTTCACCGGCTGGCCGGACGCATCGACCGCACTGATCGAAACGCCGCTTTTAGCGAGCACGGTGCCGTTGACGATATTGGGAAGCGCGGTATTGTTCTGCGTCTTGACCGTACCCGCGTTTGAACCGGTGCCCAAGGCGTTCGCCGGAATGTTGAGTTTGAAGGCGTTGCCGATGTCGGAATTAGTGAGGAGGCCGCCCATGGTCGGCGTGACGTTTTCCTGGCGCTCGGGCCTGACCGTGAAGCCGCTGATCGCCGAAAGCGCAATGTTTTGCCCCGAGGCGGATCCGCCGACCACCGAGGCGGTTGTCGCACCTGAATACCCTATCGAGCGCGCGGTTACCGTCCATGTACCCGAAGAAACGGCGAGCGAATAGTTACCGGAAGCGTCAGTTTGCGCTACTGCAAAGCCACCCGAGCCGTTCGTCGCGTCGACGAATGCGCCCGAGACGCCGCTACCCGACAACGTGACCTGGCCCGAGATCGTGAGGGATGCGGTCGTGAGCGCGAGCGTCCCCGCCGCGGTATCGCCGGTGACGGTGACAGTCGAAGGCGTCGATGAGATGAAACCCGGTTTGTCCGCGCGGATCTGGTAACTCCCCGCCGGCACGGAGATCGCGAAGGCGCCGCCCGCGCCCGTTTGCGAACCGGTCGTAATGATGTTGGTCTGGCCTGTGGGCGTTCCCGTGAGCGATACCCATGTGTTAATCGCACCCACACCCGAGGCCGAGACGGTGCCCGTTACGCTGTAGAGTTTAGGCGTTGTGTAGGTGATGGTTTGCGTCGAGGAGACCCCGGCGGTCGAGCCGATGGGGCCGAATGCGGGACTGCCCGCGCGGATAGTGTACGTGCCCGGCGCGAGCGTGAGCGTGTAGACGCCGTAGATACTGCTCGTGGCGTTGTCGCCGGTGCCATTGCCACGGCCGGTCGAGGTGCGCGCGTCGACGAAGGCGTTGGTGATCGGATTGGTGCCGTCGGTGAGCCTGACGGTGACGGTGATCGGCGCGGCAAGCGCACAATCTTGGCCGCTCGTAGTGTTGTTGGCCGTGACGGCAACACCGGTCGTCGGGGTCGAATCGCCCTGTCCCGGGAAGACGCACGTGAGCGTGTAGGTGCCGGCCGGGACCTTGAGGCTATACGAGCCGGTCGCATCCGAGACGGCCATGTTGGCGCCGTTGGCGCCCTCGGCGCGGACGATCACACCCTGCACGCCGGCCGATGCCACGGTCGTCGAGCCGGTAATCGTGCCAATCGAAAGCGTTTGGGCCGAGAAGTCTTGGCCGGAGAGCGAGGAGCCTGCTACGGTAATGGTCTTGGAGCCGAGCTTCCCGAAGCCCGGTGCATAGGCCTCGATTTGCCAGACACCGTTGGTGACGTAGAGCGTGTAAGCGCCGTTGGCGTCGGCCGGCCCGCCGACGAAGTTGCCCTGCCCGCCGCCGATCGGCGTCGTATCGGATGTCGAGGTGATTTTGCGGCCGGAAACGCCGGAATATGGTACCGCATTGCCGCTGTCATCCTTGACGGTACCCGATATGGTGAGCGACGAGCCGACGCCGAGCTTGAAGGTAAGCGAGGAAGGCGTGTTGGCGCCGCTCGACGGCACGGTGATTTGCTGATCCGGCACGTTGGGCATACCCGGCTTGAACACGCCGACGAGGTACGTGCCCGGCACCACATTGAGCGTGAACGCGCCCGAGGTGTTGGTCATGCCGCCGGTGCCGAAGCCGAGATCCGATCCCGATGCGCCGCCCGCGCCGGTCGAATTGGAGACGGGGCGCGCGAAGACGCCGGCGTTCGATACGGCGTTGCCCGCGGAATCCAAGACCGATCCGGTGATCGTCTTCGAGGCGCTCGAGAGGGTGAAGTTCTTGCCCGAAACCGAGGTGGTAGCGACCGTGACCATCAAGGACGGCGGCGGCATGAAGGTGAACGTCGGCGGTGGCGGTGGCGGAGCGCCCGGGATGAAGGCGGTGTCGGGCATTGCCGGACCGACGCCGATGTTGTACGTGCTGTTGGTCTGAACGGGGATCGAGTACGCATCGGGGCCGGCGGTCAGAGTCATCGTTTTCTTGGAGAAACCGTTGGGGCTTGAAGCGAAGATGTCGATCGACGTGCCCGACGGGCCGGTGATCGTGCCGGAGATCGTTACGGTGCTGCCCGCGCCCGAGACGATGATGTTTTTGACAAGCGTGGTGGCCGAGACGGTGAAGTTTTGAGGCGCGGAATTGTAGGTGACGGTCGAGGAGGCAGTCGCGAGTGAGCCTGGATCGAGGCCGAGCATGTAATCGCCGTCGGCGAGCGAGGTAAACGTCGCAACACCCGATGCGGATGTCGTCGCCATTTGTCCTCCGGACGCTGGCGAGAACAGAAATACCTTTACGTTACCGATGCCTTCATTGGCGTTGATCGTGCTGTTTGCGTTGCCGTCGTTGAAGACATTGACGGTGAGCGTGCGTGTGCCCGCAACGCCGAGGAAGAACGGCGCCGCGCTCTTTGTTTCGAGAATCGCGCGGTTATTGCCGGCGGTGTCGCGCGTTTTGAGGTCAACGACGTACCCGGCAGTGGACGGCACGGTCGAATTCACGATGCCCGCGATGTCGAGGCAAACGAACGCGTTTGCGCCGGATGCGGCGCCGGCGGTATTGAGCGTGATGGTGCCGGCATTGGCGTCGTTCGACACGCTCAAGATGTACGGCGAACCGCTCATGGGGCCGTTGACGTCGGTGTTGCAGAATGAGGCGTTCGAGGAGGTGGCGACCATCGCGGCATTTGTCACGTCGAAACCGGAGGGGAAGGTGAGCACAATCTGACCGCCAAGCGGAATCGAGGTCGCGGCGGGAAACGTTACGTTGTACTGCGATATAACCCCCGCGCTACGGCTCATCGGACTCACGCGAATCGGATTCATACCCTGCTGCGATTGATCCATCGTGCCGGTGCCGGGGCCAAGCTGGCCGCCCGTCATTGAGGAGCTTTGTACGGTGCCGAAAGAGAGATTGCCTGCGGGTGTTCCGGCGGTCGAGATGCCGTTGCCCGCAAGATCTTGCACGGGCGTGGCGATCGTCACCTTGAAGGTGTTGCCGTTTTGGAGCGAAAGGCCCGAGATACGCGCCGTCCTGGTGCCGGCGTCATAGACGACCGTCTTTCCGCCGAGCGAGATCGAAGTGCCCGTCGGACTTTCGAGCGTGTAGTTGGCAATGTTGTCGGCCGCATTGGGGCCGCTGCCGGTTTTCATCGTCTCGGAGAAAGTGACGGCGATGCCGAAGTTGTCGGCGCTCGCGAAGGAGACGATCGGTGATACCGCATCGGCCGATGCCGTCGTCGTCGCAAACGAAGTTGACGTCGCGGCGAGACGATTGCCGGCAAGATCCGCCGGCCCGGTGAGGCCCGCGCCGATCTGGAAGCGGTACCCGGTCGAGGTGTTGAGCACGACCGACGGCACGAAATTGGCCGAGCGGCTCATGGGGTTGTACGAGACGTTGCCTGCGACGGCCGTACCGCCGACTTGCGTAAGGAGCTTGACGGTGCTCGTCGAGACGGTCGCCGGATCCATGTCTTTGGAGAATCCGGCGGTAAAGACTTGCGAGAGCGAAATGCCGGTCGAACCTGCGGCGGGGTTGACGCCGGGGACGGTCGGGGCCGTGTTGTCGACCGCCGAAGCCGTGCGGAAGTACAGGCGATACTCGCCGGGCATCGAAACGCCGGTCGTCGTGCGCGCGGCGGTCGTCACCTGAACGACATACTCGGTATTCGTGGCAAGATTGGCGCTCGGCGTGACGGTGAGCGTGTTGGTTGTCGCGTCATAGCTGCGCGTAGCCGTCACCGCGGAACCCGGTGCGCCATTGACCGACGTCGAGAGCACGACGACCGCCGCGTTATTGACGGCATTGGCGCCGCCGTCGGCGAGCATCGTCACGCTGAAGGTCAACGCAATTTTGCCATTGGGGGCGAATTGCTGGTTGCCCTGCTGCGGCTGGGTGTTCATGACTGCGGGGGGCGTCGTGTTGGTGCCGCCGGTCGAGCCGGTGGTGAAGGAGAGCGTGACGGGTGATGCAAGAGCGTTGCCCGCCGCATCCTTGACTCCCGTGCTTGCGGTCGCGACGTACGCGGTCGAGGGTAGGAGATTGGACGCGCTGTTGTCGAGGCGCAACGCGGTCGAGGTCGCGCCGGTGGCGCCGTTTGAGATCATGTGGAAGGCGTACGAACCGGTGTTGCCCGCGTTTGCCGTCACTTTGGAGAACATGATGTCGCCGAAGGAGAAGCTTGTAGCGTCTGGAGTGCCTGTATCGACGGCGCCGTTGCCCGCGGTCGTCAACTTGGCGACGACCGAGTTATTGGCAAAGGTGGGCGTACCGCCGTCGAGCGAAATGGTGCCGCCACCGCCCTGCGGGCCGAGAATGCCCGCGCCCGTAACGGCGGTCACGAGATGCCACGCGTACCGGTTGAGATTATCCCCGCCTGCAGAAAGATGGGCGAAGACAAGATCACCCACGGCAAACGTCGTCGAGGCATTCAAGACGCCCGAGCCATTGACTGTCGAAGTCGCGGCGGGCAAAAGGCGGCTAAACGATGAGCCGCTCTGGTACGTGGGCGCGGCGCCCGAACCGTCGAGGCGCAAGCTCGCGCCATTGACGGCGTCCGCCGTCGTAACGACGTGCCAGTTGTACTTGACGTCGGTCGGGTTAGCGCTCGTATTGACGACTATGAGATCGCCTATGCCCACACCCGTCGCCGCGGTTACAGCGCCGATCGAATTCGGCACGGCGAATTTGGTGATCTGTGCAGGGCGGAAGAGCGCAAAACCGTTCACGCCGAAGGTGCCCGAGGTAAGCGTGTTGTTGGTCACGATGCCGATATCGGGCGCGAAGGTGTCGAACTGGGTGAAGACGATATCGCCCACCACAGGCGCGGTATAAGTGCCCTGCGGGAAGATGGTGTTGGTGCCGTTGACGCCGAAGAAGCCCGTGGAGACGGTCGAGGCTTTGGCGAAGCGCGAACTTGCCGCATAGGAGGGCGGGTTGGAGACGACCACATCGAAGCCGTCGGGGAAGGGTCGTACCGCGATGCCCACGGGCGAGCCGCCCGCGGTGAGAGTGATGTTGGATGAATTAAGGGTCGTCTGGTCGAGGTTTTCATTGAAGCCCATGTGGATAAAGGTCGAGATGGGTACACCGGTCGAGCCGTTCATGGGGCCCGTCATGCCCGCATTGAGCGCGGGCGCCGTCGTGTCGACGGTAATGGTATTCGTGGTGAGGGCCGTCGGCGAGCCAGCGGGAGTGGCCGAGCTGTACTGAATGTTGCCAGGATAGATGCTCACGGTGAACGCGTGCCCATTCACCGCTGCGCCAGCGGTTTGCACGACGAGGAAGTAGTTGTTGCCGCCCGCGTTCGAGATGGGCGTTTCGCCCGCCCCGGTGAGCGAAAGTGTGGTCGTGGCGCCTGTGAAGACAGGTGCGCTTGCAAGCGGGACGACGGTATCCGCCGCCGCATCGAAGCGGCCGTTGCCGTTGGTGTCGCGGTAGAGCGCGATACCCGACGATGTCGCCGTGCCGAGGGGGGCGAGGTCGGTCGCGACCGCGAAGCCGTTCGAGCCGGCGATCATGATCGAGGTCGAGGCGAGTTTTTCACCCGCATTTACAGCGACGTTCAACCCGATGACCGCAAGCGGCGTCGACGAGGCTTTGATCGTCTGCCCCGTGATGGTGAGATCAGCGGCCGTATTCGACGTGATCGCGGCGGAGGCGATGTGGAGCCCCGTAAAAAGAAACACTGATAAAATACCCAACGCGCCAAAGAAACGTATTATGTTTCGCATGATGTTCAGTAATTATGCATGACTTGTTCTCGAGAGCATGGTTTTGCCGGGAAAAGCGGTTGCTTTTCCGTATATGGGCCATACTTCGAGAGACGTCTCGCGCCTCGACAGGTAAACGATTGCCGTTTAATAAAAAATAAAAACCATGTCAATTTTATCGCATAAAAAGCCGCATCGATACACGCTTGTGTATAACTTTGTTTTGAACAAGTCAGACTTGTATGTTTGTGCTCACACATCAAAAACAACACATTGCTCTTGATGTATTGACAAAGCACTACTATCCTATCACAATGGAGAAAGTGTCTGGCAGGCCCCGCAAACGCGCCGCGATGATACATGTAGTGGATGTCGCATCCGAGACGCGCACCATCTTCGAGCTGTGCCATCAAAATCTGAGGATTGCTCTAATTCAGAGAGACGCGAATGTCAGTGAGTCCACCTTTTACCAAGGTCTGTATGACATATTCGATCATGGGACGATCGTAGACCGGCAACATGTGTTTATTCACGTTGTCATGCGTTAAAAGACCCAGTCGCGTTCCACGACCACCAGCCATTATGATTGCTTTCATCTGTACGTTCCTTATGTGGTTTGTGTAAGGGCTCGTCCACAAATAACGTACTCGTTATTTGTGGACTACACTTATGGACCCGTTCATTTGGTGTTGAAATTATTTATGAACGGGACCTAAGAACATCTCTCAAGGCGTTGAGGAGATCGCTTTGTGCCAATCGAATCGGCACCGGAAAGACGATTACCTTTTCCTTGTCTTGCTCAATCGTAAAGAAATGACCGAGTTTGTCAAAGCCGCGCAGATGATCCTCGGGAAGTGAAGGCACTACATGCCAGTGCAAATGGGCTACGCTACTTTCTGAACCCTCTCCTGTTTGTATAAATACTTCAATTCCCGACCCTGGATACAGCTTCCGAAGTGTGTTTGACGCCAACACAATGAGCTCTTCCCGAGCGACAATTTCTTCAGCACTCTCATCGCCAAGAGTAGTCACATGACGCTTAGGCACCACCATGGTATGGCCTTCAAATTTTGGATATGCATTAATGATCCATCGATAATGCTCATTCTCGACTGCCATACCGTGCCCTGAAGTGATGATCTGCTCTGCAAACGTGGCGCTTGTACAAAAAGGGCACCCTTCAGACGGTTTTGCATATACCTTCCGAAACGGCGAATAATAGTAGGCCATCGTCTGCACATTGTAATATTCCCCCGAAACGATGCAATCATACACGGTAGTGCAATGGTGCCCATTGCACTCCGCGCGCACCCGCAACACCATCGAGGAAAAGGCCGCCCTTATGGACGGGTCCTTAGCATGTTCGCAAAACCACGTATGAATAAGAGATCTATAGGACATCTATTGATACATCGGAGGTCATGAGTAGTATTCATCGATTTGGGATATGCTCAAAGCAAACGAAGTCCCGCTTCAATATCTGTATGCTATCTCCACGCTATAGCGCAAAGATAGCATATCTGTTCTAAGGTTAAGCCTTAGAACATCCCAAAATATATTGTCCGGATAAAAGTACTTGTTTATGATTCGCGGCCGCGAATCATAAACAAGTACTTTAAGGACTCGTCCACAAATTAACGTACTCGTTATTTGTGGACTACACTTATGGGCCCGTTCATTTTGTGTTGAAATTATAAGTGCACACTTGCATACATGACCAAAAGTCATGTATGCAGAAGTGAGCCTTATGAACGGGACCTAAAAACTTCTTCAAGCCACAAGGTAACAATCATTCACGATACTGTAGTCATTGAAGGTCGTGTCCTGTGCTGATTTGAGGCGTACCTTTTGCAGAGATGATTTGAGTTGATCGAGATACGTGAAAAGAACGGGTCGATTAGTCGCTGCTCCGCCGGAATGGTCGTCGATAACGATGGCGAGCTTCCTACCCTGCTTCTGCGCTATCGTCTTGAGGTATGTGATTGTGTGCTGATAAAAGTCTTTTACATCGAGCTGGTTGATGACATTTTGGATTGGATTCAAACCACGGATCACTAGGAGCGGCTCATCATTCGCGCTGACAGTCTCTATCAGGAGCGCGGCCCCCGCGAGCCGCTCGTGCACCGTCTCGGGATTTTGGACCATGAGGAGCGTCGTGATGTGGGGGAATTTCTCCAGCAGGCCGATGCCATGCGTCGTCGCCCAACAGGCGTCGGCAATTTGTCCGGAGAATTCGGCGAGCAAGCCGCGATTGGGCAAGAATTGCATATGCATGGCGCCCGCGGTACCGAGCGCATTTTGCATCCGCGCGACACCCTGCTCGAGCGCCGAAAGATCGATAAGATCGCGAAATGACTTTGCCGCCTTTTTGTCGGTAAAGTATTTCGAGAGTGTCTCTTGGCCCACGATGTGATCGACGAAGTTCATCACCCACGTGATTTCATCGAGAGTCGGATTCTCGAGAGAATAGGAGGGAAGAGGCTCGCTGACATAGCCACGGTTGTACCGAAAACCCAAGAAGAACATCAGTTGCATCAATTCATCATCAAACTCCCCTTTAATCGACCGCAATATATTGAATTGCTCTTGCAACGATGGCCGGTGATCAAGGACGCTTTGCAGGCGCTCGATCGTTTGCTCCATATGCCGTACCCGCTGCTCCATTTGCTGCGACGTAAGCGGTGGAAGCGGTTTGTCTCTGGCGTTCACTCGTTTTGGCGGCTGATGCATCTCGGTGCGCAAGCGTCCGATGTATGCACCGACATGCCGCTCGATGCTTTCGCGCAACTCTCCGAGGCCGCGCGAGCCTTTGTTGTGCAGCAGGTATTGCGCCTGCTCAAGCGCCGCGAGAACGCGCCCCCACCGGCTGAAAAAATCCTTCGTGTGCTTGAACTCCGCTTCGCGCGTTTTGTCGACTTTTGCGATATTGAGCACATCGCTTGGTGTGTATGTTTCGTTCAACGGCTTAAAGCCACCTTTAATATGGTCCTTCAAACCGATATATTCAAGCACCTGACTCTCAAACTGCCTCGCACTTCCTTTAGCAAAATCACTATGTTCATAGCGCACCAGATCAATGGCGAGGTGTTTTACAAAAGGATTCTGCACGATCATGTGAGGGTCGTATTGTTCGCGAATGATCTTCCCGCGAACATCTCGCAATCACTCGGTAAGTTGATTGAGTCCGACTTCTCCACCATGCATCACGCCGAGCTCGGATATATGCTGTGGAACACGTCCTTCCGTGAGAAGTGCTTGATATGCCTGATATATGTCGGATCCCGGCCACGTTTCGTACTCTTTCATCAGGCGACCTAATACAGGGTCAATTTTCCCGTTATAAGCGTCATTTATGGCACACGTTCGTTGCACAAGTTTTTGTAAATTTTCCATTGCCCCGTCGTATCGGAACGCATCAAATTCATCATACTCATCAATGTCTTCATCCACCCAATGTTCGGTGTTTTCAATAGTGTGTTCTTTCTCAAGCACTTGTGCCATCTTTTTATGAAACCAATCAGTCGCCTGCTCGATGGATACCACATCTTTCCACTTCTCGATATTACCGACGATAGCGGCACCATTGCCGCTGTCCATAAAGCTTTTCAAAAGAGCTTTTTTATCTGAAACGGTAAGAAGATGTATATGAGCAGCGAGCTGGTTCGAATATCCATGTGCTACGAGCATCTCCGCGATTTCGTCATGCGTTACGCTGGGGAAATATGTAAGGTTGGCAAAGACGTTGAAGCTACCCGGGCTCTGTAAAATCTTCTCAAGCACTTTTTTGTCGAGCCCATCAAATCTATCGAGATTCCGTAAAAGATCGACGCGATCGCCAATAGTGGGTGGTATGGCATTGCCATGCTCCACAGCATGCTCTATCCATTCTTCCACACTTCTCCACAATGTTAAAAATGTCTCCTTACCGAGATGAGTAAAGTTATCGAGATGTTTGATCACTGCCTCTCGCCATCCATCTTCAATCAAATAGTGCGCGATTTGACTATCGAGACCATGAAACTCACCGCTTCCCGACAGTATTTTTGGGAATGAAGTCGGTCCCGCTTGCGCGGCGCGTACGATGGCATGTGCGACATCATTATCCAAATCAGACTCATGAGCCCTTTTGCAGTATACCCAGTCTTGATCCCATAAACCATTACTATCGTTAATGACTGCCAGGAGCATTTCTTTGTCGCGACATGCAGCATTAAACTCAAACGGATTGTTCCGCACCATCCATCCGTTTCCATCAGCAATCGCTTGTAAGGCAAGTTGTTTTTGGGTCACAGAATCAGCCCACTCAACCTTGTTCAGAAACTCGGTTTCTCGCTGAAGATCGAAGTCAAATGCCTCCTGATCTATTCGATTAAGACGGTCGAAGTCACTTTCTTCATGGTCCTCATCAGAAGATCCACCACCTGTCTCCGGCGCACGTACCGGCTTCTGCCACTTTTCCATTCGGTCCATGGGGAAATGATACACCACGCAAAGATTCTTCGCACCGTTCAAGCCGCGCGTTCAAACGGCGCATCCCGACAGTTAGGGCTCTTCCGTAAATAAATTGACCCTATATGACTCAGTGCGCGTCGAATACGGCCGCGACGATTGAGCAAAAAGCGAGGCGTACCCGAGGTACGATGAGCTTTTTGCGATTGAGGAGTGGTTGTAGTCGGCGATGCAATGAGCTCAGAGAGGGTCGATTTATTTACGGACGAGCCCTAAGGGCTCGTTCATAAGTAAGTTCAACACAAAATGAGCGGGCCCATACGTGTAGTCCACACATAACGGATTCGTTAATTTGTGGACGAACCCTTACACGACCAAACAACAATGCATCCACCACCTACACTTATCCGTGCCTATAGGCACAGATAAGTGTAGGTGGGTAGGTAGGCCTCTATTGCTTCTGCAAATACACCGCCACAGTGCGGCGCTTATTGGGCTCGCCGTGCTTGGTAAGATGGCGATGCGATTTGTCGACCTTGTGTACCTCAAAATACGGTTCAAAGAATTCCCGTATTGCGTCGGCATCGCGCCAGACGTATTCGTAGACGCCAAGCCTGGGATGGATATATGCGTTGTCCTCACCCTCCCCTGCTGGATAGTCTTTGAGCATGCGCTGCGCATTGAGATCGCCTTCGCCGAGGAACGATTTGAAAAAGAGCCATCCGCCCGGGCGCAGGATACGCACGATCTCATCGCGCAAATGCTCGCGCGCCGCACGCTTGAGGAAGTGCGAACTCATCATGTCGAGCACGAGCGAGACTGAGCCGTCTTTGATGCCGGAGAAATCGCCGTCGATACTGCGCGCCTCGTAGTGGATCGGCAATCCTTCGGAAAGCTGCTGTGCCTGCTTGATCGCCTCATCGGAGATGTCGTACCCGATACCGCGCATGCCGTAGCGCTCTGCGAGATAGATCAGATTGCGCCCATTGCCACATCCCAGATCGACCGCAAGCGCGATCGGATTGAGGTGGAGTTTGCCTTCGGCGCGCTCCAAAAACCGGGTGAATTTTTCCAGGTCTTCCGAGACAGCGGTAGAGAGTGCCAGGTGCTCCGGGTCTTTGTATTCTTTGTTCCAAAAATCGCGCTGTCGCTTCATGCGGGGCATCATAGCAGAAGAACACGCGTTGCCCTATCGTGTATATATGGATGTCGATTTGCGGAAGTGCCCACCGATGCTTTTCATCTACTCGTCTCCTACTCCACAGCAGAGCTGCGGGGTATTCGGCTCCCCGTAGAAAAAGCCGGCTCATGCGTATGAGCCGGCTTTTTTCGTCATGATATGGAAAGATCAGCTACCCGGACACTGGCGGATGCCGAGTGCGATTGCCTCACTGCCAGACATATACGTCATCCTTTTGGAAGCGAGCGCATCATGACTCAGCACCCACGCTTGGATCTGCCAGGGCAAGCGACGCAAGAACATCGCATTCCCTCGCGGGTTAATATTCTGGCTATACGGGCCGCCATAGGATATGCCATGAAACCCGAAGCGCGCATCCGGCGTCACGCACACATTACGTCCACCAAGTCTCAGTGTGCAAAATGAATCGCATTCATAGTTAACACGATCCAAACGATTGTTCCGATTTGCTCTTTCGACCGCCGCGGTGCAAGCTTCCCACCTACCACCATAGTCGACGCCATTCTGGACGCGACACGAAGGAGGCTCGCGAAAACCCGCCGGCGGACCATGGTGTCCGTATCCCTGAGGAGGTCCGTGATCATACGGACCATAGGGACCGTAAGGCCCGTACGGGCCAAAGTACTGCGCCGCAGCGCCTCCGGGCCACGTGATGACCGCGAGACTGAGTATGCACACGAGTGCCAGGAATCTACTCCGCATCTTTTTACTCCAACTCTTCCCATAAGTAAGTGCACACTTGTACAAATGACTAGAAGTCATTTGTACAGAAGTGAGCCTTAGGAACACGTAGTCGACAGTGACTACTCTTCCAGGGTATCTTGTTGTGCTTGATTGTCAATTCATAAGAGTCTCTCCATACCTGGTGGCGCACAAAACGATCTCTGCGCTACAATGAACATATACCTGTACTAGTGAATCTTGCGCAATCTTGTGCGCATCCAAATGTCGAGTATTGACTTCCACGCGACCACGCGTTATACATATCGTCGGTCCGCTGGGCATCACCCATACCCCTACCACCTGCCATACCCATCCGGACTCTGGCAATGCGTTCTTAACATTCTTAACAGGAGAGGAACTATGTTTCTCGTCGAAATCGCGCTCTTTCTGGGAGCTGTCATGTTCGTCGGCTTTAAATGGCCGCAGACTTTCGATCCGGTCACCTGGGTCGGCATGACCAACCCTTTCCGCAACACGGAATGGGTCACGCGGATGAATCCGCCCTGGCTCCTGCCAGCGATCTACGTGCTCGCGATGATAGTGCTTGAGTTCCGCACCGGACTCTTCCCTGCCGTCATCGGCGCAGGTATCGTCTTGGCGACCTTTGCGCCGGACTTCTTCGACTTCCTCGGCGAATGGAATTTCGCTGTATGGAAGCATATGCGAACGGTCGGTGTGCTTACCATGGCTTTCGGATTCGGCATCTTCGTTTGGATGAAACCACTCGTGGATCTCGCTCTGATCATGTTGATCGCTTACTACCTGTGGCGCCAGGATCCGGAATTCTTCCGAACCATCTTCGGCTGGTTCAAGGTCAGCAAGGAAAAGGTGAAATCGGCCTAATCGCCGATTCTCGACACAAAAGAAAACCCGGCACAGCGATGTGCCGGGTATTTTTATGCTTTATGTCGGTGAAAAATCTTATGCTATCTATACGCTATAGCGTAGAGATAGCATATTTTTTGTCGGAATACCCTGTGGTGTCGCGATAGGATACAGATAAAAAAATCGAGGCGGTCTCGCAGAGACCGCCTCTTTTTATTTCGTTGATCAGAATGCGCCGAGCGCCTTCATGATCAGACGATCATAGCCCACGTGCTTGACGTAGGCCCACGCTGCGATGACCGCGCCGACGAGCACCAGACTCAACGAGAAGTTGAGTCCGACGAAGACCAGGACGCCAAACCAGATCGCGAACGCCGCGATGATGTCGGCAGCGTAGGTCCACTGGAGCTCGTAGACGTAGTTTCCCTTGAGCCATTCGACCACGGGCGTCACGCGCCACGGAATCTGCTTCGCAAGACCGATCATCGCGAGCCATGCATCAGCAAAGGCATCGAAGTGCCGGGGAAAGCGCCGCGCCCAGAGCGCAAGGATGCCAATGGCGACGAGCGGACTGACGTGATAGAAGACGAACGCAAACACGCCGAGCCATGCCGCCGACCGGAGCAATGCAGGAGGACTCGAAAACCAGTCTTCCAGGATCAGACCATAAGGCCCGAGCTTCTCGAACCCCTTCGGACGAAAGAGTCCATAGATGGCGACTGCGCCAGCAAGGCCGGCGAAAAAGGTGCCCCATGCGAGAATCGTCAACATTCGTTTTTCCTTACCTCAATGAATCGCCCCCATGAGCGATTCTCCTTCTCCGCAAGCATAGCCTGCGGACTGGGAGGCATACTAATATACTGTCACTAGGATGTCAACCTCCTGCGCGAGATCGTCGTCGTGACCGCGCAGTGGTCCGATACACCCGATATGAGCTGCACATCTGCCACCTCATAGCCGGGGGTCGAGAAGAGGCCGTCCACCATCTTGTCGGCAAGCTCCTGCGGGCGCGTGCGTCCGGCGCGATGCAGATCGATGTCGATGCTCGTCGCATACTGTGGTGGTATATTGTCTTTGTACACGTCAGTAAGCATCGCAAATATCTCTCCTCCGCGCGGCGCATTAAAATCCCCGCACAAAACAAACTCCCCCATCGCCCCGAGTATATCGATCAGATGACGCATGTTTGTCCGCTGCTCATCCGTCGCCATTCCACGGGGAGACCAGGTGAAATGCGTCGTGGCAATACGAAATAAAGTGTCGTCTTTTTCGAGATCGCATATGATGAGTTTTGAGTTGGTAAGTATTTCTTGCGGTTCATTGGAGCGAGCCTGCGCTTCGCTCCCGGTATAGTATTCGATCTTCTGCGAGCGTATGGGGAGGCGCGAGAGAAGCGCTGTGCCCACCATGACCGATTCTGTCTCCGGCTCATCTGCGGAATGAAATCCTGATGGGCCGAAAATGCATTTCACACCAAATATCTCTTCAAACAAAGGGATATCACGCTCAAGCAACTCTTGAACGCATATCACATCCGGATCGTAGCGCTGTAAAAAGGGAATGACACGATCGAGGTGTTTTGATCGCTCGATATTGATACTCGCCAATTTCAAACTCATGTCCCCTTACGAGCAAGTGATGCCTTTATGAATGCCGTGAAAAGCGGATGCGGCGAAAGCGGGCGCGCTTTGAGCTCCGGGTGGAATTGGGTCCCGAGCATGAAGGGATGCTTGTCGCGTGGCAGCTCGGCAATCTCCATCAGATGTTTGTCGGGCGAGGTGCCGGAGAAGACGAGTCCTGCACCCTCGAGCTTGGCGACATAGGAGGGATTGACCTCATATCGATGGCGATGACGCTCAGAGATACTCTCCACGCCGTATGCTTCCCGCGCAATCGTCCCCTCTTTGAGAGCACACGGATAGGCACCCAGGCGCATCGAGCCGCCGTAGTCTTTCTTGGCCATCTTTTCGATCTGCTCGGGCAATATCATGATCACCGGATCTTTGGTGTCGACTTTGATCTCGGTGGTATGAGCCCCTTCGATACCGGCCACGTGGCGCGCGTATTCGACCGTCATGAGCTGCATGCCGTAACAGAGGCCAAAATACGGAATCTTATTCTCGCGACAATACTGGATCGCGTTGATCTTGCCCTCTATACCCGTCTCGCCAAATCCTCCCGGCACAATGATACCGTCGTAGCCGGCAAGCTCGGAGACCTTGGTCGGATCTTTCTCGTAGTCTTTGGCGTTGAGCCATTCGATTTCCGGCTTCACGTCTTGGTGGTATGCGGAATACTTGATCGCTTCAATGACCGAGAGATACGCGTCGGAAAGGACGAAGTCGCCGGTGTCGAAATACTTGCCCACGATGCCGATCTTGACCGTCTGCTGGCCATTGTGTGCATGGGCGGCAAATGTCTCCCATTCCTTAAGATCGGTCTGTTGTGTGGTTTCCATACCGAGCGCTTTCAAGATGAGTCCTGAGAGATTGTCGCGCTCGAGATTAAGCGGGACATCGTAGACACTCTTTACATCAGGCGCGGAAATCACGTGCTCAGGTAAGACATTGCACGAGACGGAGAGCTTGTCTTTGCGTTTTTGATCAAGTGCATGTGTGGAGCGTGCGACGATGAAATCCGGCTGCACGCCATAGCTATTGAGTGCCGTGACCGCATGCTGTGTCGGACGTGTCTTCATCTCTCCCAAAGCGCCCGGGACCGGCAGGTACGAGACCATGATAAATACGACATCGTTCCGATGGCGCATATGCATCACGCGCGCCGCGTCGATATAGAGCGCATTTTGGAAATCGCCGACCGTGCCGCCGATCTCGACGACGGTAATGTCTGAGTCAGACGCTTTCGCCGCACGCTCGAAACGATCGACAATCTCGTCGCGCACATGCGGGACCGCTTCGACGCACTTGCCGCCATAGCCAAGATTGCGTTCACGATCGATCACGGTCTTGTAGACCATACCACTCGTCATGTAGTCTTCGGGTCCGAGATCACGATTGAGGAAACGCTCGTAGTTGCCCATGTCCTGATCGGTCTCGAGGCCGCTGTCGAGCACGAAGACTTCGCCATGCTCCGTCGGATTCATCGTACCCGCGTCGACGTTGAGATATGGGTCAATCTTCATGAGATTGACCTTGAGGCCGCGTGCCGAGAGGATCTTGCCGAGCGATGAGGTGACGATGCCCTTACCGACGCCCGACATTACCCCGCCAACCACGAAAATGTATTTGTGCGAGGCGTTAAATCGGCGCATTTCTGCGTTGCGCTGCACAAAATCTTCTTCACCATACGTTTTGTATGGCTCAGAAGATTTTGTTGGCGCGCCTTGAACTGCATCCGATGTAACGCCTCGCACGTTGCCTTGCCCCGCTTCTGTCATACTACTTATGTATTTAAATACCGACTGACTGCCAAATAACTTGAGAGTGCGCCGAGTGCGACACCTGATATGAGTATGGTGAAAAAGAGCACGGCAAACGAGCCTGTGTAATAGCTGAGGACATTGAATGTGCCGAAGAAGCGCTCCGAGGTGGGCCCGAGCCATGCGGTGAGTGGGTAGAGTATGACGAGGACGAGCACCGCACTCACGAGGCCATAGAGGACACCCGTGATCATGAAGGGCCCGCGCACATACCACGGATTGGCACCGACAAGATTCATCACACCGATCTCTTCACGCGAAGTATAGATAGCGAGTCGGATGGTATTGAAGACGATGAGTATGGATGCGAGACCGAGGATGATCGCGATCGCGACACCGAGCGTACGTGAAGTCTGGATAATATTGGTGAGTCGATCGATCGTCGTCTTGTTTTGAGCGAAGTTGACCTTATCGATCGCACTGCCGCTCCCCGCACCACTGGCCTGCTGCGCGTCGAGGAATCGCGCGATCGTCTCGTATTGCGAGGTCTCCTTGGCGCGGATCTCGAGCGATGCGCCGAGCGGATTTTCGCCGAGCCCTTGGAGGGCTTGCATGGTGAGCTGGTCGTTCTTGTGGCGCTCCTGGAAGCGTGCGAGCGCATCATCACGCGATATATAGGAGACACCCGCGACTTCTGGCAACGCTTCGACTGACTGACGAATCTGATCTATCTGATCTTGCGAGGCATCGGTGGTGAAGTAAACGGTGACGTCGACCTTGCTCGTGAGATCGGCCAAGACACTCTTGAGTGCCGCACTGGAGATCATGAGGATGGAGATGACGAAGAGGGTGATCGTCATGATGAGAATGGCCGAGAGCGAGATGAAGCCGTTGCGGATGAAGCCGATCAATCCGTATCGCGCGACTCTTTTTGTGGTAAGCCAGAAAGACATATACAGATAAATAATAAATCAAAAACGTAAAATTAAAGAATGTAGGTCTTGTTCATAATGTTCAGATTTTTCATGTTTTTAGTTTTATATTTTGAATCCTATAGTACGTATTTGCCCTGCTTGTCATCCCGTACGATCTTACCCTGGTCCATCGTCACGACACGTCGACCAACGGCATCCACGATTGACTTATTGTGCGTGGTGAGAAGCACGGTCGTACCGAGGTCGTTGATCTTCTTTAAGATCTCGACGACGTCGTGTGCATTGATCGGATCGAGATTGCCGGTCGGTTCGTCGGCGATGAGGACTTCGGGCTGATTGACGATCGCCCGGGCGATCGCGACGCGCTGCTGCTCCCCGCCGGAGAGCTCGCGAGGGAAATTCCAAATCTTGTCGGAAAGGCCGACGAGATCAAGCACATGCGGCACGTCTGCCTGGATATCTTCATCGCTTTTGCCCGCGACTTCGAGCGCAAAGGCGATATTTTCGTAGACATTTTTGGTGGAGAGGAGGCGGAAATCCTGGAATACCGTGCCGATATTGCGGCGCAGATGGAGGAGCTCCTTTCCCGAGAGGCGCGGTATCTCACGCGAGCCGAAATACACGGTGCCGACGGTCGGCTCGACTTCGGCGAAGAGCATTTTCAGCAGTGTGGTCTTGCCGGCCCCGGAATGCCCCACGATGGAGACGAATTCGCCGGGATCGATAGTGAGAGTGATGTCTTCGACGGCGGGAAGCGCGCCTTCGAAATAGACTTTGGTGACTTTGTCGAAATAGATCATACCGGCAACGGGTCCAATTATACCGTAGTTTTTCCCGATTCAAAGTCCTTTTCGGCGTCGATAAACGCCTGTATGTCGCCCTCAAGGACTCTTTCCACATCATGCCGTTCATAGTTGGTGCGATGATCTTTGACAAGCTGGTACGGGTGCAGCACATACGAACGGATCTGGCTTCCCCACTCAATCTTCTGCGTCGAGGCGACGGCGAGGCCGCGCGCTTCTGCCTTGGCGGCTTCTTCGCGCATATGGAAGAGCTTGCCACGCAGCATTTCGATCGCCTTCTCCTTATTTTGAGCCTGGCTGCGCTCGCTCGTGACGTGCACATGCAGGCCGGTCGGCGTGTGCGTGGCATGCACGGCTGTGTCGCGCTTGTTGACATTTTGCCCTCCGGGACCGCCCGAGCGTGCAAATGATATGTCGAGATCGGTCTCGGGTATGTGCAAATCGCCCGCATCCGGAAGCTTGGGCAAGACTTCTACGAGCGAAAAGCTGGTCTGGCGCTTGCCGGCGCTATTGAAAGGCGACATACGCACGAGGCGATGCACGCCCGCCTCAGCTTTCAGCGCACCATAGGAGCCGCTACCGATCACATCGAAAGAAATACTGCGAAAGCCGCCCATCGAATTTTCGTTGGAGTCGAGGAGGGCCGTCTTCCAGCCGCATGACGCGCAGTATTTTTGATACATGGAAAAGAGCATGCGTGAGAAATCTTCCGCATCGTCGCCACCGGCACCCGAGACGATACTGACGATCGCATCGCTCTTGTCATATTGACCGACACCTTCAAGTGCCGCCTTCAAGTCCTGATACTCCTTGAGGGCGGCCTGCGCAGCACCTTTATCATTCCAAAAAGACGGGTCTCCCATGAGCCCCTCGATCTCCTTCATCCGCGCCTGTATCTCCTCCTTACTTGCCATCATATAAAATTATCCGATAAGTTTCCTTGCCTGCACGCGAATCGCCCGCAAGTCTTTTGCATCGAGCACGCCTATTTTCTTTGCAAGCAATGATGCACGATCCAGACTTCCCCCGCTTTCATAACCTAGAATCCATGCGCGCGCATGGATTTGGCAGCGAGAACATCCCACATGCGTAATTCTTGCTTAAGCTGCTTAGCACCCTCCATCATGTGGAGGTATTGAGAGACAGCATGATTGACCAACTCTTGCTCGTCCATGCCAAGCTTCTTTGAGGCTGCTCGCACCTTCTTTTGCAATTGTGTATCAAGCACTTCCATGGCTTCATTATACACAAAGGCAATAAAAAAGCATTTATTTCACCTTTTCAAACTCGGCGCGCATCACCTCGTAAGTGGCACGAGTCGCTTCGAGCTTGGAGTGGCATCCGTCGATCACAGCGCGCCATTTTTGTATTTTTTCTTCAACCGCCGCAATTCTCTCCAACCAGTACGCGATTTTGCTCTCGTATTCTTTACGCTTCTCCTCAGTGAGGAGGCGCGCGTCTACCTCAAGCGCGATCTCATACGTATGTCGTCGCAGTGTCAAAAGCTCGTATTCGTTGACGATACACTCGAACTCTTCGGTGGTGATGAGGTGCGCGCATGCTTCAATCTTTGCGCCGATCTCGGCAATACGCGCTCCTTCTTCTGTGCTTGCCATATAGATATAGGTAGTATACCTCCGACATCTGTCCTGTCATAGGCTTGTGGAAAACAATACCTGATTTTACGGGATATTTTGAGGGGGAATTCGTGACACATGGTGCCCATATGGTACCCATTCTTTCGGAGCCGACTCGGAGATTCGAACTCCGGACCTACCGCTTACGAAGCGGTTGCTCTACCAGCTGAGCTAAGTCGGCCTACACGTACACGGGTATACCCGCTTGAGCCGATGTCCGGATTTGAACCGGAGACCTACTCCTTCGCTTCCACCTCCCCTTCTCTATTGCATTATTCGGGAGGGCTAGACTGTATCTTCCACGTGAGATAAGCGTTGCCGCCATCTTACCTGGCCCTTGTCAGTCGTTCGAGCGCTTTTTGAGCGCTACGGTCTGAACCTATGCAAGGTCTTTAACCGTTATTCGGGATTCACTGCATCGTTACCGATCCAGTGGGCGGGATTGCTGCGATCCACCATGGAGTTGCTCTACCAACTGAGCTACATCGGCTAACTTTCTGATTACCTGGAGTTGCTCCCCGCCCGTACCGAACGGTACGTTCGGGCGGGTACCAACTGAGCTACATCGGCTTACACACCCTCGATCATTGAGGGTGCTGGGATAATACCATATTGTTTTGTATTTTTTAAGGGCTCGTCCACAAATAACGTACTCGTTATTTGTGGACTACACTTATGGGCCCGTTCATCTTGTGTTGAACTAAGTACACACTTGCATACATGACCAAAAGTCATGTATGCAGAAGTGAGCCTTATGAACGGGACCTAAGGCCTCGTCTTGAGGTACGCGCACACCTCGTCCATGATCTTGATGCTCTCGGGATACGAGAGGAGCTCTTTGGCTTCGTAGTAGGAGGCCCAGCGCGCCTCGACGATCTCCCCCTTGAATGCCTCGCGCGGCGCGACAGGTCCTTTGGCCTCCACAAATCCGAGGAAGTATGTAACTTCTTTCTCATACTTCACGCCATCGCGTTCGAAAGAATACTGTTCGACAAACGTCCGCGTGGGATCGATCTTACACGTCACCATGCCGGTCTCCTCGTAAAACTCGCGCCGCGCGGCAGCTTCTTTGGATTCGCCTGCATCGATGTGACCCTTCGGAAATGCCCAGTGCCCCCCACTTCCATCAGGACGTGTCGCGTGATGTACCAAGCAAAACGAAAACACTTTGTCTTTGCCCTCATGGATGGGGACGATTCCGATTGAGCTGTCGTATTTGGTTTCCATACGGGTATCGCATCATTATATGAAGAAACTCAGGATCACCGCAATACCCGACAAAGTCATGGCAAAGAAGGTGAGCCATCCGAGCATGCGGATGAGCGGGCCATTGACCCGATCACCCATGATCTTGGGGTCGTCACTCAATCGCACGATGAAGAAGAGCACCACGGGAGCGACGATGCCGTTGGCTACTGCCGAATAAATGAGTGCCTTGATCGGATCGATGCCGATGAAATTGAGTCCGAGCGCGACGATCATAGACGCCGCAATCGTGAGATAAAATCCGAGCGCCGAACGAAATCTGCGATAGAGGCCTTCGTGCCAGTGAAATGTCTCGGCGAGCGCATAGCCGTTGGCCCCGGCAAACACGGGGATCGATAGCATGCCCGTCCCAATGATACCGAGCGCAAAGAAAGCCGACGCCCACTCACCGACAAGTGGCACCAGCGCTGCAGCGGCATCAGCTGCCGTCTCGATACCATCGATCCCGTGCGCAAAGAGCGTCTCGGCGCAGACGGCAATGATAAAGAACATCACGATATTTGAAATGATCATTCCCGACGAGACATCGATGCGCATATCGCGGATATCTGCATCGGTGGCTCCTGCGCGCGCACGGATCGTGGTGCTCCCACTCTGTATCTCTTCCTCTACCTCTTGTGATGTCTGCCAAAAGAAAAGGTAGGGCGAGATCGTCGTGCCGAGGACCGCACACACAATGAAAAAGCTTTCGCGGGAAAAATCCAGCGAGGGGACAATGGCATGCAGAAGCACATTCCCCCATTCCAGGTTGACGATAAGACCTGTCGCTACGTACGAAAGAAGTACAAGTGCCAGGTATTTGAGGTAGCGTGCATAGATTCGATAGGGCGTGAAAATTTGCAGCAAGAGACTACAAATAGCAAACGCGAACACGACTACGGCAAAATCAGCTGCCGGCCAGAGAAGCTGCACACTCGCCGCCATCGCTCCCAAATCGGCTCCGATGTTAAACGTGTTGGCTCCGAGCAGGAGCACGACGCATAGATAGAGGGCCCAGCGCGGGTACTCGCGGCGGATATTTTCGGCCAGACCCCGCCCGCTCACCATGCCGATACGCGCGCACATCTCTTGGATCGCGATCATCAGCGGTAATGTGTACACCGACATCCAGATCAGCTGCAATCCATACAAAGCACCCGCCTGCGAATAGGTAGCGACACCCGACGGATCATCATCTGCGGCACCTGTCACGAGCCCCGGACCGAGCATCTGCCAGTAGCGTTTGACCAAGCGCGGATGTTTGAAGGGATTCATATCGGAATCACTGACCCTGCCATTTTATCATTTTCTAGGAAAAAGGGGCGGCCGGTCATATGACCGGCCGCATTAGAGACCAAGATCACTCCAGATTCTTCCGCCACGACGCCCCCGTCCGACGATCCGACTCCCGCTCACCAAACCACTCATAGGTGACGGGATAGAGGAAGCACGCGATCAAAAGAAACGCAACCACACCGAGAATGTACATCATGCCAACCTCCCATGCTTCTGCTTCTGGGCGTCATTAAATCATAAAGTGAGAAAGAGGCAATGATTATGAACGGGACCCAAACGGTCCAAATACCTCCCGTTCCATATCCGCTGCAATCGTATGCCAGTCGTATTTCTCGATCGCAAGCGCGCGCGCGTTTGTGACCATCTGCTGCGCAAGAGCCGGATCATCGAGATACCGGCGTACCGCACTCGCGACCGATTCGGGATCGCGCACTTTGCAAAAAATCCCCGTCGGCGCGTGATCAGGATTTTCGATCGGATCGAAAAGGAAATCCGGGATACCGCCCACCTCTGTCGCCACCACGGGGATGCCGGCGGCAAACGCCTCGACGAACGCATTGCCAAATCCTTCGATGATCGACGGACGTACAAAGATATCCGACACTTTGAAATACGCGGGCAGCTCGTCGTGTCCGACATGTCCGGCAAATATCACACGGTCGTACACGCCCGCCTCGCGCGCGATCGACTCGAGCTTCTCCCGATCTTGTCCATCACCGGCAATGAGAAACTTCACATACACGGGCAGATGCGGCAAGGCGCGTATCACATCCTCGACACCGCGCGAGAGCACGAGGCGCGATGCAGTAAAAAGAAAGGTGTCGCCTTTCTTTTTATCGAAACGATTTTTCAGTTCGTCGAGCTTTTCCTGCGGGACGGGTGCGGAAAACTTCGTTGTATCCACCGCATTCGGGATGACGACGACCGGGCCCGCGTAGCCCACCTCGCGCGTGAGCCGCTCGATGAATCGTGAGATCGCTTTGATCACATCGGCCTTCAGGTAGAGCCGACGGTAGAGCGGCCACAGAAGGCGCAGGACCGGTTGACGCTCTTTGACCTGCGCGAGCGAATTGCCATCCTGCAGCTCAAGCAGATACGGCACGCGTGGATGTGTGTATTTGAAAGCGAGCGCGCCGAACGCAGCATAATTGGCCATCATCGCCCAGATCATGTCGTATGCATGCTCCCGATGAAGCGATACCGCTTTCACAAACGACGTGAATGGGAAAAGAATCTTGGCGATCTTGCATTGCAGGGGCATGCGGCGGTCGGAAATCTTGGGTGCATCGGCAGTGAAGCCGATGCGATGCACGGTAACATTTCCCACACGCTCGACCGCCGGCAGATTGCGGTCGAAACGCAAGGTGATCATATCAAACTGATAGCGGGACGAATCGATCCGATCCGTGATCTCCTTGATCGCCACCTCCGCTCCGCCGATGTAAGGATGATACGTGAGCGAAAAAATAAGAATGCGTTTCATGCCTACTATTTGCCGGCGAAGGCGTCGAGACGTTTCTCCAATTTTGCAATGCGCCGGAACGCTTCTGCCAAGTCTTTGTCGTGTTTGTGCGTCGAATCAGCCATACATACGAGATCACGTTTGATGTCGCGCAGTTCGCGTTCGATACCTGCCACCTGCGAACCAATTACTATTGCATGCTCTATGGTTGCGAGTCCCGAAATATCTTCTGCAACGGCACCAAAATCACGTTCAATAATTTCAACTACTTTCTCGAACTGGTTGTCGTGTGAATCAAATCGCTTGTCATGCGCTGTGAGTTTTTTCTTAACGAACACAGAAAACTCGATAAGTGCATCAATCTTCTTTTCAATCCGGTCAAAACCATCTCCTTGCTTTTTCATGTCCCTATCCTAGCAAAGGCGGGTAAAAAGAAAAGTGCCGCGGGTTTTGCTCCCGCGGCACCGAAGTGATTTTATTCTCCATTGCGAAACATGGGCCTTTTATGGTCATTTCGGATGATTCCGTATGCTGATTATATAATACAGGTCGCGATGAATGAGAAAATAGAAACGCCACGATTGACTGATGCGCGCCTGCCAGATACCCATCGACTCATCATATTTCTTCGCATGGAGCGACGGGTGGCGAATATCTTTAGCGAGATAGACAAATTGTTTATCTGCCGCCTTACGCAAAGCTGGTGAAAGACTTTTATAATCATCATTGGCAGTTTTGGAGAAACCAATCCGCATATCCCCTACTTTTTACCCCATTTAGCCTGGCGCTTCTTATGGAACTCTTCAATTGTTGAAAATGTGATAAAATTTCCTGCGCGCAAATCCTCTAGTGCGCTTTTGAGATCCTGTAATATCTCGGGTGCAATATGCGAGACGGGCTTCATGACAATAGTACCGCCGTGTTCTTCGACGTCGAACATTGCACCGGGCGTGATGCCTACTTTGTCCCGCAAACGCTTCGGCAAAGTAATGACCCCACGCTCTTGTACCTTGATCGTTGTGCTCATAAAAATACAGTATTACAGAAATTCTGTATTTTGCAAGCGCCGCGGGTTTTGCTCCCGCGGCGCTTTTAGATGTTAATGTACACACTCCTTTCGAGAGATTACCACCGCGATAAATCGCGGCCGGCTTTGATGTCTTCTATATAGTCTTTGAGGTGGCGTTCGGCATGCCAGCCGAATTCTTTTTCGGCCTTTTCGGTCTCGACGGTCGTCGCTTTGCGATCACCGGGGACTGCGGGCTGCATTTCGATATTGTCGCCAAACATCTTCGCGAGCTCAAGAATAGAGAATGATTCTTTGCTGGCAAAGCCATACCCATCACCCTGCCCTCGCTCACCCGCCTCAAGGAGTCCGCGCGCTGTGTCTCCGGCGAAGGTGAAATTGCGCATCTGCGTGCCGGGAGCGATCACGGGTAACGGCTCGCCATTGAGAAAATGTGTTTTGAAATTGCCGATGACGGAGGCATACTCGCCCGTCGAGAGTTCGCGGCGGCCGTAATTATTGTAGAAGTAGGTGATCGTATACGGGAGGTCGTACCATGTGCCATAGTTGGTGACGAGGTCGGCATTGATCGCTTTCATCCACGCATAGGGCGAGGCATCGCGACCGACATCACCTATCGAGAATTTGGTGCTCGACGCAGCGTATTGCAGGCGGCACTTACGCTTGCGCCAGTATTCGAGCACCGCAAAGGTGCCTGCCACATTGAGATCCCAGACAAATGCGGGCTCAGCGAAGCTCTGCCTAATGCGTGAATACTCGGCAAGATGGAAGATAATCTCTGGATTCTCGTGCCCAAGGATCGCTTCGATATCTTTGGTGTGGCCTTTGTGGTATTCGGCACCTTCGATATGGTTGGCTTCAGTACCGATGAAGTAATTGTCGAGTGAGACGACGCGGTACCCCTTCTGCAGCAAGAGCTCGATCAGATAGGGTCCGATGAGCCCTGCGCCACCTGTCACAATGACTGTCTTTTTGTCTGCCATAGTGTCAGAGTAGCGGATATGGTAGGACAGCGCAAGAGAATATGTATGCTGATGACGTATGCTATCTCTGCGCTATAGCGTAGAGATAGCATATTAGGTCCCGTTCATAAGGCTCACTTCTGCATACATGACTTTTGGTCATGTATGCAAGTGTGCACTTATAAGTTCAACACCAAATGAACGGGCCCATAAGTGTAGTCCACAAATAATGGGTACGTTATTTGTGGACGAGCCCTTAGCTGTGGACACTTGAGTATGTCTGAGAGGTACGATCTGAAAGACCCTCGTACCCAAGGGGTTATAGGCTGTCCATGCATGCTACTGATCCGCTGCGTATGATGAGGAGACAAATTTCAGAAGCGACACGACATCGCTGGAAGCGTCGGTCGAGCCGAGCACGACCACCGCAATGTCGCGTCTCACACCTCCGATAGGCACCGAGAAGACGCCTGCGTACGTCTCTCCCGCCTCATTGGTCTGGCCGACCTTCCCGCCGACAAAGGTGTATGACGCGGGGAGACTCTTGATGATGTTGTAGTTGGAAATGTTTGCAAACGAATGATTCCCGTATGCGCTATCTTTGAGCGTCCCTGCGGTAATGCCAAAGACGAAGCGCCGATTGGCATGAACGTAGCGCAGGAGCGTAAAGAGGTCTTCCGGAGTCGACATGTCGCTCTTGGCACCGGAAGGATCGGCGAATGTCGTGCGTGTGAGCCCGATCGCACGCGCTTTTGCGTTCATGAAAGCGACAAACTCATCGCGCCCCATCACCGAAGCGATCACTTCAGCGGCTTCGTTGGATGATTCTTGCAGCAACAAATAGAGCAGATCGTATGCGCGCTTATGGTCCCCGGGGCGCAATCGTGGATTCGCCGTGTACACGAGCGCGTTCGACTGCACCATGACATCACGATCGAGGTTTATGTATTCGGTCGCCGTAAGTGCGGTGACAAGCTTCGTGATCGAAGCGATCGGCACCAGTGAGCTCGCATTTTTGCTCGCAAGCACTGAGCCATTGTTGACATCGGCGACGAGGTATTCGGTCGCAGCCACGCGTGGCGTCCTGAATCGATACGAGAAGGTAGACACTTCATCGGATTCTTTGTAGACGATGACCGGCATCCCGACATACGCGAGATGAAAGACCTCTTCGGTGTCTTCAGTCGAAAGACGGATACAGCCTCCCGAGTACGATGATGAGACTGGCGTCCCATCGCTGTAATAAGGCAAGCCATGGATGAAGAAATTGCCTTGGAATTGCATGCTCCATGGCATATGCACTTTACTAAAGGTCGAGTAGTGATCTTTTTCTTTCGTCTCGATCTTGTAAATCCCGACCGGCGTCTCCCACCACGAACCGACTTTGCCTTTGGCGATGATCGGCGCCGTATGCGCGACCAGCCCCGCCTGGTAGACATCCAGCTGCATGTGGGTCAGATCGGCAGTGATGAAATCGGCGCGTCCGACGATGAGCGCATTTTTCACGTCTGCATAGTATTCAGGATCGACGAGCGCAGGTAAAGCGCCATAGGTAAGCTCGGGTACCGTGGACGTCGCTCCTGAAAGCGGTGGAAGGGATATCGAGTAGACCGGCGGCGTATGGAAGGTAAAACCGCCAAACATGCCGACGCCGAAAAACGCGATCGCGGCGATGGCAGCTGTCACAGTGTGTCGGCGACGCCTGGTCCGCCGATGGTGATGTGTCGATGTCTTTGCCGCGTGATGATCTGGCGTGGGCAGCGCTTGAAAGGCAGCTTTGATATCTGCTTCATCCCATCCTTCAAGCTCCATACGCGCCCGAATGACCGTATCGTCCATCCCCTCTGCGCGCAGCTGCTCGACAATTGGCCGCGAGTCTTCTCCTGAGTGCATAGGTACATTATATATGCCGCAAAGACCCCGTGGTGTGCACAGCTCTTACATACATCAATCCCCTTCTTTTTCTTCTACGATCTCCCACTCCCCTTTTGCCACGCGGCGCGCGGCAAACACGGCGAGAAATGCGAATCCTGCGATCGCCACGACAGCGGCAAGCCATAGCACGGTCGATGATGCGGAAACCGCACTCGCCGTAAACGCCGCAGATTGAGGTTTTTCGTGTAGCTTTCTTTCTCGCGTCTCCTCATTTTCGTCTGCTGGAAGAGCGGTCGATATCTCTTCTATCGTCTGCGCAGCCGCTTTCGGCCGCGCAGATTTTTGCGCTGTCGGGCGCGGCGCAGGAGGCGGCACCTGATATGATTTGGTCGCGACGATAGCGCCTGTCTTGTCTGCGATCTCGACTGTGCCGCCTTTGTTGGTGAGCGTAAACGACGCACGAAAGAGTGTCCCCGAGAAAGAGGCGTTGTCTGCGGAAAAAAGCGTCGCATCCTGGACGATCGCCGCACGCTCGCCGGGAGCGATCGTGTCGACTCCCGACAAAGGCGTGATCTTGTGATTGACACCGCTGCGAGTACGCACTTTGAAATCGGACACGCGTACCGACGAGGTACCCGTATTGGTGATACCGACCCATTCGCGCCCCGTATCAGCACCCGGCGGATCATAGACGATATCGGTGATGGTGATCTGCGCCGATACCATAAGCGGCAAGAAACACCCCAGTATGGTGAGTATGAGACCCCGTGTCATGAGGCTACCATAGCATATGCGGCGCGGGCGCATCAATGCGCCCGCGCCGCACCCTCTCACATCCCTCCCTCACGATCATCCTGCCGTAGTACACTCCTGAGCACCTCATGAGATATCTCACCCGTGCCATCACTATAGTCTTTTTGAGGTGTCTCTTGGCGCGCTTGCGGACGTGGGCCGGGAGATGATCCCTGTGAGTGTGTAGGCGTCGCCATGCCAGCACTGTCGGCCCTCTCTCCATACGAAGGTTTCGGTACATTCGCATAATGCGCGCGTGGCGGCTGATCATTCGTATGCTGATACGGGCGATTATCGCGTACATCATGGGAAAATCGGCGCTCGTCGCGTTCAGGCTTTGGGGGAACCTCATGCTTTGAGGGAGTGTCATGCGTCTTCTTCCGCTCATGCAAGATGTCGAGAGGAGAACGTTCGGCAGGTTTTGGGCGGTTATGCTCTTCTTCGGCTTTCCGTGCGGTACTGATTGCAGCACGAAGCGCATCGCGCGGATCGCTCGGGTCTTTGCGCGCAGCAGGGACGAAGTGTCCGCGCGACTGCTCGGCGTACGGGCGCACAGGAGCGACAGGCGACGACGTACGCGCGTGTACCAGCGGTGGCACATGCTCTCGCGCAGGAGACGGGGACGATGTTTGTTGTACACTCTCTCGCGCAGAAGGTTCGGCTTGCGTCTGTGTCTGTGTCTGTGTCTGTACCTGTGCCGCGACATGTGGCGGGAGAATCGATGGACGCGGTGCAAATCCTCCGCCATCGCGCACTGGTGCACCATGGCCGCCCTGTTGCTGCGTATGCGTATTGTTGAAATTGTTGGAGCGCGGCTGCCCAAACGGGCCTCCTCCGCCGCCACCGCCACCGCCCATCATGCCGCTTCCACCGCCTGGCCGGCCGTACTCGCGCTTTTTCTTGGGCTCGGGTGGCGGCGGGATGAACTCGCGCTGGCGCTCAGTGATCGCTTTTTCGACTTCGGGCCGCGGACGTCCGTAGTGTTCGCGTGAATGGGTGATCACATCTTCGCGGTACGAGATGTTGGGCGCTTCGATCGGCGGGATCGTCTGCGCAGAAAACGGCGCCGATCCCACACCGTCGATCATGAGTGTGAGGTATATTTCGCCGATACCGAGGCCCACCAAATCTTCGGCGGTAAAGGTCGGCTCAAATACCGTCTTTAGGGTCTCGGCGTCAAACGGCCCCACGCGAAATGTGATCAAGGTGCCGACGTTGCCGAAGACGGCGTCGCGGACATTTTCTTCCATCTGTTCGATGTACTGATTGGCGAGCGTGAGCGCGAGCTTGTATTTGCGCGATTCGGAGAGGATGTCGGCGAAGGCTTCGTTCATCATCGACTGGAATTCGTCCACGTAGAAATAACAGCGCGGCAGCCGCGCCATGCGCGCGGGCGGCTCGTCGGCGCGGCTCATCGCCGCGAGATAGATCTTGACTGTGAGCATCGAGCCCAAGAGCGATGCATTGGATTCGCCCATGCGGCCTTTTGAGAGATTTACGATGAATATCTTTTTCTCATCCATGATCTTGCGCAGATCAAACGATGAGTGCGACTGGCCGACGATGTTGCGTATGAGCGGATTAGCGGTGAACTGGCCGATTTTGTTTTGAATAGCTGGCGTCGCCTCGCGCGTATAGGTGTCGGTGAAGTTGGCAAACTCTTCCGTCCAAAATGCACGCACGATCGGGTCGGTGATCTTCTCGACCACTACGGTACGGAACGTTTTGTTGGTAAGCATGCGATTGACGTCGAGAAGATTGGAGCCGGGGTATTCGAGAAGCGCCAGGAGCGTATTCTGCAGGATGTATTCCATGCGCGCACTCCACGCATCGACCCAGATGCGCTTGAGTGCCCCCATGAGGCCGGAAACCACGAGATGCCGCTTGTCGTAGCCGACGTCTTCCATCACGTTGAATCCGAGCGGATGATCGACGTCAAACGGCGCGAAGTAGACGACATCTTTGATGCGATCGTATGGGACGAAATCGAGAAGCTTGTCGGCCGTCGAACCATGTGGGTCGATATAGGCAATCCCTTCGCCATTTTGGATGTCTTGGATCGCCATGTTTTCGAGCATGGTCGATTTGCCCATACCCGTCTTGCCGATCACGTACATGTGCTTGCCGCGATCAATCGCACGGATACCAAACATCTCTCGCTTGCCGCGCGTGTGCGTGGCGGCGAAATAGGTGATCCGGCGATCGTCGTTTTTCTGGTCGGACGACATACTACTAGTATACCCCGCAAAGCGAGATTTTTTCCACCAACACAACACAAAATGAACGAGCCTATAGGTGGCCGCCACGCACAGCGGGTGCGTTGTGTGTGGGTGAACCCTTATGTGATATCGCGTGAGGACGGGACAGCCTCGACGTAGGTGTCTTTGGCAGACACACGTTTGGCATCGGACGTCGTATGTGCGCTGCGGCGACGGACGACGATCCCAAGCGCGATGACGATCACGCCGAGGATAAAGTACAAGACGGAATCCCAGCTACTCGGGAAACCTAGGAAAGGCAGGATAGCGACGATGGCGCCGACGAGCATTATTACTGCATCAAGAGTCATATGGATAGTGATTAGGGTATAGCCAATAGAGAAGAAATGCAATAGGTGTTCTAAGGCTTAGCCTTAGAACACGATGACGACGAATTCACCGCGTACGGCATTGCGAGACTCGAGCGAATAGATCGCTTCCGCTGGGGTGCCGGATATGACTTCCTCGTGCATTTTCGTCAGCTCGCGACCGATGACGACGTGCTTGTCCGGCGTGAATTGTGATAGCTCTTTGAGGAGCTTGATGATGCGATGCGGCGATTCATAGAGCACGACCGGATGTCCTGCCTGTGGTGAGTCTGATCGAACCAATGCGGCGATCTTTTTGAGTGCGGTCTGACGACCTTTCTTATGTGGCAAGAATCCGAGAAAGGTGAACGATGGTTCATTGATACCGGCGATTGAAATGAGTGCGGTCAGTGCCGAGGGGCCCGGGATGGCTTCGATTGTAAATGGGGGCGGCGCAGAGGAAACACTTTTTGCGCTTCCGCCTGTTGGTGCAATGGTGCCCATTGCACTACGCACGTGCGCCACGAGCCGCGAGCCCGGGTCCGAAAGCCCTGGCGTCCCCGCATCGGAGATGTATACGACACGCTCGCCACGCTCGAGCCGGAGGCCCACCTCTGTGGCGACCTTGGCCTCCACCTCTGCATCACACCGATGGACCGGTACCTTGATCTCGTGGTGGGCCAAGAGCTTAGCAGCCACCCGCGTATCCTCGGCAAAGACAACATCGGCCTCGCGTAGCGTGCGCAGTGCCCGAAGCGTGATGTCTTCGAGATTGCCTATGGGGGTCGCGACGATGCTCAATATTCCGCTTGACATTGATAAGACTATAGTATTTAATCACCCCTAGGTCAATCTGCGGGCATTCGCCCCATACTACAGGAGACACGACATGGGCTTCATGATTTTTGTGATCGCAAGTCTGATCACCGGCTTCACCACATTGATCGGAATCATCTTAATTGTCGATTCCCTCTTTGCGGACGCTTACTTAGGGTATCTCGGCAGGACATATCCCGAGATAAGATCCTGGGGATACACGGAGTATCGACGCATCAAGGAACGATCGCTTGCGGGAATGTACGTCTTCATTGGCGGAGTGGCGCTTCTAGGGCTTACCCTCCTCATTGGAGAAATGAATCATTTTCCACTTTTCGCTGGGTAAGCGGGCTTGAATCAAAGCGGCCATCGGACATTCCGATGGCCGCTTCTTTTTATTTCTCCACCCTCCCCCACTGCACTTTGTTCCAAAATCGTTCGTGTAGGTAGTAGGTGGCCATACCGATCAATGCCCCGACAAGCGATATCTCCACCGATTGCTCTAGTGCGCCAGTGAATGAATATATAATACCGATTGAAATACAGGTCGCGATGATGCGCCAGACGATGGTCTTGGTAAGCGTGCGTACATGCGTTTCTGATTGCATATTCTAATCAGCGATTTGCTGCGCTACTTTATAAATATCCCCTGCGCCCATAGTGATAATGAGTGCGTCTTCGCCTTCCTGCAGGAGTCGATCGCGGATCTCGTCGAATGAGTCGATCGCGATTGCAGGGGCACAAGTCAGACTTGTGCCAAGGCACAAGTCTGACTTGTACCCCTGCCGCATCGTACTATTGATGAGCTTTGCGAGAATATGGTTGGATACAGTCGGATCAAGTGCTTCACGCGCGGCGTAGATGGGTGCGACGATAGCGAAATCGGCTGTCGCAAGCGCTGCCGCAAACTCATGTATGAGTGACTTCGTGCGGCTGTAGAGGTGAGGGTGAAATGCGACCACTATCTTTTTGCCGGGAAAACGTGCGCGCGCTGCTTCGATCGTCTTCATGATCGCGGTCGGATGATGTGCGTAGTCGTCGTAGACGAGTGCACCTGACGGCGTCTTGCCGCGGTATTCAAATCGGCGCCATGCGCCTCGATATGACGAGAGTGATTCGTCGATCGTGCGCTCGTCGAGGTCGGGAAATGCGGCCAAGGCCGCAGCCTTGGCCGCCTGTGCATTCTCGCGATTAAACTCGCCGATGAGCTGCAGCGTCGGTGTGTGTACCTGAGTGTAATCGATCACCTTTGCCGTAACATTTTGAAGAATGGGGGCGATATTGGGATCACTTGGGTTCGTCACAATGACACCGCCCTGTGCAGGCCCGCCCTCCGAAGCTTGAGCGAAGGAGGGGACTTTTTCTGCCGCAATGCGAAACGTCTCTTGGAGCGCGGCGAGGTCGGGAAAATAGTCGGTGTGATCGAGCTCGACATTGGTGATGACGAGTATTTCGGGCGAGAGTTTGAGGATGTGATCCCTATACTCGCATGCTTCTACCACAAAGAGATCGGGTCTGCCGGGCAGGTAGTTGGATTCGAAATCGCGTACGATCGATCCGATGATTGCGGTCGGCTCGACCGCCGCATCCGACAACATCTTGGCGAGCATGCCAGTGGTGGTCGTCTTGCCGTGCGTGCCCGCCACGGCGATCGTGCGCATACTACGCGACACTTCACCGAGTGCCTCGAAATATGAATATTGCGGTATGCCCATGTCCGCCGCGCGCATGCGCTCTGGATTGTCGGCATACACCGCATCGCTGTAGATCACGAGGTCTGTATCCAGTGCGACATTGTCCGCAGTTTGCCCGATCGTCACACTGATACCTTTGCGCGCGAGCATCTCCGTCGTCGGCGATTCTTCCCTATCGGAGCCGCTCACCTGTTTGCCCTGCTGCACCAGAAGTTGCGCGAGTCCAGACATGCCGATCCCACCGATACCTATAAAATATACTTTTTTGTAATCCATGGTCTGTCTTATAAGTTCTTCACGATATACTCTCGCCGTTGTGGGGGTGGGTTGGTCCGGGAATGGAATTGCCATCCCAATTCTCGCGGGTTCGAATCCCGTCACCTCCACAACCCGCAGCGGATTATCCACATTTTAATAAACCTTGACAAAAATTGATAGGGGCGCTAACATTTCTTTACTGGGATGGCAATTCCGTTTCTCGGCTCAACCTGAGAAGGCAAAGGGCCGCCTCTTCGGAGGCGGCTTTTTGTAATCTTCCCTCGCTCTTTATTCGCGTATTGAAGGGAGAGTATCGGCTAGCTCCACTGCACCAACTTCGGTGGATACAGCGATGCCGAGTGCGACACAAAAAATTAAGGTTGGTGAGCTGTCGCACCTCTCCCTTCAGTGCGTGAACCAAAACTCGTAAAGAAACGAGCCCCAAACGTTCGGGGCTCGTTGGGGGCTCGTTGTCTAATCGGTGAACTTGGCGAGATCTTTGGCCAAACGTTCCGCCCACTCTTCCGCCGGAACCGGCTTATATGCGCGTATGCGCTCAAGCGCCGCCCGTGCTTCAGCAAGTTCTTTCTCTGTATATGAAAACGGCGCATTAAGGATACGCTCAAGATCGTCCAGTGAAGCATTATTTGATTTGGATTCTTGTCCTGACATTCGAATACTCCCGGTACATCTCTTGTGTGATCATACTATATGTTCCACGAGGGACAAAAACCGATCATTGCGATCGTATTCGTTTTTGAACATACCAAATGAGGCAAAGGCCGGGCTAAATAGGATGGTGTCGCCTCCCTGTGCACTACCCACCGCCTCGTGGACTGCCTGCTCAAAATCATCATAGACAGACACATCTTGCATCAGAGGTGCGATGCGACTGCTGCCGGTACCTGCGAGCAGGATTACACGCTTGCAGCTCCCCGCGATTTCATAGAGCAGATTGTTCATATCAAGCCCTTTGTCAGCCCCACCCATAATCAAAATAATATTTTTATCTTGATTATGTCCCGAGCTTAGTCGAGGGGCTGTCAGCGCGCGCAGTGCGGCAATCGTCGCATCGGGCGTCGTGGCATTGTTGTCGTTGTAGATTTTGACACCCCTGATCTCGCGGACGAATTGGAGGCGGCCTTCGACTCCGGTAAATGATTCAAGGCTTTCTTGGATAGTCGTCTCGGGAATACCGAGCGCTTCAAGCGCTGCTTTAGCAAGCGCGGCATTTTCGCGGTTGTGCATGCCTGGCATGCACAGGTGCCAGTCATCCGGGAGTGCGGGCGGCACAACCGCCTCTAAAGGCGGTTGTGCCGCCCGCACGCGCCCCGCGACCTGCTCGCCTACTACCAACGTATCTCCCACCTTCTGATTCCGAAAAATATTCGCCTTGTCGGCAAAATACTCATCCATGTCCTTATAGTAATTTTGATGATCGGGCAGAAGATTCGTAAATACTGCGACATGCGGACTGATCTGCAAATCACCAAATCCCTGCAGCTGCCACGAGTCGAGCTCAAGCACTGCGACGTCGCCCGCTTTCACCTCCGGCAGCATCGCGAGCGTCGAGACCCCGCGCACGTTGCCACCCAAAAATACACGAAGCAGCTTCGTGTGAGTTAGGACATGATATATCATATTTGTCACGGTCGATTTGCCGCGCGTGCCGGTGATACCGACGATCTGCGCTCCGACATCAGAGGCGCATTTCGCAAAAAGCGCCGTCGACATGTACACCGGTACCCCAGCCGCGCGCGCCGCCGCGATGTAGGGCGAATCAAGCCGCACACCGGCAGCCTTGATCACCATGTCGCATGAAGTGAAATCCTCCTCCCTATGCTCGCCGAGGCGGAAAGAAATATTCGGATACTGCTCAAGCCGCACCACCGATGCAGCGAGCGCTTCGCGCGTCTTCATATCAGTGACGAGGACTTGCGCACCACAGCTCGCGATGAATGCCGCATCGCCCGCCGCACGACCCAAGAGACCGAGCCCCATGACGGTGACTTTCTTGCCCTCAAAAAAGCTTCGATAACCTTCCATATGCACAATATACCCCGTCCTTATACCCACGGATAGTACGCGGAGAATGGTAGAATTGACAATATATGGCAGACCAGATTGAGCAGGGCGTCCGTATCTCGACTCCCCCATCCACATCGCAAACCGTGACGCGTCCCCGCAGACTCTTCCCCCTCTCCGTCAAGCTTCTCCTTTTTATGCTCCTTGGCATCGGAATTCTCAGCACACTGCTGTTTTTTGTACCATTCTTTCAGACGCACGCAGATCTCTCCCGAGCACTCATTCTCCTGACCATCTGGTCTTTATATCTCCTCGCAGTCACACATTTTTTGTTTATACATCCCGTGCATACACTCCTTACATGGTTCAAACAGTCGCGTGATGTAAATTACGAACGTGTGTCTCCCCCGCCGGTACAATCATCCGATGAAATAGGCAACATGGCGCAATCAATGAGCGCAGCTATCTCAGCCATCTGGCAAGCAGGCGAACACGAACGCGAGCTACTCCAACACAAAAGCGACACCATCACACTCATCGAACACCAGCTGCGCACCGCGCTCACCCAGCTCAAATGGTCGCTTGAGACTGTACAGGTCCCCACCGAGGTGACTGGTGCTGTTGCGCGCATATCGGGGACCGTCCAAGATATCATTAATGCCGCACGCATCGGTGAGGGCCGTTTCGGATACGTATTTGCAGAAGCCGATCTGAAGCCCATCGTAGAAAAGCTCGTCGAATCAACGCGAAGCCACGCTGACAGCCGCGGAGTCAAATTGGTATTCGAAAGTGCGCCAGATATCCCGCCGGTACTTGCAGACGCCGATCGCATCTCGATCGCACTTTCCAACGTACTCTCCAACGCGATCGAATACACACCCTCGGGCGGCACGGTATCTATCTCAATCACACAAGTCGATGAGTTTGTCGATATCACCATCAAGGATACGGGCATCGGCATGTCACAAGAAGACCTGGCCAATCTCTTTGGCAAGATGCACCGCGGCAAAGTCGCGATGAAGATGCGTCCCGATGGCTCGGGTCTCGGACTCTACGTCGCCAAAAATATCTTCAACGAACACGGCGCCGAGGTGATGGTCAAATCCGAAGAAGGCAAAGGCACCCAATTCTCAGTGCGCATACACAAGGTACTCTCGGCACACAAATAGCTCCCACTGGTTTTCCCATACGCATCTCCGACGTACGCCATCCTGTTCTGAGTGGGCGTGGGGAGACTCGAACTCCCAACCCTTGCGGGATACGCTTCTGAGACGTACGCGTGTACCAATTTCGCCACACGCCCACTCAAGACAGGAAAATACTGAACAGACCAATTCCGCCACATGCCCGATAGGGGCTATTCTATACTTAGTGGACCTTTTATTCCACCGCTTCGATGGAGGCCCCGATCGCCCGCAGTCGCTCGTGCAGATTCTCGTATCCGCGACTGATCGGATACACATTCTTGAGCTCGGACTCCCCCTGCGCCGCAAGCATACCAATGAGGAGAATCGTCGCGGGCCGCAAGGCTGGCGGCGCCTCGATGATAGCTGCTTTCAGCGGCGTCGGGCCGGTGACAAACACGCGATGCGGATCAGCCAGCACCATATCCGCACCGAGCTTTTTCATCTCCATATAGTGGACAGCACGTCCCTCATATACCCAATCGTGGATGAGCGTCCGCCCCGTCGCCTGTGTCGCTACGGGCACAAAAAATGGCAGATTGTCGATATTGATGCCGGGATACGGGCGAGGTGCGATCTTTTCCGGCGGCGCTACAAGATCAGACGGCTTCATCGTGAGATCGACGAGCACGGTACGGCCGTTTTCTGCCACATACGGAGCCGAACGCTTATAGCGGAGTCCCATCTGCGCGAGCGTATAGAGCTCAAGTTCGAGAAAGTCGATCGGGCAGCGCTTGACGACAATCTCCGAACGCGTCGTCGCCGCAAGTGAAATAAAAAACATCGATTCGATCGGATCTTCGCTCGGATAGCCTGTGATATCGCCTTCGATCCGATCGACGCCATGCACAACGAGCGTCGAGGTGCCGATCCCTTCGATACGCACGCCACAGCTTTCCAAGAACACGCAGAGGTCTTGCACCATGTAGTTGGCGCTTGCGAATTTGATCGTGGTCACGCCCGGTATGAGCGCGGCGGCCATGAGGACATTTTCCACTCCGGTATCAGATGCCTCATACATGACGATCTCCGCTGGACGCAGATCAGCAGCCTCTATATGGTACGACTTCTTGTCTGCCGATGCAGTGATATAGATACCAAGACGCGCGAGCGCATCGATATGCGCACCGAGGCTGCGCTTGCCCAGATCGCATCCGCCGGGAGCCGGAAGCTCGAAGCTGCCGCTTGTTCCGAGCTCGTTCGAGGAAAGCCGATGCACGAGCGCGGGGATAAACATCGCAATAGAGCGCGTCCGCTCGGCCGATGCGCGATTGATGCCAGAGAGGTCGATCTGCTGAGGCGGCGTGATGATCATATCGCCTGCCCCGTGAGACGGTTCTCCGTCTTTTACGGGGCCATTATCTTGCCATTTCACACCGACGCCGATGGATTCCATTACTTCGATGAGGCGCTTGAGCTCCTCGATACGCGGCATGCGCTTGAGCGTCGTCGTGCCTCTATTTAATAGAGAAGCGCAAAGGAGGCCGACCGCAGCATTCTTGGAGATATTGGTAGTGACTTCGCCTTTCAATGCCTTGCCGCCGACGACTCGATAATTCATCCCCCTAGTATGCCCTACTTCGTCGTCCACAGAAAGACTAACTGAGGAGATACTGCTCCAAAAGCCAAAATCCTAGAGGCGACGCCTCTAGGACACTGAAAAATGTCAAAAGTCTGACTTTTGACAGAGTCCCATGTAGAAAGTCAGACTTTTGACATTTTGCATTACTCAAGCGCAGCTTTGTAGAGCCCCGTATGAGACTCCACCGTCCTGTTCATTATCATTTCTTTTGAGTGCGCTTTAAACGTAGCGGGTGACGGGAACAACTCACCGAAGATGTCTTTCTCTAGGATCGGCGAGTTGCGCATGGTCGCATAATCCGCAAGGCTCGAAAACGGATATTCTTCTACCGCCCACTTCCAAGCCTTATCAAACTCAGCAACAGCACGATCATATCCACCTGGATATAGCTCAAAAACATTTTTCACCATCACGTATGATGCGACATGTTTCAGGTAGAAGTCATCATCCAGCGTCCGCGACTTGAATGCACCCTGAAATATACTCCCCTTCTCTTCATGTTTTGCATTATGGTGAGTCGTCATACTGCCACCTATCTTCTGCATGTACTTTGATACGCCTCCTTCACGAATCTCTTTCAATACCAAATGGAAATGATTGGGCATCAGGACCCACGCGAGTACTTTTACCAAAGGACTACGTTCAGGCCAAGAGCTCGGCCTGTCAAAAATCCCCATACCAAAAGTATCTCTCTCCCACGGGTCACATTTGTATTCATCATTCATATGATAGAGGAGCCGGGTAAAACGCCAACAATCCGCGATATCACTCGTGATGGGTAGTCCGCGCGCGCCACGCTTCATTACGTGCACAAATGAGTCGATCCCGTATGGTTCTATCCGCATGCGAAAAGTATACCAGAAAGAATGTCAAAAGTCAGACTTTCTACATTTGTAGAAAGTCTGACTTTTGACATTTTGGTCCCGTTCATAAATGAGTTCAACACTAAATGAACGGGACCATAAGTATAGTCCACACATAACGGGTACGTTATGTGTGGACGAGCCCTTAGTAGTGGTCATATGGCGGTCGCGGTGCTCGTGCTGGTGTCAGTAGTCGTTGTCGTCGAGGTGCTTGCTTGCCCCGAGCTTGCTTGCGGTGAGCTTGTCGAGGTGGTCGAAGCCATCGAAGAAGTCGTGTTCGTCGTGCTCGGATCGTACACTACCACCGTGCGCACTGCCGAGCCCTGCACGCCAGCCTGTGTGATGGCGAAGTAGAGGATGGTGTGCGTGCCTGGCACGCTCGTGTCGATCGAGACCTGGGTCGTGGTCGCGCCATCGAGCACGATGACGAGCCCCAGATTGAGATCGCTCTCGGGCGCTACGATGCGTGCGCCGAGGTCGTTGTATGTGTCGCCGACTTGGATCGTGCTCGATGCGTTGCCGTTCAATTCAAGTATGGGCGCGATTGTGGCGGAGATAGTGATGGGAGCGGATGCGCCGCTCG